>Ga0123335_1007464_pt1 | contig 12194 bp, 7 predicted proteins | sample BiotimSIPDNA_2_FD_89707 | JGI IMG/M metagenome (GOLD analysis project Ga0123335, IMG submission 89707) | Anaerobic biogas reactor microbial communites from Washington, USA - Biogas_R2 time_0 SIP DNA | ecosystem: Engineered > Bioreactor > Anaerobic > Unclassified | place: Washington, USA... | reverse complement strand
GGGGCATATCCCAGTTCGCGCCGGGCCTTGCTGATGTCAAACGAGCGGTACTGGCGGAACCAGTCGGCACGCCGACGAAAAAGCGGCGGTTCTGTGGGGAGGAACCTGTAGATGCTTTCACAGATAAATGCGGCAGTCCAGAGTGGCCAGAAAGGGAGATGAATAATGGAGACGTTTTTGTTGAGAACCTTGCCGATCTCCATTACCAGCCGCGCGATGGGATACGATGTTTCATCGGCGATGAGATACGTCTGGCCGCGTGATGCCGGTGTTTCCATCGCCAGGACCATCGCATCAACCAGGTTGTCGATATAGACCGGATGATAGTGCGCCGTGCCGGGGCCGAACATGTAGAATCTTCCTGTTTTGACGCGGCGGAAGAGCATCAGAAACCGCTCCGGGTCGCCCGGCCCGTAAATGGCCGTTGGCCTGATGATGCACGCATCCAGTCCTTTGGCAAGATATTCGTGGACAACCTCTTCTCCCTGGTATTTGGTGAGCTGGTAGTAGTCTTCAGGTTCGATCGGCGCGTCTTCTGCGGCCGGAGGATTCTTGACATCACCATGAACCCCGCAAGTGCTGCAATAGACAAACTTCTGCACGCCGTGTTTGAGCGCCGCCTCGAGGAGGTACCGTGTGCCGTTGACGTTCACATCATAGTAGACCGATTGAGGGAGATTCACTTTCCGAAAGGCCGCCGCCGCGTGTTGGACTGCGTCGCAACCCTCCACGAGCCTGTCCATCAGTGCCGCGTCAGCAACGCTCCCGATCGTGATGTCAGCGCCAAGCCCGGACAGTTCCTCATAGAAGATCCCTTTCTGATTGTCGACGACGCGCACTTCATGTCCCGCTGCCAGAAGTCGGCGTGTGAGATGGCTTCCGGTGAAACCTGTTCCTCCCGTGACGAGTATTCTCATTCTGAGTTCTCCGATATATGGCGATATTTTGCGATCAGCATATGTCCCCTGGTGAAACAGAGATGATCAAGCCACATCAAAAACCGTACAAAAGGATAAAGCAGGGAATAGGCCAGGAAGAGTTTTTTCCTGCGTTGAACCTGCGCGACATCCACGAGCCGGCCCTTCGATTCACTTTCCGCGTTCGATCGGAGCAGGTCGAGCGCGCATGTGATTCCTGCGTCAACAGACTCCGAAAAAAACTTCGAGTAGGTACGGACCTCAACCGTTTCGAATTTCCCCTCGAACAAAGCCTTGAGACTGTCTTCGGTGTAGCCGGGGCGAACATGTCCATGTTTCCGGTCTGTCTGGTTCAGCAGTATCCTGAGTCTTCCCACCACCCCTTTGCCGGAACGGGGGACGTTGACGATGACTTCCCCTCCCGGCTTCAGAATCCGGTGGAGTTCTCCTGCGAATTCCGCGTCTGTGGGAATATGCTCCAGAAAATCAACGATGACCACCCTGTCGAATTCATTTTCTTCAAAAGGCGTTTTCAGGCCCGTGATGCTGTAGACGTCGTCTTCGACCAGATCGCGTATCATTTCAACTGCGCGTGCATCGAGGTCGGCGCTTTTCCACGATCCGCCCGTGCCGCGCAGCAGAAGACTGATCACCCCGTTGTCCGCACCGATATCGAGGCATCGAAGCCCATTTGTGGGGCCGAGCAGCCTGACGATCTGGCTGAACTTCTGCTGTTTCAACGGCGACTTGTGAAAGAGCGCGAGTGCCGATTGTCGATTCGACAGGCGTTCGGACCGGGCACTCATGGTTGATCCGGACCGGCCCACCGAGCCTGAAGGACCCTGCGCGCGTTCGCCAGTTCCAATTGTTTCCTCTGGTCGTCCCACCCGAGTTCTTCCGCAAGGATTGTGCAGCATTCGACCAGGCTGCTGTCGTCGAAAACAGAGGTGCCGCCTATGTCAGTGCGGCGCAGCAGTACATCCGTCAGCCTGACTGCCATTTCCTCCCGTGCAGCAAACAGGACTGCCTCAGTCAGGAAAGGCCGGTTTCCAATGCACGATCGCATCCTTGAGCTATCCCGATTGATCACTCTCGAGTATTCGGAACCGTAGTTGCTGATAAGCCCTTTCAACCAGGATGGATCAACGGCGGGATGGTTATTCGCCTCCTGATCGGCATATTTACTGAAACAGGATATATTGCCTCCGAAAATCGGAGTCTGTGGATTCGAAACCTTCGGGCTGCGTCCGAGCTTGCTGTTGCACAAAGCGACCGCCTTACGAGCCTCGGCCCGCGCGGTGGTGTATTTGACGCCGACAAGGCTGATGAGACCGGAGATGCCGTTTTCCCGGCCGTGATCGCAGATCAGGCTTCTTTCGGCCAGCCGCAGAGTGCCTTTGCCTGCCGGCAGCGCAGGCAGCAGGCCGGCATGGACCCATGCTATTTCATCCGGTCTGATGTCGAGACCGGACGCACGGTTTATCTCCCTGCGAAATTCGTCGATTTCTGACTCTTTCAGGCTGAGATCTGAATTGCCGGCCCGGAAATAGTAGGTCCCGATCATGGTCTGCCGGCGCCATGGGACAACAAAGAAGAAGCGGCCTGTTTCAAATCCCATGCCTGCGTTTGTGCTCGTGGGGCATTTCCGTTCCAGCCCGATGGCGAACTCTCCCGGAGGGGGACGTTTGATCACTAAATTGATGCCTTTGATCAGTGGTATAGGCTCGGTGTCAGGCAGTAGCGAAGACGACCAGGGGCCCGCCGTGACGACAGTAAGTCTCGCCCTGATTCTGTATGTGCCTCCGTCTATCACATCCCTGACCTCCACACCATCGACTCGCGATCCCGATCTGATCAGGGATGTCACATCCGCGTAGTTGGCTATCTGTGCTCCCGCCGCGGTTGCCGAGTGCAGAATCGAGATGACCAGCCTTTCGGAGTTGTGAACCTGGGCATCGTGCCAGAGCAGGGCTCCATCCATCTCCCTGATTGCCCGGTAGGAGGTGAGTTCGCGACACGCCGCGCCGGAGAGTGTTCTTGTACGTGGAATCGAACCGCTCCCACCCATCCGCAGCATGTCGTTCAGGATTCCGGCGACTCTCAGGGTGAAGAGCCTGTTCTTCCAGCCCCGTGAACATGGCAGCAGGATGGGTAACGGGTGCACCAGATGTGGAGCGATGTCCATTAAGACGGTCTGTTCCCGCATCGACTCGCGCATGCGGCTGATATCGAGTTTCTGCAGATACCGTATCCCGCCGTGGATGATCTTCAGGCTGTTTGCCGAGGTCGCATGCCCGAAATCACCCTTCTCGAGCAGGCAGACACTCAGGCCCTGCTGTGCCGCCTCATGTGCGACCCAGCTTCCATGAATTCCGCCGCCGACGACGATCACGTCGTAATCCGCTGCTGCGATCGCCTCAATGCTCCTTTTCATATTCCTGCTTCAGCTTGCTTCAGAGGCCGCGAGGGACTTGCGCGATACATGCTCGTCGAGCCAGCCATAGAGGGAGCGGATCTGCTGTTTCAAACGGGAATAGCTGTGTTCTTCTTCGGCCTTCCTGCGGGCTGCCTCTCCCAGACGCAACCGGAGATCGGGGTGGTCAATGAGCTCGAGCATTTTCTCGCCGAATGCCACGAAATCGGGATCAGCCAGTGCCGACACTTCCTCGTCCAGGACTTGAGTATGGGTCGGAAGCGCGGTTGCGAGGATCACCCTGCCGGAGTGGAGATAGGAGTAGATCTTCATGGGGGTGTTGTTTCCCCGAATGCGCGGTGAAACGAGGATGTCAGCCTGTGAAAGAAGGCCTCCTAATTGCCGCACCGGCTGGGGACCGATGAAGTGCACGCGATCGCCTCCGTTGTACGTTTTGCTCCTGGCTTTGTAGGCCGCGATGGTCTTGTCATCGCCGCCTGCTATCACGAGATAGCTGTCGGGTGCAGAGTCGGCGATGTGCGCGAAGCTCTGCAACAGGAGATCTATTCCCTGATAGAACTCGAGATTGCCGACGTAAAGGATAACGGTTCCGTCGATCTTGAGACGGTCTCGTATCGGGATGGCTTCAGTGTCAGGATTTATGTCGAGCAGCGATATGTCCTGCAGGATGCAAACCCTGGCAGAGGTCCATTTTTGAATCTCGTCTGCGAGCTGCCGGCAGACCGGGGCGACGGCATCAGCATTCCGTACCGCGATTCGCTCGAGTCCACGGAGTAGCGGCATCATGAATTTCAGCCGGGGATAGGCGTCCACGATCTGCCGTGACAGAAGGGAATCCATATCGTAAACGTAAGGGATACGGAAGAGGCACTTGAGGAAAAGAGCAATGAAGACCGACTCTTCCACGGCATGGATGCAGCCGTAGTTGCCCCGTACGGCAAACCGGAGCGCTTTGAAGGCCAGGACAATGTCACAGAGAATTTTTGCCAGCGAGAGACCGGGCCGAATGCTCCGAATCCAGGGCATACGGGGAATCCGGTGAAGCGAGACGTTAGGAAGCGTGAATTCCATGCCTTCGTGATATGTGAGCACATCTACAACATCACCCCTCTCCGCAAGGGCGCGCAACAGGAGTCCCACAGCAATCGGAGTTCCCCTGTCCAGGTAGAAAGGTTCGGGTGCGAGTAACAGTATCTTCATGAGATCCTCTCCTTCGCAGTGAACTTCACTATGACGGGAGAGCCGAAATGCTCGGTAAAGCCGAGAGCCCTGAATACCCTTTCGGTCTTTGCAGAGATGATCCTGTTCCGGATGATCCGGTGCAGAACCATGGGCAGGAAGAACTCGGCCCGTCTGGCGGCACGGACGAAGCCATTTTCCCTGAAAACCCTGGTGATCTCTTTCTCAAAGAAAAGTTTGTAGGTGCGAGTGTTTCCTTCCATGCGCTTTTTGAGACCGAAAAGCAGGGGAGTACAGAGATTGAAGCTGATGATGGGGGGATAGTCGATCAGGACATCCCTTGCCGCGACACGGGCAAGTTCTGCAAGGAAGCGCTGCCATGAGTGAGCGTGGCAGACAAAACGGTAGCTGATGACGGTATCGAATTCGCCATTTCTGAAGGGGAGACGGGGAGGGCTTCCGATTACGAAGTCACATCGGCCCGGCGACAGGTATGGCTTGATTCGATCGCAGCATTTCTGGTGGCTCCCGGCAACCACTACGCGATATCCACGCTCGATCAGATGTGGGGTCAGTTGCCCGTGCCCGCCTCCAACTTCGAGTATCGCGGGCCTCTCGGACACAGGGGGCAGCATGTCCAGGGTAATGTTCAACTGAGTGCGCAGGAACCACTCACCCGAAGGACCGGCGAAGCGGCCGGCATAGCCGTCGGATGACGTCTCGATATCAGCCGTTTCCAGTATGCCTGTATCTGTCGTCGTCTCCATAGCGGTCCGGCAAGATCATCTGCAGGTGGATGAGGGCTGAGGCCGGCCCCATTTACTCTTTCCTTCCCACTTCTTTCGTGTTGCTTCGCTCCCGATCGGTCCCGCGACCAGGAAATTCCCCATCGCGAGATAATCCAGTCGGCTGTCCAGGAATGCCCGGATTGCATCGTCCGGGGAACGCACTATCGGTTCTTCATGGATGTTGTAGGAAGTATTGATGATTACCGGAATGCCGGTGATCTGGGCATATTTCTCGATGATCCGATGGTAGGAAGGATTGTCTTTTCGGTTCACGATCTGAGGCCTCGCTGTGTTGTCGACGTGCACGACGCCGGCACACCGATCTATCATCAGAGGTTTGCAGTGGAAGGTCATGGTCATGAATCGGGCGGTTTCAAATGCGCCCTGCGCATTCTCATAAAGATCAGCAGTTCGTTCGGCGAGAGACGAGGGAGCAAAGGGCATGAATTCGGTGCGGCGAAGGAGTTCGTTCAGCCAGTCATTTACCGACGGATCGCCCGGTTGATACAGAATGCTGCGATTTCCCAATGCACGTGGACCGTATTCCATCGCGCCCGAGAAGCGCGCGATGACTTTTCCCTCGGCAAGCAGTTCCGCGACTCTCTCCTCGATTCCCGATTCGTAATGAACTGCTTCCAGACCGGCTTTCTGGAGGGATTCATGGATCTGTTTGTCGGTGTATCCTCTGCCGAGATAAATGCTGTCCAGCCTTTGGCCCCGGTGGGAAGCGTCTTCGGCAGTCGACTCCCCCCACAAAGCGAGCGCAGCTCCGACGGCAAGGCCTTCATCGGACATACCCGGGTGAACAAATGTGCTTTCCACCATGGGGAGCATATGGATTTCTTCATTGATCCTGACATTCGCAAAGAGCCCTCCTGCCAGCGCAACGTTACGATGGCCGGTTTTGCGAAGCCAATACCCGATATAGTCTTTCGCTATGGATTCGGATACGAGCTGGATAGACGAGGACAGGTCCTCCATACTCCATCCGGAAGGTAGCAGCTGGCGAAGCCGATCCAGAGCCTGCGAAAAGAGAACCTGTCCCCGGTTTACGAGGCGTCCGTCTTCGCAGGCAATCATCTGTCTGAGCAGTTCCGCATAGAGCGGGCGTCCCCGAGCGGCAAGCCCGGTGATCTTTCCCTCATGCCTCTTTGCCTTGAAGCCGCAAAGAGATGTCACGTAGGCGTAGTAATTGCCCAGGGAATCGTATGAGGTCGTCGTTGACAGGAGCTTGAAATTCCCCGACTTCACGCTGTAGATATGGGAACTGTCTCCGTCTCCCCCGCCGTCCATCGTTACGACCAGGGCATCTTCGAAATTGCTCGTGAAGTAGGCCGCTGCTGCGTGCGCATAATGGTGGTGGAAAAAATGGACGGGCGCGTTTATCCCGTACTCCTGCTTGAGGATTTGAGGAATTTTCGATTTGCGCTGTTTGTAAAGCGGTGTTCGCAGGCCATAATACGCCTTTGCCAATACAGGAATGCGGCGGGCAAGATGCCCGTAACGTGAGGCTGCCGAGAAAAACAGTCCGTGCATGTCGCCATCCTGGCTGCGTGCTTCAAACCATCCGGGCCAGTCGGATATTTCGTTCCTGAACTCCATATTTTCCTGGGCGATGGCGACGGCGTGCACGTCCTTTGGTTGGGTGCCGGACAAGGCGAGAACTTCTCTGATTGATTCACGGGGAAAGCCGCGAGCCTGCTTTATCCGCACGATACGTTCTTCGTTATTTGCCGCCAGAATCTTCCCGTTTTCCACAATGGCGGCTCCACTGGTCTGGCCGTCGGTGATTCCGAGGATTCGCATCTTTCCTTCCGTTTCTTCGGCTGGTCACTTGTACCTGGCCGGGTTGCTGTTGACAGCCACAGCTTCGCCCTTTGACTTACAGGCAGACATACCGCAAGCCGGACGCAACTTCGTAAGCAGGTTGTGAAGAAAGCAAATCAATCCGGCTGCTCTGGACATCGCACCAAACCCACAGACCCTCGGGGAGGACAGGGTATGTTTGCCGTTCTCTTATCAAATCGGCCGGGATCAGCACGCCTTGAGGCTTTGTTCAAACCGGCTTTGCTTCTGATGATTCGATTCTAGCGCGAAATACCCTGAACGTGAATGGCAGCGCATAGAATAGAAATGTGTGGCGATTCGCGATGGGCACGCCACCACGGAGATTCTGACTAATATCGTTGGCTAATTCGGGCTGTTTTATGGATATTAGAAGGATGATCGGCGGATACCTGTACCGGACGATAGACAGAGACCTTGCCGCACGCCTCGAGCGCAAGCTGGTTTGCTGCGAAAAACTGAAGCTTTGGGATGTCGGACATTTCTTTTTCAGTAGCCCTCATCGGTCAAATGGCAAGTCATGTGTCATAGCTCCCGATCTGGCTGCACTCAGCGAAGATCTGCCGGTGTCGGGCGACGGTGGAGCCGAATACCGGCTTCTCGACCTCGAGACGGATTTCCTTGAGCTCTTCAGAAAGCACGAGGCGCCGGCTTTCGACCATATCCAGTCCGACTGCCGCATGGCTGTCCTATCAAAGAAAGAAGATTCGTACACCCTTTTTCTGGCTTCACACCGGGCCGGCGCCGGACGTATCTACTACCACAGACTCGACTCCGGGATCGTCTTCTGCTCCGATCTTCGCTTTCTGTTGAGCATCATCCCCCTGGATGTGAATCCGTTGGGCATCTACTCGGTTTTGAAGTACGGCTCAATTCCTGAGCCGTTGACCATAAGCCGGAACATCTCCGCCGTGCCGCCGGCGCATTATGTCGAGTATGGATTGAAGCGCGGCGGGTTGCGCACGGTCCCCTATTTCCGATTCCGTTTCCCCTGCGACAGCGGCGGGGCCGTGAGTTCGCTCCACGAAGTCGAGTCGGCGCTGAAAAGATCGGCGTCGTTCCTGGCCGGATACCCCTCCGCGATGCTGCTGAGCGGCGGGATTGATTCGAGTCTGTACGGCTGCTATCTCAACGAGGTGTGCCGCGAGCCGGTCGAGGTGTTCTACTGCGCGTTCGGTTCAACCGACCCGGAGTTTCCCTATGCTTCTGCCATTGCCCGGAAGCTCGGCCTTGAGTTGAACGTTGCAGTGATGCGAAAGGCTGACGCCTTGAAGGCGCTCGACGATGTGGTGCGGTTTGCCGATCACCCGTTTTCGGATTTTTCCAGCCTGCCGATTGTCTTTCTTCTCAAGTACATAAGTGAGCGCCTGGATCAGCGGGGATTCCTGATTGAGTGCAACGGCGCCGACGACTGCTTCGGCTTCGGCGATCTGCAGAATCAAACGAAATTCCGTTTCAAACGCTGGTGCCCGAAAAATCTCAAGAGACTGACGGCCGTGCAGTTGAGAAATTCCACCTGCTGGAAATGGGAGTCGAGCGAAGGGCTGATCGCCAGGGTGGCTGCTCTTGCCGACGTGCATGAGCAGAACATGCTGAACTACTTCCTCGTGCAGGCCCCGGTCAACTATCTGTCGATTGACCGTCCTCCTGAATGGGACGAAACCCTGGAAGACCTTATAGAGCAGACTTCCTCGAATTGCGGGGAGGACTACCGGAATCTGGGATATGAAGCAAAGACCACGATACGGCAGCTGCTTTATGTGAACAGCGGCCGTTGGGCCGCAAAAGCCCTCTCGGTCGGGGAGAATCTCGGGATTCGCGTGCTTTATCCCTACATCTGGCGGGACGTGCTTGAAGAGCAGGGAAGACTCCCTTGGAGCATGAAAGTGAACGGGGGAATCGTGAAATGGCCGCTGAAGAAGTTGCTGGAGAACTTCATGCCTCCGGACTTCATCTACAGAAAGAAAAGCGGATTCGTTCCGCCGTTTGCCGCCTGGCTGACCAACCCTGAGTTCAATGAGAAAGTCCGGGGGATTATTGCATCAGGAAACGCCTATGTTACACAGATTCTACCCCTCCCCGTGCTGGACGAGCTCCTTTCGGACGCGCTGAGCGGCAGAAGACTGAGGTTTCCCGTATTGAACATGCTCTGGGGTGCCATTTTTGCCGAATCCTGGATCAGGTCTGTGCTTCAAAACGTGCAGTTGGCGCGCGAAGACGACTGTAAGATTTTCTGACACTTATTCCAGTTGGATCGCGCCCGGATAATAGAAAAGCCTCCGGTGACGGAGGCTTTCCGAAAAGAAAGCGGCGAACTTATCTGCGCATCCTGCTCATCAGTCCCAGTCCAATCAACCCGATCCCGAGCAGGACAATAGATGTGGGTTCAGGGACCGGAATCTCAGTCTCGGGGGGTGTCCAGTTGAAGAACTTATCACTATCTCCCGACGGCTTGATTGACTGTACATGAAGCGCAATTGCGGCTCCGGATGCGCCCGTGGGATTTGTCGGATTTGTGAGGAAGTCCAGCAAATCATCAAATGTCACGCTGCTGTTGAGCAAGAAAGACACCGTGAGAGAATCGATGCCGCCGGCGGTGATCCCGTTTTTGGGCGGGGCAGGATCCGCGTCAGTAGCATATACCAGAGAGTCCCAGCCGAATTCCGCACCATTGTAACTGGCTTGAGAGAACTCAACCCCTGTCTCGATCAGGGTAGGGCTGCCTTGGAAATAGCTTTGAAGCGTATTTCTGAAGAATATCCGTGTTATTACTGACTCGATGTCGCCGACGCCGTCTCCATTCTTGAAAGTGAAATCTGCTCTGTTGTTTATGCTGTCGTGCGTGACATCGAGAAACAGTTGCGCGGCAAGTGCAGGGGCGACCCCCGAATTGTTCTGCAGGTTGCTGAACTGTATCGGAGTCGCACTCAACATCGTAGCCTGCATCAGGATCAGAAAAGGCGGCACAGGCAATCGCGGCCGTCATCTTCTTCATAGCTTCCCTCCTGCCATTTACAATGCAAGTAGTAGTCCACTTTGTCCTATAGGAAGGATGCTGCCGTGTAATGTACGACATTTCAATCGGTTGACATAGAAAGCAGATTTTCGGGGGTTTTCCTGGTGCACCTGGCCTGACCTTGTCCTGTAAGCTTTCCGACACCGGCGGAGACTGCAGTCCGGCTACAAAAATGACGATACTCTGGAGATATTGGTGTATCTTAGTCAGGTCATCCGGAGGATTCCAATGAAACTGAAGAACGTCACCCAGATCATCTTGTTTTCAGTTCTGTCCATAGTCCTATTGCTGTCCCCTGCCTGTTCCAGGAGTCCGGAAAAATACATTGCCGCCGGCAACGAGTATTTCAGCCAGGGGAAGTACAATGAGGCGCTTATAGAATTCAGGAATGCGCTCAAGAAGGATCCTCAGAATCCGAAGGCTCACTACCAGCTGGCTCTTGTCTATCTGCAACTCGGGGGATTTCCGGAAGCCTACCAGGAACTGCAGCGCACGGTCGGTGCAGATCAGAACCACCTTGCCGCGCAATTACGGCTCGGCAATCTCCTGCTGCTCGAGCGCAAGTATGAAGAGGCTCGGGCCAAGGCCGAAATGATCCTCAAGCGCGAACCTTCCGATCTGCCGGCTCAGATTCTCCTGGCAAACACCCATGCCGCCATGATTCAAGTGAATGATTCTATTGCCGAGATCCGGAAGGCGTTGGAGCGCGAACCGAGGCTTATGCCGTCGTACATTCTCCTTAGTCCGAAGGACGATTCCCGGAGAGATCCCAGGAAAGCTGAAGAGCTTTACAGGAAGGCGCTGGGTTCAAGCGGCCGTTCGATCGAGGCCGCTCTCGCGCTGGGAAATTTCCTCGCTATGGAGCAGCGAAATGAGGAAGCCGAAAAACAGCTGAAGTCGGCGGTGGAAATCGATCCCCAATCTGCGGACGCAGTTCGGGCTCTGGCGTTCTTCTACATGCAGAGCAGGAGATTTCCTGAAGCCGAGGCGCAGTACAGGAAGTACGTGGATCTGAACAAAAGCAATCCGGATCAGAGAGTGGTGCTGGCTGACTATTACGCTGCCACTGGACAGATCGACAGCTCTATAAAGGAACTCGAGCAGATGATCGCCGCCGGGCCGGCATCGACTCTGCCGAAAAAGCGGCTGGCGAACATTTACCTGAACCAGCGCTCATTCGATAAGGCCGAGAAGCTGGCTGACGCCATCCTCGCACAGAACAAAGATGATGCGGAAGGCCACCTCGTGAAGGGACGTATTCTGCTGGCCCGCGGCAAAGCTGCGGAGGCAGTTCCGCAGCTCGAGGCGGTTGTCAAATCTCACCCTCGTTCGGCCGCTTCCCGCTATCTCCTCGGTATGGCATATCAGCAGAGCGGGAATCGGGAAAAGGCCGGTGCCGAGCTTGCGAATGCCGTGCAGCTCGATCCTTCGCTGTATCAGGCTCAGCTCGCCCTGGCGGAGTTGAAACTCGAATCGGGAGACGCTGATGAGGCAATCCGGCTGGCGCAGCAGGCGCTGAGCGTAAATGCCAACCTTGCTGAAGCTCACCTCATCTGGGGAAGCGCTCTGGCGGTCAAGAAAGACTATCGGACCGCCGAACAGGAGATAAGAAAATTCCTCGAACAGAATCCGAATGATCCGCGGGGATTGCACCGCCTCGGCATGCTGTATCTTGCCCAGGGTGACAACAGGCGCGCCGAAACGCAATTGCAGTCAGCCTTGAAGAGTGCCCCCGACAACTTGCAGGTGCTCTCCTCGCTGGCCGGCATGTACAGTTCCGAAAAAAGGCATGACAGAGCGATTCAGCTCCTAGATCAGGCCATTGCGCGCAATCCAAAACAGCCGAAGCTGCACGAGACTCTCGCGCAGGTCCACCTCAGCCGCAATGACCTTGCACGGGCCGAAGAGGAATACAAGAAAGCCGCCGCGATAGATCCGAAGAACAGCGAGCACCGGGTGGCCCTGGCCGGGTTCTATGTAAACACAGGGCAACAGGACAAGAGCATCGCGACACT
>Ga0123335_1007459_pt1 | contig 12204 bp, 9 predicted proteins | sample BiotimSIPDNA_2_FD_89707 | JGI IMG/M metagenome (GOLD analysis project Ga0123335, IMG submission 89707) | Anaerobic biogas reactor microbial communites from Washington, USA - Biogas_R2 time_0 SIP DNA | ecosystem: Engineered > Bioreactor > Anaerobic > Unclassified | place: Washington, USA... | reverse complement strand
CGTATCTGTATTTCTTAGCAACCGTATCTGTATTTCTTAGCAACCGTATCTGTATTTCTTAGCAACCGTATCTGTATTTATTAGCAACCGTATCTGTATTTCTATCAACCATATCTGTATTTTTAGTAACCATATCTGTATTTTTAGTAACCGTATCTGTATTTTTAGTAACCGTATCTGTGTTTTTAAGTAACCGTATCATTGTTTAAAGTATCCGTATCTGTTTTTTAAGCTAACGTATCTGCGTTTTGAGTGAACGTATAAGTGTTTTGAATCAATGTATTAATCTTTTAGGCCAAAGTATTCTGGTCTTAACCCAAAGGTTTTTGGTCTCAAACCAAAGCATTTTGCTTTTCCGGGAAAGCGTTATCCAAAAAATGCGAAGGTGATTAATTGTTCTCTAAAAGATTTAAGAGGTATGGACTGGATCTAGTCATTGTTTCTTCTGCTGCTAGCTCACAGGACAATCTGCACGCTCTGATCTTGCCGAAAGGATCACCAAAACTCAGTGAACCCTCAGAGGAAATTTGCAAGTAGCTACTATAGCATAAAGCAACACCATCCACCTGCATCGTTTACAGATCCTGCCTGGGCATCATATGTTGATATCAGATACTTTCATTGGGAATAGAATCTGCAGAACGGAAAGATTTGGCTACAAAAGAGGATTACCGGAAGCTGTTTGAAGAATACCGTGCCGGCGTTTTATTAACCACCACTAAACTGATATACATGCACATGAGACATGGAGAATGATCTGTCATTTTGAGAATGGATACTTCCGCATAAGTATAGCTGCTTGATGATCTTAAGTCTCCCTTTGGGGAATTTAAGGGGCTTACAAATCTACATCAAAAGCATAAGTATGGAAGAGATGTCACAAAGGATAAGCATCAGCCACTATTCCTTATCGTTTTGCTTTTCTCCGAAGCATCTCTTCCATGACTGCCTGTGCATCCATTGAGGTATCCAGACCTAACCACTCACCAAGCTTTCGAACTGAACAGTTAGGAATCTGCTTCTCGATAACAGCACTTTCAGACTGTTACTCCATGATCGTAAAGGCGATGCCTATGCTGGAATTGAAGGAACTATCACATTCACATCATTTCTATCACGTGCAGGTGATACGCTAAAAGGAACCATCTCGGCAATTTTGAAAGCAGGTAATTTCTTCCCTCATACCATGTCTGCTGAATTCTGTCTGGTTTGTGAGTCTTTTAACTGAATTGTTATGTATTTTACTCAGCCGATTTTTCTTTGTTAACACTCGCTTTACAATGTATTATGATCAATGTTGCTTATTAATCTGCTTTGCACTCATTAAGAGATGAAAAAATATCACTGACAGCCATAGACATATTATTTCTTATTTTTTTCAGTGCAAGTAACTGCTGCTCCAACAAACTGTAATCACAAGACTTCTGAAGATCTGCCAGCCTGTAATCAAGATTTGTTTCAGTAGTTTCAACTGCAAGTTCAATAAGGTCAAGTTTAATGGAGTGAATTATCTTTTTGCGTTCCTTGAGAATTCCAATGTTGTTTGTAATAGCTTCTTGATAGTTGTCCAGAACTGAGTCGATTTTATTAATGATCTTTTTCTGGGTCATGCATTTACATTCGCATTGCTCTTTTAAAAAATCTTGCAAAGAAAGATTTGCATATACGTATTCTTTCTTTCTCGCGGTACTATAGGCACTAATCCCGCGATAATTTATCCCAAAGCTAACAAGAGATTCACCTACCTGATCCATTATACTATTAATTTCTCTCTCCGGTCTCAAATCAACTTTGTTAATGACAATGTATATGTTTTTGTTTTGTATATCAATCCCTTCGATAAATTCTATGTCAGACATGCTTAGTGTTCCTCCACTATCAACAGAAACAAACCACAGTAGCGAATCCGCTTGAAGTATAGCCTCTACTGTAGAGGACCAGTCGCTTTTCTTCTCCCCCTCCCCTTGCGAATTGTAACCAGGAGTATCAATGAAACAGATATTATCCAATCCGTTTAGCTCTGCACTTAAAGCTAAATAAGGAACTATTTTTCTTATGCTGTACTGAAACTCATTCTCGATATCATACGATAGCTGTTGAAACATTTCGGGTAAAATCTCAAAAGATCCACCACAGTTAGAATATCCTCTGATTCTAGGCTTTTTCCCTGCAATAACATAGGTTGGGATGGCGGTAACAGGGTTGATGCCAACCGGAAGCTTAATCATATCATTGGAAAAAAAACTGTTAATAAAACTCGATTTGCCACAACTGAATCCCCCTGCCAGTGCGATAATGCATTTTCCAAAAATATCCGGAAAACCGGTAATCATCTCAAGTTCTTTTTCTACACTTTGCATGGTAATAACAGCTTCTGCTTCAGCTGCAAGTGATGATTCATTGTTTGCAAATTCCATAAAGTCATTTTGCATAAGGTTAGAGAAATATTCCATGGCACTGTTTTTCTTTATTTCTGTCGATAAAATTGTTTTAATAAATCCCCATTTTTGTTCCATTTCACATTTTACTTTACTTAACATCTCATTCTTTTTATTCAACTCTATAATCTGATTGCGAGCTTGTGATTCTAATGCTTTTACTCGGTTCATCTCTTCTATCTGTGCTTCAAGCAGAACAGATAACTCATGTGCCTTTATTTCTTCTGCCTTTAATCGTTCATTCTCTTGAAGTAATTGATCATGAGATATCTGGAAATCGCTTATTATTCTTTCGATTTCCAGACTAAGTTTTTTTCGCCTAAATTGAAAAAAACGTATTATCTTTTTAAGAAAAGGCCGAACCTTTTCCAGTAAAGGCAGTTTACCATTACTCATTCAACAGATCTCTGATTTTATCAATAAAACGCTTGTAGCTGTCTATAGAAGCTGCTCTATGCCGGATCTGCTCTTCCAGGTTTAGTATTTGTTCTCTGATGGAAGAGAATAGTGTATCGGAAGGAACAATCGAACATAATTCAGTTACCAGATTTATTCCATATTTCTTAATCGCCTTTAGGCACTTTTTTTTGGTCTTTGTCAAATAATCACGTGCTTCGCTTAAAAAATCTTCAGCACTTTCACCTTCGAGAGTGCCACTGCAATTCAATTCTTCAGGTAATTCATTGTCAAATTCAATTTTGGGCTTTTCAGTTTTATTAAAAATTGTTTTTATAGCATTTCGTAAAATGTAATCATCTATATATTCATCATCAATTTTACTGCGCAGGCTTTTCAACAATTCTGAACTCAATTTTTTACGCCATTCATTATAAAATTTATTTGATTCTTCTGAAATTTTATACTCAATGTCGGTAATTAAATTTTCAAGGAAATTTCGTACTGCGCCAGCTTTAACCGTTGTCACTTCCCGAGAGTGTAATTTTTCCCAAATCCACCAACCTGTGGTCCATTCTTCAATCTTTTGTCTTTCTGCATTATCTATTTCATTTCTATACTTTTGAAATTCCGATTGTATTACCCCAATTAGCTTCGATTCTACTTCAATTTCCATGGATTCAATCAGTTCTATGTATTCATCATTAATGGTATTCGATCCAATTTTTTCGATTTTTTCCAGTGCTGTTTTTTGTTCATTAATTGTAGCACTATCACCTTCTTCAATCATTTTTATTTGGTGATCAGCAATCTTGATCAAACTTTCTAGATAATCAGAAAGGCACCTTTTTTTTGATTCGATATATTCATCAAGTTTCTTTGCCAATATTTCATCTTTTTTATTTCTGACGCTCTTTAATACCTCTTTTATCTTTGAAATATTACTTATCTGTAAAAGGCTGGCTCGAGAAAGAGCAGAGTCATTCTCAGAAAAATAATCCGGATAATTATCAATAAGATTATTCCAAACTGTTTGCATACTATCATCCCAACACTCTCGCTTCTGGAATAAATTGCTGATAGTATGACAAATTGAAGATACAAGTATCAATCGGTCGTCACTTTGTTCAATTAGCTGATCAAACATTGTATCGACTTCCTCATTTTTCACCTTCAAATTTGATAAGGTTTTTTTCATCTGGCGGGCGAGTTTTTCGGTTATATCCTTCAATACATCAGGCAGAGAACCTGCTTTTCTGTTGATTTCGCTCCCGAATAGTTGATTATCAACTAAACTGCTGATAACGTATAGTTCACTAATGCCTTCCTTCCTGGTTATCATATCCATCATGTCAAGATCATTATTGCTAAGAAACTGTCCTGCAGGGATAATTACAAATATTGCATCACATTCCTTAAGAAGACTTATGGTACGAATTTCCCGCGACTTGACAGGATCATTCATTCCTGGACTATCAACAATCTTTATTTCCTTAAGGCTTTTGCCGATCGAACTAACTATGTTTCAAATCAATCATCAATCGATATGTCTCAATTTTCGTATAGAATTTGAAGAGGACGAATAGGGATATGAACGCTGTTATGAGCAAAGCAGTACCTTAATAGCGGGAAAAACAATGCTGTCGGGAATTGAACTAATAGTGGCTAAAACATTATTCCAAGCATCAAATGTCTATCCGGAACCGGTTTTGATATCCATCAGATTTTTGTCAAATGCATCACATCATTCTGTATTGCTTCAATTTTGTAAGTGTCCATTGCAGATTCAATTCTATTGCTGACAAGAGAATATGTTGAAACAAACAGGTAATGCTTCGGACTGCCATTTGAACTTTGACTCGAATACAAAGAGAACTCTTTATCATTGAAAATGTAGATTGTATTTATGCATGTGTCACAGTAGGTAGTAGTGTCGTTGCCTATCCATGTTCCACTGGATTCGTCCCAAACAGGACCAATCCCGATATTCGCAACGGTCATGAATAATCCCCAATTCCCTATGATTTCACTTTTCCTTAGATTATTGTTACCCGATAACGGGTCTGAACAAGATGCTATCAAAAAAGATGAAATGAAACTAATCAATTTCATTATCTTCATTCTTCTATTCTCTCCTTTCTTCTGAAATCGGCCCAAAAGAGAATTTGAAACAATAATGGGGCCTTCCCTGGTTGTCTTTCTGAGTCCAAACTGCCATCCAACATCTTTGGTTTTTCTTTGTCTTTCATATTTTAAGCCTTTTTATCCGGTATAAATGCAGTTGCATCAATTTCAATCAAATAGTCAGGATTTGCCAGTCCCACAACTACTAGCACACTAATTGCCGGAGGGTTTACCAAATTGCCTAAATACTTCTGCGAAGCCTGAAATGCGCCATACAGATCCTGCCCCTGAACTAAGTAGATGTTAAGTTTAACCAGATTTTCAAAAGTTGCTCCTGAAGCACTCAGAGCAATCTGTAAATTCTCCATCACCTGTTCTGTCTGCTTGATAATATCACCTTTTCCAACAATCTCTCCATTTGAATTGACAGCATCCTGCCCGCCGATATAAACAGTCTTCCCGCTTCCTTGCGCTATCACGATTTGCGAAAATGCCCGATTTCTGGAAAGTCCGTCCGGATTAATGTGTTGAATGCTATTGCTCATATTACTTCTTGTCTACTCCCTTAAGCTTCATTCGTATTAAATATTAATCGATCCGTCGATCAATTTATATGCTTGTTCCTCCAACAATGCAACTCTGTTTAACATAGATGGAATCTCAGTCAACTGCTCCGATTCGTTCTTAATGTGTTTGGTAATTATATCTGTTATTTTTTCAAATATCTCTCCAGATTCATTAAACAAATCAGCAGATCTTTCCCATTCTGGTTTATTAAAATTCTGGCTACCCCATAATAATATTTCTGCGAACTTATCTCTTGATGCCTTATGACTAATACTAAAGCCAACAGAACGATCAGTCAATGCCTCAGGTAGTGATGGCGGAAATCCTGTATATTCAACAAAATGCATTAATGAATCAATGTATGATTGGTGTGACAGTTCTTTTGACCAATCAGGAAATTCTTTCGCTATTTTTCTTATCCCATTAATCCCAATAAAAGAAACAGATGGGTAAAGATTATGGATACATTTTTTCTTCAGACCTCTGTGTACAATGTTTTCAATGGAGCTTATGGCTTTAAAAGTGAAAGTATAATATGTGTATGGCTTTGAAAATCCAGGTACATTAATACCCCAGGCCAACTGTAAGTCGGAATAAGTTATTTTCTGGAATTTTTCTTTTCCATTATCTGCAACTACTATTTCCTGGTTACTTTCATCATAGCCAACCATCTGAACATAATGGATTGGTATATGCAACTTGTTATAATACTTTTTGTAATATGCGAGATAATACATATCCAATGCACCTAAAATAACAGGAACGCCATTATCGATACTCTTTTTGATAGATGACAAAGCTTTCTCAAATGTTTTATTTTCATATACTTTATAATTGTACCCAATAATGTCCTGCATAAAATCATACATTTTCTTTGGCAATCCATTACTCCAATAAATTATTCTTAATGGTTTGGGTTTACTTTGTTTCAGGTAAATCACACTGCAAAATGCACTTATTCCGAAGAAAAGATAATCAGGAACACGATTTTTTGTTTTCCATTCGAACTGATCTTCGATTCCGTTCCACATACAATTGTAATCACATGTTTTATGTGGAATACTAATGATTTTTTCAGTTTTCATCAAATTTCAAATTCTCCATAAAAGAGGTCTTTTACTTCGACTCCCTATTGTGCCATGACAACTACTCCGTCAAAACCTAACTTATTCTCTCCATTTTAAAATGGACCAGATCTAATTTCATCCCATTGTTGTTAAAAACACCTTCTTCTATATATGTCTGAATGAATCCAATTTTTTTAAGTATTGCAATACTTGCTGTGTTAACAGATACAGTATCAGCAAATATAGTCGCATTTGGATAACTTTCAAATATATACCCTAATAAAGCTTCTGCAGCCTCTGAACCATACCCTTTACCCCAGTATTTTCTGGCAAAGTGATAATAAAATCCACATTGGAAATCATCATGGTTTATGATAGGAAAGCCTGTAATTCCAATTGCCTTTTTATCAAGCATAACAGCGAAGTGACTGGGACATTTGGGGTCGATATACTTCTCTAACCAAAGCGTTATTTTTTCACGACTCTCGGATAATTTTGTAATCAACTGGGCATTTGTGTATTTAATAACTTCAAAGTCACTCCATAATTCAAATAAATCTTCAGAGTGTTCCATGCTGATTGGAGCAAGTATTAATCTATTTGTTCTGATCATGTTAACCCCCCCAATACATATAATATATGTATGTGCTTTAATCTCCGGTTATGTATTGTGTTACAAAACATCCTAAGAATCTCACCTAAAAAGCAGCAATGTTCGCTTCAAAGATTTCCTTGGGAATAAATTAAAACCGGTTGAAAGTTTACGAGCCAATCTATTCAAAAGCATGTGAAGTGAATCTGGAAGAGGCAGGGAATTTTTTTGTGCTTTATACTCGAGTGTTACGAAAGTGTGGAGTTATTGATCATTCTGGAATATTGTGATTCGATTGAAATAGAACCGGATTTCACAACCGATGAGAATGTCGCATTCAGCGCAGCATTCATCTCGTTACTTGAGTAATTCGATTCAACTGTGAAAAGCGCCATCCGCCCGTATGTTACTGTCGATATATATACTGGAGATGAAGATCCTAATTTTCCCAAATCGGGCATTTCTTCAAAAAGATCGCTGGGCTGTTTGGGCAGGTCAATATCTATGGTGTAATAGATTTGCAGGAACTTAACCACAAAGCGACTTCTGACGTCCTGCTTGTTAAAATTAAAACCTGTGGAAATGTTAACTTTAGAGCTCTTGTAATTGCCCTGTACGGCAAGTTTTAATTGTTCGGCTGAATGCACTTCCTGAATTTCAAATGAAATCCTGGCAGGTGTTGCGCCGGTTAACTCGCTACTCAGTATATCGTTAATGGATTCCCTTATTGTTGATAATTTCGGGTCCTCAACATTCCGGCTGGGACTTCCTGATATGTTCTGCAACGATACGGAAATAGTCAACGGTTTACGTTTGGCTATTATAGGAATATATTCACCGGTGATAATACTCTCTCCCTTAAGCAATGCTCCGGGATAGATGACATCAGTTGTAGGGTCCATGAGAAAGAGTTCACTATAACCGGGTGCAGCCTTGTACCTTTTAATACTGCATACGTAATTGTCGGATGGCTCTGAGGAATCGATAGCAGCGGTAAGGACCGGCTCCTCTAACTGCTCGGGTTGAATAAGATAGTCCAGAGACACAACATGGTCATTAAAATTGGTGATATCATCCACTTTGGTGGTATTCTCCCCCTCGTCCACAGGTGTTGTGCAATACAGTATGATTCCAGCTAACGCCGTCAAAAAGAGCCGTATAACAAGATCACTTTTTTTCATAAAGGCCTCCAAGCCTGTTAGTTGTTAGCTATACGATTGATATGTTAAGTAGCAGTAATATAATTACCGTATAAGTTGGACAGATTGTTTTTATTTCTTAATGCACATCCTTGATCAGTTAATATTCTCTTCACATCTGTATTGTTCTTGTTTTAACATATCAACGCTCAACCAGGTTACCCAGTCACTTATCGCATCCGACTAAAAGCCGGATTCCAGATTCTGTTTGGAAGAATACAGTTTACGAACCAATCTATTCAAAAGCATGTGGAGGAAATCTGGAAGAGGCAGGAAATGTTTTTTGAGCTTTATACTGAGTGAATGATGAATTGCACTGAGACCTGGGTGTTTGGTCGTTATAAAAAAGGTGATATTCCAATTGATGGTCATACATATTTCATTGTGGATGCATAATGAGCATATCGTTAATGACACCCCACCATTTCTCGCAGTCGCAACCCATTTTATGCAGTAAGCAGGTCGCTAAACCTTATGAGCCTGTTTATGTCGATATGGCTCTCAATTCGCCATCCACAATTTCCTGTCCAGACTCCTGTACTGAATCGCCTCCGAGATATGAGCAGATTCGATAAATTCTTTTCCTTCGATATCAGCTACTGTGCGTGCTACTTTCAATATCCTGTCGTAAGCTCTGGCTGACAAGCCCAGCTTCTCGATGGCGTTTTTCAGAAGTCCCTGACAATCTTCGTTTAATTCACAATACTTTCTTATGTGTCTGGATTCCATGTGTGCATTACAGAAGAGCTTCCTGTCGGATTTAAATCTGCTAAGCTGAATCTCTCTGGCCCTAGAGACCTCTTTGCGTAAAGAAGCGCTATCCTGGCCGGAAGTTTTCTGCGAGAGTTCATCATAAGTTAAAGCCGGAACCTCCACATGGATATCGATTCTGTCCAGAAGCGGCCCCGATATTCTGGCCATATATTTCTGAATCTGTTCCGGTTTACAGGAACATTTGTGTCGAGTGTCAGTATAATAGCCGCATGGACAAGGATTTAATGCAACTGCCAGCATAAATCTTGCCGGATAAGAAAGAGACATTAGTGCCCTGGAGATAGTCACTTTGCCGTCTTCCAGTGGTTGACGCAGGTTTTCCAGCACATTTTTGCTGAATTCCGGAAGCTCATCCAGGAATAGCACCCCATGATGACTCAGGCTGACTTCACCTGGTCTGGGGTAGGAACCTCCACCAATGAGACCTGCATCAGAGATAGTATGATGAGGTGAGCGAAAGGGACGAATCGCCAAAAGCGGTGTGTTGCTATCTAAAAGCCCGGCAACAGAATGAATCTTGGTGGTCTCGAGTGCTTCGTCAAGAGAAAGATCCGGCAGAATTGTCGGTAACCTCCTTGCCAGCATGGTTTTACCTGATCCTGGCGGACCGACCATGAGGATATTATGACTTCCGGCTGCTGCAACCAGCAGAGCGCGTTTTATATGATCCTGCCCCTTAACATCCTTGAAATCGATCGCATAGTGACGAGCCTGATTAAAAAGACCGGATAGATCGGTTGTAAATGGTTCAATATTCGAATCACCGGTAAAAAATTCCAGAGCCTCACTCAAAGTATGAACCGGATAAATCTTTACCCCTTCGGCAACAGAAGCCTCCATAGCATTTTCAGAGGGCACAACCATCTTTTTTATCCCCATCTCCCTGGCCTTTATAGCCATCGCCAGTACACCTTTCACTGGTTTTACCGTACCATCGAGAGACAATTCCCCAAGAACTATATACGCTTCCAATGGTATGTTTTTAACCTGCTCTGATGCCATCAACAGCCCAATCGCTATAGGAAGATCATAGCCGGAACCCTCTTTTTTCATGTCTGCAGGTGCCATGTTGATGGTTACTTTGCGGTTTGGAAACTCGAATCCACAGTTTTTTATAGCTGACATCACCCGTTCTCTTGACTCCCGTACCGCTCCGTCCGGAAGCCCCACGATGGTTAAACCCGGAAGCATCTCACTGAGATCTGCCTCGATACCGATTAAAAACGCATCGATACCTAATACTGCCATAGAATAAACTTTGGCTAACATTTTTTCCCTTCAAACGATTAAGTTTTTGAAACCGGGCAATCAACTTAAGAACTGAAATTCAGAGAAATGGAAAATATTAAAGCAGAAAAGAGTCGAAAGATTAATGAATAAAAGGAATATAGATTTTTGGAAAAATAGGATGGTGGATAAAGATGGAAAAAATCAGATAAGGAAAATTGATTCGCTTTGCCTCCTTTGACTCATCTTCCTTTTCATAAGTAGAACTATCATGTAAAATCTTCATAAAATTAATCTGATTACCGGTGGGATGGCTTATGGAAAGCCAATCCCTGCGGTACCAGTATCATCGATTCAGGTTTCAGAACTCTTTAAGTATCGCATCATCGTCCTGGTGAATCACTGATCTTGAATCCCCAGCACTATTAGAGCTGTAGGCTGGCATTTTATTTCCCGAATTGCTTGCTCTGCTCTGATTAGAACCGGTTTTTGTATTAGTCATTTTTCCAGAATCGTAATGAGCTACTCTTTTGATGGCAACCCTGTGTCCTTCATTGGTCAGAATAAATTGCGAAACCATATTTTGCAATTCTTCTGCCTGTGAACTCAGTTCTTCAGCAGCGCTGGCGGATTCTTCACTGTTAGCAGCATTCTGTTGTGTTACTTTGTCCATCTGAGCTATAGCGGTGTTTATCTGATCGATGCCCTGAGTCTGCTCCTTTGATGCATCTGCGATCTCGCCAATAATGTTATCCACTTTAGCACTACCTTCTGTTATTTCTTCAAAAGACTTTGCTACTTCATCCACAATTCTTACCCCTTCATCGGCATTCTTTACCGAATCTTCGATCATGTTTGCGGTATTTTTAGCTGCTTCGGCCGACCTCTGCGCCAGATTTCGTACCTCTTCTGCTACTACGGCAAATCCTCTTCCGGCTTCCCCTGCACGTGCAGCCTCCACCGCAGCGTTTAATGCCAGAAGGTTTGTCTGCATAGCAATTTCATCAATAGTTTTGACAATTTTGGCGGTTTGATCCGATGATTCTTTAATCTTGTTTATAGATTCACTCATGCGCTCCATCGCCATTTTGCCCTGAGTTGCATTATGATTTGCTTCACTGGCTAATGTTTTTGCCCTTTCGGCATTTTCCGCATTCTGTTTTGTCATAGAGGCCATCTCTTCAAGACTACTGGATATTTCTTCAAGGCTTGAGGCCTGTTGATTTGCACCCTGAGCCAACGATTGACTACCTGCAGAAATCTGCTGACTTGCAGAAGCGACCTGTTCAGTACCCTGGCTTACCTGCTGCAGCGCATCATTGAGGTTGTTTATTGAAATGTTGCAGACATTTTTCAGTTTTTCCATATCGCCTTTGTAATCACCCATGATCCTGGCAGTTAAATCTCGTTCAGCAACTTTTTGCAAAACATCGCTGGTTTCATTTATCGGTTCTATAACCGCATCCAGAGTCTTATTGAAACCATCGACCATATCCTTATAAACGCCGTTGAACTTTTTAATATCACCACGAGCTGAAAGATGGCCTTCCAATGCTTCATTAGCCAGCATTATAGTTTCATCGGATACCATGTCAAGGCTTTTTTTAAGTTGAGCAAAAGCTTTTCCTGAGATCTTGATTTTTTCGATCATCTTATTAAATGCCCGCCCAAGAATTCCAATCTCATCTTCTGAATTTACATCCAGCTCTTCTGCTTTTATTTCAACAGATTTCGAAAGGTCTCCGTTTGATCCAGCAATCAAATTTTCAGAAAGATTTGCCAGATCCTCTTCTGCTATTTTTTTGGCAGTATTGACGATT
>Ga0123335_1007450_pt1 | contig 12213 bp, 10 predicted proteins | sample BiotimSIPDNA_2_FD_89707 | JGI IMG/M metagenome (GOLD analysis project Ga0123335, IMG submission 89707) | Anaerobic biogas reactor microbial communites from Washington, USA - Biogas_R2 time_0 SIP DNA | ecosystem: Engineered > Bioreactor > Anaerobic > Unclassified | place: Washington, USA... | reverse complement strand
GTTGGGGATTATTGAACCATCAGAGATTTCTACAGCTATTGCCTACCTTTTAAGTGATAAATCCAAGACTATCACTGGAACAGGCATGATAATTGATAGTGGTGCAACAGCATAACTGAAAAATTTAAATGGAGGGACCAGAATGGAAATTGGAAAGAAGATAGCACTTTTGGAGGACATACTGGAACTTGACACCGGAACACTTAAAGCAGAAATGGAGCTGGATACCATAGAGAGCTGGGATTCAATGGCGAAAATTGCTCTAATAGCCATGATGGACGACGAATTCAGCAAGAAGATTTCCGCAGCCCATATAAGGGAACTGCATACTGTCAACGACATTCTGGCCTTGATGGAGTAAGCGTTTTTTTTCGAAGCCTGGTGTTGAATGTAACAAATGCATTTGTCTTTTCCTCATCTTGTACTAATGATCAGTGTTTTTTTAAACGAGATTGCTTTTCATTCAAAGAGATAGGATTTGGCACTGCGAAGGAGACGATATAATGGCATCTTCCAGAATCTACCTCTCCCCCCCGCACATGACGGGAAAAGAGATGGAATTGATACAGGACGCCTTCGACTCGAACTGGATCGCCCCTCTGGGCCCCCACGTGGACGCCTTCGAGAAGGAGGTGGAAGAATACCTCGGCGTGAAAAGCGCCCTTGCCCTTTCATCGGGAACGGCGGCTATTCATCTTGGGCTCCGGGTGCTCGGGGTGAAAAGGGATGACGTGGTGTTCTGCTCCTCACTCACCTTCTCAGCAAGCGCCAACCCGATCCTCTACCTGAGGGCGAACCCTGTGTTTATCGACTCCGACAGGGAAACATGGAACATGTCCCCTGCGGCACTCGAGAGAGCGCTCGAAGATGCCGCGCTCAAAGGGATACTCCCCAAGGCCGTGGTCACCGTTGACCTCTACGGCCAGAGCGCAAATTACGGCGCCATCAACGAACTCTGCTCAGCCTATGATGTTCCGGTGCTGGAGGATGCAGCCGAAGCTTTCGGGGCGGCCTGCGGCGGGAAAAAATGCGGCGCTCTCGGAAAACTCGGGGTCCTTTCCTTCAACGGGAACAAGATCATTACCACCAGCGGCGGGGGAATGATCGTCTCCGACGACCAGGAAATGATCGCAAAGTGCCGCTTCTGGGCAACTCAGTCCCGTGACCCCGCTCCCCATTACCAGCACAGCGAGGTGGGCTTCAACTACAGGATGAGCAATATCCTTGCCGCCGTAGGGAGGGCGCAGTTGAAGGTACTGGATGACAGGGTTGAAAAACGGAGAAGCATTTTCAGGCGGTACGAAGAAGCCCTTTCGGGAATCCCCGGCATCAGTTTCATGCCCGAGGCGGACTTCGGGCGGGCCAACCGGTGGCTGACCGTCATGCTTCTCGACCCCGAGGCCGGAGTTGCTCCCGCTGATATCGTGAAGGCCCTGGCGGATGAAAACATCGAGTCCCGGCCTGTCTGGAAACCCATGCACCTGCAGCCGGTCTTTAAAAGAAATGACTACTTCCCCCACGGAGAGAACGAAAGCGTCTCGGACGATCTCTTCGCCAGGGGAATATGCCTGCCGTCAGGGTCAAACATGACCGAAGAAGACCAGGATCGGGTAATCGGGATCATCAGAAGCACGTGCTGCAGGCAATGTACATACTTTTTGCGACCATAGCCTTTCCTGAATCTTTGGAAACAAGAAATATATATACCGACCTCATGGAGGAACTCCGGGACCGGGGGCATTCCGTCTGCGTGGTCGCCTCATGTGAACGGAGGAACGGAAAAGAGACACACATCTCCGTGGAAAGGGGCATACGGATCCTCCGTGTCCGGACATGGAATATAAAGAAGACTCGCAACATATTCGAGAAAGGCTTCGGCACACTCCTCGTCGAGAGACAGTTCCGCAAAGCTCTTGACGACTTTCTGGGTGACGTGAAATTTGACATCGTCCTCACCTCCACTCCCCCCATAACTCTCGACGGTCTTGTGAGGTACGTGAAGCAGCGGGACGGGGCCCGGTCATATCTTCTTTTGAAGGATATCTTCCCCCAGAACGCCGTCGACCTCGGCATGATCAAAAAAGGGGGCCTGCTCCACAGGTATTTTCGCATGAGAGAAAAGCGCCTGTACAGGCAGGCGGACTATATCGGATGCATGTCTCCCGCAAACGCGGATTTCCTCGCCGCTCATAACCCCGGCCTTCCGGACGGGAAAATAGAGGTCTGCCCCAACAGCATTCGCCCGACGGACCAGAAAGCGCCTTTTCACAGGGCTGAAATACTCCGCAGATACAGTATCCCTGAAGATGCAGCGGTCTTTTCCTACGGGGGCAACCTGGGAAAACCCCAGGGAGTTGCTTTCCTGAAAACGGTTCTGCAGCATCACAGGGGCAGAAAGGACGTATTTTTCCTTATAGTGGGATCCGGCACCGAATATCCGGGTCTGAGGTCTTTTCTCGACGGCCTGGCCCCGGAAAATGCTCTGCTCCACCCCTTTCTTCCCAAGGAAGAATATCGTATGCTGTTGAAGGCGTCAGACGTGGGGTTGATCTTTCTCGATCCCCGGTTCACCATCCCCAATTTCCCGTCGAGGCTGCTGGACTGCATGGACATGGGAAAGCCAATCCTCGCTGCGACGGACAGGAACACTGATTTGGGGACCATCATTACAAAAGGGGGCTTCGGCCTCTGGTGCGAAAGCGGAGACCTTCAGACTTTCTGTGCCCATGTGGACAAACTCGTTTCTGACCGCACCCTCAGGGAACGGATGGGGAAAACGGCACGGCAATACCTTCTCGACAATTACACCGCGTCGAAGAGTGCGGACATCATTCTCCGCCACTTCGACGAAGGGAGGACACAGAATGTTTCATGACACAACCCTTCTTATCACCGGGGGCACGGGGTCGTTCGGCCAGGCTGTGCTGGAGCGGTTCCTGGACACCGGCATCGGCCAGATCCGCATCTTCTCCCGCGACGAGAAGAAGCAGGACGACCTGCGGAAGCACTACAAAAACAACAAAGTGAAGTTCTACATCGGCGACGTGCGAGACCTGGCCAGCGTGAAGAACGCCATGCACGGCGTGGACTACGTCTTCCACGCAGCAGCCCTGAAGCAGGTCCCCTCCTGCGAGTTCTTCCCCCTCGAGGCCGTGAAGACCAACGTGCTGGGCACCGACAACGTCCTCACCGCGTCCATAGAGCACGGGGTGAAGAAAGTCATCTGCCTCTCCACCGACAAGGCGGCCTACCCCATCAACGCCATGGGCATATCCAAGGCCATGATGGAGAAGGTCTTCGTTGCAAAGTCCCGGACCGTCTCCCCTGAAAAGACCCTCATCTGCGGCACCCGGTACGGCAACGTCATGGCCTCCCGGGGGTCAGTCATCCCCCTCTTCGTGGAGCAGATCCGGAGGGGGGAGCCCCTCACGGTAACAAATCCGAACATGACCCGCTTCCTCATGAGCCTCGAGGAGGCCGTGGAGCTCGTCCTCTTCGCCTTCGAAAACGCCCGTGCCGGGGACATCCTCGTCCAGAAGGCCCCCGCATGCACCATCGGCGACCTTGCACAGGCAGTGAAGGAAATCTTTCACGCACCAAACGAAATAAAGATCATCGGCACCCGCCACGGGGAGAAGCAGCACGAGACCCTCCTCACCAGGGAGGAATACTTCGCCGCAGAGGACATGGGGGGATACTTCCGCATCCCCGCCGACACCCGGGACCTCAACTACGACAAGTACTTCGTGGAGGGCAGCGAAGAGCTCTCCCTGGACCGGGAGTACAACTCCGGGAACACGGAAAGGCTGGACGTGGAGGGAATAAAGAAAAAGCTCCTGGCCCTCCCATACGTTCAGAACGAACTGAAGAGCATGGGAAACGGAGGGAACGGCAGATGAAGATCCTCGTCACCGGCTCCGCCGGATTCGTGGGACGGAACCTCGTCCTCGAGCTCCGGAACAGGGGACACGAAATCCTCGGCTGCACCCTCGAGACAACGAGGGAAGAACTGGAGCAGTACACGAAAGAGTGCGGATTCGTCTTCCATCTCGCCGGGGTCAACCGCCCCAAAGAGGAGAGGGAATTCTTCGAGGGGAACGCCGGCTTCACGGAAGAGATCCTCTCCCTACTCGAACATGGAGGAAACAGAGCCCCGGTGGCCCTCTCCTCCTCCATCCAGGCAGAGCGGGACAACCCCTACGGCAGAAGCAAGCGCCAGGCCGAGGACCTCCTCTTCGCCCACGGGGAACAAACAGGAGCCCCTGTCTTCGTCTACCGCCTCCCCAACCTCTTCGGCAAGTGGAGCATGCCCAACTACAACAGCGTGGTGGCCACCTTCTGCTACAACATCGCCAGGGGACTCCCCGTGACCATCCATGACCCCGACTCGGAGGTCCCCCTCTGCTACATCGACGACTTAGTCGCGGAATTCCTCCGCTGTCTGGAGGAAAAGCCCACCCCGTACGGAAAGGACTCCCGATACTGCACCGTACCCGAGGTCTACCGGAGGACCGTGGGCCGGATCGCGTCCCTCCTCCAAGGCTTCCGGGAGAGCAGGAAGACCCTCTCCCTCCCCGTCCTCTCCGACCCCTTCGAGAGAAAGCTCTACAGCACCTACCTGAGCTATCTCCCCGAGGACAGCTTCTCCTACCCCCTGGCCACCCACTCAGACCACCGGGGGTCCTTCACCGAATTCCTCCGCACCCCGGACAGGGGGCAGGTCTCGGTGAACGTGTCCAAGCCGGGCATCACCAAGGGGAACCACTGGCACCACACCAAGAACGAGAAGTTCCTCGTGGTCTCGGGGCAGGCCCTCATCCGCTTCCGCCGCGTGGACGGCGAGGAGATCCTCGAGTACCCCGTGAGCGGGGACAGACTCGAGGTGGTGGACATCCCCCCCGGGTACACCCACACCATCACCAACACCGGAAACACGGACCTTGTCACCGTCATGTGGGTGAACGAATGCTACGACCCCAAGAAGCCCGACACCTACGTCCTGGAGGTGGAAAAACCATGAGCCGCCTGAAGGTCATGACCATCGTGGGTACCCGCCCGGAGATCATCCGGCTCAGCGAGGTCATGAAGAAGCTCGACATTTACTTCGACCATCTCCTGGTCCACACGGGGCAGAACTGGGACTACACCCTGAACCAGGTCTTCTTCGAGGACCTCGGCCTCCGTGCCCCCGACCACTACCTCGACGCCGCAGGGGAGGACCTGGGGCAGACCCTGGGGAACATCATAAGCAAATCCTACAGCCTCCTGAAGGACGTCATGCCCGACGCTCTCCTCATACTCGGCGACACCAACTCCGCCCTCTCGGCCATCCCGGCCAAGAGGCTCAAGATCCCCATCTTCCACATGGAGGCGGGGAACCGGTGCTTCGACCAGAACGTCCCGGAGGAGATCAACCGGAAGATCGTGGATCATATCTCGGACATCAACCTCCCCTACACCGAGCACTCCAGGAGATACCTCCTCTCAGAGGGTTTCCGGAAGGAGCATATCTTCGTCACCGGGTCCCCCATGAAGGAGGTCCTGGACGCCTCCAGGGAGAGAATAGAGAAAAGCACCATACTCGAAAGGCTGGACCTCGAGAAGGACAAATACATCCTCCTCTCCGCCCACCGGGAGGAGAACCTGGACAACGAGGGGAACTTCCTCTCCCTTCTGACGGGGATCAACAGAATCGCGGAGAGATACGGCTTACCGATCGTCTACTCCACTCACCCGAGAAGCAGAAAGATCATCGAGGCAAGAAAGTTCAAGCTCCATCCCCTGGTGCGGAGCCTGCAACCCTTCGGCTTCCTGGACTACAACCAGTTGCAGCGGAACGCCTTCTGCGTCCTCTCCGACAGCGGCACCCTGTCCGAGGAGAGCGCAATGCTCGGCTTCCCCGCAGTGCTTCTCCGCACCTCAACGGAGCGCCCCGAGGTGCTGGACAGGGGGACCATAATCATTGGGGGCATAACCGGCGAGGACGTGGAACAGGCCATAGAGCTTGCCCGGTCCATGCACGAGAACGGGGACATGGGCACCCTTCCCCCGGACTACACCGACGGCAATGTGTCGGGGAAGGTTGTCCGTATCATCCAGAGCTACACGAAGATCGTAAACAGGGTCGTGTGGGGGAAGAATATAAAATGAATGAAAACAATTCCGTTCCCAGACAAGCAATTGCTGAAGAAAAGCCAGTTCAAATGCAGAGAAAACCTTTAAACATTATAATGATAGGTCCGTTGCCCCCTCCCATAAACGGAATGACCATGGCTAATCAAATGCTTTTCGATGGGTTGATTGAAAAGGGAATCTATAAGATATCTACAATAGATACTTCGATTAAGAAAAAGCATGGATGCGGGAATTTGAAGGAACAGGGTAAATTCATTTTTTCAAAATTTACTTATTCACTATGGCCAATAATAAAAGGTTCTTTTTCGATAATATGTACCAGACAACTGAATACAGTCTATATTACAACCGCTCAATCAGAGATCGGCTATCTGAAATATACTCCTTTTATCTTTGCAGCGAAACTGAGAAACGTACCTTGCTTTATTCATATACATGGTGGTTTCTTCGGGGTAATGTACTCCGGATCAAAAGGAATTAAACAACGCATCATTAAAAAAAGCCTTGACACTTTAAGCGGCGTAATCGTTCTGGGAGAATCACTGAGAAGAATGTTCAGAGGTATCGTCCCGGATGAAAAAATATTTGTCTGCCCGAACGGTGTGGAAGAACATATCTTTGCCTCCGAAGAAGAGGTTAGAGAAAAAACAAAACGTTGGGAAAAAGACGAAACCGTAAGGATAATTTATTTAAGCAACCTTATGAAAGACAAGGGAATTCTTGACCTTTTTGATGCAGTGACAATTCTAAAATCAAAAGGAACAAAGGTCCACCTGGATATCGCCGGTGCCATTGAACCTGGGATCAAAGATACGGTTGAAGCCCATCTGGAGAATCTCAAAACCGAAGCAACGTATCACGGTGTCGTAACCGGGGAAAATAAAAAACAATTGTTACTCAAAAACTATATATTCTGTTTACCTACATACTACCCTAATGAAGGTCAACCTATCTCCATTCTCGAAGGAATGGCAAATGGTTGCGCTATATTGACAACAGACCAGGGTGGAATTAAGGATATAGTAAACGAAAATTACGGCTATTTTGCGGAAAAACAAAGTCCGCAAAACCTTGCTGACACTCTCTTGTTAGCCTTTAAAAAAACTGCAACCGGGCTGATCGCATGGAAAGAGGCAAGAACATCGTATTCCCAAAAGCAGTTTGTTGAAAGGATAGAGGGAGTATTCCTGAAGAAAGTTTAATAGAATAATAATTTTTTTCAATAAACAGAACATTTTTGTAAGATAAACCTTTAGGAGGGCACCTTTGAAAATCCTTCATATTTGCCAATACTACAATGATGGATACGGTTACCAGGAAAACCTTCTGCCCCGATACCAGCAAAAATTGGGGCATGAAGTACTTGTCGTTACCTCTGACCGGACATCTCATTTCAGTGCCTCAAAGAAATCTCAAAAAGTGAATACAGGCATATCTAAGGATTTCGGAGTTTCTGTTCTCAGACTTCCTATATCGTGCGAATTCAAAGCGCGATTTGTCATTTTTAAAGGTCTTAAAGAAATACTTGAACAGGAAAAACCCGACTATATTTTTCACCACGGACTTGCATCACCCTCTCTTATTACCTGTGCAAAATACAAACGAGACAATCCGTCCGTTTTCCTTGCAGCAGATAATCACGCAGATTATCACAATAGCGGTAAATTTTATTTTTTTAAGATGCTATATTATAATCTCTTTTGGAGAAATAAATTAAGAAAATACTTCAACTATATTGATATTTTTTATTCAATGACAAGCAATTGCATGATCTTTGGGGAAAAGGAATTAGGTGTTCCCAAAGAAAAACATTACATTCTTCACCTCGGAGCCGACGTTGAAAGAAATTTCTTTTCAGCGGAATGGCGGTATAAAATAAGGGAGAAGTATAAGTTTTCAAATGATGATTTTGTAGTTGTTACTGCGGGAAAAATAGATCCCGGGAAAAAAACGGACTTTCTTGTCAAAGCGATAAAGGAACTGAAAGAAAAGCGGGTAAAATTATTAATTGTTGGGTCTATTGAAAAGGAATATGAAAAAATTCTAGACCGGATAATTGATGATGATAGGATTGTAAAAACTGGATGGGTTGAAGCAAAAGAATTATACAAATTTTTCAGTGCGGCAGACTTGGCAATCTTTCCAGGGGGACAATCGGCTATTTGGCAACAGGCAGTTTCTTGTGAAATTCCCCTGATAATAAAATATAGACCTGAAACCGAATATCTAATATCCCAAGAAAATGGTTTTTTCTTTTTTTCTGATGATGCCTTGGAAATTACCCAATTCATCAATTTATGCTTTAAAAATCCAGAAATTCTGGATAAAATGAAAAAAAATACGATAAAGCTTCGAGATGACTTGCTTTCGTATAAAGTTATTGCAAGGAAATCAATTTTTGATACATACTCTACTAAGAATATAAATAAATGAACATGAGTTTTGTATATCAAATACGCAACAATAAGAACAGAATTTAGGGTGTTTTCCCACGGTAACAGCCTGAGCAACGGATTCGGATTTCTAGCTTGAACTTTTGAACGTTTAATTTGTTTTTGTTCAAAGATTACTAAACATCTCATTAACTTCTTCGCTTGATTTTAGTTTTTGGCCTTTGTGAAGATACTACTTCTTAAAGCACTGTAGTATTTTTATAAAAATCCTCTTTAGTTATAAGAGTGAGATCTACAATAAATGGAGTGTAAGTACATGCTAGCAGTATTAAATATATTGGCCATTTCTTATATTTTTCTTCTTTTCAAAAATAAAAATCCTGTGTCATTATCTATGCTATGGGTTGTAATTTTTTATTTAATCTATATTTTAACTCCATTTTTAAGGAACTACTCAAATACTCTAGGATGGATTACAGATTCGCTTGTAAATAAAATCGCACAGTATTCTTTGGTTGGATTAGGTTCTTTCATTTTTACAAACTGCTTCTTTTTTTTAAAATTGAGTTATTTAGAAAAGACTAATATTTTCAAACAAAATCATATATGCTTTAGCAGTATTAAGAAACTTATATTTCTTCTAGTTGCACTTTCAATATTCTTTCTCATTTTAGGTATTGGTATTGGTGGAGTATTGAATATTTTTTTGGCTGGATCAAGAAGTGTCTGGTTGAAAGGGAATTCTTTCTTTTCGACTTGGGCGCAATTGTCTTTTTTTTATTTATCTTTTGCCTCTTCGGTATTGATCCTTTCTGCAGATACTGCCGAAAAAAAACGCTTTTCCTATAAAGCTTTTTTCTTGATTACTATTCTTATTACCACGCTAGCCTTTGCTAGAAGAACTGTAATTTATCCCATATTAGCGATATTATTTTTTAAAACTTCTCAAATAAAAAATAAACAAAGCTTAATCAAGGTAATCCTAATAAGTATCCCAATATTTTTTTCCCTTATGTATTTTATGGGTTATGCTAGGACATTTGGTATAAAAACTCTGGATATGCAAATCATAAAGCTTCTTTTTGAAACTGATAATTTCATTGATCTTTTCCTTTCCAATACTGATTTTTCTGCTTCCTATAATTATTTAGCAAAGCAGATTGAATATGGGCATGTTAATATTAGCGTTTTGGGATATTTCAAAGCTATTTTTGCAATTATCCCAAGAAGTCTTTGGCCAAATAAGCCTGAATATAGCTCTGTCTTAATTATGAAGACTTTAATGCCCCAAAAAGTAAGCGAGGGCTTTTCTGCCGGAACTGGGTATATTGGAGAGTCTCTTGCCACAATGGGAATTTTCGGTGTGATAATAATTTCTTGTTTATGGGGTATCGCTTGTGGTGTTTTAGATAAAAAATACTTTTTTATTCAAACAGGGCGAGAAAAAATCGAGAGATTATTATCAAATTGCTCTTTTGGATTCACATTATTTGAGTATTATTATTTATACATAGGAATTTTATTAATTATGGAAAGTCATAGAGGAGATTTTGGAGCAGCATCACTTCATTTCATTTTAGAAATTGTTCTGTTAGGTATTTTTTTTAAAATTGCTTCATTGCGTTACAGCTATTATAAAAATTATATTTTAAAACAAATAGTAAAACGCAAATACAAACTATTGTACAATAGATCAAAATTAAAATGGAAAGGCATTTTATCCTAACTAAATAAAGTAAAGAATATATGCTTTTAGTCGTTACCATAACTAAAAACATACTTATAAATATTTATTTTTTCTTTCAGCTTTTTATTAAAAGTGAATGTTGGTATCAAAGCCCCAACCAGAAACTGCAATGTTACTACAAGGGTACTTGATTGAGTTGAATTTCCTAAAATGAAACCTCCCATAAAAACGATCACCCCAGATGCAAACCTAACAATTGCTACTAATTTTACATAATTCATTGCCATAAGACAGTTTGAATAAATGCTTCCAAACATCATCATGACTGAAAAAAGCGTACACGCCAATAAAAGCGGAAAAGAAGGAACTGATGCGAGCGATTTCGTCCAATAGAGGATAATCGTTCTGCCAAATATCATAAGGAAAATGAGAGGAATCACTCCGAAGAGAAACGTGAGTTTCTCAGTTCTTCGGATGCTTTTTCGTATCCAGCCCAGGTCCTTTCTATGCCAAGCTTCGCCTACAGCAACAGATATCCCGGCAAGGAGGGACATAGCTATTACCGAGGATACGCCCAATAATTTCTGGGTTACAGAATACGGAACAGCACCTGCCGTACCGATCGTATTTGCGATAATAAGAATGACGCTTGAATTCAACAGAGAGTAACTCAGGTGATATAAAAGGACAAAAAATCCAATCCCAAACAGACGCTTGATAACAACAATTTCAGAATTGATTAAAGACGGACGCAAAAACGGGACTTTCCAGAACAATATCCCCCATCCCAAAAGAGACACAAAAAACGGGAAACCAATATATCCTCCTGCCAATAGCCATAGCGGCTGCCCTGCGAAGACACACCAAATTACGAATAGAAATCCTAAGACACGCCCAAGAAAAAGGCAAAGATATCCCCAATATCCTCTCTGGTATGCGTTAGCTATATTCTGAAGTTGTGAAACGGGCAATCCCAGAGCAAACATGAAAACAACCGACTGCATGGTCGGCAGAATATGGGGTACTGAGTCCGGATGCTGGCATTTTATCAACTGGTCCCATGAGAGCAAGGGAAAAACAAAAAGCACAACAAGAGAGAGGATAAAGAACATCCCCAATAGAACGACAAGAGCATTCCCGATAAGTTTTTTCGGTGTTTCGATATCATCCTTGCCGGCACACTCTATAAGCATGTTTCTCAGCCCAATTCCAATCCCGAAATCAGAGAAGGAGAGAAAACCGACAATGCTCGTGACGACCATCCAGATTCCGAAAAGATCCTCTCCCAGATAATTTAACGTGATGGGGACGGTAAGAAGACCTGTGAGTATATTGACTACCCTACCTGCCATCATGACAAGGGATGTGAGGGCTGCCCTTTGATACCTCAGCAGGCTGCGTCCGCTCTCTGACGATGGATCCCCGGGTTTTGTCAGAAGAAGTTTGATCATGTTCTTAATTTTATTCAGCAATCTTCAGATCATCCGTTCGGAGAGATATTGTGACAGTTCCTTTTCAACATTTGCATGGTTAAAAGGAGATCATCTCAAAATCAAAATGTTTTGAATTCCGTTTAAAAACACCATAAAACCTATTTATGAGTAATTTTATTACTCGAAATGTGTTCTGTCAAAAAGTTACATAGCGTTACATGGTGTTTCTTCCGAGGATCTGGACTGCTCTTCCGGTTCTCGCCGATTCGTAAGCCGCCTGGATGATCTCTACGGTTTTTCTTCCCTCCCGGCCGGTGAGGAGCGGTTCCGCCCTGCCGTCCAGCACGTCCAGGACGTGGCGGTAGAAGGGCAGGTGGCCGAAGCCGTAGACGCTGGAGGGGTTGGTGTTGGCGTCCTCCACTTCCCCGTCCATGGGGTCCGAGGCGTCGAACTGCCACTGCTCTATTTTGTTGAGGGCCACGCCTCCGATGCGCACAGTGCCCTTTTCTCCAAGGACGGTGATACTTCCCTCGAGGTTCTTCGGGTAGGTGAGGTTGGTGACGTT
>Ga0123335_1007448_pt1 | contig 12214 bp, 3 predicted proteins | sample BiotimSIPDNA_2_FD_89707 | JGI IMG/M metagenome (GOLD analysis project Ga0123335, IMG submission 89707) | Anaerobic biogas reactor microbial communites from Washington, USA - Biogas_R2 time_0 SIP DNA | ecosystem: Engineered > Bioreactor > Anaerobic > Unclassified | place: Washington, USA... | reverse complement strand
CCGAGCGGTTTGCCGTCGGCGTCGAGCGCCTTCGTGCCGATCGGGACGAGCACGCTCCCGATGTTGTCATTGGCGTTCACGATGATGGACTTGAGGACGGTGCCCGAGCTGCCAGTCCGCAGGGTACCGGTCCCGGTGTAGGAGGCGGTGGTGCTGCTGCTGCCGCCGCCACCGCCGCGGTGGTAGGGTGTGGGGCCGGGCGTGGGCGGGGTCACGGTCGTGAGGGTGATGGTAGCCTCGTTGTACGACGTCACGTTGCCCTTATCCTCAAGGAACATGTAGACGCGATAGGTGCCGGGAAGCAGATCGAACGTGGGGATGTTGACGCTATTTGCGTTCTTCTTTGCGGTCGCGTTGCCGTAGCCTTTCGTCAGCCAGAGGTTTGCCTGGTCGAAGGGCTTCACAACAGTCTGGTTGCCGCTCGCAAGGAGGTATGCGGACTTGAACGTATCTTTCCCGAGCGTGGAGAAGTCCAGCGTCACGTTACCGGTGTAGGTCGCGGCGCTGTTGAGCACCACTGCCGAGAGGACCTCTCCCGACTTTGCCGAGTTCACAACCACGGGTTCGCCGATGGTGTAGGTCGCGGCACTCGTCGAGAGGAGTCCTGCCTCTTTGGTGACCGTGAAGGTCGTCGCCGCGATGATTGCAAAGCGGTCGTCGTCCATGCAGACCGCGAGAAGGGCGTACTCTCCCTGGCCGAGTTTGTTGATCGGGAGCGGCGTTGATCCGTACGACGTAGTTTTGGTGTTGAATCCGGCGTTCAGGTCAACATAGTTGCTGCTGATGGTCTTTGTCATATTGCTCGGCGTCACCTGGATTGTCCCTACGCTCTCAAAAGTATTGGCGTCGACGTTGACGATCGCATAGCCATCTTTGCCGTAGAGCACTATCTTCTTCGAATCGAGAAGATCCTTGAGCATACCAGGCGTTAGCGCATCTCTTGACGGGTTGGTGATCAACTGGTCGATGAGCGTGCTGTTTGCCTTCGCAATCATCAGGGTTGCGTTGGTGACGTTCGGCACGCTGACGGCGAAGTCAAGGGTGCCGGCGGGCGTCGTGTAGATGCCGACGGTGCCCGGCAGGGAGCCTGCGGGGATCGGATCGTTCTTGCGGCAGTCGATGGTGACGTTGCTGCCGCCGGTGAGGGTCTTATCGAGCCGGCCGAGCGTCGGCGCCGTCATCTGCGCGTTCGGGCCGGTCAGGGTAAAGGCCCTGGCGGTCGAGAAGACGTCGTACAGAGCCGTCTTTGTCAGGTCCAGCCCGGCAAAGGATCCGAGCGAGGGGTCGTCGAAGTACGCGAGGTTGTTGTTGTAGATGTGGACCGGCGCGCTCGTGTTGACGTTGCCGGCAAGGTCGCTTGCACATGCAGCCATCTCTTTGTTGCCTGTTGGGATGGTGAGAACGATGCATCCCGAACTCAGGCGGGAGATGTTATATACACCGCCGAACTGCACGTCGCCGAGGTTAGCATCGATTGCGGTGTAGTGGACACAGAGTGATTCACCTGCCTCCGGGAACCCGTCGCCGTCGCTGTCGGTGATGTTGGTGATCGTGACGATGGGTGCGACTGTATCCTTGACGAAGTAGACTTCATCGGACTCCACCTGTCCCGGCACAAGCGTGCTCGTCCCGTTCACGACGACGTGGTACGCGCCATCGGCAAGCGCGCCGTAGGAGGTATAATTCAGTGCGATCGAACCATCGGGCCCGACGCCGGTCCAGTCACAGAACGCAGTGACATCGACATCGTTGATAAACATCTTGATTTCAGTGCAGTTCACCTTCACGAAGTTCGCCAGGATGGCCGGCCAGGCTTCGTTTGTATACGTACCGTTCACCGGTGATGCAAACGTTATACCCGCCGCGGCAACCGTCACGTAGTGTGACGCGGAGGCGGGGGGGTTGCCGGCGACGTCACTTGCACGAACCTCGACCTGCACATTACTGCCGAGCGGAACGTTATCCCGCTGGGCAGTCACGCTGAAACCGTTCGCAATTTGAGTGATAGTCGGGTTTGTTATCTCGACCCCACCGACGAAGACCTGAATGGTATTCTCGTCGACACCGCCGAAATCAGTGATGGTTGCGGCGACATTCACCGTCTGGGAGACGGTTGAGCCATCGGCAGGGTTGGTAATGCTGATTGTGGGGGCGACTGTGTCGAATGTCGTGAATGTACCATTTATTTTTTCATAGGTGGCGTAAACATCTCCTTTATCAGTTTCAGAAATGCCTTTAGATCCGTAGTCGGGATCGAAGAAGACTGTTGCCTTGGATCCATCGAATTTTTTGGGGTACGCAGTAAAACGTATAAGTGTGTCGTCGGAAGGTGGATTGGGTGTCACTCCACCTGCATCGTAAGCCCAGATTAGTGTCATCTGCCCGCCATTAGCGGGCCTTGGGGTGGCAGAGAATACCGTAGTATCAGCGCTAATGACATTTTTTGCATCAGTGACATTCATCACGTCAGAACTCCACTTTATTCGAACGGCATACCCTTCAAGCTGCTCTGTGTTATTACAGACCAGATAGAAAGTAACTGCGTCTCCATCCTCTGTGGCAGTTGCATTTGTCAGCCGGAATTGTGGCGCGGCAGATGCTCCCGATACAGAGAAAAGGGCGAGAACAAATAGCATGCCTACGAAGAGGCATATCCTTGATCTGTTTGACATGCGTCGATTCCTCCTTTTCTCGGATACATTTTAATAAAGATTTGTAAATTTAAATATGTTTTCATCTGGTTCTGAGCAATAATATCACTATTACAAGCCCAATTAATGGTAAATGAACTACTAGTGGGAGATTTTGCTTTGATGTGGCCTGGGGCTCACCCCCATCAGGGGAACCAGCAGGCGACACAGGAGTTGCAATAGATATTTGACCCGGGGTTTCCACGGCGGTATGAGCCTGTAGTTGTTGTTGCGGGGTTGTTAAGACTGATACCGATGTGGATGTTGATGATTGAGCAGGCTCGACAACAGCTACACTCTTTGTCGTCTGAACGGTGGTTCCTGAGGGAGACCCCGGAGAAATATATCCAGAGGGGGCGCTATACTCTGGTACCGTTGGAGTTGTTGATGGAGTTTTAACTGGAAATTGCGGGTTAGTTACTGTTACAGGACGATTATTCTCGTCGTACAACTCGATTACAATGATTTCAATATCATCCGTTCCTGTATAATCTATCAATGCAAAACGTATTTGCTCCTGCTTTTCAGAGCCCATTTCAGAATTGTATGCTACAACTTTTGCATAACCATCGGCCTTCTTCACATTGGCAAGGCCATTAAACGGGGGGCTCGGTTCTATAAAATTGATGTCGATTTTTGATGAGAAGTTAAGCTGCAGAAAGTAACCTGAAATTGCAATAGGAGAATCTGCTCTTAATGTAATATACCGATCCGATCCCTCCGTTTCAATATACACTTCACTCGCGCTAACCTGACAAGCCATCACCACAAGCACGAAGAGGAGGGAAAAAAATTTTCGCATTTCGGTTACACCTTTCATACCGTCTGGTAGTTATCGTCAACCAGTTCAGCCATATATCGGATTATAGAGAGTACATCCTGGAGATCGACAGATGCTTTATCATCGATATCTCCGTAGAACTGGTCGTTATACGTTAGATCCTGGAGTTCAGCCATAGACCGGATAACTGTTAAGACATCTTGGAGGCCGACTGATGCATCATTATTAACATCACCGAGCATCCTGCCCACAAACCCAAGGGAAACCTCATCGACATCCGCCGTATCGATGTTGAACAACGTTAGCACGCCGCCCTCGAGGCTGTACCCGCTTGACGGAACAGTGTACCACCCAGACGCATTGTGGACCATAACCACAACCGTATCGTTCAGTTCGACCGTTCCGATGTTCCGGGTGAGAGTCGGGATCTCGACCGATATGGTCGCACGGCCGCCGCTGCTTGCAATCGTCGAGTTAAACGACTTCATCGCTTTTCTCGCTGCATTCCAGTGCTCGGCACTGGTGTTGTCGGTAGTATCCTCGATCGCCGGAGCCATGAGCCGGATCTCGCCCGCCGTGCCCTCCGCCTGCGCGATGTACGGGACAGAGGTGTCGCTCGCAAAGTGCGCCGTGTAGGTGACGCTCTCAGACGGTGCAACGTTCACTGAGGAGTTGATCCAGACGTCGCCACGCTTGATTGCAACCGCGTGGTTGCCCTCAAGTTCGGTGGTGTTCGCAACCTCCCCCAGTCCAAGGGGTCGCTCGTCCACGTAGAACTCCGCCGTAACCGGTGCGTTAGTAGTCTCGTTCACCGCAGCAAGCGTGACGTTGCCGTAGCCCTTCACGTAGGTGCCGCCGGTGCCGAGCGCCATCCACGTATCGTTGTACATCGGGTAGACCCGCGCTTCGACCGTGGTGTTGCCCGAGGTCCCGAACTTCAGCGGGACAAAGAAGGTCCTGGACGTGCCTGCAAGAACGCTCGGTTTAGACTCATCGTCAGAGCCAGGATAGATGTAGAGCACCTTCGCGGTAGCATTGTACATGTGCGAGATGTACTTCGTTTCGCTGTCGGAGACGTAGTACGCGGTATTCGATCCGAGAGCGCTGCCGGTGAAGTTCACCGCGTTGCTGATCGGGATCTCGATGATCATCACGCTCTGGTCGATAGAGTCAGCATAGTTGTTGTTGATGGTGAATCCAACGTTCCAGGACTCTCCTTCTTTCAACTCACCCGGAGCCGGGGCAACGACCTGCAGGTCGAAGTCGGTGGCAATCGGGTCGATGTACCTGTCGGGGATGGTCGCGATCGCGAGGCTCTCCGGGACCTGTTCGAAACTGTCGATCGAGACGCTCAACTTCGCAATTTTGTCCAGATCTGTATCCGTCTTCTTGATGATGACGGTTGCAGTGCCGTTCAACGCGCCAAACCCATACAGTACGTCCAGTTCTTCTTCCGTCAGCGGGTGCCCATCGCTGAACTTCGTCTGGTTGAAACGGATGTCAGTACCCGACCAAACCTGCACGCCCGCCGGATTTCGGATCTCGACGTCCACAGTGAAGTCCACACTCGCCTGCGGCACGACATTGGTCAGCGTGTTGATGACCGCAGCGCTGGTGCGGGTGCTTCCCCACCCGCCGGAGTAAGAGCGGCCAGCGCGGTTGCCGATCAGGTGGCTTATGCCGCCCGATAGTTCTGTTGCATGAACACCGGCTTCGTGGAGGGCGAGAACTGCACTTGCTGTCGGCTCATAGGTGTCCCACTTGGTCTCATCATTCCAGTAGACTTCAACTCCCGAAACGACTCTCTTACCGAGGAGCTGTTGTTTCAGTTCCCCAATCTTGGCGTCGATCACTCCGGCGTCCCCGATGCCGTGGTCGCGGATCGCATCGAGCCCGAGGATTGCGTACGAGAGTGCCTGGGTGTCTTCACTCGTGTAATTGTGGGCCAGCAGCCAGGCGCAGGATTCCCCAAGCGATGCATTCACCGCACCCTTCATGGTCTCGTTCAGGTACGGATATTCGCTTGCGAGGTTCTCGGAGATGAACCCGGTCCACTCGACGTCGTTGGAGATGTAGCCCCAGTCCTGCCAGTTCCCTTCCGGCTTCTGCTTCTGGATCAGCCAGTTCGCGCTCGCGTTGAGGTCGATCCCATCCATGTTCGCATCGACATTCCAGAACCCGGGATCGGCATCCATGTCCTTCTTGAGTTCGGTGATCACGTAATTCGTGTAGAACGTGTAGAACATCGAGGGGGTCGACCATGTGTTTTTGCCCCAGGCCCATCCACCAGAACCGTCGCCATACGGCTGGCCTGCAAGCTGCTGGGCATTGTCGCCGTCGGGTGCGTTCATGCGGTTGAGCGCGGTCTGCATCGTCTGCTGGATGGTCTGGGTGATCTCAGGGGTCAGGGCACCACGCTGCGCATAGTACTGCTTCACACGGAGCGCCACAAACGCCGGACTCATCGTCTGTTCCGGGCAGCCGTGCGGGTAGCTGATGAGCGACGTCAGTCCCTGAATGGTCCTGCCGTCAGCACCGGCCGCGAGGAGGAGCTGCACGTTTTGGCCTTCGGAAGGTGTCCGGAGGAAGACCGGGAACGCCAGGGTCTTTGAAGGCTCGTTCGTGACCATGGTGGTGTTCATTACCTTTATGTCGACATAGGGCTCCCTGACTTTGATGGTGCCGTTGACGTAAGCGCTCCTATCTTTTGCCTCAAGTGTGATGCTGTAGTTGAACGTTCCAAGCTGCTTTGGCTGGATGTAGTACCAGGCTACATTGTTCCACTCCGAGTCATACGCGTACACAGGGTATTGTGCCGGATAATAGTAGTAGAACTCGAATACGGAGTTATCGGTCAGGTCGACCGGCGTCCCGTCAGGATACGTAATGGCAACGGTTGCATTCACCATGCCCGCCTGGTTCGCCGTGAAGTAGGTTCCGAGCACGAAGTACTCGTTCTTCAGGACGGAGTTGTTGTAGCCATACCAGGCATTCCAATACTCTTTGTTCTGGCTGTTAATCTCCAGTTCGTAGTTGTCGATGACGATGTTCCGCGAAGCGACATTGCCGTCCGCAACATCGTCCCCGGTGATGATCGATTGCAGGGCGTAGGTGCCTCCATCAGTCGGCTTCCAGGTGTTGACGGTGAACGTCCTGCTCGCACGGCCAGCGAGGTTGATGTCCTGCATCTCCCAGACCTCACTGCCATTCACGGTCAGGTTGGCGGAGACGGCGACCGGGTTTGACTTCCGGTTCTGGATCGTCACCGATACCGTCTGATTCTGGTTGGCAGACCCGCTCGGTGAAGCGAAGATGGAGACGGCAGCATCGGTCTCATTCACCTGGACAAACTTGCCGCGGGCGATCTCCAGTTCGAGGTATGCACCTCCGGTCGTCTTTACGTACGCATTCTTCTGCGAGTCAAGGATCGACGTCCTGCCGGAGTCCGTGCGGGCCTTCATCGTGAACGTCGCAATCTCGGCATCGCTCGTGAGCGCCACCAGATCGTTCCCGGTGAGCGTAATCCTCCCATAGGATGTCGTAACAGTGACGCCCGGCATCGTCTCGACCGGCGTCGAGTTGTAACAGACCGTCGGGTCGTAGATCAGGGGTATCTGGAACGCCGTGACAGGCGCCGTGCCCGATATGTTTGTGATCCGGATCGCCACCTCGGCACCGTCGGCGCTCGAGCCGCTGACGTCCGGAAGGACGACCGTTACCGGGGCCCCGGAGCCGACGGAGAACCGATAGACGTTGTTTGTATAATCTGTCTCCGCTTCCTCAGTCCGGTTGACGTTGACCTCGACGCCGTACACGGCCGGCGTACGGTTGACATCGATCTTGATCGTCGTCGTCCAGTTCTCGCCCGGCTCCAGTCTCGGAACGGAGTACGCCTGCGGAGTTCCACCATTTACTGAGTAATGCAGGGTGGTCGGGAGGGCGAAGACGTTGCCGATATTCTCTGCCCCGATCGTGATGTCCCAGGTGCCGGGGGCGAGCGTCCTCCCGCTCCCACTCCCCCCGGGAAATGGCGTCGGCGTGGGGGCGAGGGATGTGTCAAGGATGGTTGTGTTGCTTGACGATGGTCCACTGACAAACTCCATCTTCCAGACCGGGACCAGGTCCGGACGGGTGATCTCTACCTGTATCTTCTCGTAGTTATTCTCCTCATCGATCTCATCAACAACGTTATTGACATCGATGCCAAGCCCGATCGAGTAGTCTCCGACTGAGATGTTCCCGCCTGTAGTGACATTGTACCATCTCTCGTAGCCTTGATCGGTGATAATGACGTCCGCCTCTCCGTGGCCGGGCACGACGTTCATTATCATGTGATAGGTGATGTTTGCCCCGGGAGCAATGTCATCCGTGATGGTGAAGGATTCTTTGCTCGAGCCGAATTCTGCCTCAACCGCGAAATCCTCGGTGACAATCTTGTTGCCGATGTTCTTGATGATCATCGTCTGGGTGAAGTGCAGGCTATTATCGGCATACTTCTTCACGTACTGGGGCGGGTCGACAATAATGCCTATCAGGGCCGCCTTCTCCGGAACGGTGATGGAGATCAGCCCGTTCTCAAGCGAAGCGGGTGGGAAAATGATCGAAACGTTCTCACGAGGAACTGTAAATATCTCATAGACGAAGATGTCCACCGGGGTCCGGCCCGACGTGGCGTTTGCCTTCACCGTGAGGTCGAGAAGAGGGGTCCATGACGCCGTGTTCAGTTTCGTCAGGTTCCCGACAAGGGCAGACAGACGCCCGGTCGAGATGTTGTCATACATATAGGAATAGATGTCACTCCCCTCAAGCGTCACACCTGCGTCCCGTGCGGTTGCATTCAGGGATACCGATGTGACGTTGATCACAGCCGAATTCCACTCGGTCCTGATATGCACATCATTTAAGTTGTCCAGACGCTGGACCTTGATGGGAAGCACTTTCTGCGACCCGACGTCGATGGTGCCCGACGGGGCCTGGAACTCGCCAAGGCCCGGATACTTGCCGCCGCCGTTGGTTACGATCTGGCCGGGGATCTGGCGATCGAAGAATTGTGTCGACCCATTTTCATCCTGATACGTACAACCCCAGTAGAAATCGATATCGCCGGTGCCGGTAAGATTGGTCGGCCGGAACGCGATACCAACTACATCAGTGTAACCCGTGGTGGTAAGGCCGCCCGGGATCTCCACCGTCACATGTACGATATTTCCATGGTGATACTGCTGTAATTCCAGGCGTACCTCCTCGGGCACGGACTCAAGAGCGGTCGGTTCAAATTCGTGAATGCCGTTATTGGCGAAGGCCCAGGTTATCACCGCACCCGGCAGCACCGGTACAATATCTTCGACGATGAGGTGTGACCCATCAAACATCAACTGGAACCAGATCTGCTTTGCACCGGTGAGATTGTCCACGCCGACGGCAAGGGTTTTGGACTGCCCCGAGGCCAGCGTGCCGGAGGGGGCCTTGATCGTTGAAGGGTTCCTGACCGCTATCAAGCCATCATCATAAATCCCATCAAAATACACCGGGTCAAAGCCCAGACTGTAGGTCGGGGTTTCCGCAAACTTCACCGTCGACTCTCCCTTGTTCCCGGTAGCACGGAACGTGATATCGACAAGCGGGGGTAGCGGCCAGTTATCCCCGGCGGTTATGCCCTCCGCATTCGTGACGGCCACCCGGACCCATCCGTGTTCGTTATCGATGTTTTCATCAACCGTGGAACCCGGAATGGTGTTGTTGGCGGTGACTCTCTCAACCGACAACAGGGTGTTGTCAAACGTCAGGTTAAATGTAACTCCTTCAGCGTCTGTCAGACCGCCGACGGCAACCGGGAAGACCCCGGTCGAGCCCGGGGGCAAGAGCCCCCCGTGGGGATGCCCCGGGGCGACGATCGATGCAGCACCCGCGGCCGTAACCAGCATGCAGAGTGCAAAGAACAATACTGTCAGTGAATACTTCTTCATAGGAATCAACCTCTCTACGAGAACCGTTTGCGCATTTCTCCGTTCGTGCTTCGACTCGCAAGTTGCTTCAGGCGCCTGTTCTCCGCCGCTTTTTTCGGGAAGATCCATCAGGTCGTCTTACCCGCTACCCAGCGATTGCAGCCATTCGGGATGCGGCGTAGTCCGGACCCGGCTCATCGCTCTTCTGCGCCGGCCTTGCTCAAACAGGCTATGCAGGAAATTGTCCTATTCTGAGTATTTAAATCTATTCAATTTTTTTCAGGCTATCCTATCTGCGTTTCGAAAAAAAGATCTCTTTCAAATAGGGCTTAATATATCACCGTGAAAAAATGTGACGTCTCCCTACTCCTGAAGATAAACGTCACACGAGCGATAGAAATTGCCGGCAAAAAAAGAGCTGCAGGGAGGGTTGCACACACCGTAATCGATCAGGAGCGGCGATACAGCAGAAGCGCGATGCCTGAAAGCCCCGCTGTAACAACAGTCCCCGTACAGAAGCCCGGAGCTGCCTTCGGGGTGACCGGCGGTTGCGTACTCTCTGCGGTTGTACCCGGGGATGCGGCAGGGGTGGTTTCGACGGTATCGTTCAGAGATACCGGCAGCACGGTGGTTGCCCGGGGGACGGTTGCGGTGACCGCAGGGGTCGCAGTACTCCCGGGGGTCGGGGTCGCTATAGAAGCGCTGGATGAGGAGGAAGAGCCCCCTGAGCCGGAAGACGACGTAGCGGTCTCCGCCGGCGTCACGGTCTCCAGGGAGACTATGTTCCCGCTCTCGACGACATCAAAGGTCTTCGTCACAAATTGCGTATCGCTCCACCGGGGTTCCCGGAGGGTCACGGTGCCCCCGCCGGGCCCGACGCAGGTGAGCCGGATGACGGCAAGAGAGGCCGGCTCTGCGGCGGAGATCCCTTCAGTGTTGGGGACGGCCACCTTCGCATACCCCGCGTCGTTATCGATCCTCGGCACTACGTTCGAGCCCGGGATCTCGCTGCTCGCGGTGATGTCCTCAATACGGACGATGTCTTTGTCGTAGGACAGTTCAAACGACACGCCTGTCGCCGCCGTGATCCCGGAGATGATGACGGGAAGGTCGGCGGTGCCCTCAAAGGAGCCTTCCGGGATCATAATCCGGGTTTCTGCACTCGCAGTTCCAGCCAGCATGCATACCGCCAGGCAGCATGCTATAAGGGTGGGAAATCTCATTATCGACCTCGTTGATGTTCGTTTTTGATTTTATGTGCTATTATACTTGTGTTTTGTGTGTACAGAGAGCCTGTTGGCTGTAGTACGACGGAATATTCAGAGAACACGGAAAACGGTGATAATTGACGAACCGGGGATAGATCATTCCCGGCGTCCGGGTACGGATCCGGAAGTTCGGGTACAACGGCCCCCCGCAACACGGGGGAAACCCGGGCCGCCGGGATTGTTGCGCAGGAGGGAGGGGGTCGGGGATACCCCCGGGATACTCTCCCCTCACAGCGCCCCAATCTTCCCGACGAAGAAGTAGGCGATCTTCGCCGCATCGCCGATGTCGACTACACCGTTCCCATTGAAGTCGGCGGCAAGATCTTCTGACTCTTTCCCGACGACCATGTAGGCCACCCGGGCGACGTCGCTGATGTCGACGATGCCGTCGCCTGTGACGTCGCCCTTCGGAGCCGTGACGGTGATATAACCGGGCCGGGAGAACGAGGCGGAACCGGTCCCGGTGCTGACCGTCAGGTTCACGGTGTAGTTCCCCGGCGCCCCGTAGGTGTGGACCGGGTTCTGCTCCGTCGAGGTGTTCCCGTCGCCGAAGGACCAGGACCAGACGGTGATCTCACCGGTCGAAGCGTCGGTAAACCGCACCGCGAGCGGCGCGGGGCCGGCAGTGACGTTCGCGCTGAAGTTCGCCACCGGCAGCGCTCCCACGTGAACATAGTCGATCTTCACGGAGGTATTCTCGCCCCAGGCATTCGCTATCCGGAGAGAGATGGTATAATCGCCTGCGCTCGCATATTCATGGGTTGGGTGCTGTTCCGTGCTCGTAGAGCCGTCCCCGAAGGTCCAGTTCCACGTATTTCTCACCCCGGAACTCCTGTCCGTGAACTGAACCGTCAGGGGAGCGATGCCGCTCGCGGGGTCGGCGTCGAAGTCGGCGAGGGGAAGTTCGCCGACGATGATGTACCCGCTCCGGACCGTGTCGTTCGCGCCGAACGAGTTTTCGACGGTCAGGCTGACGGTATAGGTGCCCGGCGCTGTGTAGGTGTGGACCGGGTGCTGCTCCGTCGAGGTCGCGCCGTCACCGAAAGACCAGAGCCAGGCGGTCGGGTTGCCGGTCGAGGTGTCGGTGAACCGCGCCGCGAGCGGCGCGATGCCGCTCGTGACGTTCGCGCTGAAGTTTGCCGCCGGCGCCGGGACGGCCCGCTGATAGAGGCTGGTGATGATGTGCTCGTTCTGGATACACGTCCACTCGCAGGGGGTCGCCGAGGAGAATGCAACGCTGCTGACGTTCCCCGGGAGGAGTTCCGCAGGAAGGGTCACTGCAGTTCCCGCGGGCGCGACCCCCGATGTCGAATTCCGGACTTCCCAGACCGCACAGGCCGGGGCATAGGCCACCGGCCGGAGGGGATCGACTTCCACCGCGCAGGAGAGGGTATACTGCCGGCCCACCTCCACCCGGGATCGGTCGACCATAACCTGAACTCCTGCACGCCCTTCACTGAGGCCGCGGAGAGGGAGGTCGGTCGAGATCGTGCCCGGGACAATTGCAGATCCGACGTCGGTAGTATTGGT
>Ga0123335_1007447_pt1 | contig 12216 bp, 13 predicted proteins | sample BiotimSIPDNA_2_FD_89707 | JGI IMG/M metagenome (GOLD analysis project Ga0123335, IMG submission 89707) | Anaerobic biogas reactor microbial communites from Washington, USA - Biogas_R2 time_0 SIP DNA | ecosystem: Engineered > Bioreactor > Anaerobic > Unclassified | place: Washington, USA... | reverse complement strand
GTCAGGTCCGCGGTGGGGCGATCAGGGGAGGTCAAAACCCTGCAGCGGGTCGGATTCGCGGGCGTCCTCGACCGGCTCATCCACCTCGCACAGGGTGACGGTGGCGCCGGTGGAGTCGGCGACGATGCACATGCGGCCGAACTCGGAGTCCCAGGGCTCGCGGATGACCTCGCCGCCGAGCTCCGGGACCTTGGCCACGGTGGCGTCCATGTCGAGGACACCGAGGTAGGTCTGCCAGAAGCTGGGGACCTGCGGCGGGAAGTTGCCCTCCGCCTTCCAGATGCCGGCGAAGGCCGCACCGTCGGCCATGGCCGTGGTGTAGGCGAAGTCCTCCCCCGCCGCCATGGCGACGAGCTCCCAGTCGAACAGGCCGTGGTAGAAGTCGACGGCCTTGTCGAAGCCGGCGGTGGCGGTCAGCTCGTGCCACACCGGGGTGCCGGGCTCGCCGGCGGCGATGAAGGCGTCCTCGCCGGCCGGTTCGATGAGGCCGAAGATGGCTCCGGCGGCGTCGACAAGCACCGCCATCCGGCCGAGCTGCACCTGCGTGGGCTCGGCGAGCACCCGCCCACCGAGCTCGGTGATCTGCCCGATCTGGGCGTCGAGATCGTCGGCGAGGAAGTAGGTGATCCACGTGTCCGGGATCGCCGCCCCCTCCTCCGGCTGCGGGATGAACCCGGCGACGGGCAGGCCCTGGATGCGGGCGATGCGGTAGTCGTCGCCGGTGATCTCCCAGCCGAGGATCTCGGAGTAGAACCGTGCGGACTTCCGCACATCGGAGGTGGTCAGGTCGATCCAGTACGGCATACCGCCGATGGCCTCAAACGCGGGCATTTACAGGTTTCTCCACTTCTCGGGGTCAAAGTCATCGTCGGCGGTGGCCTCGTCGAAGAAGTCGTCCTGCGCCTCGGTGGTCACCCGGGCGCAGGTCTCGCCGATGCACACGACGTCACCGTCACGCAGGGTCTTCCCGCGGCGGGTGTCCACCTCACCGTTGACGGTCACCTGCCCGTCAGCGATCTGGTCCTTCGCCTCTCCCCCGGTGGCCACGAGGTTGGCCAGTTTGATGAACTGGCCGAGCTTGATCGATTCGTCACGGATCGCGACATCGCTGACATGCATGCGGGCCAGTCTACTGAACAGCCCGGATCAGGCCCCCGACGCCCTCCCACAGCATGAACGCCGCCAGGGCGATGAAGATGACACCGGTGATGATCTCGATGACCGCCGAGTTCTTCACGATCTTCGCCGCCATCGCCCGCACCGCCAACGCGAAACCGGTGAACCAGGCGATGCCGGTGAGGATGAGGATGACGGCGATGAGCACCGCCCACCCGCCGCTCATGTCCGGGCGGATGAACTGGGCGAAGACCGCACCGAAGAAGAGGATCGCCTTCGGGTTGGCCAGGTTGGTGGTCACGCCGAGCCGGAAGGCGCGGGCCACGGAAAGGTCGGGGACTTTTCCGCCGGACGGGGCGTGCGGGCGGGGTGCATGGGACCTCGATACGCGGGCGGCGAGGCCGCTGCGGACCGCGCCGATGCCCATCCACAGCAGGTAGAAGCCGCCGAGCAGCTGCAGGGCCGTGAGCAGCTGCGGGTAGCGGGTGACCAGCGCGGACAGGCCGAGCAGCGAACCGGAGATCCACAGGGTGTTACCCGCCATGATGCCGAGCGCGCACCAGATGCCCGCGGCCCGCGACCGCGACCCCACGCGGATGATCTGCACGAGGTCCGGGCCGGGCGAGATGATCGCCGCGAGCCAGACGACGAGCAGAGACAGCAGACCGGAGGCACTCACGAACGGGCAGTGTAGTCCGCACTCAGGCGCATCGTCCGCTCTGCCGGGCAGGAAGTGTCCTCGGGCGACGGACGCATCCGGAAGGATTGCCGGGGCGGCGGAGGCCCACACGGCGCCAAGGGGGCACGGTACCTTCTCCGTGCGATCCGCCACTGACGGGCCATGTCAGGAAAGCCCGCGGAAATCCAGCCACGCCAGAAGGTTAAATAACTTGTCAACTAGTTCCGTGCGGTGCCCATTCTGAAGTTTCTCTCGACTATTTAGTGTGCATATATACCTATTCGCCTCTTTCCTTTCGCTTATTATTCATATATGTGGGTCACCTCGATCACTCGGCAGATTTCCAATGTGACAAAGAACAGGCCCTTGACCCGCTAGGACACTGGCCACCTTGAACCGCCAATGAAATGTCAGACACTTTTTCTTCCTGGAACAAATTTCTCATACTTGTTGAGAACACTTCTTACTAAAACTACAGACACGTTGTCTAGAGTGCATTCGACGCCGACTGTTCCCCAAGTCAAAAACTCGGGAACTTCAGGCTGAAACTGCGGCGGGACCGGTGAAGGATGTCACCGTCCATGTCAACCCGTGACCCACGGCCGCAGTCTTCGATTTCGCGTAGAGGAATGCCCCACCATGTTCTTTCCCATATTGACGGCGCTCGGTGCGCTCGCCGCCATCGTGTTTGTCCTGACCCCGAGGGGGCGGTCACTTCTCAGCCGGCGATTCCGCAGCGCCACCAGACTGCGGGCAATCTTCATCGGACTGATGATCCTGCTCATCGTCGTGCAGCTCCTCGAGTTAACCCTGCCCCACGACCACTGGATGCACGAACTCTTCCACCTGGTCACCCTGCTGGCCATGGTGACCCTCCTGTTCATCCTGTTCACTGCACGCGTCCGGCCGACCACCTATGCCTCGGACGTCACCCGGACAGTCCTGGCCGTGGGTGCGCACCCGGACGACCTCGAGATAGCCTGCGGCGGCACTCTGGCCAAGATGGCGGACGGCGGCCACCATGTCCACGGCCTGGTACTGAGCGACGGTCAGGTCGGCGGTGATGCGAGCGTCCGACCTGATGAGGCCCGGGCAGGCGCCAACTTCCTCGAGCTGGAGAGCATCACCGTCCATGCCTTCCCCGACACCCGGCTGGCCGAACACGACGGCGACCTCGTGCGCGCCATCGAGGAGAGAATCAGGGAGATCAAGCCGGACGTCATTCTCACCCATTCCCGCAACGACCATCACCAGGACCACCACGCAGTGCATCTGGCGACGCTGCGGGCGGGGCGCAGGCACCAGACGATCCTGTGTTTCGAGTCTCCGTCGACGACCCGCAACTTCAATCCGAACTACTTCGTCAACATCAGCGAGTACCTGGACGCGAAGGTGCATGCGGTGAGTCGGCACATCGACCAGGCAGGCAAACCGTACATGAAACCGGACAAGCTACGAGGCATCGCGTCCTTCCGTGGTTCACAGGCAAAGATCGACGTCGCGGAGGGATTCGAGATCGTCCGCGCGCTCGACGATTCACTCTGGAGTGTGAAGTAAATGAACATCCTCATCACCGGTGTCGGCGGCCCTGCCGGACGTTCCCTGCTCAAGCAACTGCGCGACACGGACCACACGGTCGTGGGGGTGGACATGTCCATGTTGCCCGAGGAGGACATGGACGCCTTCGAGTTCGTCCCGGCCGCCGCCGACCCGACGATGATCAACACGCTGCGGGAGATCATCGACCAATACCGCATCGACATGCTCATCCCCACCGTCGCCGACGAGCTCCCCGCAGTCGCGGAGGCGTCCGAGGCCGGACGTCTCGGGAACATCGAAGTGGTTATCGCCCCGCTCGACGGAGTGCGCCGGGCGTTCGACAAGTACCTCACCATGGTCGCCCTCGATGCCGCGGGCGTGAACATCCCCGATTACGCACTGCCCTCGGACTTCCGGGGTGCCGACGAGCCGTTCGATGCTCTCGGGGACGCCATCGTGGTCAAGCCGCGCGTCGGTCGTGGTTCCCGGGGTGTCCGCCTCGTCCGTCGCGGTGATGAGGACCTCACGCAGCTCGATGACTCCCACGTCCTGCAGACCTTCGCCCCCGGAACCGAGTACTCCCCCATGGTGCACATCTCCCGCTCAAACAATCGGGCTTCTGTGGCTGTCATGGAGAAGTGTGGCTCCGGCGGCTGCCACTCCTCTGCTGTCCTGATCAAGCGCATCGCCGCCGACCTCGAACCGGACGTCGCCGACACCGCGGTCGCCGCCGCCCGAGCCCTGCGACTGACCGGCCCCGTGGACCTGGATATCCGCCGCTCCGGCGACGGCACGCCGGTGGTCCTGGAAATCAACGCCCGATTCGGCGCCAACAGCGCGCACGTGTCCGAGCTGCTGGACAATGTCCTCGCTGACCATGCCGCCGACCCGGAGACGGTCACCGACACCATCGGCATCGACCCGGCGCGCAGCGAAGCCCCGGTGAGCTAGCACGTGGTCGAGGACGTGGTCTGGGCGATCCTGTTCGGGATCGGCCTGTTGTTCCTGCTCATCACAGCAGGGAAACTGGCGTTCATCCCCCTGTCCCTGGTGTTCCAGCTGAAGGAATGGCGGCGTCGCCGCTCCGGCGCTCCGACCCTGGCAGATGAGGAGCCCTTCGTCAGCATCATCATCCCCGGGTACAACGAGGAGATGGTGCTCGACAACTGCGTGACCTCCATCCTCAACTGCGGCTATCCGGAGTTCGAGATCATCCTGGTCAACGACGGGTCCACCGACGACACCGCCACCGTGATGGCGCGACTGGCTGACAGCGATGACCGCGTCACCTTCGTGGACAAGCCCAACGGAGGCAAAGGGTCCGCACTCAACCTGGGGACTCAGCGCTCCCGTGGTGAGATCCTCATGTACGTCGACGCCGACGGAGTGTTCGGCCCGGACACCATCACCGAGGTGTTGCGTGGTTTCACCGACGAACACATCGGGGCCGTGTCCGGCGATGACCGCCCGGTCAACCTGGACCGGGTGCTCACCCGGCTGCTGGCCCTGATCTCGCATCTGGGCACCGGTTTCGTCCGCCGGGCGCTCGCCATCATCCACGCCCTGCCGATCGTGTCCGGCAACATGGGTGCTTTTCGACGCCGGGCCATCGACGAGGTTGGCGGGCTCCACGAGGACACCCTCGGCGAGGACCTCGAGCTCACGTGGCGGATGCACCGCGCCGGCTGGGGAGTCAACTTCGCGCCCCGCGCCGTGGTGTGGGCCGAATCTCCGTCAACCTGGAAGGGACTGTGGCGTCAGCGCACCCGGTGGGCGCGCGGCCTGCTCCAGGTCACCTGGGCCCACCGCGACATGGTGGGCAACCCGCGGTACGGCATGTTCGGCCTCTACCTGGCGTTCAACACCCTCACCATGATCATCATGCCTCCGGTCCTGCTTGTCGCCCTGGTCACCACGGCGATCATGGTCGTCGTCGGAGACAACCCGCTCCCCGCCACTGTGTGGGGTTGGCTCGGATTCCTCGGAGTGGCACTCACCCTGGGGCTGCTCCTCTACGCCATCGCCCTCAACCGGGCCTGGAAGGACCTGAGACATATCTGGACATTCCCGGTCCTGCTCATCTACTCCTTCTTCATCACCTTTACCATGGTGTGGGCGATCTACCTTGAGCTCAGGGGCGCTCCACAGGTCTGGAACAAGCTGGCCCGGACCGGTGTGGTCAGTGGTGAGCAGCGCCAGGCCATCGAGGCGCCCCGCCCCTTACTGGCCCCGTCGCCACAAACAATGAACGACACCTCCTCCAAAGGACTGCCCCGCCGATGACCCTGTCCCGCCGCCACTTCCTCGCCCTCACCACCACATCACTGGTTGCCGGCCTCGCCGCCTGCGGCGACAGTGACTCCGGTGCAGACGGCGACCCTGCGACGTCCGTGCCCGCACCACCGGACCGGGCGATCGCCTTCGGTTTCGAGGACGTGGTCAACACAGATACCGACTGGGCGGAGAACCGGGCAAGGCTCGATCGGATCGGTGCCACCGCTGTGTCTCTGTCGGTCGGGCGACCCGACTGGATGGCCATGCCGTGGTCGGAACACGCCGGCTGGGAGGCGTCAGTGGTCGAAGAGACCGGCCGGGACTTCCTCGCCGAAGCACTGACCGAACTGTCCGGCCTGGAGACCACCCTCGTGGTGGACACCCTCGCCCCCCGCGCCATTGAGCGTGATGCGTCGGTGGCAGGCGAGACCTCCGATGGCGAGGCCTCCGAGGACTTCCCGTCCGTCTCCGCTCTCGACGGCGGGGCCTACGGGGAACAGCTCACGGCCGTGTGCATCGAGGCAGCCCGCCGCTACCGTCCGGCACGCATTGCACTGACGGAGCTCATGTTCGACGACGCCACCTTCGGCGATGCCGACCTCGCCCACTTTCGCGAGCACACCGGAAACGATGAGTTCCCCACGACTACCGGCGGAGACATCGATCTCGGACACCCCGACATCGCCCGCTGGCGTTCCGGGGCCCTCTCCCGCCTACTCGGACGGATCGCCGAGGGCCTGGTGGAACACGACGTCCTGCTCGACATAGACGTCCGCGCCCCGTGGTCGGATCCGTCGGACGACCGCGCCGAATCCGGCCATGACTATGACGTGCTCCTCGAGTCCGCCGACCGGCTCGTGGTGTGGAACTACTTCGGCCTCCAGGACGACATCGATCCCGCCTACGGGGGTGAGGTCGCCGACTCTCTCAAGGAGCGTTTCGGAGACCGCTTCGTCATGTCGACCGGCCTGTGGGCCAGTGGCGACAAGGTGGTCTCACCCGACGACATGGTCGCCAGCCTTCGTGCGGTCGCCGGTGTCGGAGCCCCCGCGGTCTCGGTAACCCCGGCCAGCCTCATGACCCGCCGGCACTGGAACGCCCTCGAGGACCTCGTGGCGGAGTGGGACTAGAGCCCCACCTGCCGGATGGTGATGTTCATCCGGCCCTCCCGCAGCCCGCAACCGGCCGGTGCGGTGTCGGGCCGGATGGCCGGCACCCCGTGGTAGGCCCAGCGCGCGGGCCCGCCGAAGACGATGAGGTCGCCGGACATGAGGGTGACGTCATTCCACGGGCGCGTCCTCCCCTCGGTGTGGCCGATGCGGAACAGGGCCTCATCGCCGATGGACAGGGAGACCACCGGGGCTGCGGACTCCTCGTTGGCGTCGACGTGCAGACCCATTTTCGCGTCCGGGGCGTAGTAGTTGACCAGGGCCGCCTCGGCCCGGAACTCACCCGTTGCCCAGGGCACCAGCTCGGGGGCGATGTCCGCCGCGGCGACCAGGGCACGCTGCGCCAGCTCCGACCAGGCCAGCGGGATCGGGGCGGCATCCACCCCGCCTACGGAGGTGACGTAGCGGTAGGGGTTGGCCGCCCAGAACTGCCCCAGGGACAGGGTGTGCACGCTCATCTGCCCCGAGCCGACGACGGGGCGGGCCATCGCGACCGGTGTCCCCGCCACGGAACGGGCGATCTCGCGGGACTGATCCACCAGGCCGCGCTGCTCGTCGAAGGAGAGGAATCCCGGGACATGCGCGACGCCGGCCCGCAGGTGTCGCGGTGGGCGGGGCAGTGGGGCGTCGAAAAGCACCGGTCCCTCCTGACACAATGACTTCCATGGACTTCGATCCCAGAACCTACAGCACCCTCGACGACCTGCGCGCTGGGCGCTGGTACCTGCCGGTCTCCGAGGAGGTCGCCGGGCGCCACCGCGAGGTCGCGGAGCTGCTCAAGGAGGTCAACGACCTGGGCACCACGGACCCCGAGCGCGGCGAGGAGCTGCTGCGGCAGATCATGCCCGACAGCCCCCACGTGCCCGAGACCTTCGGCCCGCTCTTCCTCGAGTACGGGCACGTGCGCTTCGGCGAGGGCTGCTTCCTCAACACGCAGACGGTGCTTCTCGACGTCGCCGACATCACCGTCGGCGCCCGCACCCTGGTGGGCCCGGGGTGCCAGTTCATCACCGTCGGCCACCCCGTCAATGACCTGGAGATGCGCCGCGGCGGCTGGGAGCAGGCCCACCCCATCACCGTCGGCGAGGACTGCTGGTTCGGCGCCGGCGTCATCGTCCTGCCCGGGGTGACCATCGGCGACCGCTGCATCCTCGCCGCCGGCACCCTGGTGACCAGGGACGTCCCGGACGACTCCCTGGTCATGGGATCACCCGGCCGGGTGGTGCGCCAGCTCAACACCGGTGACGAGAGGTTGGAGCGCGAGGACCTGCCGGACGGGGTGCCGGTGGAGGGGCTGAATGTTTGACCTCGCCCGGATCGGCGCCGGCCTGCCCGTCGCGGCGACGATCGACCAGCTTCCCGGTCTCCTGGCCCGCAACAACCGGGCGGTCATCCAGGCACCGCCGGGCACGGGTAAGACGACTCTCGTGCCCCCGGCGCTGGCCAACCACGTCCACACCACCAGCGGCACGAGCGGCAAGGTCCTGGTCGTCGCACCCCGGCGGGTGGCGGTCCGGGCAGCGGCGCGGCGGCTGGCTCAGTTGGACGGGTCATCGCTGGGTGACAAGGTCGGCTTCACCGTCCGTGGTGAGCATCACGCGGGGTCGGCGGTGGAGTTCATGACCCCGGGTGTGCTGTTGCGTCGGCTCATGTCGGATCCGGAGCTCAGCGGTGTCAGTGCCGTGGCGGTCGATGAGGTTCACGAGCGTCAGCTGGACACCGATCTGGTGCTGGGCATGCTGCTGGAGCTGGCGGAGTTGCGCGAGGATCTCGCGGTCGTCGCCATGTCAGCGACCCTGGATGTGGAGAAGTTCGCCGGTCTCATGGACGCGCCGGTCCTGGATACGCCCGCGGTGACCCATCCGCTGGCCATCGAGTACGCGCCGCACGAGGGTCGGCTCCGGAACTCGCGGGAGTTCCTCGACCATCTCGCGGGCCTGGCCCGGGGTCATGAGCATTCCGTGCTCGTGTTCGTGCCCGGTGTCCGCGAGGTCGAGGACGTGGTCGGACGGCTGCCCGGCGCGCTGCCGCTGCACGGTTCGCTCAGCGCGGTAGAGCAGGATGCGGCGCTGACACCCGGGGCGGAGCCGCGGATCATCGTGGCCACGTCCATCGCGGAGTCCTCGCTCACGGTTCCCGGGGTCCGCGTCGTGGTGGATTCGGGGTTGTCGCGGGTGCCGCGTCGGGATGCGGCCCGCCAGATGACCGGTCTGGTCACGGTCTCCGCGGCACAGTCGACGGTGAATCAGCGCGCCGGCCGTGCCGGCCGTGAGGGCCCGGGCACGGTCATCCGCGCCTACTCCCAGTCCGACTACCAGCACCTTCCCGCGCACATCACCCCGGAGATCGCCACCTCCGATCTCACGCAGGCCGCGCTCACCCTTGCGGTGTGGGGCACCCCGCGCGGTGAGGGCCTCCCGCTTGTCGACGCCCCTCCCTCCCCCGCCCTCGACGCCGCCGAGGCAGTGCTGCGCGGCATCGGTGCGATCTCCGGGGACGGCACCGCCACCTCGCTCGGCCGCCGGTTGGCCGGCATGCCCGTCGACCCGCGACTGGGGCGCGCCCTGCTCGCCTGCGGCCCGGCGGCCGCGGAGACCGTCGCGTGCCTGGCGGATTCCCCGCGTGGGGACATCGCCGCGCAGATCCGTCAGCTACGGGGCCAGCGGCGCTTCGACCGGGAGGTCACGCGCCTGCGGCGGCTGGCCGGGAAGGACGGCTCCGGCGAATCCGATCCCGGTGTCATCACCGCCCTGGCCTTCCCCCGTCGGGTGGCCCGACTGTCCGGCTCCGAGTACCTGCTTGCCAGCGGCACCCGGGCGGTCCTGCCGCCGGACTCCTCCCTCAAGGGCCTCCAGGGCGCGGAGTGGCTGGCCGTCGCCGAGGTCACCCGCACCGGCGGCACTTCCCGGGAGGGCCGCGCGGGCGCGACGATCCGGGCCGCCGCCCGCCTGAGCGAGGCCGCGGCGAGGCAGGCCGTCGGCGTGGACACCAACACGCTGGCCACCGTCGAGGGCGGAAAGGTGCGTGGCCGGCGGGTCACCCGCATCGGGGCGATCGAGCTGAGCTCCACCCCGGTGACGGTCGATCCGGCCCGGGCGGCCGAGGCCCTGGCGGAAACGGTGCGGAAGGAGGGGCCGGTGATGTTCCGTTTCTCGGAGAAGGCGCAGGCCCTGCGGGAGCGGCTGGCTTTCCTGCATAAGCAGCTCGGCGAGCCCTGGCCCGATCCGGCCAGCGCTGACCCGGACGTGTGGTTGGCACCGGAGCTCGACGCCATGGCGCACGGCACCCCGGCCAACCGGGTGGACATGTATCCGGCGCTGCAACGGCTGCTGCCCTGGCCGAAGGCGACGCATCTTGATGACCTCGCCCCCACCCACTTAGCCGCCCCCAGCGGGAATCGGCACCGGATCCGGTACGACACCGGCAGGCCGATCGTCAGCGTCAAGCTGCAGGAGTGCTTCGGCCTGGACGCCTCCCCGGAATGCGCCGGGGTGCCGGTTCTGTTCCATCTGCTCTCCCCTGCCGGGCGCCCGCTGGCGGTCACCGATGACCTGGCCAGTTTCTGGGCGGGGCCCTACGCCCAGGTGCGGGCCGAGATGCGGGGGCGGTATCCGAAGCATCCGTGGCCGGAGGATCCGTGGTCGGCGCCGGCGACGGCACGGACCAAGAACCGGACCAGGAACCGGATGTAAAGCTCCCTTGACTGTCAAGGCCACTTGACAGTACCGTCGCAGACATGACTTCCCGCTTCGGCCGTTCACGTTTCGGTGGTTCCACCGCCACACTGCTCATCACATCCGTCGCGATCGGTCTCGTCGGCGGCCTCGCCCTCGGCGCGATCGCCGCCATGCTCCGGCCCGATGACCCCACCTGGGTGGTGCTGCTCGTGTTCACGGCGAGCACCCTGCCGATTGTCGCCGCCCTCGCCTGGGTGCTGCTCGTGGACCGGGCCACGCTCACCGATGCACCGCGCAATCCCGGAGACAGCATCGAGTCCGCGTGGCTGGACACGGCCGCGTCCGGGGCGTTCTGGGACATCGTCGCCGCAGCGGGTCTGGGTGCCGCCGCGCTCACCTTCGCCGACGGCGCGGGATTCTCCCCGTCCGTCGCCCCGGTACTCGTCGGCCTGCTCGTCCTCGCGGCCCTCGATGTAGGGGCCCGCTACCTGCACCAGCGGAAGATCCACGGCTGATGCGCAACTCCGTCGCGCAGGCACGGGCCGGGCTCGGCTGGTCCCAACAACGCCTGGCGGATGAGCTGGGGGTGAGCCGGCAGACGGTCATCTCCATCGAGAAGGGGCGCTACGATCCCTCCCTCCCGGTCGCGTTCCGGTTGGCCCGGGTGTTCGGCACCACCATCGAGGAACTGTTCATCCCGGAGGATTAACCCTCGACGAGGTGGAACTGTTCCGGCAGGTCGGCGGAGTCGAGGGCCGCGGCGGCGGTGGCCAGGGTGGGCAGCACCTCGGGCGTGGCGATGATCTCCACACCCGCCAGCCCGTACACCGTGGCGACGGCGATCTCTCCGCCGATGAAGTCCAGTGCCGCCATGACGTCACCCGCCAGTTCCTCGGGAGCTCGGACCTGGTGGGCACTGATAAACGTTGTCATGTAGGTCAGGTTAGGCAGCGCCGCTGAAAAACTGCTGCCAGGTCAGGTACGAGCTCATGACAATGACCACGACCAGCAGGGCGACGCGCACGAGCTTCGCCCCGCCGCCGAGGACGGTCCGGGCGCCTAGCTGGGCCCCGGCGACGTTCGCCAGGATGAGAATGAGGCCGAGCTGCCACCACACGTGCCCGCCCCACGCGAAGACGATGAGGGCGCCGAGGTTGGTGGAGGTGTTGACCACCTTCGCCATCGCCGCGGACCGCAGGAAGTCCTGGGAGAGCAGCGCGGTGAACGCCATGATGAGAAACATGCCGGTGCCGGGGCCGAAGATGCCGTCGTAGAAGGCGATGACGCCGACGGCGACCATCACCGCCCACCGGCGCCACCGCCCGACGTCTCCCCCGCCGACGGCGGTGCCGAAGCTCGGGCGCAGCGCGACGAAGGTGCCCACCGCGAGCATGAGGATGATGATGACGGGGCGCATGACAGCGGCGTCGATAAGCGAGGCGGAGGCGGCGCCGAGGCCCGCACACACCAGCGCCACGGGGATGAAGCGCACGCTTATCGACGCCCCCACCTTCCGCACCATCGTCACCGCCGCCGACGCGGTGCCGGTGACGCCGACCAGTTTGTTCGTTCCCAGTGCCGTCGCGGGGGCGATGCCGGGAACCACGGCGAGCAGCAGCGGGATGAGCACGAGCCCGCCGCCGCCGATGACCGCGTCGATACAGCCGGCGACGGCCGCGCCGATGATGAGGACGGCCCAGGCCCCCAATTCAATTTCCACGGAAACCTCCAGATCAATCGGGCGCGGCATTGGTACTATCAG
>Ga0123335_1007424_pt1 | contig 12249 bp, 6 predicted proteins | sample BiotimSIPDNA_2_FD_89707 | JGI IMG/M metagenome (GOLD analysis project Ga0123335, IMG submission 89707) | Anaerobic biogas reactor microbial communites from Washington, USA - Biogas_R2 time_0 SIP DNA | ecosystem: Engineered > Bioreactor > Anaerobic > Unclassified | place: Washington, USA... | reverse complement strand
TCGGGCCGGTACGACCAGCCGCCGCCGTCGGGGCAGTGGGTCATGGTCACACAGGATTCCCAGGCCCGCCCGCGCTGGAAAGTGCCAATCCGTTGCTCGGGCGTGTCGTAATCGCCTCTCACCAGTTGCGCGGTGCCACCGGCGGGTATGTCCTTCAGCCCCCGCGCGGCGCGATCGTTCACGAGGAGATCGGGCTGCAGACGATACATCTCCTTGAACAGATCCACGATGGTGTACTGACTCCAATCGCCGAAACAATGGTCGAACCACATCATATCCACCCGGCCATAGTCCGCCAGCAGCTCGCGCACCTGCGCCTCGTAGTACTGGTTGTAGAGGTGGTTGTCGCCTTGAAGATACTGCGGATGTGTCCAGTCGCGCGTCGAATAGTACCAACCCAGCTTCAGGCCATGACGGTGAGCCGCGTCGGCGATCATGCGACAGATGTCTCGTTTATACGGGGTATCCGCGATGCTGTAGTGTATTGAAAAATCTGCGTTCTCCGAAAAACGCACCTGTCCGGTCGGCCACATCGAGAAACCGTCGTGGTGCTTCGTCACAAAGACCACATATTTCATTCCAGCCTCTTTCGCCAGACCCATCCACGCATCCGCGTCGAGTTGTGTCGGATTGAACTGGCGATACAGCTTCATGTAGACGTCGCGCTCGACCTTCTGGTGCTCCGAGCCTCCTTCAATGCGATCCTTCATGCCCCAACTGATCTCCGCACCGCTGAGGCTCGCGGGGCCCCAATGCAGGAACAAACCGAACTTGGCGTCCCGCCACCACGACGCCAATCGTGCCTCACGAATCCGCTCGGCCTGCGGGCCGGATAGTCCCTTGACCAGAGCCTCGGCCTTCTCCATCGGTGATGCGATTGCGGCAGAAGGACGGGGCGCCGAAGCATCCTGTGTCTTCCGGATTTTCCCAGAGCCCAACCGCTCCAGCGCAACTGCCTCCAGATACTCCTCATCCTGATTCGCGAGGACCGCATCCAGCACCACTGGTGCCTCGGGAACCAGGGCGAGACACTCGGCTAGTCTGGGAAGCTGCTCTGAGCGATGCAGCGGGGCATGGATGTCCCATAGCTTCCCGACCAAATCCACCTGCGGCGCGCCGAGCAGCCAAAGCCCAAGTCGGGCCTTGAGGATTCGAACCGCGCCAGCAGACTTCTCCGCGTGCAACAACAGCGCCGTACTGGCAGCCAGGCGCAGATTGTCGGCTCCGACTCTCTCGATCAGGGCGTCCGCGTCTCCCAAGGTCCAAGGCGGCTTGCCGAGGGTCATTCGCAGGTGCAGCGTGATGCCGAGCTTGCCGGCCTCCGCGGCCAACGTACGGAGCGTCTCCTCGAAGCCTGCCTGCGTCTGCTCGTTGGTGAAGTTGTTCTCGGGGTGCCGATGCAGCGACAGAATCAAGTCGTGTGCCCCAAGAACGTGCATTTTCGCCATAACGTCGGCCAGGGCCGCCATGCTCTGTTCATAATCGGCCTCAATATTGTCCACCAGGCGGAGTGTGGGGTAGAGATTCAGCCCGGAACTGACGTCCACGAGCACACGCAATCCCTGACGTTTGATCCAGTCCGCCTCTCGCTGTAGGGCCGTTCTCTCTCGATCATGCACATAACGCCAGTCCAGGACCGCGCCGTCGAAGTGCTCGAAGAAGGTCGGTCGAGCCAGGATCTGCTCCTTCACCGACCGGCAATCACGAAGGGGGAGGATTCGCCCATGCGGCCGCCGTGGAGGGGGCACGTGCGCAATGGCTTCGACATTCGACTCCTTCACCCGCACGGCGAAGATGCGGATGTCGCCTCCCCGAATCGTGCGGTCCGTGTTATGACCCAGCGACGCGCCCGCCACTTGCTCCGGAAGATAACCAGCGGCCCCGATTTCGGAGTCATCCAAAGGAATCTCGTCCAGCGATTGGACTGGTCCACAGTGAGAGGTGATCTTGAAAGGCAGGGCTACCCACGTGTTGTTGGCGATACCGAGAGTATAGGAGCCCGGTCCTTGACGACAGGTGGTGACGCTCAAATCGGGATTCCCCACATCGAAGAGAGTCTGCTGCCGGAGGATCGCGTCCAGGGTCCGCCGGGCCTCCGGCTGCAGCACATACGGACGCGGCAAAGCACGATCCACCTCGCTCCGCAGCGGCCGGTTCGGATCTTTGCAGGGGTCCACTCCGAAGCCGGTGGCCAGGACAGTGATGCAGCCCTTGCCATGTTTCGTCACGGCCGGCACAGCCGCTTCTGTCTGTCCCGCGACCCCGCCGGGGAGTCTCGCCAGATTGCCCGTCGTGATGACAAGATGCCCCCCGCCCTCGACATAATCCTGGAGCTTATCCCGGATCTCCCATCCTCCCGCAAGCTCGCCGGCCACCACGACCAAGGCATAGCGCGAAAGCAGCCAACCGGGCGCATCGCTCAAGAGACAATCGGCTATGTCACCATAAGGGGTCGCGGTGATGAAACCCGTCTCGTCGTGGAAATAAGAAGAATCGGCGTAGCCGGGGTAAAGAAGATCGAGGATCGCGTCGGTCAGATGGTCGCCGGGACCGTAGGGTAGATTCCCCCACACGCGAAAGATGTCGCTCGAGTAGAGGTGGCGGGGGAAGGACCATCCGGCGTGGAAGTCCAGCAGAAGGGCCACCGGCGTGTACATGACCCCGGGCTGACCGTGCTGCCGTATCCAACGCTGTCCGGCCTGCTGAATGCGGCCGATGGGGGAGAGCGCTTCCCCCTCGAACCACCCGCTCTCGAAACCGACCGCAACGCTGTTATATAGGACATGGCTGTAGAGCAGACGCTTCATCAGGCTCAGACTCGTTCCTTTGCTCGGACCATGATCGCTGCCGGAGGAACCATAGGTCTTGTACCCCCAGCGATTGTAGACCGAGGCATTGCCAAACCAAGGCACGCCGTACTGCTTGCCCGCGCCGCGGATGAAGGCGTAGTAAACCTGGTTGTTGGGCAGGGCCTGAGCCGTCTCGGCGCCGATCAGCGTGAACGTGCCCTCCTTGAGCAGATAGTGTCCGAAGTTCAGCGAGACCAGCGTGGCGTGGCGGTGCCCCAGGTCGTCGCCCATCCGCTCAAAGAAACGCTGGAAGTTGAGGTACTGGTCGAACCGGCTGCCCGAGGCGGGCGTCATCTGATTCGCGTAGCCACCGATGTACCTGCCGTCCTGCTCGCCGATGTCCGTTCCCAACCAGCGTTCGCCCAACGTAGCTTCCAGCATTCTGAGCGACTCTGCCGACGGCGTGAACTGCTGCCAGTAGCCGCCCGGCCCGGACCCCGGCACATAGCCCCAGATATCGAAAAGGTACAGGTCCCGCCGCTTGATCTCCTCGGCCAGATCGTCCAGATTCTTCGCAAACAAGATCGGATAGGACGGCCAGATGACATCGCCGAGTTCGTGCGTGCGCGTGTACTTCTCGATCTCCTCTCGATAGCCGACGATGCGGTCGTCCTCCATGGCAAAGCCGCGCAGGCAGGTGAACTGAGTGCGGTTCTTGAAAGATTCCCAGGTTGGCGGTTTGACCGCGCGCCGACCATAGTCGGGGTGCGCGGGGGGATCGATCAGATGGCTGTAGACCCGCTGCAATGGTCGGGACCGCTCTGGGGCCCCGGCCGAGGTGTGGCTTGCCGCCGCGATGACAATCAGGACCACAACGCCAACGAATGCCCGCTGTGAGAGAACCGATGATCTGTTCACAGTACCGCTCCTTCTCTTTCGGTTGATGAGCCGCCGGGGACAGGGATCGCTCCGATTAGGGTACGTTCCCCATCCCGCGCAGGCCCTCCGGATCTCCAACCATGCGGAATTCAACCTTCACCCCCGGCTCGTTGGCGCTCTGGAAGCGACAGCCCAGACGAACCTGATGCCGCCCGGAACCTATCGTCAGAGCAGATACCTTCAGGGGCACTGTCTCCAATGGGCTCCAGTTCTTGTCATAGATGATGCCCTGTGCTCCGCCGGAGAATCTCAGCAGGTTGCCGGGCTGGAGCGTCGTGGGAAGAAGAACCTCCCCCGCATCGTCGATCTCGATGGTTACATCCCCGACGGGGGCATCGCCGGACACCTGAATGACGAACTGCAGGGGTTGCATCGCATGCGGATTATCCAATTCCCAGTTGGCTTCGCTCGGCTGGCCGGGCTGCACCTGCTGGGCCAGCGCGTGCTTGACGGAACAAACCGGGTATAGATTCCAGGAATGGTCGCCCGTGGCCTCCAGATGGAACTCCTGGCGAATGTCCTGCAACCGGCGTTTCTGAGATTCGGAGAAGGCGCCGCTCATCCGCGCGGTTTCCCAGGCCTTGATCGCCTGCAAGATTCTCTCGCTTTGCCCATTGTCCTTGACGACCCGCAGGCTGGTGTTCAGGGCGAAGCCGGCGTCGAAGCCCGCCGCCCGCGCCAGGAGCCACTCGGCGTCCTCAAGGCTGGTCTGCACCGTCATGTTGAACCAGCCCAGCATGGCGGGCATGAGGTTGCGGCGGAAATAGTCCTGGTTCTGAAGACGATACTCCGTCTGGCTCTCGCGGAAACCCGCGTACCAGGGCTCGCCCCAGTTCATGCGGGTGTAGATGTGCCAGAAGTAATGCCCTGGATTGCTGGCATCGTTGATGACCCGGCCCCGCAGATCGTCTCGCAGATGATCGTACCAAGTGGTGGCAAAGAGCGTGCGTCCATACTGCCCCATGCCGGTGGACCAGTTGCCCTCCAGACCATCGAAGGAGATCTGCATGAGCCCGGTCTCATTGAACAGGTCGGCCAGCCGTCGGGCCACTTCCTGAGACAGCTCGGCGTTCGTCAGGAAGACCTTGTACGCGTGGTCCATGAGCTTGCCGATCTTGGTGCCCCGGACATGGGCCACCGCCTGAGTCTGATAGGCTCCCCGCCGGCAGCCGAGCAACCGCCAGGGCACCCCCTCGGACACGGAGGTGTAACGAACCAGTTCCTGGCCGATCTGCACCGTCTTGAGGGTGTTGTTCTCCATTTGGTTGAACCACTTCGGGTCCGCAACGGGGATTTCCGTCTGGTGGGCATCGATATCCTCCGTCAGGACACTGCAGCCAACCTTCGCCAGACGCTCGTCCGGCACCGGCGTGACATAGGGATCGTTGGTGGTAATGAAGTTGGATAGCGTATGCACTCCCAGACAGACGCCCTGGACCTTCGCCTTTTCCACGCAATCCCTCAGGCCCGCCCAGCCATGGGGGAACTGACCGGGGTTAAGTTGAAAATGGCCCCAGGTGGAGAACGGCCCCCCGTGGTAGAGGTACTGGAGACCCGCCCGCCGGGTGAGGGCAATCGCCTCCTCAATCGTGTCCTCGCCAAAGTCGACGATCAAATACGAGGCCGTCGCCCCCGGAGCGATCTTCCCCCAGACCCCGTCGATCAGAGGATGAGGCAGCCCTTCGGCCGCCTCGATGGCGCCGATGGTCTTCAGCGCCTCGTCGGCAGGACATCCGAAAAGAGCGATTCTGCTGCCGACCACGCCGCCATCCTCATAGGCCGGCACGAAGTAGCTCTCATGGCCCCAGTTGGGGATGATCCGGTCCTGACTCCGATCGCGTGTAAAGGCTTGGAGCACGCTGCCGAACTCGGTCGGCTGGGCCGCGTCACCCCGTCCGGCCATCACGTCATTCTCTGCTGTCGGATATCCGCCCAGCGTTTTGGCGTTCAACGCCTGGATTCCCAATGCAAAGCGGTCGCTGCGCACGACCCCCACCGTCTCCCCGATGATCTCCTTGATTCGCGTCGGGTAAGGTCCCCAGACAACCAGCTCCACCGGCTCCCGCGCGTCGATGGACACGAGTTCGAATGCGATGTGGATTGTCTTGGTCACAGTCTTCACCACCGCGATGTGGCCCTGTGAATACTGCAGGGTCAGCGTGCCCTGGTCATGGTGCATGGCTTCGGGAGCCTGCAACCGCCCGGCCACACGAAGGCTCAGCAGCGGCGCCGGCTGTCGCGGCACCACGTAGTCGGCGCCACTACCGCGGTCCAGCAGACTTCGGATCGAACCTGTGTCATCGATCCGGATCGACATCTTCGCCGTTTCGAGAAGAACCTCCGCGTCGGTGGGAATCACCGGAACGAACAACAACGCCAGACATGCGAGAATTCGTTTTTGCCTCATTGACATCGCGTTCTTTCCTCCCAAAGCAAGTCCACGGCATGACAACCGGCCACGAGGCTGGCACTGGGGCCTCCCTTTCGGGTAGCAGCCCCCCAGTTCCATCCGCTCCACCATGGGCCGATCTCGTGGTAGTAATCGACCTCCGTGCAGTAGAGATTGCCCAAGCCGCCCTTGTCGATCATGTTGCGGATGGACTGGACGGGTGGGTTCCAACGTAGGACGAAGCCGACCTGTGATTTGACCTTTGCCTTTCCTGTGGCGTTGCGGATTGCCTGGAGTTCGCCGAGATTCATCGCGATAGGCTTCTCGATGACCACGTGCTTGCCAGCCTCAGCGGTGGCCACCGCCTCCTCGGCGTGCAGCACGTTCGGAGAGCAGATATCAATCACATCGATATCCTCCCGGCTAAGGAGCTCGTCGAAGTTGTTTACCACATGGCAGTCCAGAGCCAGATCGTCCTTGGCCGCCTGGGCCGATAGCCTGCGCCGCGAGGCCAAAGCCGTGACCTTCATATGAGGGTTCTTCCCGTAGGCCTTGATGTGTTCCCTCGCGACCCAGCCGATCCCAAACACCGCAACGCCGTAGGTCTTCATGACTCCAGCCTCCTGTTCATCGCACATATCGCTACACGATATCTTCCGCCGAATCATCCGGACAGTCAAGGCTCTTGATGAACGTGCCGTGGAGAAGGGGGTTCAGTGGACGGGTTCGCGGTCAAAATGTCGTATGGTGCAAGTATGATCTCACTCTGAGTCGAAACGGAGTCCCGAGTTGCGAAGCTGCCGGACGAAGACTCTTGAACACTATCATCATGAGAGGATCCACCAAGGCATCAATCAAATCATTGAACCACAGCATGAAGGAAACCACGGCGAGATCATCTGTATCGAGCGACTCGGTGGATTGCTGAAATCCTGCCATCGCAAGGCCGCGTGACACTGGGGTGGTGCACGGTTGCAATGGTGCTGGTCTGCGCTCGATGCAATATCCACTTCAGGAGCCGTCAATCTCAGCCAATTTCGTGGCGGAATTGCCGACAATGGCGTCCCCCTGCCGCCTGTGTTGTGACCAGGAATCTGACGCCAACCCTCTGAAAACGCTAACGTTAGGCCCGGATGAGTATCTGTACCTTACGGGAGTTTTCAGCAGGGACAGGAGGATACGCGAGACAGCAGTTGTTGGCGGTGGGCCGCTCGACGGACTCTTGCTGCTCCGCAATTGCCCCGGTAGTATGGTGTCAGTTCGTGAGTATCCTGTCGCTGCCACTAATGGAGACACGCCCATGACCACAGCAAGATTCGCGGAAAGCACAAGGACCACAGTCGCGGCATACGTCCTCCTCACCTGTTGTTCGCTCTGGGCAGACCAGGGGACTCCAGGGGAGGTTTCCTACGAGGTCTGCGATATCGCCCCATTCGGCTTTCGAGTCTCGAACACCAACGCGGGATGGCACGGCATCCGCTGGGCTGAGCCACGAAAGATCAGACAGTTGATTGTCCAGTTCGAGGAGCCCCGGAACCTGCCCGACCCCTCTCAGGTAAAGGTGCAGTATTGGCACAGGACCTGGGACGGAAAGGCGGATCCAGTTCAAGCAGAGCGCGGGGCAGGAGGAGTCGGATGGGATGCGATGGATGATTGGACAAATGGTCAGTGGATAGATGGCGAAACATCCGTTCGAGCAGACAATGGAGTCTGGACGTTTACCTTCCTGCCAATCACGTCAGAAGAAATCGCCGGCGTGCAGGGTTCCGGCGTTGCCTACCGCAAGACCCTCTGGGTTCGCTTGGTCTTTGACCGACCGGTACCGAAGATCCGAAATTGGCAGGTGATCACCGAGTCCGCATACCACCTCTTGAGCGTCCGCATCCATTTCGGCAAACCGGTCTCCCCCGCGGCAAAGACGACTGGCCCGGAAACCGGCAGTCTTGAGGTGTATAACGGGCGTCTCCTCAATGTGCGTCCGGTAGCCGATGAGCCAGTCAAGATCACTCCGGACTTTAAATGGTCCCTGCCGGCAGACGCCAATGCCACGATCGAGGCCGACCTCCTCGTGGCCAGAGATCCCGCTGATGATCGTTATGACCGAACGATCGTCACTGTTCGCTCCAGCCACCGTCCTTTCTCATTTGCCGCTGACGAGATCGCCCGTGGCGATCGGATTCTCGTGGATGATCTCGGTATACTGGTGACGCAGGCGCAAGACACCGTCACCTTGGCCGGCTATCGCGAGGCGCTGCGCACCGGCTTTCGCGGGCGGACCGTTTATGACCGTGTGGCGGACGCTCCGGAACAGACGTTGTCACAAGCCTGGGCGGATATGCCACTCAAGCGGCCACTCTGGTTTGTCCATGGGCTGCCGGGAGATCGTAATACCATGAGGCAACATCCCAACGGCGACATCGATGTGACAGCCGTCAGCCGATGGTTTGCCCTGCAGCGAAGCGCGCGAGACAGTGACCGCAAGCAATGGCGTGGGGACATGCTCAGTATCTCATTTGGCATGCCCGATGAGACACGGCGTGGCGGACGAAGGCTGGAGGAGGGGTATCTGCCTCTGCTTCACACTTGGTGGCAGGATGGATCCGTCTACTACGAGCAGAACACTCTCATGGACACCTTGGATGCCGACCTGAACGACATCGACCTTGACGATCCCACCGTTCTCTTGATGCAGGTCCGAATGGTCAACACATCATCGAGCGACCCGGCGCCGGTGAGATTACGCTTGGCATCGCATGCTCCTGGCGAGGGCAGGTTGACCGTCCGGCACGGCCAGGCGCTCGCCCAGACGGATCAGGGCCCCCGCCTGCGGTTTCTCGTCACCGGTGGAGAACGGGGCATCTTTAGCGCAGAAGGAAACGCCACGGCGTGGACGGCCAACCTCCAACCTGGAGAAGTGATGACACTGCATTTCTGCATCCCCTCGGTCACACTGACGGATGCAGAGGAGATTGAGACTCTTCAGCAACGTGACTTCGAGTCCGACGCCCGACGCATCTGCAGTTTCTGGCGGGAACTGACGGCCCGCGCCACGCAAATCGAGACACCGGAACCCCGGATCAATGATTTCTACAAGGCCCATCTGAGGCATCTGCTCGTCAATTGTTTCAAGGAGCTCGATTCCGATCTTCTGCACGCTCACGTGGGCACGTTCTACTACGGGGTCTATCCCAACGAATCGGTCATGATGATCAGCGACCTGGACCGCCGCGGCCTGCACGAGCAAGCGCAGCACAATCTGGACGCGTTTCTGCATTACCAGGGCACGGTGTCAATGCCTGGCAACTTCCGCAGCCGCGAGGGCCAGTTCTACGGCGCCGGCGGTCACGAGACCGGAGGGTATAACAAGAGTCATGGCTACGTGATGTGGAACATGGCCCAGCACTGGTGGCTGACGCGAGATCGTGCGTGGATGGAGCAGGCAGCCCCCAAACTCGTCCAGGCCTGTGACTGGGTCGTCAAGGAGCGCCAGGCCACCATGACGATCTCCGAGGACGGCACGAAACCGCTGGAATACGGCTGGCTCCCCAGCGGCTCCCTGGAAGACGTCACCGACTATTGGTACTGGATAGCGACCAACAGCGCCACAGTCTGGGGTTTTCAGGCCCTGGCCGACGCCCTCGCCGACTCGGGACATCCTGAAGGCGCGCGACTTCAGAAGGAGGCGCAGGCCTACTCCGATGATTTCATGAGCGGGATCACCGAATCACGAATACGCTGTCCGGTCGTCCGGCTGCGAGATGCGACGTATGTGCCGAAGATTCCCTCGCGAGTGTATGAGCGAGGCCGGGCTCACGGCTGGCTGCGCGAAACGCTTGAGGGGGCCCTGTTCCTCCCGGCATACGGATTGCTTTCGCCGGATGCTCCGGAGACGGAATGGATACTGAAGGACTACGAAGACAACCTCTACGTATCCGAACGGTACGGCTATGCGATACCCGCATTCGATGATTTCTGGTTCTCTCGCGGCGGGTTCTCCATGCAGGCCAACCTGCTGGATGGTCCCCTGCCGTATCTGTGCCGAGATGATATCAAGCACTTCGTCCGCGCCTATTTCAACGGCTTCGCCTCGGCCTTCTATCCGGAAATCCGCATGTGTAACGAACACTCCCTTCCCGAGCTGGGTTACCCCAGAGGCGATCACTTCAAGTCTTCGGATGAGGCCCAGTCCACCTACTGGCTGCGGCTTATGTTTGTCAACGAAGTGGACTCAGGGCTATACCTCGGACAGGCCATACCCCGATATTGGTTGTCGCACGGGAACAAGATCAGCATCACAAATGCCCCTTCGAAGTTCGGCGTTCTGTCGGTCCGGATGGAGTCGGCGTCAGCCGAGGGACGTATCAAAGCAATCGTTGATCCTCCTCGGCGCAATCCTCCCGAGCGTATATTCCTGCGTCTTAGACATCCGCAGGGTAACAGGATCAAGGAGGTTACCGTCAACGGTCAGCCTTACCGTTATTTTGATGCCGATCGAGAGTGGATTGTCCTGCCGGGGAATCTCAACGACCGACAGGAAGTCATCGCTGGATATTGAAGCGGTGCTTTCTCGCGAGGTCATCGTTTCTTCGACATACGCGTTGTAGAACCAAGGTCTCGCCGGACCGAGCCTGCCTGCCAGGCCAGCCGGGACCGTGCGGCCCCTTCTCACGGACGGAGAGGTCCCGTACTCACGCCCGGCCGGCAGGTGCCCCGGAGTTGTTCGCAATACGCGTATGGTGCAAATATTACCCGAGCCCAAGCATCTTTGTCGGCTTGACTTGCGCGTTGGTCTGACGAAAGCGCTTGCCTGCCGCCCATCGGCCCGTTGCCCTCTCGGGACTATGAAACAGAAGCTATGGCTAACGTTGGTGACATACTTGGCATACTGCGTGGACAAGGAACTCTGGAAGGCCATCGACTACCTCAAGGAGCAGGTCCGAGTCCTGCAGGAGCAGCAGGAGATCCACTCTATACGGAGAAGTTCGCGAGCATTCTCAAAACCGCCGGGGTGGATCCGGTGAGACTACCCCCACCCAGTCCCAATTTGAACGCGCACGCGGAATGTTTCGTGCGATCCGTCAAAGAGGAGTGTCTCGATCACCTGATCCTCTTCTCCGAAGAGCAACTGCGGTACGTTCTGGCCGAGTATCTCAAGTACTATCATCAAGAGAGGATTCACCAGGGCATCAACCGGATCATCGAGCCGCAGCATGAAGGGAACCAGGGCGAGATCATCTGCATTGAGCGTCCGGGCGGACTGCTGAAATCCTACCACCGCAAAGCGGCCTGACGCTCCACTGCCGGACCACGTTCGGGAGGCGGGCGCGCCGAGGCGCATGGTCTGCATCAGATCTACCCAACAGGAATCACTTCCAACGCCGGCCCCCCTGCTCCTCCCGCTCTTGCCGCCCCATCTCTCGTCCCGGTTTAAGAGCTAACAGGCTGAAACCACTTGGCTTACGGCCTGACGAATTCATACACCCTACGACAATTTGGCTACATTCGCGTCCAAACAGCCGTGCATAAAAAAAGCAGGAACCGACACAAGTGCCTGTTCCTGCTAGACTTATCCATAATAGCGGGGGGAGGATTCGAACCTCCGACCTCCGGGTTATGGGCCAAACGAGCCGCATTTCCCGAAGTCCCGCATTTTCAATAACTTATAGAAACGACAACACTTTAGGGACACAATTTCAAATCGTCATGTTGATCATGATGATCATGATGCGCACAAGTTTAGTTGCATCTTAGTTGCACGTCAAGTGACATCCTATCGCCCGATTTGCGACCGAGAGTCGGCCATCAGTTCTTTGAAATGGCTCGCCCAAGGCCCGCATGAGTTTATGCACCTTACGATCGATCCTCCTGCCGTGCGCCCTGTCATTTCACGTCGCCACCCGCCACTTTGCTATCAGTGGACATCCCGCCAAACCCTCAGCCATTCGTGAGCATGCTCACGATCTGAGGACGAAGCTGACCCATCACCGTCTCAAACGTTGGCAGATGCGGAACCAGATTGCCCAACCACTGGTCCCATGTCCTCTCAACATACGCCAGCATCTTGGCACCGAAGAAATCCCCTGCAGCCTGAAAAGCAACATTGCGAATCTCACATTTCTCTCGCAGAAGCTG
>Ga0123335_1007421_pt1 | contig 12253 bp, 10 predicted proteins | sample BiotimSIPDNA_2_FD_89707 | JGI IMG/M metagenome (GOLD analysis project Ga0123335, IMG submission 89707) | Anaerobic biogas reactor microbial communites from Washington, USA - Biogas_R2 time_0 SIP DNA | ecosystem: Engineered > Bioreactor > Anaerobic > Unclassified | place: Washington, USA... | reverse complement strand
GGAGGGGCTGAGATAATTGTCCGCCTTAAGGTGCAATAATTTATAGTTTTACAGGGAATGTTTAATATGGATTTTTTGAATAAAGATTATTTACTGAAGGTATCAAAACCCAGCAGGTATATCGGGCATGAGGTAAATGCGGTAATAAAGGATCATAAAGCAGTTGATGTTACTGTTGCGCTCGCCTTTCCTGATGTGTACGAAGTGGGGATGTCACATCTGGGATTAAAGATTCTGTATGGAATTTTAAACAGCCATGAATGGATTGCTGCTGAAAGGGTATTCTCACCATGGCCTGATATGGAAGATGAATTGAGGAAAAAGAGTATCCCCCTCTCCACACTGGAGTCTGACACACCTCTAAATTCATTTGATGTTGTCGGGATAAGCCTGCAGCATGAGCTTTGCTACACCAATATCCTTACAATGTTGAATCTTGCGGGCATACCATTTTTATCGTCTGAAAGGGATGACTCTTATCCATTGATTGTAGGAGGCGGGCCAGCCTGTTTTAATCCTGAGCCTGTGGCGGATATCTTTGATGCAATATTGATAGGAGACGGCGAGGAGGCTGTTATAGAGCTGTGCAGGGTTATCAGGGATGCAAAAAAGAGGAAAAAGGGAAAACGATATATCCTTGATGAAATGAGCAGGATAAAGGGCTTTTATATCCCCTCTTTCTTTAAACCCCATTATGACACAGATAACAGGTTCGCCAGCATGGAACCCCTTGTTAAGGGCTATGAGAGGGTTGAAAAGGTAATAATAGCGGACATGAACAGGGCATTTTTTCCTGTGGATCAGGTTGTGCCATGCGCCCAGCTTATACATGACCGGCTGGCTATTGAGATATCAAGGGGGTGCACAAGGGGATGCCGTTTCTGCCAGGCAGGCATTATTTACAGGCCTGTAAGGGAGCGGACCCCGGGTGATATCATTGACCTGGCTGACAGGGCCCTTAACTCCACAGGTTTTAGTGAGATATCCTTACTCTCATTGAGTGCCGGGGATTACAGCTTTATTGCCTCCCTGTTAAAGGAGCTTATGGACCGACAGGCAGAAAAAAAGGTGGCTGTAAGCCTACCCTCACTCAGGATAGACAGTATTGACCCTGCCTGGTTTGATGAGATAAAAAGGGTGAGAAAAACAGGTTTTACCCTGGCGCCTGAGGCAGGCACTGACAGGCTGAGGCGTATAATAAACAAGACGCTTACTAATGATGAGATAATAAAGACGGCCAGAGATGTGTACAGTGCAGGCTGGAAGCTGATAAAGTTATACTTCATGATCGGGCTCCCTGGTGAAACAGAGGATGATCTGTATGGTATTATTGATCTTGCCAGAAAGGTTGCCGCCTGTGCCAGGAGCAAGGGAAAGAAAGAGGTCTTGAATATCAGCGTTGCAGCATTTGTCCCGAAATCACATACCCCTTTTATGTGGGAGCCGCAGATAGGGTCTGAAGAGAGCATGAGGCGGATTAATGTGATACGTGATGCGTTTCAGGGACCTTTTATAAGGGTCAAGTGGAATCAGCCTGAGATAAGCTGGCTTGAAGGGATGTTTTCAAGGGGTGACCGCAGGCTTTTATATCCCCTGATCAGGGCATGGGAAAGGGGGGCAAGATTTGATGCATGGAGCGAATATTTAAATTTGGGCCTCTGGAAGGAGTGCTTCATGGAATCACAGATTGACCCGGCATATTATCTGCATCGCAGACGCGGTATGGATGAGAAGCTCCCCTGGGGACACATCTCGTCAGGTGTTTCATTAGAGTACCTTAAAGAGGAATATGAGAATTGCTTAAAGGAGATCACCACACCTGACTGCAGAAAGGGGTGCCTTGAATGTGGTGTATGTGATTTTAATGAGATCAGGCCGCGTATAAATTCTGAGTGGTCACTCACTGAAAAGAGGGGCGGTGGATCAATATCACCTGATGCTGCAAGGCAAAAATCAAGGCTCAGGGTAACCTTTACCAAGAGAGGCCCGGCAGGGTTTGCAAGCCATCTTGAACTGATCAAGCTTCTTACAAGGTCATTTAAAAGAACCGGGCTTGATATTGTGTTTTCAGAGGGGTTTCATCCCATGCCTAAACTTTCATTTGCCTGTGCATTACCGGTAGGGACCGAGAGCCTCTGTGAGACTTTAGATATGGAATTATATGGTCCTGTTAATCCTGAGCAGGTAAAAGAAGATCTGAACCACAACCTGCCCGAAGGAGTAAGGATATTGGATGTACGCGACATAACAGGCATATCAAAAGGCATGGCTATCAAGGAAAGTCATTATCACATGGGTGTTTCCGGTATTAAAATCGACCGGGAGTTACTTGAAGACTTCATAAACTCTGATAGTTTTGAGATCATCAAAAGGTCAGATAAGGGTGTTAAAAAGATAGATGCGAGAAAGATGGTTAAAAGTATCGGGTTTATTTCTGACAGTATGTTAGAGCTTATCGTTACACATACAGATGGACCGGAGCTTAAACCTTCCGGTATAATAGCAGAGATATTCAGGATAAACCCTGAAGAGATTTACAGGATAAAGGTCTTAAAGGTAAAACAGATAACAGGGTAAAGAGGCATGTCTGATATACCCTGTGCTCAATAAGACAAAGCAAATTAAAAGAAGGCGGGAAGGCATATGGCTAGTGAACTTATAATCAATTCCAGGCTTCATGAGACCAGGGTCGCCCTGGTAGAAAACAGTGATGTGGCCGAGCTTTACATAGAGAGAAAGACCGGTCAGGAACTCATAGGCAACATATACCGCGGCAGGGTGGTAAGGGTGCTGCCAGGCATGCAGGCCGCCTTTGTTGATATCGGCCAGGAGAGGACCGCATTTTTATATGTAACGGATGTGCACAGGGATATGCCTGATATTGACAATATCATGCTCAGCAGGTACCAGAACGGCTCTGATCCGGGAAAAGGTGAAGGCTTTGATGCGGAATATAAAAAGGAGCAGGAGAGACAGGTAAATATAGAGGATCTGCTTCGTGAGGGTCAGGATATTATGGTGCAGATCGCCAAAGAACCCCTTGGCACAAAGGGGGCAAGGCTTACATCATACATTTCACTTCCCGGAAGACACCTTGTCCTGCTGCCAACAGTAAACCATATCGGCATATCAAGGCGCATAGAAGACCAGGAAGAGAGGGAGAGGCTTAAAAATCTGGTGAGGGATATCAGGACTGATGAATCAGGTTTTATTGTGCGTACTGTAAGTGAAGGCACTGATGCAGGCAAACTGAAGTCAGAAATGGATTTTATGCTGAAGCTGTGGAAGGATATCAAAAACCGCATGGTAAATTCCACTACACCAGGTCTTTTATACATGGATCTCTCAGTCACGCTCAGGGCTGTCAGGGATCTTTTTACCAGAGAGGTGGATAGATTAATAATTGATGACAGTAATGAGTACGAAAAGATAATGGAGTTTATTGATAAATTTGCACCTGCATTAAAAAACTCCATAGAATTCTACAGCGGTGATGATCCTATCTTTGATGTCTACGGCATAGAAATGGAGATATCAAGGGCCCTGGATAATGTAATATGGCTCAAATCCGGAGGCTATATAATAATAGAGATGACAGAGGCGCTCACATCCATTGATGTGAATACCGGGAGTTATGTGGGGAAGCGAAACCTTGAGGAGACCATACTCAAGACAAATCTTGAGGCGGTTAAGGAGCTTGCATACCAGCTGAGGCTGCGCAATATTGGCGGCCTCATAGTTATCGATTTTATAGATATGGAAAAGATTGAAAACCGGCAGAGGGTATTCACCGCCCTTACAGAGGCATTAAGTAAAGACAAGGCAAAGACCAATGTTTTACCCATGAGTGAACTTGGCCTTATAGAGATGACAAGAAAAAGGACAAGGGAAAACCTGGGGCGCTTTCTGACTGAGCGTTGTCAATATTGTGAGGGGAGGGGAGTAATAAAATCTAAAAAGACCATCTCATATGAGATATTCAGGGACCTTGAGAGAGAGCCCCCGCCTGTATCGGAGACTGATGATAAGGTCTATGTGGAGGTCAATCCTGAAATAGAGAACGTGATCAAGGAAGATGAACAGCAGTCCATAATGCTTCTTGAGAAAAAGATAAAGAGAAGGATAATCATTTTATCCCGGAATGATTTTCATATGGAGCAATATACTATCAGCACTTAAAAAAATTGATTTAAGCTGTCAGCTATATTTTTATTAAACCACTAAACACACTAAAAACACGAAAGTAATAAAATCTTTTTTATTTTTGTGTATTTCGCCTATTTCGTGGTTACTGAAATTTTTCTCCTTTGATCTTTCCCTGTCCGGGCGTAGCTAGTCCCCACTAGATAAAAAATCACGAAATTCATATGCCCGGTATGAACAAGGCAGACCAGTTCGGAGTGTTGAAAAACTCAATGAATTACTGCATGATGTTTGTCTTGAAACTGATATAGTAGAATCAAGATAAAAGAATCAGCAGGCAGTCAGCAGCATATAGCCGATAGAAAACCTTCCACTTTCCGGTATAAAGCAGAGAAGAGTATCACCTTTCCGTATTTTATCTGAATGGAATAATTCTTCCAGAATGATATAGATTGATGCTGCGCCTGTGTTACCCTTGTATTCCAGATTCGTAAACCATCGTGATTCAGATATGCCAAAACCTATTTCATTCATCCGGTCAAAAAGAGGCTTGCGGAAATAATTGGATGAGTAGTGGGGCAGGAACCATGAAATTTTATCGGGGTCCAGGGAATATTTATTTACAACATGTTTCATGGCCCGGTTTACTGAAACAGTTACTATGTTCTCATTTAACAGCTTCACATCCTGCTTTATATTGAAGACGCCCATATTAACGGCTTCATGGAGTGATGAAAATTCCCGCCACCCTTTTGTGCTATTATCATTAGAGGAGCAGGCCCCTGCATACATGCATGTATTGAATTCATTGGCATAGGAAAGTATTTCTATCCATTCTATTTTCAGTGACAGGCCTTCTTTACGAGGACTGCCAGATAAAAATACCGCACCGGCACCATCTGATAACATCCACCTTAAAAAATCCTCTTCAAAGGACAGTACAGGCCTCCTGTTAATTTCATCTATTTTTTGAGGATCTATGGATTGCCCCATTTGTGATTTAATATAGGATGAGGCTGTTTCTGAACCTGTAGCAACTGCATTCTTGGAAAATCCCATGGCAACATTCATGCAGGCAATTTTAAATGCGGTTACTCCCGATAGACATATGCCCGAGGTGGTAACCACCTCACAGGGACCAATACCGAGCTCACCCTGTACCATTAAACCGTGTCCTGGCATTATCTGATCAGGGGTAGAGGTACCGCAGCATAAATGCTGGATTTCATTAAGTGAGAAACCGCTGTAAGGATTCAAACGGCGTACCGCCTCTGCGGTGAGTTGGGCATTTGTATGGCTTTGTTTTCCTGAATCAAGATTGATAGCATAGTATCGGGTTTTTATATTATTATTCCTTAATACAAGTTTTCGTGTCCTTGAGGGGATATTGTTTATCATTCCCAGAACAGCCTCCATTTCATTATTGGAAACCGGATTGTTCGGAAGGAATGCTGAGATATCGTTTATATATACATCCATATTCTGTTTCCCTATATTACTGGCGCCTTATGACCGGTTGAAATAAGTTCTGAAAACTTTTCGTAAAAGATATGCTCCTCGAGCCTTGTTGGAATTACCGCATTTGTCAATGTATAATAGTCAAGATCATCATTAACTATTTTACCTTTAAGCTTATTGTATAGAGGGGTTCCGGGGATCGGTGTAAGTATTGTAAACATGGGCAGATCAATTTGATTATCATTCACGAAACGGCTGAGCATATCAAATTCGCCTTCATTATAATCAGGGTCAACAATGAAATCACCAATTATTGATATCCCCAACCCCTTTAATATACTGATAGCCTCTATATTTTTTGATAAGTCGCTTTTTTTACCCATTGCTGAAAGGCGTGAGTCATTGATCTCTTCAAAGCCGACAATCACCGCCCGTAACCCTGCTTTTTCCCAGGCTTGAATCATCTCAGGATCCCTGACAATTGTATCAGCCCTTACATCTGCAAGGAACTTTTTTCTGATACCCTGTTCAATTAATTTTTGGCAAATAAGTTTTGAATGTTCCGGGTTGCCGAAGGTGTTGGCATCCACAAGCCTTATAAAGGGGATATCGCCCATTAATCCAATATCTCTCATTACACTGTCTACTGTATGGGTAATATATTTTCCACCGGTCTGGCCTTTTATGGAGCAAAAGGAGCATCCATGGGGACAGCCATAGGCAGTGACTACAAAACCCATCTGAATCCCAAGCTTGGGTAGATAGTAGCTATTACGGTAGTCCTTTACCAAATCATATCGGGGAGGCATCTCTTCCAGAAGATCGGCTTTACTATATTTGCGGAAGATATATTCCATGGGCCTGCCCGGTCGTGTTTTAATAACCCCGGGAATTTGTGTAGTGTCTCTCCTCATTTCAACATTTGATACGAGTTCGAGCAGACTGCCTTTTCCAAGGCCTAAGACTATATAATCAATATCAGGCAGGTTAAAAAATTCAGGGCAATTGCTGGCATGGATACCGCCTACAACGACCAGTGCGTTAACACTCCTCTTAATGGTCGTGGCAATACTTACCATTGTATTGGCCTCACATGTCATACCTGTTATACATAGTATATCAGGAGAGAAATCCTGGGCGATCTCTGCTAGATCATTTTTTTCGGTTTTAAGATCGACAATTTTTACATCATGATCGACCAGCGCTCCTGCAAGCACCTCAAGAGACAGCGGCTCTCCTCGGAGTATCTGCTTCAGTGAGTCGATGCCATATCTTTCTTCTGGAATACTCTTGCCGCAGTTTGGTGGATTTACAAGAAGTACTTTCATGTCAGAACTATCTATCCTGAGTTTCACTTCTGACAAAGTCAGCCAGGGTTTTTAATGATTTCAGTATGCGCCTGGCCAGCCTTTGATTATCAATCCGGACAGTATACTGAGACTGGATAGCAACAACAATTTCTACAGAATCAAGTGAATCCAGCATTAAAGGAGAATCTGGTCCAATCAAGGGATCATCAGGCTTTATCTCTTTTTCTGGAATGTCTTCTACATTACAAACCTCTATGATTAAATCCAGTATTTCCTTCTCTAAAGAACCTGCTTCCATATTTTTTGCCGGACAATCCTGATCTCAGATTAAAAACATTATTTCTTTTTTTCGCGAATAACTGCCCACAAGGCTATACCCATAGCAACTGAACCGAAAAGAATAAGATATAATGACTGCAGAAAAACCGCCCGGATACCTCCTCCCCTGACAAATATTTCAAAAAAGGCATCCAATCCCCATGAAAAAGGAGACAGGCTGCTAATTTTCTGCATTAATTCCGGCATAACGTAAACCGGAAACATTACACCGCCAACTGCTGCCCCAATAACAACCGATACTGATCCGAACATCGATCCCTGTTCATATGTTTTTGCGACAGCCCCAACCATTAGTCCGAAACCTGTTGCTGCAAAAGAAACGCTTAATACAACCATCAGCAATGCGGTTGGCGCAGATCCAAGTTCCAACGGCGGAAGCCCCTGCAGGGGCAGCAATGTCATCCCCACCAGAAACATCAATACACATTGAATTATACAGACTGTTATATATGCTAAAATTTTACCTGTAAGTAAAGTTAAAAAAGAAACCGGCATTGTAAATAGTCTGGTTAAAGTCCCCTCCTGTCTTTCACGAATCAAGTTGCCGGACAGGGGAACAACAATAAAAAACATTCCAAACAGGGTCCATGCAGGGATATTGTGCTGTACTTCATTTGGTATCTTCCTGGATTTTCCTGTAACGGCCACCTTGAAATCTACTTTAAGGATACTTTCTCTTTTAAAATCTTCTGAAAAATTCGCAATTACGTCATTTAGAGGAGTGCCTCTTTGCAGCCTGTTATCATATAAAGTCATTTGAGGGGTTTTAGATAAAACATCAAGCAGATTTGTATATCCTTCTTTGGTTTCTATAGCAAAGATTGCGCCTTTTACAGACTGTTCAACAGCTGAACGCCATGCTCCCTGAACAACAGGGTCATAATACAGTTCCAGACCAGGCTGACCCTCATTTAATTCAGTCTGATTTACTGTTAACCCTCCTTTCGTAAAATGTGTTTCTGTGTTTATTCCTGTATCTTTAAATTTCTTACTGATCCCCGCTGGAATAAACAGGCAGAACTGGTATTCACCTTTCGCAACTTTATCAAATGCCTCCTGTTTATCGGGGGCATGGCCGTCAATTTTACTGATCATCTCAATAGTTGGGATTTTAGAAAAAAATATCATGATCTGCTCTGACACAAACCCTTTGTCATGATCCACAAGAAGCATCCTAACCTGGGGGCTGTTAAGGGTTATCATGACATTGTGCTGAACTGAGGTAATAGCAAGCAGCAATATGGCAGGCATAATAAACAGTACAGCAAGGCCTGCACGGTCACGCCATAAAAGTAGAATTTCTTTATATATAATAGCAAGCAGTCTGTTCATAAATAATATTATTCTCTTATTTGTTTACCTGTAATCGACAAAAAGAGATCCTCCAGGTTTTTACATTCCGGATTTTCCGCTATCAGCCTGCCGGGAGGTCCTTCCGCTATACATTCCCCGTTGTCTATAATGATGATTCGGTCACATAGCTGTTCAGCATCTTCCATATAGTGGGTCGTATAAATCATAGTCATGCCATTTTCCTTCAGCCGTTTCAGCTTTTCAAAAATAAGTTTTCTTGTCTGCGTATCAACACCAACAGTTGGCTCATCCAGTAAAAGTACCTGTGGTGAATTCATAAGCGCAGTGGCAATATTAATCCGGCGTTTCATACCGGATGATATGTGCTTGACAAGCGAATCGCCTCTATTTACCAGGTCAACTGCCTCAAGGCATTCTGCAAGCCTGTTTCTAAGCATTTTGCCCCATAAACCACACAGACGGCCGAAAAAAATAAGATTCTCTTTAATTGTAAATGTTGGATATAATGCAATTTCCTGAGGTACAAAACCTATTACCCTGCGTACAAATTTGGCATGGGTGGACACATCTATTCCGCATAAATGTACTTTACTGGTTTGAGGCTGAATGAGTGTTGATAATATCGAGAGGGTTGTTGTTTTACCGGCGCCATTCGGACCCAGCAGTCCGAATACTTCTCCTTTTTCTACGTTAAAGGAAATACCTTTTAAGGCGGGGACACTAGAGCCCGGGTATGTATATAGCAGGTTGTTGACTTCGATTACCGGTTGTCCATGTTGGATATCTTGGGATAAAACCGGTTTCATTGATGAATTACAGCCCTTTCATTATGATTTTTTATCCAGCTGGAAGCATCTTTTTTAATCTCTCTGAATATTCTTTCTTCCCGGTCAGCGCACTCGATAAGGATTAAGGATGCGTTGCTGAAGACATTTTTGTTGTTATCTCTCCCTTTACAGATACGTGATGCAAAAAGGGCAAATTCACGCCACCTGTCACCAATCAAAGTTATTTCATTTGAAAGATTATTCAGTTTTTTTACACCAAGAAGCCCTGCTGTTTCCTGCAAAAAGGCAGAAAATATATACCGGAATCCCCCTCCGCCCGTGCCTATCTCCTCCTGCATTCGGATAACATGACCAAGATACTGAATGGCTTTTTTATTCCCAAGCCTCTCAGGCCATCTGGATATTTGATGTGCCAATTTTCTAATGCCTCCCACGCCAAATAATCCGGCTGAGGGTAAAAGCATTGTCCGTGCTATTTCCCGCATCCCTAAAACTGCAGCCAGCGGTATGTCAGCCTCTGTCACCTGTTCCTGAATGTAATACATGTGGCCCCTTGGCGCCAGCGCACCCTGTGCAAAACGTGCTTTTACAAGATCCCTGTAATCACATTTTACCGGATATTCTATAACCGGATCACTGATCAGATAAGTATCCCCCTCTTTACCGTATACGACCAGGTTGTGTGCATTAAAATGAAACCGCATGGCTGGTGGAAAATAAGGAAGCCAGTAAACCCCTGTCTGGAGTCCAACCGGATGCCCATTTAAAAGGGCACGATCCAGCTCGTCCATTGCCTTTTGCGGGGAATGGAATTTTTTCCGCTCAAGCCTTATTCCAAGTCGGGAAGCACATTTTTTTATAATACCTCCTGGGTATTTTCTATATGTAATAAGAGGAAGGTAGTTGACCCTTATAAAAGGGAAATATCCAAAAAACAAACCTCCGCCAATACCAAAGGCCATTGATTCGGATAAAGATCTCCCGTTATGAGAAAAGAGATTAGCGGTAACACCGCTTTCACAATGTGCGGCGTAATTGTGATTAAAGGAGATCTTCATTCTTTTATTTTCTTTTCTTTTTTCAGCATCTCCAATGAGGTGTATACCTTTGAGGTCTGTAATAATTCATCAACAGATGTCATAAATATAGAGGCATAACGCTCAAGCAGATCAGGCTTAAGTTTTTTAAATACAGATGGTTTTAAATGCCTTCTTACCCGCCATTTTGGTAATTTTACATATTTTGAAAGTAATGCTACATCCATCTGATTTTTTTCCATATAAAATGCAAGAACGCTCTTTTTCCCCAGGTTTATATCCATGGAAACCTGATCTATCCTTTCATAAATATATTCCCATGCCTGGATATTTGCTACATTTACCGGATCCCAACCTGTGCTTTTACCAACTATATATTTTCCGTCTTCCTCAAGTACATAACAGGCAATTCGTCTGCCATTCAGAATCTTATCATCCTGAGGGATATCTTGCATTTTCATTTTTATCTATACCAGAGAAATATCAACGAGCCTGCCATTGAGGCGTTTTTATAAAAAACAGGCATACCAATTCAGCATTTTTTATAGGGTATATATGGATTTTATCTATGTGTCAATAAAAGGTCAGGAAACCTAATGATTAATTTATTCTGAAGGAAAAGGAAAAACGAAACAAATAAATAAACAAAACCATCCACGTACTGATATGAGTCAATACGTGATGCGTTACCCATTAAAGTATACGTCAAGGGAAAAGCACCTCACCATTATAAGACAATATGCAGTTTTTCGATTGATGTCATAGCCCCGAACTACCCGGATGCATGTCGAAGCCTGCTTTTTGCGCAACATGAAGCCGATTATTGGCTTAAGTTTTATTAACGGATCTGCTTAAGTCCCACATCAGGTTCAAGGTCGTTTAAAGCGCACCTCTCTACCAGTCCTAACCACTAAGAAGCTCTATTACCTTTGATCACACCTTTGGCGTGACAGTTATTACTGCACCAGAAAATCATCGGTAAAATGACGTGTCCATTAGTTATATTCAGATCCTGTGATTGTTAGCCAGACCCTTATTAAGATCACGTCATGAGCAAATCATGTCATGAAACATTTCTCTGCTGTGTTATACTTTATATCGTACGGCTGAGGTCATCTTTTTTGGTAATTGGGCTGGATAAATGATAACAGGGTATAATATCTTTCAGAAACAGGATTACAGAACCCTTGGTTTTAATTTTACCTTTCACGGTCGTTCCGATCTCCCCGCACACCAGATTCTCATAAAAATGTCTAATGAAATTGGAATTTTTTACCGATACATAAAAAGAGGTTTAATGGAGGTTTTTAAATGGCTATTAATCCGGTAGGAACAGGCAGTTCGGCATTGGCCCTGCTGATTGCATCTGCTCAGACAGAACAATTGAAAGAGGAAAAAGATATTAAAGTGATGAAAGAGGCACTTAAGACCCAGGAAGATCTGATGACCGGTATCCTTAAGTCTCTGGGAATAGGACAGAATATTGATGTGGTTGTGTAGCTGATATTCTTTTCAAAAAATTTCCGAACTGAATAAATATTAAAGGGCGCTGAATCTCAGTCATGCGCAGTTCACAATTAAATCTGATAATAGGGGTAGACACACCCGCCTTCGCTTCTTTTATAAGGGCCATGGCGCGGCAAGCAGGTCTACCCTACTATCCCCAAAAGGTATCTATCTTAAAAAATCTATCACTATATTCAGTATCCTTCTTATGGGTTCTGCTGCGCCCCATAAAAGCTGATCACCTACAGTAAAGGCAGTGAGGTATTCAGGGCCTAACTTCATCTTCCTGATCCTGCCTACCGGCACGGTGAGTGTCCCGCTCACTGCTGCCGGTGATAGGCCGGCTAATGTAGAGGGT
>Ga0123335_1007420_pt1 | contig 12255 bp, 11 predicted proteins | sample BiotimSIPDNA_2_FD_89707 | JGI IMG/M metagenome (GOLD analysis project Ga0123335, IMG submission 89707) | Anaerobic biogas reactor microbial communites from Washington, USA - Biogas_R2 time_0 SIP DNA | ecosystem: Engineered > Bioreactor > Anaerobic > Unclassified | place: Washington, USA... | reverse complement strand
TATGATCAATAAAAAACTTTTGTTTTCCAATAAAGATATTTCCGGCGACCTTCTGAAATTATATCAATAACGAAATATATGAAATACATAATTGTGGGCTCCGGTTTTATTTTCAGGCGGCACCTTCTTTCAATAAAGGAAACCGGCGGCGAAATATTGGATGTTGTTAACGAAACGCACGGCTGGGGAGACGAATGGAAAAAATCAATTTGTTAAAAAATTTTCACAATGATTGATTTGGCGCTGGCTTATTATTTGTCGTTTGCCGCGATTTTGTTTTTTGCGGCGATGGTTCGGCCAAAATTATTTTGGCCAATTTTGTTTTTTGGTTCCGTTGTGGGTTCGGGATTGATGGCTACGGGAGTGACGATTTTTGATGAGATATATGTTTTTAGCGTGGTCGTTGCGGGATTATTGTTATTTATGGCCGGAAAAGCCGGTTTGCATCGGGACAAGGACAGATTTGCCTCGGTTTGGCACCAAGCGATATTTTATGTTTTTATTTTATATTTGTCCTGGGAGGCTTTGCGTGGCGCGATGATATTATCAAGTCCAGGAAAAATCCGTTGGATTGTTTTTTTTGTTATGATTGGCGTTATCGGGTTTTTGGCGGCAAAAAAAGCGTTTTTCAATGCGGACGGCAAAAATCTTGCCCTGTCATTGGCGGCGGGCACGTCTTTGTATTTGGCGTATTATTTGGGATATGGAATTTTTACCGAATTGTTTCGCGGCTTAAGCCGTTTTTCAATTCAGCCTGGCGAATGGTCAACGCCCGCTTACGCTTTATTTCCGTTGATTGCCGGCATTCCGGCCGCGATGATATTGATTTGCGCCCGAGGCAAGCATTTTTATTATCAATCGACGGGTTGGTCGGTGGTGATATTGGGGCTGTTGGCCGGAATTTATTATGATTCGCGGATCGCTATCGTGTTTATTGCGACCGGTTTGTTGGTTTGCTTGCCTCAAATCGGAATTAAAAAAATCGCACCTGTGTTGTTTCTTGCGGCCATCGGACTGTTATCGGCAATCGCTGTTTCGGATTCAAGCAAGATGGTGCGCTTGGCGGATAATTTCGGAACAGATCTTGTCGCAACATCGCGGGGATTAGTTTTGTGGGATGATTCAAGCAAAGATATTGATCGAAAAGTTCATATCAAAGCGGCAATTTTAAGCATCAATTCCGATGTTGTTGCATTGCTTTTTGGATATGGCTATCGTATGCATGGCTATATTATCGGCCCTTATCTCCGGGAACTTTTTATGCAAAGGGGATTTTCCGAAATGGCGGAAAAAGTGACTGACAACGAATCCACCGAAGGATTTACGGCATTTTTGGTTGATACCGGGCTGTTTGGTATGTTTCTTTTGGTTGCCAATTTTATTTTTGCCGGCTATCGCCTCATCATTCAAAAGAACAATCCGTATCGTTTGATTCTGTTGGTATCGCTGGTGTTCGCGTTTTTGTGGTTGCCGATAATCAACATCCTTGATGTGGTGCTGTTTTATTTGCTTATTATGCCCAATGGATTATTATTTCAATTAAGCGGTTATCCCTTCCGAAGAGGATAATTTTATTTTGTGTTATGGTTAAAAAATTTTCTGGCGAAAGGTTAAAAATATGTTTATTCGGGGATATCGCCGCGCCTCATTTGCGGCGTTGGGCGGTTTATTTTTTCAATCGTGGACATCAAGTCGATATCATTACGCTCAATGAAATGGAGGCGGATGATTATGGTGGGGCCAATATCCATATTGTCAAAAAAAAATTTTCCGGTGGCGGCGCGGCGGCACGAATGATCAATTTTTTGCCCACGTTGCAAGAAATTAAAAAAATTTTAAAAAGGATCAGGCCTGATTTGATCCACGGTCAAGACGCGGGGGGCAATTCTTGGCTTGCCGCACTTTCGGGTTTTCACCCGTTGGTGGTCACTCCCTGGGGTAGCGATATTTTGATTCACGCAAAAGAAGATTTTATCAGCGGATTTTTCACAAAATACGCCTTGAAAAAAGCGGATCTTATCCTTTGTGATGGTGCCAATATCCGGGACGAAATGATAAAAATGGGAATTTTAAATTCCAAAATAAAAATATTTGCTTTCGGGGTTGATGTTGAAAAATTCAGACCGGCGCTCAAAGAATCAAAAAGGCGTAAAATCATTGTTAGTACCCGTTTTCTCACCGCGGTGCATGATGTGGAAACTCTTGTTCGGGCGGTACCTTTGGTAGTGAAAGATTTTCCCGAAGTTAAATTCATAATTATCGGCGATGGCAACAAAAAATTTTTTTTGGAGCGATTGGCTTGTGGCGAAGGTGTGGGTGAGTTTATTGAGTTTGTCGGTCGGGTAACCGAAGCGCAAATGGCCCAATACTTGCGATCATCCGATATTTATGTCTCCACTTCGCTTTCGGAAAGCGGCTTGGCGGCCAGCACCGCGGAAGCAATGGCTTGCGAATTGCCGGTGATAAATACCGATACGGGAGATATTCGTTCTTGGATTCAGGATGGTAAGGGTGGGTTTGTGATTCCGGTTAAGAATCCGAATATATTGGCGGAAAAACTGATTTATCTTTTAAAAAATGACAGCTGGCGATTGGCCTTTGGAAAGAATAACCGCAAGATCATTGAAGAAAAAAACAATTATCGTAAAGAAATGGCGGATGTTGAAATTATTTACAAATCAATTATCAAAGGATATGCGATTTAAACTTGTTGCGGGTTTGATTATTTCATTTCTCTTGATTTTATTTTCGTTTGGGATGGGCCCGCGGGAACGGACGCCGGTGGTGCATCCGATACTTTGGTTTGATGAAAATAAATTATCCAAACTTCGTCTTGACATTGAGCAATACCGATGGATGAAAGATATCTTTGCCGTTATTTGCGAGGAGGCGGATGCCATCATGAAAGAAGAGATTGCCATTCCGGTTGACGGGGGAATAATCAATGAAAAAATCTTTCCCGGCGGCAAAAAAATTATTGAAAAGAATATCGGCGAGTATTATTCGGAATCGGAAGATAAGACATACCAAGGGGAAACGGTGATCAAGGGAAGGGGACAAGTAGTATTAAATAATTTTCCTTATAAACAATACTTTGACAATCGCCGGCACCATTCTCTTGCCCATAAAGCAAAGATATTGGCTTTTGCGTATGCGGTTACAAATCAGGAACAATATGCAAAAAAGGCGAGGGAAATCATTTTGGGTTACGCAAAAAATTTTTCGGAGAATAAATATCCGTTACATGATCAAGACGGCAGCAGTTACATTCCGGAAAAAATATCTTCAACTGCGGGAAGATTAACCGTATCGGCTTTGGAAGATTCCCTTTGGTCATATCATATGATGTGCGCCTACGATTGGACATTGAACAGCGGTTTGTATTCTCAAGCGGAAACAGATCTCATTTCAAATATGTTTTTTGTTCAATATAAAACCGCCAAAAGGGAGTTGGATTCTGCCAATTATAAGGACAATCATACGATTTCGGAAAATTTATCAAGATTAACCTTTGGCATAATTTCCGGCGATAGGAATATTGTTAAAGAATCCATTGATGGAAAAATGGGATTTAAGGATCATCTTGACGCGGCAATGAATTCCGAAGGCAGGGTCGAACCAGAGGGGGTTGGCTATCACTTTGCTTTTATGTTGCCCGCGTATTATATTGCCGAAATTTATGACAGAATCGGTGCCGGCAACCTTTTACGTATAAAGAAAATAAGCTAAAAAGGGGCGCGGATTTTATCATAAATTCAACCTTTATCGATGGTTTGAAGATTCCCCAAATTCAAAATTCTCATCCTGACTGGAGTTGGACGCCGGCGTTCCAGTCGCTTTTTGAAATAGCTTATAATCGCTATAAGGATGATTCTTATCTAATCCCAGCGTTGAATAATCTCTCTTTTCTTTCCGACAGTCAACAAATTAATAATTATCAGAATCAAATTGGAAAGTGGGGAAAAGTATCTCGCGGAACTTATACTCAAATGGGCGGCCCGCATTACATAGAAGCGATCATGGCCGGCGCGCCAGAAATTAATAACTGCAATCCTGGCATAATTCTTCCATCAGTTCATTTTAAAGAATCAAAATATGTTTTTCTGAGAAAAGGAGATTCGCTTAACGGCGTCGGAGTTTTTTTGACGTATGATAATCATGGACATCATTCCGATGTGGGAAGCTTGCAAATATTTGCCCAAGGTCGGGAACAGGGCGTTGAAGCGGGGATGCCAATCAGTTATGACAGCCCTGATTATGCCGAATGGTATTCTCAGCGAATTGCGCACAATTGCGTTATTGTTGATCAAAAAAGCCCTGGGATTCCTTCCGACTACCAACACCTTGGCCCGCAACTTTCCTCTTTCGGGACCGCGGAAATCATTGGGTTTAGCGATGCCAGCACAACTTTAATGGCAAATGGTACAATATATGAAGGAGTGGCGATGGAAAGAAAAATATCCCTGGAAAATGATATGTCAATCGTTATTCAGGATCGAATCTCGAGCGATAAATTTCATATCTACGATTGGGTTTACCGGAATCGGGGCAAGATTGAGTCGATAAAGGGAGTTGACTTATTGCCATGGCAAGGCGAACTTGGTGACGATTTCGGGTATAAAAAAGAGTATCTGTTTAATATACGCAGAGGTGTCGCCGATAAAAGAATAACTGTTACTTGGAGAAATCCCGGATTTCAAAATGATGTCTCATTCTTTGAATTGTCCATTAATCCCGATAAAGCAACGGATGTAATTATCGCTGACAGTTATTATGGAATAAAAAAAGAAATTATTCCAATTATTATTTTACGGCGGGCCGATCAAGAAACTTTATTTAACGTTAAAGCCAAGTATTGGCGCGAAAAAAAGAATGGCGGGTAAATTATCTTATAGTATATTTTCGACATTTATCACCCAAATACTCATATTTTTCTTGGGAATTTTAGTTTCTGTAATTTTAGCGCGCCAGCTGGGGCCGGAAATTAAGGGGGTTTATTCAATCGTCACTTTATTTCCGTCTTTATTGGTGTATTTTACCTCATTTTCCCTTGGTCAGGCGGCTATTTATTATATCGGGAAAGCAAAATATTCTCGCAAGGAGATCTACGGGAGCACGATTATTTTGGGTTTTTTTATTTCGATAATTTGTTTTATCGGCGGTGGATTAATGCTTCTTTGCCATAATTTATTTTTCCCCGGCATAGAATTGAAATATTTAATAATAGGAATTTTTGCGGCTCCTTGCCAAATTTTTTTTGGTTATCTTGGCTATACGATGCTTGCTATCCAGAGAATCTGGAAATATAATTTCTTTTCATTTTTGCAGGCATTATTGTTTTTTATTTTCATTGTGGTTATATATTTGCTTAATTCAATAAAAATAGAGTATTTGATTGTTGGTGAAATTGCAATTTATTTGTTTATTTTGTTTTTTATGTTTATTGCGCTAAACAAAGAAATGGGTGCGACAAGACCCGAGTTTAACTTTGATTACGCTAAAAAAGCTTTTGCTTTCGGTTCAAGAGTTTATCTGGGGAATATATTATCTTTCGCCAGCTGCAGATTTAACATATTGATTATAAATTTCCTTACCAATCCTTTCCAAGTCGGGTTATGGTCGGTAGCCATAGCGATATCTGAAAAATTATGGTTTTTTTCCGACGCGGTCGGGACGGTTCTTTTTCCGCGGACGGCGGCCGAGAATGATAAAGAAAACTTAAAAGAATTAACTCCGCGCGTCTTTCGATCGGTGATGGTAATTAATTCTTTAATGGTTGTTTTGCTTTTTTTATTTGGAGGATGGATAATAAATTTTTTATATTCTTATCAATATGAAGAAGCGGTCGCGCCTTTTAAGATACTTTTAGCCGGAGCTTTATCGCTATCGGGAATTAAAATCATTGAGAGCGATTTAAAGGGCAGAGGCCGCCCTGGATTAGTGGCGAAAATATCTGCCGTTGCCTTGGCGGTAAATGTTGCCTTAATTCTTGCCCTGATTCCCGCTCATGGAATTAAAGGCGCTGCATGGGCATCGACAATAGCGTATATCAGCTCGTTTATATTCGCTCTTACGGTCTATTTAAGGATTTCTGGCAATCCACTTAATAATATGATAGTGATAAAGATATCCGATGTGATTGTTATTTGGCGATTTTTCAAAGAAATTTGCCACAAAATAAGTAATTCTTTGTATGGATTTTTCAATCGTAATCACTACACATAATCGCAATATTGATTTGGCGGAATGTTTGAATTCAATTATTAAACAAACATTTGCTCCTTCTGAAATTATTATTATTGATAATTCGCCTATGAACGAAGCGAAAAAAGTGGCAACCTCATTTAAGGTGCCTGCCGAGTTGGTAGGGGCCAAGCTAATTTATATCGGTAATTCAAAAAAAAACAGCCTTACCGCGGCGCGTAATTTGGGAATCATTAAGTCAAGTGGCGAGATAGTTCTTTTTTTGGACGACGATGTCGTTTTGGATCACGATTATCTGAAACAAATCGCGGCCACTTACGATTCTTATCCCGACGCGGTTGGGGTTCAGGGATATTACCGTATCGGCAAAATATCATCTTTGGGTAATTGGCTTAAAAAAATATTTTTTTTGTATCATTATGAAAAAAATTATTGCCGCATTCTTCGTTCGGTAAGCGCGACTTATCCTTATAATCTTAAACAAATAATTCCGTGCCAATGGCTTTCGGGCGCCAATCATTCATGGAAAAGAGAGGCGGTTGATATTATATATGATGAAAAGCTAAAAAAATATTCGGAAGGGGAGGATTTGGATTTTTCTTATAGACTTTACAAAAAATATCCGGGAAAACTCTATATCACGCCGTTTGCTAAACTTGAACATAAAGCTTCCGTTGCCGGGCGCGCTGTGGGTAGGGAGCCGATTTTTATGAATGAGGTTTATGGGATGTATTTATTTTTTAAATTGTTCGGATATGATAAGCTGGGTTTAATGATTTTCGCGTGGAGCCGCATCGGTAAAATAATATTTGCTTTTTCGGAGGCTGTTGCCGATTTTTCTGCCGCAAGAATTGGGCAAATTATTTTAATTATGCGCGCTTGCCTGTTTTCGATGCGCCATATCGGGCGGATTAAAGAGGGAGATCTTGATTTCTTTAATCGGAGACTTTAGCGGCGCCTGAAAAATGATTTTCAATGGAAAAAATTTTCAATATTCATAATCTGGTGAAAGTAAAAATTGACTCAAAAAATCCGTCATTAATGAGGGATGTTTTATGCCAGCTTTACGAATTCGAAATATTTTCTTGCCTTACGGATGAGGTTTTTGATGTGCGGATATTTGACTATCAATCAAGGCCGAAATTACCCTGCCCTTTGGTGGTTTCAAAATATTATTACTATCAAAGCGGCGTCATTGATATTCCCGAGGAAATGTTCTGTGCAAATCTTGTTTCGCGTCCGATCGATGTTTATTGCAAACATTTTGCGCTTCCCGTTAATTTTTTGATCGGGTTGGCATTTATGCGTAAAAATCACGCGCTTATGCACGCGGCTGCGGTTTCATTTGACGGCGTTAACTATTTGTTCCCGGCGTTTGGGGGTGTCGGAAAGACCACGGCAATCGCGAAAATAATTGATCACGGCGGAAAGCTCTTCGGCGACGATTTGATAATCGTAAATTCGCATGAAATGTTTGCCTATCCGATTGATTTTTCAGTATATCCCTATCATTTAAAAGTGCTCCCGATCAAGAGCTCTTTTGTCGCCGGAAAGCTGAAAATGGCAAAGCGGCTTGATTCTATTGCGGGATTTTTGGCAAAATTTGATTTTTTACCGGTACGATTGGCAAAAAAAGCCATCGGATATTTGTCGCCGCCGCTTGTTAATGTTCCGCCAAGAGATATTTTTGGCGCAAATTGTTTGGCGCGGCGCGGCGTGCCGCAAAAAATCCTTTATTTGGAGAGGAAGGCGCTACCCGGCGACGAAATTATTGTCGGCAAGATTGCGGCCTCTGATTTGGCCATTAAAGCCGCAAACATAATGTTTCATGAATGGAACCAGGCAATGCGGATTATGTATGTTTATTCCGCGCTAAGCGGTTTTTCCATGAAAAAGATTTTTGGCGATATCTTATCGATGTATGAAGAAATTTTTTCCCGCGGTGATTGTTATTCGTTGACAATACCCGATGAAATCACTGATCAAAAATATCAAGATGAGCTTATTGATTTAATGAAAAAAATCAAATAATGCCTAAAAAATTGTCAAGGATAATTTTTATTACCGCTCAGGCGCCATGGGGAAAAGGAGAGGCGTTTATTGTTGAGGAATTGCTGGCTTTTGACCGCCTCGGGGCCGATTTTTTGATATTCCCCCGCAATCCGGTTAAAAAAATATTTCACGGGGAAGCGAAAAAGTTAATTAATCGGGGGCTTAACCTTCCGATTGTTGATATTCCAATTGTCGCGTCGTTTTTTGCGAAAATTTTTTGCCCTGAATTGCGGCACGCACTCTTTTTAATTGTTAAAAATTCCCGCAGTCCTAAAATTTTATTAAAAAATTTGGCGGTTTTCCCCAAAGCGGCATTTATCGCCGGTTACGCGAGAAAAAATCATATTGGGCATATTCATTGCCATTGGGGGGCCACCACGGCGACAATGGGATATGTTGCGTCAATTATTTCCGGTATTCCCTGGAGTATGACGCTCCACCGTTGGGATATCAAAGAAAACAATATCCTCAAATTAAAAGTTGAATCGGCGCGATTTGTCCGTTGCATTTCCGAGCATGGCAAAAGAGAACTTTTTGAAATTGTCGGCGATCAATTTGCTGCCAAAATTAAAGTGATTTATATGGGCGCGATTATTCCACCAAAACAAAAAATTGCAAAAAATTTAAAAAATAAAATTTTTACCATTGCCGTTCCTGCCAATTTAATTGAAGTAAAAGGGCATCGCTACTTGATTGAGGCGCTGGCTGGATTGAAGTCGTTGGAACGGAGAAATTTTCTATGTTATTTTTATGGCGATGGCAATTTGCGCGTCGCGCTGATCAATGATATAAAAAACAGGAACTTATCGGATTATATAAAAGTGCCGGGGGCGTTGCCGCATGAGCAATTAATTTCTTTATATCGCCAAAGGGATATCGATTGTGTAATCCTACCCAGCATCAATACTGATTCGGGCGAACATGAAGGAATTCCAGTTTCTTTAATTGAGGCTATGGCTAATGAAATTCCGGTGATTTCCACTAATACCGGCGGGATTCCCGAATTATTGGCGGGAGGCGCGGGAATCATTGTGCCGGACAAATCGGCGTTCGCGATTGCTCAGGCGTTGCGTAATTTTATGGATGATCCGGCGATTGCGCAAAAAATTGCGCGCGTGGGATGCCAAAAAACGGAAAGTGATTTCGATATTGGAAAAAACACCCGCGAAATATTGCGATTAATTCAAGAAAATGAGTAAATATTTGGTTACCGGCGGCGCCGGATTTATAGGCTCCCATTTGGTTGATCGCTTGATATCTTCGGGCGAATCGGTGGCGGTGATTGACAACCTTTCCACTGGCCAAGAAAGAAATATCAACCCGAAGGCGGCGTTTTATAACGCTGATATTTGCGATTCTCAAATCGGGAAAATTTTTGAAAAAGAAAAACCACGAATTATATTCCACTTGGCGGCTCAAATCAGCGTGAATGAATCAATGATTGATCCGGCGCGGGACGCGCAAGTCAATATCTTGGGATCGCTGAATATGATCAAAAATTTTTTCTCGATCAACTATAAACGATTTGGCGATCCAGACGTGAAGTTTGTTTTTTCTTCTACGGGCGGCGCGATTTACGGCGATGTTCAAATTTTCCCCACGCCCGAGGAGTGTCCGCCCTTTCCTTTGTCTCCCTACGGCGTTGCAAAGCTGGCGGTAGAAAGATACCTTCATTGTTATCACAAAAATTTCAAAATGCCTTATATGACTTTGCGGTATTCCAATGTTTATGGCCCGCGCCAAAACTCAAAAGGAGAAGCGGGAGTGGTGGCGATTTTTTATGGTAATATGATTTCTGGAGTTGCGCCAGAAATTACCGGCAATGGAAAACAAACCCGAGATTTTATATTTGTCGGTGATGTGGTTGAAGCCAATGTTATGGCATCAAAATCTCAAATTTCGGGATTCTGGAATATTGGCACTGGGGTTGAAACCAATATCAATAAAATTTTTGAAACGACGGCAAAAAATACCGACAAAAATTTTAAAAAAAAATATATTCCGGCCCGCGCCGGAGAACTGCAAAGGAGTTGCCTTGATTTTTCCGCCGCGCGTCGGAATCTTGGATGGATTCCGAAAATATCTCTAGATGTCGGTATGAAAAAAACTTTTGAATGGTTTTTGAATTCTAATCGATAATTATGGCACAATTTGCAACAATTATTATTCCGTGCCGCAATGAGGAAGAGTATATTGGCAGGTGTTTGGATTCTGTAATCACGCAGGATTATCCCAAAGAAAATTTGGAAGTTTTGGTGGTGGATGGAATGAGCGATGACAAGACAAGGGGAATTATTGATGATTATTGCCAAAAATACTCTTTTATTAAATTGTTGGACAATCATTACAAATTCACGCCGTTTGCATTAAATATCGGCATTAAAAAATCATCTGGCAAAATAATAGTCAGAATGGACGCGCACGCAGATTATGCCAAGGACTATGTTTCGCGGTGTATCGGTGCGATGAATGATTCCGGCGCGGATAATGTCGGGGGGAGGGTAATGGTTATGCCAAGGGATAATTCCTTGGCATCCCGCGCAATCGCGTTGTGTTTGTCGTCTTTTTTCGGCGCGGGCAATGCAATTTACAAAATTAAAACTGCCAAAAAACCGGTTGAGGTTGATACGGTATTCTGCGGATGTTATAAAAGAGAGGTGTTTGATAAAATTGGTTTATTTAACGAGCGAATGATTCGCAGCCAAGATATGGAGTTGAATATAAGGCTGAAAAAATCCGGTGCAAAAATTATAATTTTTCCCGATATTATTGTCAATTATTATCCCAAATCAAATTTTCGTGAGTTTTTCGTTCATAATTTTTGGGACGGGGTTTGGGCGGTTTATCCTTTAAAGTTTGTAAAAATGCCCCTTAAATTGAGGCACTATATTCCGTTGATATTTTTTTTGGGACTGTTTTCCTTATCAATGATTGCGCTATTCTGGAGGCCGGCGATTTTGGTTTTGGCAGTGTCAATTGTTTTTTATTTCGCGGTTTCGCTGTGTTTTTCGCTTGGAATTGCCATTCGGGAAAAAGATTGGCGCTATGTTTTTTTGATGCCGATTGCGTTTGCCATAAGGCATTTTGGCTATGGCGCGGGATCTGCTTGGGGGATGATCAAGTTAGTAACACCACAAAATAATGGAGGAAAGAGTTAAAAAAGAAATTGAATATTATGACAAGGAAGCGGAGAAAATGTTTTATGCCGAAGCGGCTTTGGCGGTTGGCGAGATTGTTGATTTTGAGGGGTTCAGGCCGTTGAGTCTGGCGAGTTTTGGATATTCATATGAATTATTAAAAACTGCTTGCAAAGATAAGACTGTTTTGGATTGGGGTTGCGGCAACGGCGTGCACACTGTTCCGCTTGCGGCGATGGGTGCCAAGAAAGTGATCGGCATTGATTTGTCGGAAAAGCTACTGGGACTTGGCCGGGCGAAGGCGAGGGCGGCTGGCATGGAGCATAAGATCAAATTTTTGAAAATGGATTGTGAAAAGACCGATTTTTTGAAAAATGAATTTGACGTCATATTTGACGGCGGAACGTTTTCATCAATTGATATTAAAAAGGCCTTTCCGGAACTGGCGCGGATATTGAAGTCGGACGGAGTTTTGATCGGCATTGAAACTTTTGGTCACAATCCGCTGGCGAATCTCAACCGGTCGCGGAACGTAAAATCGGGAAAACGCACGGCTTGGGCGGCGGCGCATATTTTCAACAATGAGGGAATTGAACTTGCCAAAAAATATTTTGCAACAGTTGAGATTGAATATTTTCATTTGTTCTCTTGGCTGTTGATTCCTTTGATCAATCGGCCTTGGGGTAAAAAATTGTTTGATTTTGTTGAAATTTTTGACCGGCAATTCTTGAAAATCCCATTTTTGAAAAAATACGCTTTCAAGGTTGTTTTTGAATTTTCCCAACCAAAAAACAATGATTAAGAGGATAATTGATATTTTGGGATCGGGGTTCGGGCTGGTAATTTTGTCGCCGGTGTTTTT
>Ga0123335_1007413_pt1 | contig 12268 bp, 14 predicted proteins | sample BiotimSIPDNA_2_FD_89707 | JGI IMG/M metagenome (GOLD analysis project Ga0123335, IMG submission 89707) | Anaerobic biogas reactor microbial communites from Washington, USA - Biogas_R2 time_0 SIP DNA | ecosystem: Engineered > Bioreactor > Anaerobic > Unclassified | place: Washington, USA... | reverse complement strand
TCAGCCCCTGTAAAAATTCCTCTCCTGGTTCAATATTGGGCACATACCCGATATATCCAAGCCCTGCGGTTGCCATTGTGCCGGCAATGGCAGTTGCAGCCTTACCGGGCATAGTCATCATTGACATTATAAAGGCGCTTGCATCCTTACCGGTCTTGTAAAACCCGTATTCCGCCGCATCCATATACATTGCCTGGCGTATGGGGTAAACAGTCCCAGCCCCCAGAATTGAAACCACTATTATGGCAATAAATGCATAGGGATGATACAGCCCGAATACTCTCAGGGTAATGTATCCTATTGTTCCGCATGCCCCGGCAAAAAGATAGGTGTTTTTCTTACCCAGGATGCTGACTATTTTCGGGGATATTAACGCACTCGCAAATACAGCAAGGGATATTGAGAGAGAATATGGCTTCATTAACAGCTCATTCTGAGCCGCATACTTGAAGTAATACACAGCCAGGGTCTGGAGGCTGTATACCCCGATATTGATACAAATATCGGCACACAGGATTGTTAAAAGTGGTCTGTTGACAATAATCTGTTTGACCATTTCAAGATTAGTCCAGTGCCTGGATGGATCAAGATTTTTATCAGGGTTATACCTGTCATAATTCTTTACCTGATAACCAAGAAACCAGTATCCAAAGACCTGTATCACAGCCAGAATGGCTACAGTAATAAAATATCCCCATGTTGTACTGTATGAGCTAAGTTTGTAGAGGATAGTCAGCACAAAATAGGCATATATTATCTGGCTTCCCATGCGGAACTGATAATTCCTGGTTGAAAGGCGCAATCTCTCTTTGCTCTCTTTTGCCAGAACAGAGATCAGGCCCAGGTGGGCATTATATGCAAAGTTGAGGCTGATATGGGCTATGATATATACCAGGCTCAGATAGACTATTTTCGCGCCATAACTCAAGGTAAGATTCGTAAAGGTAAGCGTGAAAAAGATGCAGGTTATCACAGGGGGGAACAAAATCCATGTCCTGAACTGACCCCACCTAAACTGGGTCCGCTGTATTATGCTGCCGGAAACTGGTATTGAAACAACATCCACAATGTGGGTAATAAACATTATAAAGGCGACGTGGCCTGCTGCTATCATGGCGACATCGGTAAGAAACATGGCATAATACTGAACAGCCAGACTCATCATCAGGGTAAATGCGAAACTGGCAAAACCATAACTGCCTACAAGTAATCCCGGGAGTCTCTTTTCCACTGACATCTCCATATGCTAAAGTCTTTTTTAACTTTAATCAAAAGGGCATGTTACCGGCTCACCTTTACATCATATATTATTGTTTTTCAAGGTTTTCGATTGAAAACTGTGCTGATTGTGCTCTGTTTTATTTACTGAGACAGACAGGCGTTGCCATTGTGCAGCCTTATTCGTTAAGGCTTTTTTTTAAAAAACAACTCCTGTGTCGCCGCTGGCCTGGTTTACTTAACTCTTTTTGTTAGCCTGTGCATACTCATACCCGCGTTCAAATGCTTTTAAATTGATATCCACTGTCTTTCTGGGCACTGATTCAGAGACTGTATTTTTTGCAGATTCAAGTGATACAACACCTGTAATACCAACCAGAAAGCCTACCATAATGATATTTGCCATCATTTTGAGGCCCATTTCTTCTGCCAGCCTTGTCGCCGGGATAGCATAGCAGTCAAAAGGTGTATTAAGTTTTATAAGGGCCTGATCTATGATAAGTATTGTATCTTCAGTAATTATATCCCTGTATTTGTCATATCCTGCCTGGGACATGCAGACCAGGATATCAGGGGCATTGATATAGGGGTAATGTATCTGTTCATCAGCTATAGTCACCTGCACACTGCATGCGCCACCCCTTGATTCAGGTCCGTATGACTGAACCAGTGAACTCTCAAGTTTGTCAAAAATTGCAGCGGCCTTGCCGATGATACGTCCGGCCAATATAACACCCTGCCCGCCAAAACCTGTAATGATTATCTTTTTCTGCATTACTATCTTCCTGAATTAAGGTATCCTGCATGTCCTGTCATAATTTTCTATGCAGGTAGGACGCTCCCTGCTTACAAATTCACCAAGAATAATCTCCTTCTCAAAATCCATATCAAGCTCTGAAGGGTCTACATTATTCTTTATTATTGTCCTGTCGCGGTAGAGTTTGAGTGTTTCCAGGGATTTTTCCTTGTTTTTTCGGCCATAGTTAGTAGGGCAAGGAGCAAGCACCTCAATAAATGAGAACCCGCTTCGGGTAAGGGCCTTTTCTATGCAGGCAGTAAGTTTACGTATATGTAGCATTGTCCAGCGCGCCACATAGTTAGCGCCGGATGCCCATGCTAAGAGAGGCAGATTAAAAGGGGCATCAGGGTTTCCGAGCTGGGTGGTGGTGGTCTTTGCATTGACAGGTGTTGTTGCAGCAACCTGGCCTCCGGTCATGCCATAGATAAGGTTATTTACGCAGATCACTGTCATGTCCACGTTACGGCGTGCGCCATGTATAAAATGGTTACCGCCTATGGCAAAAAGATCGCCATCCCCGCTGAAAACGATTACGTTAAGTTCAGGGTTCGCAAGCTTGAGTCCGGTGGCAAAAGGAATAGCCCTTCCATGAGTGGTATGGAATGAATCAAGGTTCAGATACCCTGCACCGCGGCCAGTACACCCGATCCCTGATACCATGCAGGTCTTTTCCAGATCAATACCGCTTGAGATCATTGCCTTGAGGCAAGCAGAAAAGACCGTGCCTATACCGCACCCCGGGCACCAGATATGAGGGATCCTGTCTGTCCTGATCAGATGATCAAGCGGGTGGACTATTTCCGGCTGGGATGACTGTATTTCTGCTGCCATTAATAGACCTCCTTTATCCTGTTAAGCACCTGCTCAGGGGTTATTACTGTACCCCCTGCATGGCCTACCAGATGACATTCAGCCATACCGGCAGAGCTTCGCATTACCTCAAGGTGTATCTGACCATAGTTAATCTCTACAGTAATAAATGCCCTTGTCTTTTTTGCAAGCTCTCTTACCTTTTCCTCAGCAAAAGGCCATATGGTGAGGAGCTTTAAAAAGCCGACTTTCATACCAAGCGCCCTGGCCTGATTCATGGCTGAGAGGCTTGTCCTGGCGGATATGCCGTATGACACAAGGATAATCTCCGCATCATCAAGCTGATATGACTCTGTCATGATAATATCATCCCTGTTGTCCCGTATCTTTTTTACAATACGTTCCATCATCTGGGCCTGGGCCTCAACGGTCATTACAGGGTAACCCCTTTCGTCATGAGTAAGGCCTGTAACATGTATCTTGTAACCATCGCCTGCTGATGGCATTGGCGCAACACCGCTTTCCCCGGGTTGAAAAGGCATGAAACCCTCTTTTTCGCCCTTTGGTCTTGGCCTTGAAGCTGTAATTATCTCTTTAGCCTCGGGTATTATTACCTTTTCACTCATGTGCCCAATTACCTCATCGGCCATCAAAAGCACAGGGGTGCGGTATTTTTCGCTCAGGTTAAATGCTGTAATGGTCTGGCTGAACATCTCCTGGGCAGATGATGGCGCAAGGGCTATTATTTCATAATGGCCATGTGAACCCCAACGTGCCTGCATCATATCCCCCTGGGCGCCCATTGTGGGAAGCCCGGTAGAGGGGCCTGCCCGCTGCACATTAACAACAACACATGGGGTCTCGGTGCTTACGGCCAGACCTATGTTTTCCATCATAAGGCTGAAACCGGGCCCTGAGGTGGAGGTCATGCTTTTAACACCTGCCCATGATGCCCCAATAATGGATGCCATTGCGGCAATTTCATCTTCCATCTGGATGAAGGTGCCTCCTACCTCAGGCAGGCATTTGGACATGTGTTCAGCGATCTCTGTTGCAGGGGTGATGGGATACCCGCCAAAAAATTTGCAGCCTGCTGCCAACGCCCCCTCGGCGCATGCCTCATCGCCTGTTATATAATGTTCGCCTGTTATAACTGCTGGTCTCATATTTTCTCGTAATTAAAGTTTGGATATAGTATGCACCTCTGAAAAAATGGCAAACTCCGGGCAGATAATCTCGCAATAATGGCAGTTTACACACTCATTCGGATTCTGGGCCACAGGGAGGTGGTACCCCTTTTTATTAAATCCCTTTGAAAAGGCCAATACGGATCGCGGACAGAATTCTATGCAATACCCGCAGCCTTTGCACCGCTCTTCAATAATGACCACCCTTCCTTTTGCAATTTTAATAACATCGGTGTCATATGGTTCACCCAAGAATTTCATGTCTTATTCCTTCACACCTTTAAATTATCCCGGAGCCTTAAAATTGATGCCCTGGATATATTAATTTGAATATGCAAATATATTAATCTAACAGTAAAATCAATATATTTCATCATGCATGATAATTCTTTTTGGGATACCCATAAGGTTTCGCGTCGTATAATAACACTTGTATTTAAGGCTATGATTTATTCCAGGAAATCTCTTCTTGAATAACACTTATGACTATGGCAAATTGTAATGGAGCGGTCAGCCATTAGCTTAATCCAGAAATGGATAAGTGAATTGTTAAGTTGACCGGAAATAGCTTAATCATTGATGTCAGGTTTTAATAATTATACATAAAAATTTACCTGGGTAAAGATATGGATTCGGAAATATTCGGTTTTGAGTCTTTGGAGTTTAGCCTGTACACCAAAGACTCACAAATAAACAGGCTTGGTTGCTTTTCTGAAAGGGTAATCCCTGCTGAGACATTTATTGTGGAATATAAAGGAGATATAATCTCAGATGAAGATGCATATAAACGTGAATCAGATCCTTCACGGCCAGGCATATACACATTCTGGATAAACGACAACATCGTAATTGATGGCTTAGGAAACGGGAACATTGCAAAGTATATTAATCATTCCTGTGATCCGAATTGTTATTATACCTTTGAAGGAAACCGGGTGTTGATTTTTGCATTGAAGGATATATACCAAAATGAAGAGTTGACCATTGACTATAGTTACGAATCTGAAGGTGAAAAGATTACCTGCTCATGTGGTTCAGAAAAATGCCGGGGATTTATTAACTCTGACGAATAAAACGGTATACTATTGATTGCTACCAAAAAGGCAAGATTGTGTGAAGCTATATTAACAGTGTTTTAATAATGGGCGAAAAAAGTAAAAGGGCTAATGCTATAAGGTTATTAGGTTTAATGGTTTAAACCTTATAACCTGTGTTGTCCCGCTTTATTTGGCCGGAGTAATCTATGAAATACTTTAGGTATTGGGTGAAAGAATCATTCCAGATTCATGTTAACGGCAAATTGCAAGAAATCAGTATTTTATCTGGTTCAAATGAATCCAGGGAGGATGCACATAAAGAAGCAGAAGCCAAGGCTCGAAAAATCGAAGAACGAATTAAGAATAGGAGCGTAAAAGAGGATTATGAAGTCGCCATTAAAGAACATGTACATGAAATAATTAATGATTCTAATATTATTTCAATATGTAGATACGGGGCAAAGATTCTAAATACGACCCAGTACACTATTTTGGATTTGGATGACTATCGGTTCGAGTTTTTTGATCTATTTGGCCGGCTGAGGAAGATGTCTAAAAAGGAAAGAATCGTTTATAAGTTCGAGCGAGATGTGTCAAAATTTTCAAAGCTTGGCAAGGATTTCCGTATATACGAAACAACCAAAGGAATACGCGTGATCGGCAAACAATATGTTGTACCATCAGGAAAGGAATATACATCGATGATGCGTAGACTATTTGTCGATTGGGTCTATATTGAGCTGTCAAAAAAGCAAAATTGTTACAGAGCCAGACTCACACCCAAACCGTATCGGATAAAAACAGATACAATAAAAATAAGAAGCCCACTCGATTGTGAATCAAGCAACTATCATGATTGGGCTGAAAAATATGAGGCTGCCTCACAAAAATATAGCGTGGTCAAATTGTTAAAAACTATCGGAAGAGACTTTTCACATGAAGCGATTATCAAATTACATGACCAAACCTGTAACGAGAGCATGCATGGCAGGCTCGCATAAAAAAATATAAATAAAAAAGCGGCCAACATTTTCATCAAGCTGGCTTTGCGAAAAACCCGCCAAGCCGCTTATACAAGGTTACATTCTTTCAAGGTTTACTAAATCATGAACCCTGTAACACACCTACTCACTGGTTGGGCTTTGGCCGGGTCATTCAGGATAAACCGCCTTGAACGGGCCATTGTGACAATTGCAGGCATTATCCCGGATATTGATGGTGCAGGCATTATATATGATTATCTTTCTGCCGGCCCCGGTTTTCAGCCCTGGCTATATTGGAAATATCACCATGTCCTCGGTCACAACATTGGTTTTTGCCTTTTATTATGTCTCATAACATTCTCTTTTACAAAACGCAGGCTGATAACCAGCCTTCTGGTTTTTATAAGTTTTCATATCCACCTGCTTTTCGACATTGCTGGGTCAAGGGGGCCGGATGGATACCAGTGGCCCATCCCTTACCTCAATCCATTTTCAGATGCATGGCAACTTGTCTGGCAGGGGCAGTGGGGGTTGAATAGCTGGCAGAATATTGTTGTAACATTAATTGAATTGCTGATAATGCTGTACATCGCCTGGAGAAAAGGTATATCTCCGCTGGAGATGGTATCAGTAAAGGCCAACAATGCATTTGTTAACTCTTTGAGAAAACGATTTAAAAATCCGCATGATATAAAAGAAAAAAATAATTGATCCGCATATTTGGAGTAGGAACCACAAGAAGTTTAAGGGCTCACTGGGAAATGAAAGAAAAAAATCTTAACAGGGGACAGGCTTACTGAGGCTGACATCATGGGAGTAATAAGCCTCATATGGGCAAGGAAGCTGATTCCCCATGGGGTAATTATCCCTGAGACGTGCCTTGAATATACAGATACCCTGATGGAAAGGCCGCAATTTAAATAGGATGGAAAGAAAATTATGACTAACAGCATAATTAATATCAGTCTCCATATGGAGGTTGATATATAAGCATCGATTCACTCGGCCTACCTGACTCTATTACGACATCAATATTACATGTTGACAAATATCTCATTATGAGATAATTATTTGTCATGCATATAATCACTCGAAAAAGGATATTTGAGTTTTCTAAAAAGCATCCTGATTGTTCCTCTGCCCTTGAATCCTGGTACAGGATAGTTAAAAGGACTAATTTCAATTCTTTCGTTGAACTCCGAAACACTTTTCCGAGTGCGGACAATGTTGGGAATTTAACAGTTTTTAATATAGGCGGGAATAAAGCCCGTTTGATTGCAGCTATACATTATAACACTCATCGGATTTATATCCGGCATATTCTTACTCATAAAGAATATGATCGAGGGAATTGGAGGAAATGATGAATACCCAGCTTAAAAAAATTGCAGAAGTCTGGCCTGATATTCAACCAGTATTTTCTGTGCCACATAATAAGGAAGAGTATGAAAGGATGGTAACGCTTCTTGATAGCATCATAGACGAAGTGGGGAATAATGAGAACCATCCATTAACCTCTCTTATGGAGACGATTGGAAGCCTTATTGAAGTATATGAGTCAAACCATGTTGATGAGATAGAAGGAAATCCCTGTGATACCCTGAATTACTTAATGGAGGAGCATGGCCTCAAACAATCTGACCTGCCTGAAATAGGGTCACAGGGTGTTATATCTGAAATATTATCAGGCAAACGGCAACTAAACGTCCGCCTGATAAAATCATTAAGCACACGCTTCAATGTGTCTCCGGCAGTTTTAATTTAGCTTCTAATCTATAGGTTTAAGTAATGGCAGAGGTTCCCACGATATGAACGGAGTGATTCTGCGTTTATATATTCCCAGGTCGTCGTAATATATTACATCATAGACATGTTTATCTTCCTTGAAGTACTGGTTTGCCCTGTGCAGTGATTCATAACAGGGTATGATACCGATGTTGTCCTGAGCGAGCAATCTCATACGAATACCTTCCGGGTCAGATATGGAGATAGGCAACGATGCATCATAAATGGCTAAAAACATCTTGATTGTTTCTTTTAATCTGCCGAGGGATCCCCCACGAAGTTCAATGACAAATCCTTCCTTCCTGGAAAAATGCGGACGAAACACACTAAGGTCTATATGGGTAGTATTTCCACCCCGTTTGATCTCCCATGGATGCCCGTCGCTTGTCTTTTTTGCATGCTTTCCATCAATCCAGTCTGCAAATTCCTGGTAGGAATCTTCATTAATATCAAGAAGCCCTTCATGCCTTCCATCAGCATATCGTTTGTACATCTCCCTGCCAGATAAATTTACATCGACATGATCATCCTTTCGCTTTCCGGCGATATAGGCAATCCTGCAATAGTCAAAGTATTCTTTTGCAGTCATGTTTTCGCGGATAAAGTTTTTATCTTTATGAAAATATCCCTCTTCCACTAGCCGGATAAATCTTCGGCTATCTGTTTTACCCAGATCCTTATCAAGTTTATAGAAGTCAGAAAAAGAGGCTTTTATGAGCGAGTTCTGCACAACACCATAACGGCGATTGAGTGGATATTGCTCCTGTACCTGTCTGTTCGCTTTTATCCAGTTTTTTTTGACCTTTTTTAACCATGAAACCGCCGAGGTTACTATTGGCCCCCAGACGCGCGACGGATCATCACTGCCATCTTTGTAGGACGAACCCCCAAAGGAGTCTGTCACCTGCACACCCTTTCCCGGGGAAACCTCCAAAGGGCAGTTATTTCCATCTATATGATATAGGTAGTAAATTTTATTATAGTAAACAACCTTGAGATGATGCCATTGGGATTTGTTGTCTGGAAAAATCAAATCCCATATTCTGTCAGTGCCTGAAATATTGTAATCGTAGTCTTTTAAGATCTTCACACAGTTATATATAGCTTCTTCAAATTTCATTGTTTTTTCCATACATCATTATTCAATCTTGGAGAAATTTATCAAGTTCAGATTCATTCATTTGGGGTACATTATGTTTTTTCGCCAAAGACTCTGAAAACTGATAAAAATTTTTCCGATAATCTTTATCTTTGACAATCTCCTTTATTAGAGCCATCTTTTTTTCAAATGCCAATTGGCAAACCAGTTCTTTGATCTGGTTATAATTAACATCAATATTTTTTATTCTTGCTATATACATTCCTATGGCTTCCTTTTCCACTAACCCGGCCTACCTGACCAATGCCGGCGAACCACATAAGGTTGGTTCTGCATAATAGTATCCTATCATGTTGAAAGCCAGATTGGGAGCTTAATACTCCTCCTCCTCATCATCATACTCTTCGTCATCAGTAATATATTCCCACATTTCATTTTGATGCAGCCAGATTGGATCAGCATTTCTTATAATGAATTCATCAACATCCATTCCATCAATTGTCGGTGGGCGTTTTACCCGCTTCTGTTTTCCATTTATGAATATGGTTTCATATTCTTTTTTCCGCCTCTTCTTCGCAGCATTTTCGGCGGCAGTAAGTTTTCGTTTACGTTTTGCCATTATTTATATTCTCTATTCACTCCCAATATTTCGGCTAAGAGGCAGTCTGTAGGCCGGGTTAAGCGAAGCAACCCGACTTTATTCCAATCAAATTTTACTCAACACTTCATCTCAGTTTTAAAAGAATCATTTTACTTTTCAGCCATCATTTTAAGTGATGTCTGATTATTAACCCAACCTTCTACATGACTGGCTCGGCGAGCTTTTTGCCAAATCTGGTTGATTAGCGGCTAGGCGCATTCTTTCCAATGCTTCATATATAAAGAACCAAATTCTACGATTGCCAAGCCATCACATAACAACTGTGGATGGAATAATACTGGTCTAGGCGGTTCTTCCTTATATGAATGCAGAAAAACAAAAGAAGGCCTCCCAATATTTTCTTGTTCTTCATCAATTGCATCAAATTTATCGAATTCCATGGTTTTAATTAATTTCATTTTTTCACTTTCAAGTTGATTGTAACGGTCACCTTCTTCTTTCGTCATTTCGGATGGGGGAATATAAAGTGGGATTCTATGGGCTAACGCATCACGATATGATTTTAAATATTTTTCATGCCAGTTGGTAATTGTTTCAGAAGCAAGATATTCACGAAGCGGTAGTGGGAGATGTTTGCTTGTGCTCTTTCGGAACAAACCTACACCATGTTTCCCACCCACTATTTGTAACAAATCATGGTGATAAATAAAAGCCCAAGCCCAATTATCAAAAATTCCAAAAAGGTTCATTACATACGCATGGAGATTAATCTGGACATCATAGAGTGTGTCATTTTGGAGTGGCTTTTTTGTGCCCAAGGGAAAATCATTGAAAATGTTTTTTAAACATTTATTTATTATTTTCAACCTTCGCCCCGCACCATGTAATAGGTGCTCTTTAACACCCACATGGCCTGTTTCTTGACCAGCCATTACTGTTTGTAATATAAGGATTTGAAGGCTTTGACACACTTTTTTGTATTGTTCATTAAATTGTCTAATCTGATAATCTGAGTATGCCATGCAAATTTACTCTCTTTGCGCCTAACTCTTCCCCTTACTGCGGGGTTCGGTGTGCATTAAGGGCCGGGGCGCTTTATCGCCCGGTCACTGTAGCTGCGCTTGTTAGCGATTTCAAGTAATTACATAAATTGTTTGCTGTAATTATATATTGTTCGGTACTTGTATTTGATATTTCAATTTCTGATGCATGAACTGCGTCATTTCTAAGTGCACGAAGGTCATGCAACAAGACCGCTATGGGGCCACTTATGATTTCTGCTTTTCTAAACTGGTCTATAAACCTTTTTATATTTCCCTGCTTTATATCTTGTAGATTCATTCGTTTTGCGGCTTCTTTCAATTCATATTCCACTGAACGCCATGCTTCCATTATAGCAGCACGGGGTGATATATCTGCTATTTCTCTTAAAGCAGTAATAGGAACTATGGTGTGCTCGATAAGCTTTTCAGATTCCAAAGGCAAGATAGCTTCAGCGCGTTTTTCCAACTCTCCGAACTCTAAGTTTAAGTCCTTATATTGAAATTTTTTGATTTGAGGAAGTAATTTTCCTAAAGGTTTCCTCAGAATTATTACCGCAATTATTACCGTTATTGGCCAAGCTAAGTTTCCTATAAGGCTAGATATAAATGTGAGCCAGTCCATATTCCCTCTTTTATTTAATCGCTAACATTGATTATATAGTTACTGTCTATTTACTAAGCCCAATAAACCTTGCTTAATATACAATACATTTTTTGATTTGATTAACTGTTTATCCTGCTATATGGGCAAATAAAAAAACTGCCTATAATAAAATTTCTCATTTTAAACTACAGCTCTCACTTTTTCGGTGCTGGCATTTCACAGCCATTCGGGCAGACTGTTAAAGTGTGCACATAACGCACCTTTCCATTTTCCACCCTGAATATATGTGAGTCAGGCCAGCCATCCTTGGCGCCAAAATCCGCAAGACCTATAACCGTACCCATATCAACATCCACAATAAACCTGCGGTTTGAAATCTCAACACTCCCTTCAAGGGGCGGGCCGCCTGTGCAGGATGCATCCGGTTTATCATCAGGGTTTGTATATATGCCCCCTTCGAGCCTTGCGCAGGGTATATTCCATGGCACATCATCTGCGGTAGAAAAGTCTTTGAATACATCGAAATAGGCGTTTGCCACACGGATAAGTGTCTCACGGCTGCTTCTCATTTGAGGGGCAAGGATATCCCATTTTTCTTTTGGGGAATATTTCAGGTAATTGGCCGCATTAAAGAGCCAGTCATTTTCCCCAGCTTTAATTTCATTTGCCTGAATAAAAAAACCTGTTAAGAGTAACGCAAGAACCACCAGTTTACGAGACATAGGCCCTCCGATCTTTTATATTGGTTAACATGTTTGATGAGAAAGATGACAGAGCATAGGACTCACTGTCCTGTGAGTCAAGAAATTATTAGTATGCAGGTCTCACAGTTTGACAAAAAATAAAATAATCAGCATAAAAAATTATTACCTAAAAACAATAAAATGGATTAATATCATGCATATTTTAGTTACCGGAGCTGAATAAATTGGAATCTGAAACCTTCTCTATTGAGATGAACGTAAGGGATTATGAATGTGACATGCAGGGGATTGTTAATAACTCTGTTTACCAGAACTACCTTGAACACGCACGGCATGAATACCTCAGGTCAATTGGTATTGATTTTAAAATGTATGCTGAAAAACGCATAAACCTGGTG
>Ga0123335_1007412_pt1 | contig 12268 bp, 19 predicted proteins | sample BiotimSIPDNA_2_FD_89707 | JGI IMG/M metagenome (GOLD analysis project Ga0123335, IMG submission 89707) | Anaerobic biogas reactor microbial communites from Washington, USA - Biogas_R2 time_0 SIP DNA | ecosystem: Engineered > Bioreactor > Anaerobic > Unclassified | place: Washington, USA... | reverse complement strand
TTTTCATGTTGAATTTTGTTAAATTAGTAGGTTACGTTTTTGCTGCTCCAGCGGTTAAAATAATCGCTGAAAACTGTAAAATATATGAATGCCAAATAGCAGTAGAAACAGACGGAGCGCAAGTAATAATCCCAATATTGTTAGATAGTAGAATTTTTGCAAAAGTTATAAAACAGCTGAAAGTCAATACAATTGTAGATATAACAGCAAGTTTGAAAATCTCAAACACACAAACGCAAAACAAAGCGTACAAGTTTGATAGTGTTTTTTGTAAGTCTTTGCAATTGTTAGACTTAGATAAATAGGAATAAAAAAAAGGCTGCGGAACTGAAAAGGGCAGCCTTGTTTGTCTAATAATAGACGGCAGGAACTGCAATATAATAAAAAATAATATAATAAACAAATAAAAAAGGTAATAATATATGCAATATGAAACGCATGTTTTTAGTGTAGATGTAGCTGAAAAATTAGGGGTTGATGCTGCTATAATGATTAACAATTTTTATTTTTGGATTAAAAAAAACAAGGCAAATAATAGGAACTTAAGGGCTGGGAGTTATTGGACATATAATAGTGTGGAGGCGTTTTGTGAATTATTCCCATATTGGACAAAAGGGCAAATCAGGCGCATATTAACGAATTTGATTAATAAGAATATTTTGAAAAAAGACAAACATAATATAAATAAGTTCGATAGTACATTATGGTATGCTTTTACCGACGATTTTCTGAAAGAAATGAAATGGGTTGAATTATTAGCAAAATCTGAAACAGAAACACAAACACAAACAGAAATAAAAACAGACAAAACAGAAATAAAAACAGACAAAACAGATTTTGAAATATTTTATGAAAAATATCCGAGCCACAAAAGCAAATCCGCAATAGTAAGAAAAAAATGGGCAGCGTTAAGCAAGTCGCAACAAGAGGAGGTTTTAGATAGTTTGCCGGATTTTGAAAATTTAATAAAAAATAGTAGTTATTACAGTGGCAAGAATATTGTACACTATATAACAAAATCAACTGAATATTGGAAGACCGATTTTAAGAGCATGTTAGAAAATGATAAAGGCATAAAAACAAAAGCACAAAACAGAATAAACAATTATAATCCTATAGATGCTAATGATGGCTTCGATATAGATAAGATAATTAAGGAACGTACTTTAATAATTGGAGCTGATAATGAATATTAAGAATGTAGCAATCGCAAATGAATTATTACAAAACATTAAAGAAAGTTACATAGAAAATAATGAAAAACATTTTTCTGAAGAAAAAGAACAAGTTGAATACTATACAGATTCCGAGCAGTCCGCAATAGAAACAAAAATAAAAAATGCTACTATAGCTATACAACAGCAATTGCAAGCGGACGGGCTACCTGCTACATTTTTAGAAACAGCTTTTTCTGATAAATTAAAACCTTATTTCAGAAATAAGTTAGACTATGTAGTATTGGACAATTTTGAAACTACAACGTTAAAGCTAATTGATTATATCGACGATGCGAGTGTATATAATTACTTATCAGAGCGTGGCTTCTCAAGCCGATATATATCCGCAACTTGGCAAAAGTCGCAATTTAACAATATTAAAGATTTGTTATATAGTCAATTATTCTTAAAAGAAAAAAAGCTAATTGGTTTGTATTTTTATGGGGCTTTAGGAATTGGCAAAAGTTCATTATTAGGTCTAATTGCCAAGATGTTATATAAATATTTTACTACAGATTTGCGTTTTATTAAATCTCAAAAACTTGTAGATTTAGTAAGCAGTTTTGATAAAGCGGATGTTAAACAAACAGCGGAGCTTATGAATGTAGATTATTTATTTATCGACGGGTTAGGTTTTGAAAGTTTTGTTAGCGAGTGGCAAGTTGCGAAGTTATTAGAATTTTTTGAATTTAGATACGGCAACGAAAAAATAAATTATATAGCAAGCAATATAGATATAAGATTATTGCAAAACAAAAATACATTTTACAAACAATTAGCAAGTTTTCTAATTGACAAATCATATAATAAAACAATAGAATTAAAGGGGAGGTGTATGCGATAATGTATAGTAGAAGATTTTTTATAATGCTTTTTATTTTTTCTGTATTTGTAGTTTTGTTAGTGGTGTTAAGTGATTTAACCTTCAGAAATAAAAAACTAAGAATAAAAAATAATATTCTACAGTCTGAAAAAATACACTTGCAAAATGAAATAACGCTGCTTAATGATAGTATAACGCATATTAATAATTTGTATGATGGATTTAATGAATTAGATTTATTAATATTTGCAATTATTGATGTAGAGAGCGGGGGGTGTGAAACGGCTAAAGGTGCAAAAAATTGTAATGGGTTGATGCAAGTTATGGGTGGCAGTTTTGACGGCGCAACTAATATACAGCAAGGTGCTGCCATATTAAAAAGTAATATAGTTAGGTCGATCAACAGCGAGCAGATAGTACATAGGGCGCTAACAGCATATAACAGAGGGTATGCGGGCGCTAATAGATATTATATCAAAGCGGGCAAGTTTGAAAGTGGTTATTCTAACAAGGTTTTGAGAAAATACAGAGAATATAAAGAGAGGCAAAATGCTGCAACGAGTAGGAAGTAAGCAAAGAATAGCGCACAAAATTATAAAACATTTTCCAGAGCATGATATATATATATAGAACCTTGTTAATGAAAACAACAGAAACACAATTACAAACAAGCCTAATTAAATACTGTAATTATATAGGTGTTACAGTACTAAGAATAAACGGCGCAAGTTTTGTAAAAGACACAAAAAATAGCAAATCAAAAAATAGTTATATTCGTAGCTATATTTTGCATATATTAGGCAAAAGTTATTCAAGTGGATTTCCTGATTTAATGATTTTACACAAAGATAAATTTCTTCTCATGGAGCTGAAAACAGAAAAAGGAACACTCACAGAAAACCAAAAAGATTTGCATGATAAATTAAAACAAAAAAATATTAATGTAGAAGTAGTTCGCAATATTGAACAAGGAATTAATTTGATTAATAATTTTATAAAAAAATGAATAAATACAAAATGATTAACTTATTGAATGACATCTCAACCATCGTACACGGTGAGAATTTAGAAAAGGGCTTTGAAAAGCAAGCTCCGCCTGTAGCATTAATGTTGGTAGTTACAGAGTTATCGGAGGCAGTCGAGGCTGACAGAAAAAGCCGCGCTGCAAACTTAGAAGAGTTTGAAAAATGGTTATGTAGAATAACGGGGACACACTTAACAGACGCTGATTATGCTTTGAATTTTGAAAAATACGTTAAAGATAGTTTTGAAGATGAAATCGCCGACGCTTTTATACGATTGTTTGATTTCTGCGGCGGGCATGGAATCAATATAGGAAAGCATATACAGTACAAGCTACGATATAATAGAACAAGAGAATATAAACACGGTTGCAAGTATTAATAAAACAAGGGGGTTGTAAATATGACAAAGAAACAAACAGCAAAAAAACCCGAGCCAAAGCGTAAGTTTGGCGATGCTATAGCTACGCAAGAGGATGGACGAGCTGCACGAGTTAGACACTGGGATAACTTAATCCCTGCAACAGCCAAAACATTAGAAGAAAACAGAGAAATGGGTCGCAAAGCTGCTGCGACTAACAAAGCAAACACGGCAAAACGGCGCACTATTGCGGAGATGGTTAAGTGTGTTTTGAATGCGAAAAGCAACAAAGCAATAATTAAAGAGCAAGCCGAGAAAATCGGGCTAACTGTAGAAGATGCCACTGTTACTTTAGAATTAATTACAAATGTAGTTAATGCACTAAAAAACGGCGAGACCACTTTAGACGATTTGCTAAAGCTACAAAAATTATTAGGCGAGGAGGTTGTAGAGGCGCCAAAAGAAATATTCACATTAAACATCATCCCTATAGGTTCGCAAGCGGAGGCTATTGATGGCGAGGATTGATGTACTACAGCAATATATACCAATATATGAAAGCGATGCAGATATTATATTACTATTTGGCACTGGCGGGAGTGGCAAGTCGCACGCTACAGCGCTAAAGGTTGCGAATTGGTTATTATCTGAACAGTCCGCAACTGTATTAATGGTAAGACAGCAATATAATACTATAAGGAACTCAATTTGGAACGAAGTAAAAAACGCTGCATACTTAGGAAAATTTAACAAATACTTAAAATTTTCACGCAGTAATTTGCAAGTAGAAACAAAAATAAATAATTCTATAGCTATTCCGTTTGGGTGTCATGATATTGAGCAACTCAATAGTATTAGTAATATTACTCACGCATGGATTGAAGAGTTAACACAGATTAATGAACACTCATATAATTCTGTATTATCAAGGGTGCGGAGTAAAAAATCAAAAACAAATCAAGTTATATGCACTTTTAATCCGCCGAGCAGTAATAGTCACTGGGTTGTAGATAGATACCTAAAAGGCAACGACCAATTACCAAATTTCAACGAGCCAAAAATCATAGATGAAAACGGGTTGAAAATATTATTATTGCGTACGAGCCTAAATGATAATCCGTACATAACAGAGCAAAGCCGTTTATTTTATGCGAACTTAAAGGAGCGAGATAAAGATTTATATTATAGATTAGTTTTAGGCGCTATAGGTGTTGGTGAGGTCGGGTCGATTTTCAAAAAAGCGGGTTTGGTTGAGACAGACGATGTAGGCGATGTACGTGGGTGTGTGTATGTTGATAGCAGTTATTCAACAACGGGTAACGCTGATAGAACAGTAATACTTAAAGCTTCCACTGATAGAGTAAGAGTATATATAGAAGATGCAATAATATTAAAAGAATTTGACACAACAAAAACACTAAATGCAGTCAGGGAGTTATCAAGTCCATATCATAGGTTTGTATGCTTCGATGGGCATTTTGGACAAAAGGCAATTTGGAGCGATGCAATTAAGCAATATTTGAAACAGACGGGTATCGGCATAACTCCATATTTTGCTACTCACAGAGTAGACGACTATTTAGATATTATGCAATTATTATGGTCGCAAGGTCGCATAGTTTTTGATACTAAATTTAGCAACTCTGAAATTGGCAAGGATTTTTTATCTGAAGTTTATAGCTTCAGAGGCAAAGCCAAAACAGCCAAAGGCGATCATGACGATTGCCCTGATGCTATGATTAGTAGCGTGTTATTTTTAGAGCAATTAGGTTTGTTCAAACCAACGAAAATTTTATATTAATTCAACCAAAAAAAACAAATATGATATGTCCAAATTGCAACTCGGAAAATAGCTTTGTCAAAAGCACTTATAAGATGTTTATAACCGATAAAATCGGAGCTAAAAAACGTTATAGGATTTGTAACGAATGTTACAAGCCGTTTATTACTTTTGAATTTTCTGACAATCTAACAGTCGAACAAATGCAAGCCATAATAAATTTATCAAAACCACAATAAAATTGTCACATATACGTTCAATATAGAGCGATTTTCTTCAAAAAAAATCCTGTTATATTCTTTGTTTTTGTTGTTTTGAGACGGTTGTTTTTAACCGTCTTTTTTTTTTGTATGTACTAATAAAATTTGATAGTTAGGTTTTTATATTTTTATTTGTTATATTAAAATTATAAGTAACAATTTATTTGCAAATTAATTAAAAGGTTTAAAAATGGATTTATACGAAATCTTAGACGCAATAATCGAAATTCAAAATTCTGTAAGCTCGAATATTGACCAAGCTATTCCAGCTATTCAAAATGATAGCTTATCTGCTACAGATGTTCTACAGTACTTAGTAGATGCCGAAGGTCAATTAAATTCCCTTATTGACACAATAACTAAGACTATTCAAGAAGACGAAGCCGATGCAGGCAATAGCAATGAAGCCGATGCAGGCAATAGCAATGATGACGGTGATGATAATAATGGATAGTATGAGGGGCGAACTCCCCTCATATTTTTCTAACTAACAAGAAAAGGTTTATAATGGATTTAGATTTTTTCAAAGCTATAGAATTAAAACTCACTCCAGCACTAAGGGCAAGGTTTATAATAACTGAAGATCCGCTAAGTGTGGATTTAGAGTTGTTCGAGGTGTACGCCGAGCAAACTACAGACTTTATAAAGCAGTTTGTAAATTGTTTTGATTACACACAAAAATATTTATATAGTGTTTGGGCTGATGTTTTCAATTTCCAAAACATACAAACAAGCAATGAGAAAAATAACGAAGGATATTCACAAATAACCACCAATTATAACAATGCTTTAGTTTTCTTAAACTCAGAAAAAGCAAAAGGCGCATGCGCACAAAACAAACTAAATATAAATAATGTTATCAAGATTGGGAAGATGCGAGGTTACTAATGACTGTTAACAATATTAACGACTATATAACTAACATGTTAACCGAGCTACAGCCTCCGAGCAATAAATTTGAAATAATAAATAATTATTATTACAGTATATTAGTAGATGCGAAGGATTTTATTGGCATAAATCAAAAAAACATATTAACAAATATTAACCACTCTACAGAACCAAATATAACAGTACTAACTGTATACAGCCCACGAGGCGCAGGAGCTTATGAAAGTAACAATGATTATTTTATTAACAACATAGAAAATTATATAATACAATATAAAACGCAAATAATAATAGACAGCGGTCACGCTAAGAGTACGCAAGCGGGTATAAACACAATGACGGATTTGCTAATAAAAACTGTAGCAGTGTTTGAACAATTAGACGGCATAACATACAAAGACGGCACGGGCGATTATAGCATAAGCACGCAAAGTGTTAAACATTATATTGGCACTGAATACAGCAACTCAACAAGCGATTTTATTTTTGGGATTATAGATATAGAAGGGATGGCTTTATTATGAGTATATACGAAACAGATGTTATTAAGCTAATTTCACAAAATAAAGGGCGGGAGGCAGTTAAAGCCTTGCGGGATTTGAAAACGGTTACAACTGAATATGCTAATTTGATATATAACAATATACATCCGTCGGCGCTAATGTATAACAGATTAAAACAATATATGCGTATCATAAATTACATAGCATTAGACGATGAATTTATTAAAGGTTTGATTCGCAAACGAATAACACAAATAACAGCATACGACTTCACTGTAGAAGGGCAGCCAAACTCCGTGAAGAGAAAAATAAGTATGTCAATGGATGCGGTTGTGGGAGCGGTTGTAGATAGTTCATTATTTGGTCAGTCTTTGTTATATATTAATGATTATGGTGTATGCGAAAAAATCCCACAATTCTTATTCATAAGAGACGGCAAAGGGAGCTTTATTGTAGACGCTGAAAAAATGCAAGGTAAATCATTTAATAATGATAGATATATATATATACAAGATGATAGTTATTACACGGGTGGCATAATGAATACACTTGCGCCGCTTAGTATATCAAAACAGCATAATCTATTTTTATGGTGGAGTGGCAATACTTATCTATTAGGGTCTGTTATCGCTAAGTATAACGAGGATTTTATTCGCATATTAGAAAATGAAGAGGATTTCTCTATTAACAGAACAGAAACAGAGCGCAGGGAACAAGCAACGCAAATGATATATGATAATTTAGAAACACTTGCGGATGGAGGCAAAGCAGTTGTTTCTAATAATGTAGAGTTTGAACATAAAACATTAGCGAATGCGAGTATCGGTGATAGTGTTAACCAGTATGTAACTAACATACATAATTTATTCGAAGTTGCAATATTAGGACAAGCAGGCACTACGCAAAATAACGAGGTCGGGTCTTATGCGAAGGCTGAAGTAATGAATGCTACAACAGCCGATATTAAATTCGCTGAAATGAATTTGACTAAAAGCGTTTTTAATGAATATATATTCAAAGAAAATCTCCGAACTAAACATTACGAAAATGTGGTAAACGAAGGTTTTGAATTTGTATATGACGATACGACAACAGCGCAAGATTTTGCAACTTTGTTGAGTACGATAAGCAATACAACTCTGCAAGATACAGACGGTTTGAATATTGGAATAAACGCTGAAGATTTATATGCAAGATTAGGTTTGAACTTAATAGGGGATAAAAAAGCAATATATAGATTTGGAAACGGTTTTCTATGAAAATAACAGATGAACAAGTTGATTATATTGGATCTTTAATAAAATCTGCAATAATCAAAAACACACTTGCGGGATTTGATAAAGACGGTGAGAAGTTCAAAGAATATTCAACAAGACCGTTCAAAATGTTTTATTCACAAACGCCAAATTTTACAAAGCTAAAAAAAGCAATAAAAGAAAACCAAGCGCAGCCAACTATAGACGGGCAAGGGTTAAAAGTTATTTACAAAGGTGGTTACAAAGAGTTCAAACAAATTTACTACCCGGCAAATAACGTAAACTTACATAACACGGGCAGCATGTTAGCAGCTTTTACGTTTTTAGAAAAGTCGCAAGAAAACACAAAAATAAAAACAGCGGTCGGTGAAATAGAAATCCCAAAATCAATAATGTTAAAGTTTGGGTTTACAGATGAAACAGAAGCTAAAAAATACATATATAACAGACTAAGAGGTCGGGATATGTTAGGCTTGCCAAGTGAACAAATTGAAGAAATTATAACGGATGTATTGAATGAATAGCACAGAAATAAACAAAGCTATAAAAGAATACGAAAACATATTAAAAAAACTATATAAGCCGTCTAAACAGAAGGTTTTAGTAAGCTATAAACAAATAAATGACTTAGACGCAAACCTCCAAAAAATAAGAGATGGGATATTAAAATCTATAGTTAGCAAAGATGTTAATATATACGGCATGGAGCAAGAGAATATAAATGCTCTTCTCAAAGGTATGATGCAAGATTTATACATGGACGCCACAAGCCGAGCTATAATATTAGATGCTATAGATACAATTGATTTGAGTTTCAAAAAATTAAACGCAAGATTGCAAACAAGATTAAACAGAGACTTGAACGATATAGTTTCAAAAGGGCTAAACAAGGAACAAATAGCAAACTTATTAATTCAAAATATTGATGTATACAAGCATAATATACGCACGCTAACTAACACAATTGGCAAGGGTCTCTCCAGAGCAATTAATGTAAGCAAGGATATTGCTTCGGGTGTAAAGGTGTTCGAGTATATTGGGTCTCAATATCCAGAGCGTGAATTTTGCAAACTGTTATTAGGGAGGAAATTCACTATTCAACAAATCCAAAAAATAAACGAAATAGGTAACGGGCAAGGTTTAGATGTGTTTGCATATTGTGGAGGTTATAATTGTAGACATCAATGGACGCCGTCAAGCCCCAAAAACCACGTGCCAAATGAAACAGAGTTTAATAAAATAATTAATAAAATCAAAGATATAAATAAAAAATAAGGGAATTAAAAAAATGACAAAATTAGAAGAGATACTTTCGAAACGGAAAGTAGTTAGTAAAGATGCAGAGGTGATAACGCAAGCGGTCGCAACTCCAGAGCCACAACAGTCAAAACAAAATATAATCACAAAAATGTTCAAAGCGAAGCCAAAGTCTAGGAAAGTTGAAAAAACTGAAACACAAACAGAAACAAAAGGCAATGATTTTTTGGAATTGAAAAGAAAAAATGACACACTCCAGAAAAAAATAAATGATTTAGAGCGCAAAATAAAAATCGCCGATCATTTAGCACGCAAAAGTGAAAAAGCCGAGCAAGAAGAAAAAATACAAAAAGCGTTAAAAAAGTCTGTTGAAATTGGGTTTGTTTCTAACATGGATGATCTAGAAGAATTAAGAATGCGACGGGCTTTAACTCTGGATTACGATAAGACGGTCGGCGCACTTGAACACTACGAAATAGAGAAAACAAAAAAGAATAATGAAATAGAAATAAAAAAAATGCCAACAACTGAAGCAATGGCTGAGAAAATAAGCAATAAAATTTTATCTAACTATTATTAATTTATAAGAGGTACAAAAATGAACAATTTTATGGGCGGTGTTATTCTATCGCACGGCAAACGAATTAGACAAAAAGTCGCAGCGGGTTTTTATCCGTTTGGAACAATCTTTTCGCTTGGAACGACTGATATAGTAGGCGTACCAAGCACTGTGGCAGCAACTCCAGTAACTACAGTTGCGAATTTAAAAAACTATGTAGGTACAGTAACAGCGGTTGACGGCGTAACAGCCGATACAACTGGTCAGACTGTTAATCTATCTGCGGATGCAGAGATTGATGTTGATGCTTATATCAACTATGTAACAGAATACGCAAAAGTAGACGCAACGAATGCAGCAAAACTTGCAGGTCTTGCTACAACAGAATACAACACAAACGTTAACGGAATAGGTGGAACTTTAACACTTACAAAAGTATTAAGATAATTTTTTTACAAACAAATAAAATAAAAGGTGATAAGATGCCAAAATTAGATTTTAACGATATTAGCGAATTTTTAAATCAGGATTTATTAAATGAAACTATATCAATAACAAGCGATACCGAATGGAAGATTAAACCATATTCACTTGGTATATTCCCAGAGGTTGCTAAGGGATCAAGGGTTGTAGAGATCTTCGGAATGGAGAGTTCAAAACGTGATGTAAACTTACATAGTCAAGTCGGGCAAGAGCCAGTGCAAGTTAAGCCAGCGCCGATAAAAATATCGCCAGTTGAGATGGCACATGTATGGTGGGAGAGTAGTAAATCCGAGCATGACTACGAGGTATTATCTCAACAGATTGGCGACTACAAACTCGGCAAGTTGCGTAATTCCACTGGTTACGATGTATACGAATTAGTGAATACTTTTTATAGTAGAATTTTTGCTGACAATTTGAAAAACTTAGTTGACAATAAAACATTTATGTTTGGGCAATTATTGACTAATTCAAACGGCTGCGCAACTGTAGGAGATATACATACAGATAAGTATTCATATACAATTAGCGGTGTTACAGCTGGTACTGATGCCCTTGCTAATCTGACAGCTAATCCAATAAGCAATATAACTGCTAACATATTAACTCCAGCAGCAGCAAAAGGAATTAATATTACTGATATATGGGTCGGTAAAGATGCAGCCGCAGCTATACTTTCCAGCCCGTCATGGAAAATGCCGATATACCCACGAAAGTTCGATTACACTCCAGCAATGGGAAACGGGCAAAGCGTGCCAGCTAAGAATGCGCAGATATTGTTTGATTTGGGAGGTGTTGATGTAGTTGCAATTAACGACGTGGTTACAGTTGCGGGTGTTACTACATACCCATTTAATCCAAAGTCAATCATTGGGTTCAACAGAAATAATTTCATGGAAGATATGCACGCCCCGACATACAGGTATAAAAAGTATTACCCTGAGAAATTAAGTTTCTACGAGGTAGAAGGTGGCAAACACAGCGATAAAGTAGAAATATTCAGAAGCGAAGGGTTTTATTTAACTGCTATATTGAACGCAGCTAACTTGGTAAGATGTACATATACAGTATAGGTGTTATCATGATATATAGAGTTATTAAGCATGGGTTTGTATTCTTCAATAGTCGTGATGTAGGTGAGATTATAGATATTCCACCTGAATACGCTAATGATTGCGTTGAACTATTAGAAAACCCGACAGAAAAACAAGCGGAGGTTAAAAATGCAAAAGTTACAAAAGGTAAGAGTAAATAGAGATGGTTGGTATGGGGCGCACTATTGGAGCGAGGGCGAGATTGTGCATATACCAATAGAATACACAAAACAGTATAAACATTTAGAAATTATTTTAGAAAATTCAAAAACTACAAAGGAAAAATAACATGGCTAAACAATATTACAGCACGGGTGGAGGAGGTCGGTTTTATATATATCCGGTCAAGAAGAAAAGCCCGAGTAATGATGAATGGAATATAGACACTTCTCCGAGCAAGTCAAGTTTCGGTGTCATATCCAGAGCAGCTGATAGGGTCGGTGTGTTCGATACGAGCATAAATGTATCACAAACTCCACAAACTATAGTTTTCAATATTGATAGGTTTGATAGTGCAGCGCTAACATTTATAAACCAGTATAATTATGCACTTGCGCCGGGTCAGTATTCTATACAGTCAGGCACGAGCGGAGGCGGTACAACTAATAAAGTTTATGAAGATAGTCAAGAAACAAATCCGGAGGCGGGTGATACAGCAAGCCTTCCTGATAGCTGTAAATTTTTTGGGATTTATGTAGGTGCGCCGATAGCGGACGCCTTAGGAAGCACGCAAGCAAGTCAGGAACTATATACAAAGCGTGA
>Ga0123335_1007410_pt1 | contig 12270 bp, 8 predicted proteins | sample BiotimSIPDNA_2_FD_89707 | JGI IMG/M metagenome (GOLD analysis project Ga0123335, IMG submission 89707) | Anaerobic biogas reactor microbial communites from Washington, USA - Biogas_R2 time_0 SIP DNA | ecosystem: Engineered > Bioreactor > Anaerobic > Unclassified | place: Washington, USA... | reverse complement strand
TGGATCCTTCCAGTAGTTCGTCGGACCCGCGTCTTCCTTCTTGTTGGCGCAGATGAACGTACGCTCTTCGACACGAGCCACATCGCTCTTGTCACTGCGGGCGAAATACGAGTTCAAAGGCCATTTCATCTTGATGAAGGCGCCGCTCGCCACCATCATGTTGCAAATCTCGTTGTACTGTGCCTGCGAACCATCGCAGATCACAACCTGGTCTGGCGTAGCAAGGTCAATCCAGTACTGGAGCCATTTCTTCAAATCGGCATTCTTTAGGTCTTTGATGTCCATTCTTCGTTCCTTTAATGTGGTTTGTACTTCCAACTGAATGCACCACGCGGCACAAGAATTCGGCCGGATATTCAACAAAGTTAAAATATATATCCAAACATACCAACTTTCAACTTGAATCGGCTTTTCGAAAAGTCGATTTTTTCACGCCGACGCACGTCGCAAGGGAAAACAAGACAGCCGCAACTTGACAATGTATATTATTATCGTATGATGAAGATCACCACGAGGACACAACAGGTAACAACATGAACCGAAGAAAAACAGATTCGAGCAACAGGCTGACGTACCAGGCGACTGACCTGCCCTCGCAGGGAGTCGACTGGGAAGGGCAGACGACGATGCAAAACCTCGGCGCCGAAGAGGACGACCGATTCCAATTCCCCAACCCTATCAATTTCAACCTCCATATCACGCAACTCGCAGAAGATTTCCTCATCACCGGAAGACTCGACGTCGAAGTCGAGGCCGTCTGCGACAGATGCGCCGAAATATTCACCCTTGGCATCGAGACCGATGACGTTTGCCATCGCTATGAAAAGGCAATCGGTACAGTCATTGACTTGACTGACGACATTAGAGAGGATATATTAATTGCTTTTCCGCAATCCTGTCGTTGCTCGGATGACTGCAAGGGATTCTGCCCAAAATGCGGAGCGAACCTCAATGAGGAAACTTGCAGATGCATCCAGGAGGACGAAGAAGAGGACGAGCGCAACCCCTGGGGGGCGCTCGACAAGTTGAAATTGTAGGTTTTGACATCGTTCAAAAATCCAAATAGGAACCAAGTGGCCGAGGCGGTGGCAACCGCGGAGACCGAGAAGAACCAAGGAGCAATGAGTCATGGCTGTTCAACAGAGCAAAGTAAGCAAGCGAAGGGTCCGCACCCGCCACGCCGCAAACCGCTATAAAGGCGTCCAGGTAACACTCTGCACCAACTGCGGAGAACCCTGTCTCCCGCATCGCGTCTGCAAAAAATGCGGCATGTACGACGGCAGGCAAGTCCTCACCATCAAGCAAGACGACTAAGTCGTTGCAAGCGCCCAAGCGGGCTTTTTGCACAACTAGGCCGAAACGCTGTCTCGCCATGGCGGACGCGGGTTCAACATCAAGTTTTGGAGTTGTGTAGACAATGTCAAACCGATCCAGCCAAGAGTCAACCATCACAGTCGCCGTTGATGCTATGGGCGGCGACTACGCACCTTCATCCATCGTGGATGGGGTCGGACTCTGCCTGGATGCCCACGGAGACGCGTTTCGGATCCTTATTGTCGGCGACAAGGAGAAGATCGAGATGGAATTGCGCCGGATCGGCAAGTTTGGCGATCCGCGCGTAGAGGTTGTCCATGCATCCCAGGTCGTCGAAATGGACGACCATCCCGTCTCCGCGGTTCGCAGCAAGCGTGACTCGTCCATCAACGTGGCGATGAATTTGGTTCGTGAAGGTCGCGCCTGTGGCGTCTTCAGCGCCGGCAACACCGGCGCAACCGTCATCTCCGCTTATTTCAGGCTTTCGATGTTGCCCGGCATCGAACGTCCGGGCATCGCAGCCGTCCTCCCCTCCGAAACTGGAAACTTCCTCCTATTGGACGCTGGAGCCAGCGTGGATTGCGCGCCGATCAACCTCCTCCACTATGGAATCATGGGTTCAATCTACTCCAAGACGATCCTGCAAAAGGAAAATCCAAGGGTCGGGGTCATGTGCAACGGAACCGAGGAAGGCAAAGGCAACAAGCTCACCCAAGCCGCCGTCAAGCTCCTCGCGGAAGCCAAAATGATCAACTTCATCGGCAACGTTGAAGGACACGACCTCTTCTCGGGCAATGTGGACGTCGTTGTTTGCGATGGATTCGTCGGCAACGTCATCCTGAAATCCGCCGAACAACTAGCCAAGTCCATGGGCAAGATGATCAAGCAGTCCCTGATGAGCAAATTGACCTGGAAACTTGGCGCGCTGATCTCAAAGGGCGCATTCAAGGACTTCAGAAAACGCACGGACTACTCCGAAGTCGGCGGGGCCCCATTGCTGGGTGTCAAGGGAGTCGTGATCATCGGGCACGGGATTTCCGATGGAAAAGCCGTCATGAACGGCATCAGGGCAGTTGGCGAAGCCGTCAAGCTACGCGTCAACAAGACGATCGAAGAGCAGGTCAAGGAATACGAAACCAGGCACAATGGTGGGTAACGTTAACGCCCCCGCGCCTCACTTGCCCCAAAGCGGCACCAGCGTGCAACAGACCAACACATGGTCGCTCAATGACGCATCGGACATCACACGGGCGTCACGCACCGCAAAACCCTTGACGAAAATATTGTCAATGCACATAATCGGCTTCTTCGCGGGCCAAGTGTAAACGTCGCTCGGAATCGCTTGGGTAAAGCCAGCCTCGACAAATGGCTTGAACTCAGCTGCATTGTCAATCCACTTCCCCTCAATCAGCAGGCATGTGTTGAAATCACCTGAAATGACGACGTAGGGCTCGTCCTTGAAGGTTCGGATCAAAGTCTGGATCTGGTCGGCACGATCATCCTCATGGCCAACCGTGAAATGATCCCAATCCAAATGCGTCTGAACAAAGACGACGCGATGACCATCAATCATCGCCTCGGTCACCAAGTAGTACGTCCGCTGGCTTCGACGGGCATACTCGACAATCTTCCCAGGTTCCAACGGCACCTTCCGCGACGCAATCGCATTGTACTGGGCACCGCGCTGAGTACCACGAACAAAGGAACTCCATCCTGGAAACAACAAAGCCGAGGCAGTGGACTCCCCGGAAAAACGGTCGTTCCATTCGCACAAGCCAACAATCTCAGCGCCGGACTTCTCGAGAAAAGCCAAGTATTCCTTCAATTTCCCATCGGCTTCCTCAGGCTTTATCGTACTCGAAGACTGCCGCCCCAGTGCAAAATGGCCAATGTTCCAGCTCGCATACCCAAATGCCTGGGACTCAACAGCTTTTTGGGACATCCCAGCTGCGCAAAGCATAACGACACAAGCAAACAGCAGTCGATGAAGATCCATTGCACTACACTCCATGTTGATTTTTGCATGACAGCGGTAAACAAACGTGCATAGTATAAAGACTTCCTGGCAAATTACCACATTCACAACCCAGGATTCCTTAAGCCAGCTAGGAATTTCAGTTAGATGGAGTATCGTAGCATGATACAATTTTCCATACCCGGAGCATGCCATGTACCTGATTTTGTTGTTGGCCTCAATGTTCATATCCCTGACTTGCCAAGCCGAGTGGGTTGACGGCTTCATTGACAAAGGACTGACAGGAAAGGCTAGGATCCTCGTGGAAGGACGCGACTTTGGCTCAGGCAGCCTCTCCTGCTGGTTCCTTCCCAAACAAGACTCCGCCAAACCTGCGATGCTGCTTAGCGGCGGCAACAACTCCCCGCAATTCTTCACTCTCCGCCTGGCAGACAACCAACTGACCTTCACCATCAAGGATGCCAAGGGACAAGGCAACGTCAAGCTTGTCGATCAAGATTTGACCATTCCCAAGTGGCATCACCTCCTCTGCGTCTGGGGAAAACACAAGGACACTTCATTCGCCAATATCTACCTGAATGGCTTGCTCCGCGCCCATTCCGAAGGAACCTATATCCCAGACCGATTCCATCTCAAGGAACTCTACATCGCATCAAACAGCGCCAATCACGCAGAACCGCCATTCAATGGAATCATCGATGAAATCGCTTTCTACGATGTCGCGCTCAATGCAAACCACGTACAAGAACTCGCAAAAGGCAAAGCCGTCCGATTGCCCGGAACCCTCTTCAACCTCAACGGAAACCTCAATCCTTTGCCGATCGACGCAGACAAGCATGCGCCAGAACCAAACATCCTCGCGAGAAGAGCATTCCGCGAAAAGAAGCTCCAAGCCTACCACAACGAACTGGACTTCATCTACGAATACGACCGCTTCACCAAGGAAGCCAAACCCAATTGTCTGAATGACGGAATCATCCAGACAGGAGCACATTGGAAAGACGCCCCCAGAGAAATCACCTGCTCCCTCAGCCACACGGCATTGGTGGACTTCGTCGAAATCGTAGCCCAAAAGCATACAAAATGGTACATGCTCAAGGAACTGGTCGTCATGGTCGATCCAGGCAATGGTTCATTTACCCCAATCAAAATCATCCCGGCATACTACAAGCCACTCAAGCCGGATACAAAGCTGATCGATGAAACATGCAAACCCTATACCTACAGGATCGACGGCGTCGGGCAAGCATGCAGAATCAGAATCAAAGCAAGCGGCGACGCGCATATGATGATCAATGAAATCAGAATCTGCGGCAAATACCCACAATCGGAAAACGAACTCAATAGAGAACCCAAATGAAAAACATCTGCCTTCTCATGACACTTCTGGCAAGTACGCAATTGCTCGCCTTCAACGAAAAAAACATCTACTATGAAAACCTAAAGGCCGATTGCCTCAGGGTCGAAAACGATGTATTCGCAGTCGATTTCACAGAACTCGGCGGACGGATGATGAGCCTGACCTTCAAGCCGGCAAATGTCAACCTCACCAACCCGGAAACAATCGGTTCGACAACTGAAAACCTCTGGAACATACCTAAATCCAGATTCTTCCTCAGGGAAAAGCCATTCCTGTTCAACAAGAAATTGACCGAAGACAGCTATGTCGCAACCTTCTCAGGCAATCAAAAAGGCGGCGGAATCGACTTCCTCAACGTCGTCAAAACCTATACCCTCCAAGACAACACCACGATCATCAAGCTGGACTATGCATTCGAAAACCTTCCCGACGCCATGTCCGCCCTCAACTACGCCTTCCTGCTCCACCACAACCTTGGCGTCTTGGGCGAAGAGACGACCTACTTCTACCCAACCAAGGAAGGAATCAAGGTCATAGCTCCCCACAAGCGCCCCCTGGACTTGTGGGTCTTCAATCCCGCCAGAGGCTGGTTGGGTTGCGCCGCGAAATCAGGCAAGGGAGTCGCGATCGCCATGGACTACGCACAAGTCCACGCATTCTACAGCTGGTTCTCAAAGGACAAGATACCGACCTTGGAATGGCGAATGATCCCCATGTCGATCGAGGCTGGCAAGCAAGCGAAGACATCCGTCGAATTCATTGCCTTTACCGGCCTGGACGCCGTCTGCGGCGCAGGAAACGGGCTTGTTGGCGACATCAAGGTCCTGAAGGCGGCTCCCGAACCCGGCGACCAAGTCCCACTGAAGGTCATCATCTACAACGGCAAGGCAGGAACCGTCCAGGCAGCCCTCAACATCAGGAAAAGCGGAGAGGAAAACTGGACACAGCTTACAACCAACACCCTTGAATTCGACAAGTTCGGCACCAAGGAATTCACCGCAAACGTCACCTTGGTTCAGGAAGGAATCCTTGAACTCGAAGTGATCCTCGCCAACGGGCAAGACGAACTGGCAAGGCTCAACCAAATTGTCAATTTCGGCGAAAGCGACCAGCCGTGGGTCATCGCCCCTCTCATCAAGCAACGGGAAAGCTCAATCCAGCAAATCAACCTGAGGATTTTTGACAATGTCGCGGAAACACCCCATATCAAATGGGGCAAGCCACTCCCAAAAGGCACCCAGCCCAATGTCCTTGCGCTCACGGACTTCCAATGCATCCCAGAAATCGCCCAACTCAAGCAGCGATTCGACTTCAACGTCAAGACAACCTACCTCCCCTACTCCGGCTTGAGCCAGGCGCTCGCAAACCCAATCTACAGCCTCGGAGACACATTCGGACTGCTGACCGGCAACGACGTCGAGGAAAATCTCCTCAAAGCGCTTGACGACAAGCATGACGCCATCGTCATCGGTGGCCTGCCCTGGAAAGCATTCTCGCAAAAGGCACGCCAGAAAATCCAGGAACAAATCAAAAACGGGACCGGGATCGTCTATATCGGTCCGTTCGATCCACCGGACTTTCTCGGGCTGACCGGAAAACCAACGACAATCAAGGCAACCCCATCCCCCTGCGAAAATCCCGAAAGCTGGCTCGAAGGAATCCCATTCAATCTGCTTGGAGAAGAACAAATCCTTGCCTTCAAGCCAGACAAGGACACCAAGATCCTCGCCAATGCAGCACAAGCGCCCTACATCACCGAGAAAAACAATGCAATCGCAATCCTGTACAAGGCGAACTTCGGACGGTTCGGAGACCAGGCCGGACTGACACCGAATCTCCTGGACTTCTACCCTGACAAGGAAAGCCAGCACGAACTCTACTTCTCGCTCCTTGGAAAGGCAATCCTCAAGGCGGCCGGAAAATCATTGCCAATCACTTTCAAAAATGCCGATGTCATTGACAAATCCCTGACGCTCAACCTGACGGCAACCGCAACTCTCGCCGGCAAGCTCAGTTGCTTCGTCACAACCCCGTTCAACGACATCACATTCCAACGGGAAGTCCCATTCGAACTCAAGCCAGGGGACAACAAAATCACCGTGCCACTGGAAGGGTTGGACTACTCCGGAAACCTCGCCGTCTCAGCAATCCTCAAGGACCATGACGGAAACGTCCTGAATTGGGGAACCTGGAGCACAACAGGAACGGAAAACGCGCAAATCCTCGAAATGATCACTGACAAGCCAAACTATAATGAAGGAGAGACGATCCAAGTACAGCTCAAGCTTGCGGGCGATACTACAGGATGCACCCAGCTCGTCAAACTCATCGACTGCTGGGGACGATTGATCCAGCAAACCGAATCAACACCAGGAAGCCAAGCTGACCTGACCATCGAAAACGAACTCCTCTCAAGGGCATACAAGATCAATGCCAAACTCTACAAAAACAAACACCAAATCGCACAAAGGCAAGCGATTGTAAAAGTCCGCCCCAAACAGGACAAACTCGTCTGGGACGACTACGAAATCGGAACCTGGATCACGGGCGATGGAACCAGGCTGTACCTCTGGAAACACCAGGCGGAAATAATCAGAAGCCTCAACATCAAGACAATCATCTCAAATTGGGGAACCATCGCGCACGATTTCACAACCCGACATGGTTTCCATCCCACAAACCTTGCGGGAGCAGGACTCGGACAGGCCAGCGAGCCGGAAGAATACACAAAGACAAAAGACAAAACACTGCTTGTCAGAAATGTCTGCCTCTCAAATCCGGAATTCCTACAAAAAATCAAGGACAACTTCAACAAGATGAGTCAAAACTATAGTTGCGAAGCAATGAGGTTCTTCTGGCTCGGAGATGAACAATCGATTACAGGATACAACGGAAAGCCAATCGACTTCTGCTTCTCAAATCACTGCCTCGAACAATTCAGGATCTTCCTGAAAGACCGATACAAGTCCCTGGATGTCCTCAATGACAACTGGAGCACCGACTTCCAGACCTGGGATCAGGTCCTCCCAATGACCAGGGACGAAGTCTATGCAAACCCGAAACTGGTCGCTGGTTGGGCCGACCATCTGGAATTCATGGATGGAAGGCTGGAAAACGTAGTCGGAATCATCCGCAAGACGATTGAACAAAACGATCCGAATTGCCTTGTCTCGATCTCAGGAACGCAAGCGCCAACCGCTTATGGCGGCATGGATTGGTGGAAGCAAACTAGGCAATTCAATTCGCTGATGAACTACTACGGTGGTGGTCAACACGAAATCCACCGCTCGTTCATCCCGTCAGGCGCCATCATGCCCTGGAGCTGGGGATACTCAAGCAAAGGCAATACGGCAATTGACAAATGCTGGGAAACTCTCTTTCTCGGATACAAGGGAATCATGGGATTCCACTATAAATCACTGGTCAATCCAGACTGGACGCTCTCAAAACCGGCAGCCGACAACAAAAGCCATCTAGAAAAACTCGCCAATGGAGTCGGAAAACTCGTCATCAACAACTACAAGGAAAACCCCGAAGTCGCAATTCTATACTCCCAGGCCTCGATCAGACGCGCATTCATCGAGAATCGCCGAGATCAACACAGGGAACTCAGAAGCAAGTTCATCGACCTCTTCAGAAATCTGGCGATCCCATTCCAATTCATCTCCTACGAACAGCTCGAAAATGGAATTCCAGGCAACTTCAAAGTGATTGTCCTGGCCGATGCAAAGGCGCTCTCGGACAAGGAACTGAAATCGCTCCAGGACTTCGCCAACAACAACGGCAAAATCTATGCCGAAGGAGAATTCGGAACACACCAGGCTAACTGCAAAATCCGAAACACCCCCGCAAAACTCAACATCCCAGCCCAAAACCTAAAGCTTGTTTCGCAGATCGACACGCAATATTGCAAGGCACTGGAATATCCGCAAATGCCGGAAAATGCAGCGATCATCGAACGCGAGCAGAAGCAATTCCAAGACGCCTTGCGAAACTTCGGCGTCACGGCTCCATTCGTTGCCTTGACCAACAAGGGCAAACCCATACGAGACGCAAGGATTTTCACCAAGGTTGACCGGCAAGGCAACCGATTCGTCGGAGTGCTTGCAGGCAACGCCCCTGCCCAAGACGTCAATGCCGACTTCGGCGCGGAATTCCATGTCTATGACTTGGTGAACAGCGTCTCTTACGGAAAGGTTTCACAGATCCAACTCCAGCTTGCACAAGGACGACCCTACGCTTTTGTCCTTCTGAAATCAAAACCAGGCAAGCCTTCCTGCAACCTCGACAACGATAAAGTCAATGTGTCACTGCCAACGGCAATCGACACAGTAATCCGATGCACCTTCGAAGCCGATGGCATCCCCTATCCCCCATACTCAAGGAATCTCGCACTCAATTCAGGCAAGGCAACCTTCAAGCTCCCCTTCACGAAATTCGACCGCCAACGCAACTGGAAAATCACCTTCCGTGAAATCATCGGCGGCGAATCCGAAACACTCCAGCTTCAACGTCCATAACCAGAAAGTACGAGCACCCCGGGTGCCCGTACTCAGACCAATCCTTATTTCCGAAGCACCGTGCAATCACGTTTAGGATCGTATCCATCGGGGAATACGTTTTCACCGATGGTCACGTTCCTCACGTGGTCGAAGGTAAATATCGTCTTGTTCTCATGGAACGGCTCGAAGTCTTGGTTCTTGATGATCGTGTTGCCGATGAAAACGATTCCCTCAGCCGACAACGCCGCCACCAGCGGGGCATCGAACGTCTCGAAGGTATTGTCGATGATGTTGATATTGGAATGGAAGTACGGCGACTTCTCGTCCAGCTCCTTGATGACCGGCGAGAGGGAAATGACCGCGTCCGTGAACTGGTACATCGATGTCAGGGCATTGAGGAATCGATTGCCTTTGATCACGACGTCGCGGCAAGCTCCGGATTCGTACCAGCCATTGCAATCCCCGCAAAGCAAGATGGCGGCACCATGGGTATGGTCGAAGAAATTCCCTTCGCAAAGGACGGACTTAGGGGTTGAGAACAAGGCGCCTCGAGCGCGATTGTTGCGAATCACATTGTTCTTGAAGACGACTCTTGAGGTCCAGGTCAGGTTTTCGATTCCCAGGTCTCCGTTGGCGGGAATTTCCGGAACCTCCTTTTCGAAGGTCAGGAGATATTCCTTGGCGCCTTCGATGCCATCCACATCGCAGGGCTTGATGGAAACGAGCTTGTTGACGTCACCCAATTGAGCCAGTGTTGCGGAGTTGATGAACATGATTTCATCGCCTGGCAGTCCCCATTCATAACCGTATGCCTGGGGATGGATATAGGCGGCACGAAGCGTCTTGCCGTCCCTAAAGCGTTCCATCGTCTTCAGGTAGCAGCCATGTACGTTGATCGCATCGTCAGCCATCGCCTCGAACAAGCAGTTGACGACCTTGACCTCGCCACGGCAATTGACGAAATGCGTCGCATCGGCGTGCAGCGTAAACCGGCGTGGATCGTCATCGCCACGGCGTTTCACATTAAATCCGTCCAGCGTCACATTCGTGCAGCGTTGCGCCAGCACTCCCATTCCTTGAGCAAAATGGACATCAATGTTTTCCAGCTTGGTTTCATCGGCTCGGTACAGGAAGAACGCCGGCGTCGGCCGTTCCGTAGGGCGCAAGGCAAGGAACTGCCCGGGCTTGTGCTCGCCGCAGGGCATCGTCAGGCGCAGCTTGCCGAAGCCAATTTCCTTGATGGAAGTCGGATGGAATCCACGGTCGCTGATCCGGTATGCAAGGCGACCATTCGCCTCGAACGTCATGTAGTAGTGCGGATTGTCAAGCTCGGTTCCCAGGAAATGCAGCTTGCCATTGATGATTCCGTAGGTCTCCAATGGATTCAGCTGCACATCCATCCACGTTCCATCCTCGGAGACCTGGAGGACTTCAACCTGGTGCATCGTCGGAAACTCCCAGTCAACGCTGAAATTCCGCATCGTCACGCCAACTGTGTCCACCAGCGCAAAGGGAACAAGCCGACTATGGAAAACCAACGAGGAACCATTCCCCTCGAACACGACATTCTTCAGGCCTTCAACGGGAACCGCAATATTTATGTGGTCATATTGATTGTGGTTCGAAATATGATAATTGCGCTTGCTTGTGTCGCGCAACAAGAAGAAATCGTATCGTCCACATTCAAAGCAAACGATCTTTTCCTCCTCTGCGGGCAATCCGACCAAATGCGCCAACAACAGGTTCATGTAGTACGTGGAATCGCATTTCGTGTCAGGTAAAACCTGAAAATCCTTCGCCTGAATAATCATTTGCACTGTCCTCTTTTGTTTAGAGCTGTTGTCTTAATTTTTGAACGACTCCTAAAGACGACTCATTTCTTGTCTTGTGTAGTCAAAAGGGAATCCAGAGCCAGTTCCAGCTGGATGCCTTCCCGGGCCGGATAACCGAGTTCTAGGCTACGTCGCAAGCAAATCGTGGTAAAATCCACGGTCTTGATGATGGCGTCGTTCAAGGAGGCATTTTTCAGGAGGCATCCCGTCAGCACGCTGGCGAAGCAATCCCCAGTTCCCGGTAGCGAGCAAGGCAGCTTTTTGGTCGCAAAGCAGTTGGTTCGATCCGTATCGCGTTCGTAACCGACGACTGCGATCTCGTCTTCCTTGCCCACAAGCTGGGCGCTGGTCACAACAACCTTCGAAGGCCCCATTTCAGACACCGCCTTGAGTTCATCGTGCCATTCCTGCATCGTCAGCGCACGGTGAAACTCCTTATCCATGATAAGCCCCAACTCCGTCACGTTCGGAGTAATCACATCGGCCATCTTCACTAAATCGACCATCGTAGCAACCATGTCCTCATGGACGCTATCGTACAGACTCCCGTCATCGCCCAATACAGGATCGACGACAAGCAGCGAATCGGGAAGACGACACCCCTCAACCAAGCGACGAACCAAATGCACTTGGTCGGGACTCCCCAAAAAGCCCGAGTAGATGCAGTCGAAACGCAAGCCCAATTCCTTCCAGTACTTGATGGTCAAATCCATGAAGTCCGTCAAATCATCGAAGGCATATCCGTCAAACCCGTCGCTTTGAGTAGATAAAACCGCCGTTGGCAACGGACATACTTGGATTCCCAACGCGGACAAAATGGGGATCACGCAGGTCAGGGAGGACTTGCCGAAACCTGACAAGTCATGCACCGCCGCAACTCGCTTCAACCTCTTTGCAAAAGGCTCCTTTTCCGTATCCATTGTCACCTCAATCAAGCCTGGTTCAATGTCTGGAGTTCCTGATCCGTCAACTTCAAGTCCAGTCCTCGGATATTCTCCGCCAGGTGCTTGACGCTGGAGCCGAACAGGGGAATCACCCTGGGGAATCCCGGGCACCGATGGAGATTGACCATCCACGCGATGGCAAGGGCGCTTGCGGTAATCCCCTTTTCCGCAGCCATCGAGCGCAAGGCCTGCAAGCGCTCGCCTGCAATGTAGTCGCCAGGCAGCCTGGATTCGTCTTCATACCCGCCTTTGCACAGGCTCGAGTACGCCACCAGGGGCTGATCCTTATCCCGCAGGAAACGCAGGCGCTCACGATTGGTCTTCTCGTTGAAAATGTACTTCG
>Ga0123335_1007407_pt1 | contig 12271 bp, 13 predicted proteins | sample BiotimSIPDNA_2_FD_89707 | JGI IMG/M metagenome (GOLD analysis project Ga0123335, IMG submission 89707) | Anaerobic biogas reactor microbial communites from Washington, USA - Biogas_R2 time_0 SIP DNA | ecosystem: Engineered > Bioreactor > Anaerobic > Unclassified | place: Washington, USA... | reverse complement strand
TCGCCGCTTTCTTTTTTGCGTTTGCTTTTCTGATTCAGTTGCAGCAGAAGTTGACGTTTGGGTTATGGTTCCAAATCAGCGATTTACATCATGAAACCTTCGCTATAGCTGCTGCTTTGTTTGGATTGGGTGTGCTGGTTGGTTCAGCGATTACAAAAAGCAGCGAAGTCACCTGACTATGGCATTGAGTTTTTTGGGTTACGGCGAATAAGATGACTTGGTGAGTTTCTCTGCGCCGGTTTCAGTGACGAGCACAGTATCCTCGATTCGTACGCCGCCATACCCGGGCAAATAGATTCCTGGTTCATCTGTTACAACCATGCCTGCCTGTAAGATGTCTTTGCTTTCGGGGCTTAGTACTGGCGCCTCATGCACTTCTATGCCGACGCCGTGCCCCAAATTATGCACAAAATAGCCGCCATAACCTGCTTTATCGATAACACGCCAACCCGCATAATCCACCTTCTGCGCAGCTACACCCGCCGCAATCTTATCAAACGCCCTCTGATGCGCACGTTGCACGGCTTCATAGATTTGCGTCTGTTTCTCCGTAGCTTTACCCGCTATGAAGGTGCGGGTGATGTCTGAGCAGTAGAACATGTTTTTCGCTCCTAAATCAACGGTGACGAAATCGCCCTCAGAAATGGTTTTCTCGAAGTTGGTGCCATGTGGATATGCGCAGCATTCACCAGTCGAGACGATGGTTTCAAACGCGACGCCATCTGAGCCAGCCTTTCGCATGGCGTATTCAGCTTCGGCTGCAATCTCCTTCTGAGTTACGCCGGGGCGAATCATTTCAGACGCCGCCTTCATGCCAGCGTCAGCCATCCTGCAGGCTTCCCTGATTAAGCTTATTTCCTCTTGGTCCTTAACCGCTCTTAGCGTGCGGAATATCTCAAACACCGGTTCAAGTTTCTCTTTCCCACCTACCGCTACGGCTAAGGCTCGCCAAGTTTCGATCGGCAGAGTATCCACGTAGAGTTTAGCTTTTGTTTGCCCGGCGATTTTCTGCAATACACTTTCGCCGCGTTTTATCAACTCAACGTTGAAACCTTTTACTTCGGCTTTTGCCTGCTGGTAGTTGGTGCCTGAAACGTAGAGGGTGGCTTCTCCAGCTTCCGGTATGAGGAGCGCGGTTGCTCCGGAGAAGTTTGTGAAGTAAGTAATGTTGGCTTGGTTGAAGACTGCAAATGAGCCATTCTTTTCCTGTTGTGCTGCTGCTTCTCTAAGTTTCCCTGTCCGCATTAAAGTGATTCACCTAATGATGGGAGGCTAATTAGTTGGTTAAAGTTTTTGCTTTTTTCATTTAAAAAACCGATTAAGTGTCGAACTTGCCCGTCCGTAACACCTTATTTTTCATATCATTCGCATATATACACGGGGAATTCGTAGAGTGTTTATCAACATCTTTTTATACTTTTTAATATGTACCAATATTCTAAACTCTTGGAGATTGAACGTTTGTTCGGCTACGCAGGTAGAGTCTTGTATGTCGATTTAACAACGGGCAAAACACGCACCGAAAAACTGCCGCAAGAAACCGCAAAATCAGTAATCGGCGGCATCGGTCTAGGCATGCACTTCTGGCTAACTAACTCAAAAGCCAAAGTTGACCCGCTATCACCAGAAAACCCCCTTGTCCTAGCTATAGGCCCACTATCAGGAACAATGTTCCCAACAGGCGGCAACGGCCACGCCTTCATATCCAAGTCACCACTCACCGGCGGAGTAGCTGAAGCCGTAAGCCACGGCACCTTCGGCACCGAACTGAAACGCGCCGGATACGACGCAGTAATTATCACCGGCAAATCCAAAAAACCGGTTTACCTCTGGATAGACGACGACAACATAGCTCTAAAAGATGCAGCTCATCTCTGGGGCGTCTCGCCAGCAGAAGTCGAAACCACACTCAAGGACGAAATCGGCGACTACTACATCCGAGTAGCAGCCATCGGACTCGCAGGAGAAAAGCAATCCAGAATCGCTAACATCATAAACGACCAGACACGCGCAGCCGGCAGAACCGGACTTGGCGCAGTTATGGGGAGCAAAAACCTCAAAGCCATTGCAGTAAGAGGAACACACGACGTTGCAGTCGCAAAACCAGACCTATTCGTCGAGATGGTTCAGGACTTCCATGAACGCATGAAAGGCCCCGCCGCTCAAAAGCACAGAACACTGGGCACCGTCCAGAACCTTACAATAAACAACACCTTGACATGCCTGCCCACAAACAACTTTAACAATTCATACTTCTTAGACGCAGGCAAAATCAACGCCGACGTCCTAAACGAAGGCTATGTAACAAGAATCATCGCCTGCAATTCATGTGCAATGCGATGTGAACACGAAGCAGCTATCAAGGAAGGCACATTCAAAGGCACAATGGCTCGCATGGAGTACGATAACCTCTGGGCATTCGGACCCAACTGCGGCGTAGCAAACATGAACTACATCATAAAAGCCGCCGAACGCTGCAACTACTACGGCATGGACGCAACAAGCGTCGGCTCAACAATTGCGTTCCTGATGGACTGTCACGAGAAAGGCCTACTTAGCCACGAAGACCTCGAGGGCGTTGATCCACATTTCGGCAACGAAAAAGCCATATACACACTAACCGATAAAATCGGTAAACGCGAAGGCATAGGCGAGAAACTTGCGGACGGCGTTAAAGTCGCGGCGGAGAAAATCGGCAAAAACAGCGCTGAACTCGCCATGCAAATCAAGGGCTTAGAACTCTCAGGTTACGACCTCAGATGCCTCAAAACCACCGCATTAGCCGCAGCTGTGTCCTTTAGGGGCGCTGACCACAACCGAAGCGGAATCTACGCTGTAGACATTAGAGGCACAGTTGACCGCTTAAAAGCAGAGAAGGGCTCCGGCAAAATCGTGAAAGACCACGAAGACATCTACAACATTATCGACTCATTGATTGTCTGTAAAAACGCGAAGGGCACATTCGACGAGGAATTCGCCGACATGGCTAAACTATATGCTGCAGCAACAGGATTCGAAGTTACCCCACAGGAACTACGCCAAGCAGGAGAAAGAATCCAGGCGCTCGCTAAACTAATCAACAAACGCGAAGGCCTAAGCCGAAAAGACGACACCTTACCGCCTAAAATCATGAATCAACCCGTCGCCGACGACGGCGCAGCAAAAGGCGCAGTAGTAACCAAAGACGAACTCGACATGATGCTTGACGACTACTATGAAGTACGCGGCTACAGCAAAGATGGCGTTCCAACAGACGCCAAACTCAAAGAGCTGGGCTTAGAGAAATACGCAAAGGAGAACTAGACATGGTATCTCTTCACAACAGAAAATTCATCTCCGCTGACTCAGACAAATGCGTCGGTTGCCAGGTCTGCGAATACGCCTGCAGCTTCACCCACGACAAAGTTTTCAATGCGGTGAAATCCCGTATACGTGTCGTTCGTTCTAACCAGAGTATGAAGAGTATAGCGTTAACATGCAGAAAATGCCAGGAACCCGCCTGTGTTGCGGCGTGCCCAAGAGATGCACTCAGCCAATCGCTTGAGACTGGCACCATTATCATCGACCAAGACCAATGCAACGGCTGCGGTTGGTGTATTGAAGCCTGCAACTACGGCGCCATGATGATGCACCCTGAAAGCAAAACAGTCTATGTCTGTGACCTCTGCCAGTACAGGCCGGATGGCCCGCAGTGTGTCAAGTGGTGTCCTGAAGAAGCTCTCACGGTCGTTACAAGCGATGTGTTAGCGCAGAAGGCAAGGCTTAACGCGATCAAGAAGCTCTTCCAGGAACACGAAGAGCTCGAAAAGTAAACCGTCGGCTTTTTTGCCGATAAATTTTTGTTTTTTCATTTCGCGTTTAAGAGACTACTGGTTGCATGTTTGGCACATTTACGAAATTACTTGTTGGTGCGTTCGGTTGATTTGATGTTATCGCCGTAAATTTACAGGCGAATAACCCACTAGATTAATATAGTTTTTAACTGAAATTAGTACTCCTAACCTCTTGGAGGGACAAGGTTGCTCGGTTACGCAGGAACAATATTATATATTGATCTAACGACAGGCAAATCCCGCACAGAAAAAACAACCGAAGAAACCGCCAAAAAATACATCGGCGGAATCGGTTTAGGCATGAAACTCTGGTTATCAAACTCTAAAGCAGGTGTAGACCCGCTAAGCCCCGAAAACCCACTAGTACTATCCCTTGGGCCCGTCTCAGGAACTATGTTCCCAACAGGCGGCAACGGCCACGCCTTCATATCCAAATCACCAGCCACAGGCGGCGTCGGCGAAGCCGTAAGCCACGGCACCTTCGGCGCAGAACTCAAACGTGCAGGATACGACGCAATCGTATTTACCGGTAAAGCTGAAAAACCAGTTTACCTCTGGATCGACGACGAAGCAATCCAGCTTATGGATGCCTCACGAGTCTGGGGTAAATCACCAGGCGAAACAGAAGACGCCATCAAAGATGAAATCGGCGACTACTACGTCCGCGTAGCAGCCATCGGACTTGCAGGCGAAAAACAATCAAAGATGGCAAACATCATCAACGAGAAGACACGTGCAGCCGGCAGAACCGGACTTGGCGCAGTTATGGGGAGCAAAAACCTCAAAGCCATAGCGGTACGTGGTACACACGACATAAAAGTCGCTAAGGGCGAAGAATTCATGGATATGGTTAAGGAATTCCATGAACGCATGAAAGGCCCAGCCTCAATGAGGTACAGAACACTCGGCACAGTCGAAAACCTCACAATAGCAAACGACCTCTACTGTATGCCTACCAAGAACTACAGTGGAAGCCACTTAGACAAAGTCGAAACAATCAACGCCGACGAAATAAACGAACGCTTCGTAGCCAAAATCATCGGCTGCAACTCATGCGCAATGCGCTGTGAGCATGAAGCACTCGTAAGGGAAGGCCCATACAAAGGCGCCTTAGCCAGAATAGAATACGACAACCTCTGGGCTCTAGGCCCCAACTGCGGCGTCGACAAATTAGACTCAATAATTAAAGCAGCAGAACTCTGCACATACTACGGTCTTGACGCAACAAGCACCGGAGTCACAATCAGCTTCTTAATGGATTGCCACGAAAAAGGCATCCTGAGCCATGAAGAACTCGGCGGAATCGACGCTCACTTCGGCAACGGAGACGCAGTCGTTCAACTCGTCGAGAAAATCGGCAAACGCGAAGGCATAGGCGACCTATTAGCAGATGGTGCTAAAGCTGCAGCCGCAAAAATCGGCAAAGGCTCAACAGAACTCGCCCAGCACATCAAAGGCCTTGAAGTCACAGGCTACGACCTCAGATGCCTAAAAACCGCAGCTCTCGCAGCAGCAGTCAGCTTCCGTGGAGCAGACCACTCCAGAAGCGGCGCATACCAGCTTGACATGAAAGGAAAAGTTGACCGCACAAAAGCTGAGAAAGGCAGAGGCAAACTCGTTAAAGAAGGCGAAAACATGCTGGCAGTAATTGACTCATTAATCGTGTGCAAGAACTCCAAAGCCACCTACTATAAGGAGCTCGCCGATTTAGCTAAACTCTACAGTGCAGTAACCGGCTTAGACATGAGTAGTGCAGAGCTTGAAGCTACAGGCGAACGCATAATCAACCTTGCAAGACTAATCAACATCCGCGAAGGCTTAACACGAAACGATGACACCCTCCCATGGAAAGCACTCAATCAGCCAATCACCGAAGATGGACCTGCAAAAGGGGCAGTCGTAACACAAGACGAACTTGATCTGCTGTTAGATGATTACTATAACTCTCGAGGCTGGACAGTGGAAGGAGTTCCACCAGCAACTAAACTTCAAGAGTTAGGTCTAGCTGAATTCAAAAGCATAGTTGAAGGAAAAGAGGCATAAACATGGTAAAGATACATCAAAGAAAATTCATTTCTGCAGATCCAGAGAAATGCGTCGGCTGCCAAGTCTGTGAATATGCCTGCTCATACAGTCACGAGAAAGCATTCAACCCAATAAAATCACGTATACGCCTAGTTCGCGTTAACCAACTCGCTAACATGGCTGTCACCTGCAGACTCTGCGAGGATCCAGCATGTGTAGCAGCCTGCCCACGTAACGCACTAAGCCAAGCAGAAGACACCGGAAACATTGTACTTGACAAAGACAAATGCAACGGCTGCGGCTGGTGCATCGAAGCATGCGACTATGGTGCCATGATGCTACATCCAGAAACCAAAGTAGTCTATGTATGCGACCTCTGCAAAGACAAAGCTGACGGACCCCAATGCGTCAAGTGGTGCCCAGAAGAAGCACTTACCATCGTCACAAGCGACACATTAGCGCAGAAAGCAAGAATCAGCGCGATTCGCAAACTCTTCCAAGAAAAAGAAGAAAAACAGCAGTAAATTCTGGGCTTCTTTTAGCCCTATTCCTTTTGTTTTACATTCCGCTTGGGTGCTCTTCCATGCAGTGTGATTCGTAGTCTTCTCTGTTGTCGTATTCTTGGTTGTCTTTTCGGCACCTGTATTTACCCTCTGAGGTCATTTCGGGTTCAGGGATGTTCTGTTTAGATTCCATAACAAGTCACCTCCGAAAAATGCAGTAGAAAAACAATCTAAGAAAACAGTGGTTAATTCATAAACGTATGTGACTGTAAAACCCCAACAATAGAAACAGCAATTATTGGGTTCAAGCGATGATTATTTACTTAGGATTTCGGCGACGATGTCTTGGATTTCTTTTTTCTTGCCGACTGTTTCATTAAGCAATTCTTCGCCTTGAACTGTTAAGCTGTAGTATCTACAGTCTTGATTGCCGCTGCTTTTTATGAAGCCTTTTCTTTCGAGCGTGTATACTTCGTTGTATATCGTGCCGGGGCTAAATGGTATACTTAGCGTTTCGTTTAGGTAACGTAGAATCTGGTATCCACTGCTTGACGGCTTGTTTTTTAAGTACTTGATTACCAGAATGTCAGTGAATGTTTTAATGACTCTTACACGTAGGTTACTGTTGCGGTCTATCTTCACTTGCTTCCCTGCCAATAGCCAAGCTATTTTTTGAGGTTAACTCTTAACTGATGGTTTGGGGAAATATTTACGGATATTCCTGTCAGCGTACCTAATTCAAATATTGAACAAAAAAGATGAAAATGATATCTATACTACAGACTCTTAGGATATATGATATGCTATTATAATTATTAATTGTCAAAAAAGGGGTGATGGAATTGGATAACTTTTTCCCTTACATTATCTTCTCGAGCTCAGAAATGAAGCGCTCGAACACTGCCACGCCCCCACTCCAGAAACCGGGATCAGCAACATCCAAACCAACAGTCGCACCCAATTCCAACGGCGACCTGCTGCTACCCGCTGACAGTAACTCCACAAATTTTGGCACAAACACTTTCCCCTCTTTCAAGTATCGTTCGTATAGGGAGTACACAAACATCTGTGCATACACATAGGGATAATTATAGAAGCGGTAGTTAGCCATGTAGTAATGCGGCTTCATCGTCCACTCGGCTTCCATTTCCGGGAACCATGTGACTGCATCTCCGAAGATTCTGTCCCGCGACTTCGTCCAGTGGCTGCAGATAGTCTTGTAATCCAAATACTCACCGTTTTCGATAGAGCGATAGAGCGCCTGCTCAAACCATACTCGGGCGGTCACTTGGAATGCCGTCATACCTGCCTCGTCTAGCACCAAGCACAGCAGTGCCTTTCGTTCCTCATCGGATTTAGCGCCTGAAAGCATCAAATCAGTTAGTAGTAACTCGCCGAAGATAGAGGCGGTTTCAGCAACAGCAGAAGGTACACTTGTATTCAACCGGGTTTGATTTCTTGACATATAATAATCATGCGTGGCATGTCCCAGTTCATGTGTCAAGGTGAAGACGTCACTTAAGGTGCCGTTGAAGCTCTGCAGAATGTAGGCGGATTTGCCATTGTAGTGGCTTGCGCAGAAGGCTCCATTTCGTTTACCGAAGCGGGGTGTGGGGTCAATGTGTTGTTTAGCAAACATATCCTTGACTGCGTCAGCGTAGGTTGGGCTGAAGTGTTTGTATGCCTGTGTGATGAATGTCTGGGCTTGTTCAAATGTGTAGTTTAACTCTGGCATATTCGGCAGAGGTGCAATGATGTCATGGTTACCAAGCACCGGAAGATCCATCAGTTTGGCCTTCAGCTTAAGGTAGCGGCGATAAGACGCGGCGCCCACCTCCACTGTTTCTAGCAGGTTCTCGATTATAGCCTGTTCCGTGTCATTGCTGATTAAGCTCGATTCCATCGGTGAAGTATACTTTCTGCGTTTAGAAACCGTTACCCAATCGTTGCATATGGCCCTTAGCGCCGCCGAGAAGACTTCGCCGTCTCTGCCCAGCAACCCATAGATTGAGCGGTTGGCGGATTCACGTGTGGCGCGGTCCGGATGCGGTAAAAGCCCGTTTGCTTCGCCGTAGCTAAGCGTCTTTTTCTCTCCTAAAACAGACACTTCAAACATCCGAGTGTTTAGCCATTTGCTCTGAAGCTCCTCCCAAGCGTTAACGCCGAACTGGTCTTTTTCGATGATGAGTTGCTCCTCAACTTCACTTAGCTGATGCTCTACACGGCGATGAACCCGCTGAAGCATATGCCTATAGTTAGCTAAAGTTGGGCTATCGATGTATTCTGGTTTGGCTTTAACGAGTTGGCCCAGTTCCAGCGAGTAAAAGGCTAACTGTTTGCCTATTTTAGCGTCAAGTTTGTCCACTCGGTCATGGAGCTGCTGAGCTGCCGGCTGGGTCATGTCTGCCGCGAAGTTTAGGCTTGCGTAGAGTGATATGTCGCCGTATTTGGCTTCAAACGCCTCAAAATCGCGTAGGCACTGCAGCAAACCCTCTGGGGATAGGTTAATGATTTTTCCACGGTAATTATTTTCGAACTCATTGGCGGTTGCTGTCGCCTTGTCTATTGCTTGCTCGATTTGTGGTGAGGTTATGTTTGGGAATAGTCCTGTTAGGTTCCATGTGGCTTGTTGCGTGGTCAATGCTTTTTCCTCTATTGCTAGGTGGCGGCTGGGTTATTTTGATTTTTTGATGCTGTTAGCGCTAGAACTTACGGTTAATCTTGATTCGGTTCAGAGTATTCACTAGTATTTATTTAAAATGCAGAAAATGTTGGAGAGCGTAACGGGCAAACGCCCTGTTGCTCTGCTGCTTTTTTAGCAGAACAGTGCTTGCTCTACGGCTTCAAGTTTTAGCTTGCTGCCTGCTTTGACGGTTATGAAGTGTGTTCCGCAGATTGGGCAGGGAACAAACTCGTTTTCTCCGACTGCGTCGAACTCAAAGTTCACCTTGCATTGTGGGCAATTGAACAGTATCGATGCTATGCTAAAGTTTTTCATGATTTATCCTCCATTCTATTTGGTTTAAAGAATGCAATTAAGCGTTTGATTGTAGTTGTTGTGAACTATATAGAAACAGCTTACTTGTCTATTCTATTAGAATACTTGTTTTACTAAGGTATTAACGTTGTTGTGAACTCTTATGCATGCATAAGGGTAACTACAGTTTATCGTAACTCGCTTTCCGCTGTATCCATCTTTTTCTGCAGCGACAACTGGTAACTATCAACCTGCTTCTCAGTTACATCTACTTTGTCTTCCGCTGCAAAAGCTTCCTTGAACTGTTTGTCATTCATTTTAGATAGGGCTTCAGCAAGTTGGTCGATTTGTTTGCGTAAGTCAGCGATGTCTAAGGCTAAGGCTTTAATGCATTTTTTCTCTTCGTCTGTTAAGACTGTTCTAGCCAACTAAGCCACCGAGCGGTTACATTGTACATGGGTGTGGCTATGTTAAAAATGTTTTTGAATGCTCCGTAAACCCACTAGCAGAATTATAATTTTATTTTACATGCAGGGTGGTTCTGAATGCTGTTACTAATCAACTGCCTGCTATTTTAGCTCTTTTTTGAGCATCACCATGTCTCTAAGTTGAACGCCGTGATCATAGATCGGCTTGGGAAAGTTCATGATAAAGAAGTCTTTTTTGACGGTGAACCTTTCAAATCCCTCTTTCAGATAAAAACAAAGGGGCATACCCATAATATCCCCTGTGCCTATGATGAGTCTTTTGAAGCCTCTTGCTTTTGCCCTGTCGGCGGCGTCTTTTAGCAGTGATTTGCCTATTCCTTGGCCCTGACACTCTTTGGCAACTGCGATGTTTTTAATTTCTGCCTCTTCTTTGCTCAATACTTGCAGGGCGTAAACTGCGATTATGCGGTTTTCCTGTTCAAGGAGATAAATTTCGCTGCTGAAAATGTATTTGTTAATGGATTCCACTGTTTCGTCGGCGAGTAACAGCAAATCATATGGTATCCTTTCGCCCTTGTCTAGTCGCCGCATAGGGAAATTCAGCCTCTCCATACCATTAGTGTCTACGTTCTTCCTAAAAAGAATACAAGAAATCGGCTGGTGCTACGGGCAGGATACGCGAGTCCAGAGACCCATTCGTACTGCTTCTTCCCCCTCTTTTTCTATAGAAATTACCGTTTATTTGATTATTACAGTTTCTAGCAGGAGGCTCCATGACGGAGAATCCGTACGCGGCATACCTGCAGAGATGTTATCCAGCTTTTTATGTCTAGTTTTCTTTTTTAAGGTTTTGCAAGTTTTCCGGTCTACCGACAGCTGCACAACCGAAAAGGAGCAATTCTAGGGAGCATAGTTTTTTGCAGAAAAAACTCGATGATAAATGTCTAGAAAAGGCATCTTCAAAGTCTAGAGTAAAATTTGACACCAAGGCTAGAGTTCAGTTCGACACAAAAACCGTTCGCACTTGGGTCTTACCTTTGTTGCAACGCATAGATGCAGGCGATTACCCCACAAAAGCAGGCAGAATCATAGGTTTAAGCCGTCAACACGTCTGGTACTACATAACTAAACTCCAAGAATGCAACCTTATCCTGCAGACAAAGCGCAGCAACGCCACTTTCTATGAGCTTAGCGAGGAAGGTAAAAGACTTCTCACGTCATGTGAGGGTTCAGTGTTTCCGTCAAAACTTTACCGGTTTGATAAGTGTCAGGTCTCTTATGAAATCTTGGTTGAAGGGCGTTATCCTGATGGTAGTTTTAGGCGGGTGGAGATGAATAATTGGACGGCTCTTCTGGGAACCGAGTTGGGTGTTAAGGTTAAGCATACTTCCCGGAGCTGGATTGTGCATGTTGAGGTTATCCGTGGTCGTAATCCGATTGAAGTTACTAATTTGGCTATGAATCTGGCAGACAGGGTTCGGAGTGCGCTTTGCAGCAAGTATGGTTGCGTTTTAAGGGAGGGTCGGGTGGTTGCTGGTGAGATGGCGCATGAGGATCCGATTGCCACACTGTTTGGGCGCTTCTTCACAGTTAGATCTGATAGGCGCAAGATTGATCATAGTTGGGGGCCGGGTGAGTTGGAGCATACTCAGAAGGATGCCGTTATTGAGTATCTGCAGATGCCCGAGCGGGTAAAAAACATTGAATCTGAGGTTGCTGCTCTACGCGGTGATGTTAGCCAGTTAACTGCTACTTTGCGCCAAGTCTTTGATCTGGACAGTTCCGGTGTTAAGGCGCCTAAGTCTTTTGGAGCGAAAGATTATGTGTCCTAACTTGTCGCCGCCAAATAGCCAGCCCCGCTGCTTTCGGGAGCCCTTTTTTGGTTGTGAAAGGCTGTTCAATCGCTGTTTTAGGGTGCTTGGTGGATATGGTAAAAGTCCATGCTTTTTGGGAGGTTGGTTTCTGCGGGTGTTTGGTCCTGATTGGTTTGTGTATAACTTGATGGTTGATAATGGAGCGGTAAACCTTGATTGAACACATTGAACAAGAGAAACGCGGAAAAGCTGTTCAAACACATAAAAAAACCTGTGAGAAGCTCATGGAGAGCTTGCTTAGAAAAAAATATTTCTTTATTTTTGCGGTTGTGAGGGAAAGAGGGCATGACTAAAGGTAAGCCGTGGAGCCCCGAGTTAGAAAAAGAACTAAGTAACCTTGTTAATGCAAAGACCTCGCTAGCCGCTATTGCCAAAAAGTTAGGTAAACCAGAGGAGGCAGTACGGGTAAAGATTCGGCGTCTAGGCTTAGAAGTAGTTGACCCAAACAAAAAAGTTAGGCGCACAACTACTACAACTGAGCTTGAGTTGCCCAAGGAACTGTTCAGTGTAGAGGAAGTTCTAAAGGAACTTCATGCCGCTGTAATGGGTTTGAAGATGCCGGGTTTAGATAAAACTGAGGTCATTCGACTGCGAGGGATTGTTGCTGCTTGTAAAGTGTACAAGGAGATGC
>Ga0123335_1007404_pt1 | contig 12276 bp, 9 predicted proteins | sample BiotimSIPDNA_2_FD_89707 | JGI IMG/M metagenome (GOLD analysis project Ga0123335, IMG submission 89707) | Anaerobic biogas reactor microbial communites from Washington, USA - Biogas_R2 time_0 SIP DNA | ecosystem: Engineered > Bioreactor > Anaerobic > Unclassified | place: Washington, USA... | reverse complement strand
GTCGAGAGGGCACCCTGCAACATGGTCCGGGGGCAATCCTGGAGGGCGCTATCGGGAGTTGCCGGGACCCGACGTCTTTTGGTTGACATGAAGGCCGCGTAGCGGCCCGTCCGGGCCAAAAGGATGAACGTACACGTTAGCAATCGTATATTTCGCCCGGACGATGTCACTAAGAGACAGTCGGGCTGGCTACGGGAGATTTTGGGTCCGGAAGGATGCCCCCGGACATGTTTTAAAACTGTAACGAAGAGATCAAACGCAACAAAGAACTAACAATCAGGAGCATGAACACGCTAGTTAGCAAGATCTGTAGCAGGGGCAGGTACAAGGGCAGGGCTTGCTCTTTGGTGCTACAATCCACATGCCCTCTTTGAGGAGATTTTATGTTTAAGCGTGTTACTGGCCTTACCTTGGTGCTCATGGTTTTTGTGTTGGGATGCAAACTGCCTGGCAGAGAAATAACACCAGAACAAGAAGAGAAGGCTAAACAGGCCTTGTTGGCGGATTTTGAGCAAATGTTAAAATCTCACGAAACCTGTGATCTTGTTGCCTTTCGTGAGTATCACACCCAGAAGGCAAACGGTGCATTTGAGGCGTTAACCAAGATCTTGGACCCATCAATGCTGGACCCAAAATTGAAGGATATCCCTCTAAATGATCGTGGCGCCCTTTGGATGTGTACTCTTGCTAAGCTTGCAAAGTTCAACACTACCGAAGTTGAGCCCCTTGCTGTAGCGGTTAACGTTCAAAACGGGACGGCCAAAGTCTTTTTCAAATGGGGTGGAACCGAGTATGGCTTTCCCATGGCCAGGCAAAATGACAAGTGGCGCTCACCGTTTCCTGGACACGTATTTTTTGTACACGAGTACAAAAAATGGCTTGATACTGTAAAGGAAAATCTGCCTGACGACCAAGCTCGCAACGACTTTCCAGACCAGCTTGCGCACGTGATTAAATTGTTGACACCGTTTCAGCCGAATTGGGCTGAGTTTCCAGAAATGAAATCAGACGACAGTGACTGAATTGGCCACTATTATTCGTGAAACTACTTGCCATATCAACAACTTGGCCGTACCCTTAACTAGGTGAGTAACTGGTTGCTCCATTATACCGGCGGGAACTGATGGCTAGTCCGATTCAGATAGAAGTTGATTTGTCTGATATGTCAAGACTTTATGAGGTGCGGCGGGACTACCTCAACTTGTCAGTGTGCCCAGTGTTTGGGCATCCCAGCCCAGGACTGCTGGTAAATGTCACCGTTATCCTGAAACTTCCAGGCGATGCCAAGGTTGCTTCTCCAGGAAAGGTTATACAGGAGCTGTCTGCAGATTCGTTTTTGGTTCAGTTAGATACAATGCCAGATATCGAGGGTGTGCTGCGCATGATCCAGGAGCCAGCTCCCTCGGTTAGGGCTGATGTTCCCTATTTTCACACTGAACCCCAGCATCAGACCTACCATGAGAAGCCTGCAACGGTTCAGGCCACTGGTAGAAGGATGACTGGCGGTATTGAGGCTGAGCTGGTTGGTACCGTTGAGCCGGATCGAACTGCTAGTTCTCCGCTTACTGCATTTAAGGATATCCCTGAAGTCCAAGTCATTGGAGTCACAGAGGTTGAAGCTGTAATTGCTGATCCACTTCCGCCAGATATTGATATCGAGGTGGTAGCTGAGCCCACAAAACAATCGGTGGCGCCTGCCATTGAAGAAGCGGCTCCGCTGCCCATTTTGTCGGCTGCAGAAGTTTTGGGTGTGGCGGTTGCGCAAGCTGAGCCGCCAGTTTTGCCAACTAAGCAGACCGGCCGCACTCCCAACCTGTCGGCAAGTGGCGAGGGCCGCTTGGTTGAGTTAGTGGACACACTGATAGACCCTTCTTTGGATTTTGGGATGGTAGGAAAGCCGTTTCCTGCTAAGGTTGCAACTAAACAGGACACAGCTGTAAAAGAGCCTGTACATTCAGAAGTTGTTAAACAAGAAGTTTCATCTGAGCAGGTGGAGCCAAGTCCCTCGGATGACGCAGAAGTGACTGGTAAGGAAACTGAATCATCTGATGTTTATGCCAGGATTAAAAACTTGTCGCTTCCTGAAAAGCAAAAACTTGCCAGGTACGGCAAGAGGACTGTCCGCCAGCTTTTGATTCGTGACCCCAATAAAAACCTGCATCGTTTGGTAGTTGGAAATCCAGATGTGGGGCTGGACGAGATTACAGAATACTCGGCTTATCCTGGGCTTTCAAAGGAAGCCATTGAATTTATAGCCCAAAATCGCACTTGGTTGGCTTCAAGGCAGCTCGTATTTAATCTGGTCAGAAATCCTTCCACACCGGTTGAACTGGCAGTAAGACTTGTACCACGCCTAGGCCCTAACGAGTGGCGCTGGCTGGCAAGGCCAGGTGCTGTCAGGGAGCCCATAGCCGCGGCGGCAAGGCGCCAGATAATAGAAGGCAGCTTGTCGTAATCAGAAGCTGGTCATGCGCCAAGTCGGTGATTTTATTTAAAGATCTAGGGCGCGTTGTTGTCAGCTAGAGGCTAGAGCTATGAATTAGAGGCAATCCAGGCTGCCACTAGAATGCTCATCAACTTGCTTTTTGCGTCGTCAGCGCGGCTAGGCAGTAGCACCGGAATTTTAGCTCCAGCAACTACGCCAGCATTCCAGCAACCTGGGACAAAGCGTTGAATTGTTTTGTAAAAGACGTTGCCTGCGTCTAGTGCAGGGAAAACCAGGATATCGGCGTCCCCGCAAACTTCTCCCTGCACACCCTTGATTTCTGCGGCCTCTTTAGAGGTCGCAATGTAGAGATCATAGGGGCCTTCAACTGCAGCTTGTGGGAATGCCCCTTGTTTTGCGGCCTCAACCACTGCCGCGGCGTCAGTGGTGCTTACAATTTTAGGGTTTACCTTTTCTACAGCCGCGACCAGGGCAACCTTTGGTCGCTCGATTCCAAGCTTTGTTGCGACTTCAATGGCGTTTTTGACTATTTGAATCTTGGTTTCAACATCTGGGGCTATGTTGATTGCAACATCTGTAAACAGCAAAGGTTTTGGATAAGTTGGGATCGAAGTCACAGTCACATGTGAAAGAATGCGGCCTGCTTCAACTATGCCGGCTGATTTGTTTAGCACTGCTTTAAGGTACTTTTTGGTGTCCAGTTGTCCTTTAAGTAAAAAATCGCCATGGCCGCCAACCACATGAGAAACAGCCAAGGTGGCAGCGTCATCATCGTCGTAACACTCGATTATTTCACACAGGCCAAGGTCCAGATTGATTGCCTTGGCTTTTGCAGCAATTGCAGTTGGATCTCCAATCAACGTGGCCTTCTTCAGCGCTCCATTTGTAAAAGCCATTGATATTGCTTCTAAGGCTTCCTGATTGGCTGCTGATGGCACCACAATTCGTTTTGGGGACTTGCGGGCACCTTCCAAAAAATCCTGGTCTGTCATGTTTCGAGCTGTCATTCATTCCTCCTGGAACTTCGCTGGTTTTGCATTTAGCATGCTTAGTTCAAGCTGTAAAACAACACTAAATCAATAATCGACCTTTCTTTATTTTTGAATGGCCTTATTTTTAGCCTTCGGGCGCTACAGCGTACCTGAGTGGAGATGGAATGGAAAATATTTTAGGGGTCATTACCCTAATTTCGTTGATGTCTGCCCTTCGAATGCTAAGGGGTGGCTTTCCAGGTGATAGGCCCCTGATAGTTTTGGCCCTTGTCATCATGGGGCTAGCTGGTCATTCATGGTACACAGGCGAGCCAATCACAGGAGTTGTTGCCATTATTGTTGCGCTTGTGGTTGGCATCATTCCGCCCTATCTGTCGATGGCGTCACAGTTAGCCAGAGTAAGGGGGCAAACGCGCTTGTCACTTTGGCTTGAAACTGGGGCTGTAATACTACGACCAGGTGCGGTTCGGCGACTACACTTTCTCGTTACATATACCGTTTATCTGGTTCAGCGAGGTAGGCTCAGTATTTCCGAGGGAATAGAACGTTTGGCCAAGGCTGAACCGTTGTTGGGAGATAAGGGCGCCTCAACGGCTGTTGAAGGGATTTTTTGGTTGCACGCTGCAAAGGAAGACTGGGGTGGCCTTTTAGATAGATTTGAGGGCGTGGCTGCCAAGGATTCGGCGGCTGTAACGGGGCTTTCTTTTGGGGCTTTGTCTTTAATAGTCGAGGCTTATGCAAAGACTAAAAGAGAGGCTCCCTATGGAATTGGTCCAGTCCAGATTGTGGAGCACATGCATCTTGCTGCAGATGGCAAGGTGGCTCATACCAGATCGATTGGTGAATCTGGTGAGCTTCCGGATGCTTACATCGGGCGAGCCAGCGTTTTTTGCCTTGCTTATCTGGGGGGTGACCCGTCTGGGTTTTTAGGACGACGTTCTGCCTTGCGCCCCTTGTTTACCAAGGCTGAGCTGGCACAGTTTTCGGATGCCAAGGGCAGGACTTACAACGAAGAGGACATTGAAAGGCTGCAGGCTGAGCTGGGGGTTCAAAAGGACCTGCCTTCGTTTTTGACCAGTTTCAGGGCTCCAACTCCGGCTTCAGCGAGCTTAGCCTTTATTTCTGGCGTGATTTTGCTTGCCGTCATGGCAACTGGCAGCTCAATTGACCCTTCCTATCTATTACGTTGTGGTGGCTGTCTGGCAGACCGTGTGGTCAACGCAGGTGAGTGGTGGCGCCTGTTTACATCAATGTTTTTGCATGCTGGTCCAGTTCACTTCTTGGTCAACGCCCTGTTTTTAATCCAGGTGGGAAATCTGGCAGAGCGACTGATGGGGCCTTGGCGTTTTTTGGCTGTCTATCTGTTTTCTGGGGTGGTGGGTTCTGTAACGGCGGTTGCCTTGGGGCAGCCTGCAGTTATGGTTGGAGCGTCTGGAGCGATAAGCGGGATTTTTGGCGCTGGTGCTGTGATGGTGTTTGCAAGCAGGCGCAGGATGCCTTTGCGCTGGGTGCGCCGGAACATGAGTGCGTTTACCTTTACCTTTCTTGCGAATTTATTCCTAGGCCTGGCTATTCCAATGGTTAGCTTGTCGGCTCATGGCGGCGGGTTTGTGGCTGGTATTCTGCTGACCGCTATTTTGGTGCCGTTGACTAGGATTCCTAAGGTGCTGCGCGATATTGGTAAGGTGGCCGTCGTTGTATTGTGGATTGCCGCTTTTGCGCTTGGAATTTCAGGGGTTAGACATTCATTTAATATGGATCTTTCCAAGCTGATTCCAGTTCGACAAGCTCATGCCACTTTGACTTTAGAGCGTGGCCAGACCGCCAGTGTTACAATCGCACATCCCGGGACTTGGGCAAAGATTTCCAGAAAGGAGTTGCCAAATTCACCACCTGCTTGGGTTGGAAGTCAGGGGCAGCTCTTTTACATTGATGCCGCATGCGGGCCAATGCAAGTTGATATCGGCGATGGACAGATTCTGCATGTTGAGCCTGGAGATAGTGAAACCTTGATGGAACTTTTGAAAGCTGCCAATGCTGGAGTTGATGGAATTGAGTTTTTGGGCGGTCCCAACGGTTGGGTCCTTGCTAATAGGCCAGAGCCAGATGGCGCAGTGATGGTGCAAGCTAGAAAGGTATTTGAAGCCGGGATGTTACAATTGGGCTTTAGATTTGAGGCTGGTACAAATGAACTTCAGCTTCTGGACACGCTACTTGAGCAGTCTGCTTTGGATGAGTGTGTTGCACGCTGATGAATATTTGTGTGGTATTTTTGGGTTCACCAACGGTCAATTTCGAGGTACCATCGCACGTTGGTGACTTTGTGGGAGGAGAGCACGATGAGAAGAGTATTTGCTATGTCGCTTATGGTTCTTTTTACTGTGGCAGCCTGTGCTACAAGCAAAGGACCTTCTGAAGCAAAGCCAGTGGAATCACAGGAGAAAAAAGTGGCAGTTGAACCTGGTGTTGTTAAAATGACCCTTACAACGAACCTGGGGGACATTGAAATGGAGCTTTATTCGGATAAGGCTCCTAAAACTGTGGAAAATATAACGAAATTAGCCTCGGGAGGATTTTATGAGGGTATCCTGTTTCATCGAGTCGTACCTGGGTTCGTGATTCAGGTTGGGGACCCGTTGACCAAGGACCCAAGCCAAAAGGCTAGGTGGGGTTCTGGTGGTCCAGGTTTTCGCTTTGACGATGAGCCAGTTAAGGGCGAATATGAGCGTGGCGCTTTAGCGATGGCTAATGCCGGGCCAAACACTAATGGAAGCCAGTTTTTTATCTGCTTGGCCAACTTGTCTGGCCGCTTGCCAAAGCAGTACAACCTGTTTGGTAAGGTTGTAAATGGCATGGATGTTGTTGATAAGATTGCGGCTTTGCCTCGTGATGCTCGTGATTGTCCTACAACCGATGTAAAGATTGAAAAGGTCACCGTTGTTAAGTAATTTCACGCTTCAGGTAAAACTCGTGGCCATCTAAACGGCACAAGCTTTTGGGATGTTTCATTAAATAGACCTCAAGAATAGGAAATCAAATCTATGGAAAAGGATTTAGAGGGCTTCCGCCCTGAAGAGAACATGGAGACAGAGGATTTTGCAACCTTGCTTGACTCTGGTTTTTCGGGCCCATTCAGATACCTTTCAGTTGGTGACCGCATCCAGGCCACTATCGTGGGAATCGGTAATGATTCTTTGCTGATGGACGTTGGTCAACGCAGCGAAGGTTCGATTCCCACCGACGAGTTTACTGAAGATGAGCTGATGGACTTGAGAATTGGCGATGTGCTTGAGGTGTATGTAGCCCAAGTCACAAGGGGAATCCGGCTGTCTCGTGGGATGCGTGGGCGATCACTGGACCTGGAGGCTTTAAAGGATGCTGCCAAGGCTGGGATCCCAGTTGAAGGGAAGGTAAGTGGCGAAAATAAAGGCGGTTATGAGGTCGACCTGCCTGGGGCAAGGGGGTTTGTTCCTCACTCGCAGATCGATATTGGGGTGCGTCAACAGCCTTCGGAATACATTGGCAAAACATTTAAATTCCGGATATTAGAGATCAAGGGCAAGGATGTGGTGTTGTCACGTGCTGCCTTGCTGAAGGAAGAACAAGCTGCCCAGCGCGATCAGCTGATGGCCGAGCTTAAGGATGGCCAGATTCGTAGTGCCACCGTCATAAAGCATGAAGATTTCGGGGCCTTTGTCGACCTTGGTGGTGGTGTAAATGCCTTGATCCCAAGGTCCGAGATCTCTTGGACTCGTGGTGATGATCCAACCCAACTGCTGCCAGTTGGACAGACCGTTTCGGTGATGATCACTCGCGTGGAAACCCGTGATGGCAGGCCTAGAGTTTCTGCAAGTTTGCGCCAGTTAGCGGAAGATCCCTGGAATTCAGTGTCTGATGAATTCGCGGTTGGTCGGACTGTGAAGGGCAAGGTGGTGAGGATGATGCCTTTTGGGGCCTTTTTGGAATTGGCCCCTGGGGTTGAGGGGCTGCTTCACATATCAGAGATGAGCGCTGAAAAGCGGCTGCGTTCGCCTGGTGAGTTGCTGAAACTTGGCGACGAAGTTGATGTTTCAGTTACTGTTTTTGACCCTGCACAAAGAAAGATAAGCCTTTCTATGAAGGCGTTGGCGGTAAAGGAAGATGACATTGATGTGGCGACTAGAGCACGTTATATGCCTTCATCAAAGCAGCCAGCAGGGGAAACAGCCTTGGCGATGGCGCTAAGATTGGCTCAGGAAAAGGCCAAGAAATAGTTTTTATCCCAAAAGCGGGTTCAATCACAAAGTTTACCCCAGATTCCAAGGCCTTTGGCTTTGGCTATCTGTGTGGCTAGTTTGTATTCAGCTTCAAAATCGCGGTTGTCACCCATGAATAACGAGCGGGCTAGGCCGGCTTGAATCAAAGCCAAGCCAAGCGATTGGTCGCCCGCATAAACGTGCGCCAACAGTCGACCGTAGCGATCTCTGCAGTCGGCCTCGTAAGTAAGATGAACGGTTTTACGAAGGCTCAAGTCTTCTAGCAAGGCCAAGGCTTCTTGGGCTCCACATTCATAGGGCCTGCCAAGTTCAGGTGCATCAATCCCAAGGATTCTGACGCGTTCACCGTTTTCAAGCTCAAGGGTGTCTCCATCGATTACATAGGAAACCCAGGCGACTGGAGGGCCACAATCGTTCGTGCAGGAGATGCTTAATAGGCAAAACACAATGAAAAGTAGGGGCGTTAGCTTGTAGTTAGTTAGCGTAGTGGTGTTGTTTTTCCAAGTGATATTTTTCCAAGTCTTGTTTTTCCAAGTGTCATCCTTCAACGATTTGTTTTTCCACGCGAAAATCTCGCTTTGCAAGGTTAAGATCTTGCGTTTCATTGGCCACCACCAGTGCATCGATCATTTGTTTGTCCCGGGGTTCCAATTCCATCAAAAATCCCGGTACTTCTTTGATTACACCAAGTTTCCGAATCCCAGTCATACCCTATGGAAATTCCAGATTTTGGGGCTGGATGTTCAGCTTGGGCGACAATCTCGCCATCTTTGTTCATAAAAGTCAACGTTCCAGAACTGTTGTACAAAGTCAGGCCCTTTGGCGAAAACGCGGGCACTGCTTCTTTGATTCCTTGGTTTTCATACATGTTGTCGCTGCCAGATAGTACATAGAATCTGCCAGCTTTCAGTGGCAAGCATTTGGTGTCAGGGATTTTGAACTGCCTAGTTCTGTCGTTACTAAGATGCTCAAGCACCATCCCAGCCAGGTCAAAATCTGCAAAGGCATATATCTCTATCCATTCTCCCATTGGATTGTCAGCTCCAGGTGTATCTGGATAAAGCTCAGTAATAATCAGGTCCCACAGTCTTGCCTGTGTTATCGGCCGCTGGCCGCCTTCCTCATTCAGACAGTGATCAGGCATTGGGCAGGCATTGTTTTGTTGGCCAGGAGTGCCTAGATTTTCGCCATCATAAGTATCTGTTTTTGCGTCAACGTCGCACCAAGTGGGGCTTTGGTCAGGTTTTTCCAAATCAAGGACGCAGCGCTGCCAGGAGCGTCCTTGTGATGGTTCAGCCAAGTTTCCATAGCTGACCGCGTCTATCAATTCATCTGCACACCAAATTTCGATGTAGCCACCTGCATTTGGAAGCACCATTTCTGGCCATGAGTAGTCGGCTGTCTGGGCGCCCATAACGGCGTTACCAACAGTTATGTACTCGTTTGGTTGAATTGTGAAGGCCAGCTCTGACAGTACCCTGTGCGTTTTTGGGCGGCCCGTGCCTGCGGCAATAAAATCAAGGCCATCAAGGCTAATGGGGTGGCCAGATGCATTGTAGATTTCAAACCATTCTTTTTCGTTGTCCGCGCCCACAGGATTTGCCATCAACTCGGTTATCAGCAGTTCCTGGAAGGCAACGTTGCATACTGTGGTCTTTGGTGCTTGGAAATCCTGGTGGTCGCAGGAAGTAAAAAGCAGCGCTAGCACGACTAGCACAAGCAGTTTGTGCATTAATGGCCCAGCCAATTACCCCTCCTAAAAACTGGTTGAAATGGCTGCCCTCAAGGAAAAGCTGTTTCTCGATGGAGGCGGCCCACAGTTGGTTGTCTTTGTAAACAGTAAACGGTCGTCCAGCCACCTGATCCAGTTGCCAGTAAGTTGCAGGTCCAGGTCTCCAGACGACCAAGTCAGCAGCCTTTGGCTTCCTTTTAGGTAGACACTAACGGATGTTTCACCCCTGCATTGACCAGGTAGCCACTCTGGTAAAGGCCCATCTGTGTCCCAGCTACCGCAGATTTGATTTGCATGCCGAATTGGCAAGGTGGTGGTTGAATCATCGCGATATCCAAGGCGAATCCACAGTTTTGGCCCTGGACTTGCATCAATACGCACATTCAGATTTGTTGACCAAGAGTGATCAAACTTGTCTTTTAATGCGTAGATATCTTCAAAAATCTGGCGAAACGACAGGGCTAGCTTGGTCCTGGGGATCCTTTTGGTGGCAAATCTTACAGACCAGTAAACTTTTGCACCGCCAGACCAGTCTCCTTGGGAGTTAATGTGTGGGCTGTAAGAAAGATTTCGACCGGATTTAGCCAGGTTTTCATCGTGATACACCAATCTGAGTCTGGCTGTTTCATGCTGGCTAAAACTAATCAAGGTCTTAAAAATCAGCTCCAAATCCGTTGAAGGCTTTATTGGGCCAGCATTAAAGAAACCAAGTGGTCTCGCGCACCAGCCAGGATCGCCAGGTTGCGCGGTTTCATCGCATTTGTCGTGGCGGTGATGCCACACATCTAATCGACTGCCAATCGCGATGAATTGCGATGCTTTCCAATCGAGCTCAAGACGGCCACCAATCTCGTCACGTCCTCTAATACCTTGGAATTCATCTGGATCTGCCGTGCCTCGTGAATAAGGGTTGTCGTAGTTTGGCGAGTAGTATCTAAACGATGGGGTGATTTCAAGCTTTGAAAGCGGCTTGATGTTAACCAGAATCAAGCCAGCCAAGGCCCCTCTGTCGGTGGAAGTAATTTCAAAACCTCCATCGACGATTCCTTTGCTAAACGCACCGTTCAGTCCCACAGCCCCAAAGAAGCCGCGATCCCAGGGATACTTCGAAGAGCGGGTGTGTTGTATATGCTCGCCGCGCACCCTAAATTGACGCCAAGCACCATATCCAGTGATTCCAAGGAAAACGTGATTTTGGAAGTGATAACCAATGCTTGCGCCCCCAAGTGCCTCATGGACTGCCCATGGCAGAGTAGGGGATTCACAAGAAAAACCGTCGCCTGTCTCTTTGTTTTGCACCTTTGGCATCTTTTGCGACGCCTTGCACTGCGGCTTTGAAGCAGGACATCGATCATAATCAAAGTGATTAACGTGAATATTATCAAGGTTATACGAGACGAAGGCCGTGGCATCCCATTGCCTCCTGTACCTGACTGCGGCACCAAGCAGAGTTTTTGTGTATGACATCGAGCCCGAAATGATCGAATCCGACACACGGGTTCCAGGGACAAATCCATCTGGCCATCTATACCCAGTCGTATCAAAGGTTAATCGCTGGCCAAATCCGATTCTATAGGAGCCAACAATCCATGAAAGCCTGTCATCAACTTGAGTTACATAGGCCTCGACAGGGTCAAACCTGATCTTGCGACCAGGAAGCAAGATGGGCTGTCCAAAGCCAGCTGACTGAGCAAGCCCATATTTAGGCCTAGCAGCAATTGTAAAACCGACCGTGATGCGTTTGGGCGCATTAAATCTGCCTGTAAGCCAGGTTGAAGCCTCGCCACTACCAATTTTCCAAAGTGAACTAAGAGCCAAAGCACCAATCCGCTTACCAGCTTGAGGTGGCCCATAAACATCAATCTGCTCAATCAGGTAGTCCCTGGTTTCCTCATCGATTTCACCATCCATGAAGTTAAATTCAAGCTCATCAATACTTTCAATCTCTTCAGGCATAGCATCACAAAAGCCATGACGACAACACAGCACCAACAGATGCCCAACACAGATTTGCGACCATGCACAACGAGACAGCATCATCCAAGATCCAGAAACCCACCGATGATAGTTATCGAGTCAAAGGCGGGTTTTGATTCAGGCGGGGGGGGGCTGGAGGCGGGGCTGGGGCGCGGAAAAGGGGGCGGAGGCAGGGGCGGGAACAGGGTTGAAATTGCCGCTTGCCTTCGCCTTTATAGTATGCGATAACCCCGGGTTATGAGAAAGCACCTTCCACAACTTTGTCTCTGGTTTGTTTCCTGCCTGGCCGGGGTTTTGCCGGCTGCTAACGCCACAGCCCAGCCTGCGCACATCATTGCTGTTTTTGACATTGAAAGCAGGGATGTTCCCATAGGCGCCGCAGCAATGGTTGATCTTAACGACTACATGTTTGTGCGTTTGGCCGCTGCAGGCTTTAAGCTTACTCCCCAAAGCCAAGTTCGGGACCGTGTCGTTCAGCTTAAAGCCGAGTCCCATCAGGACTGCTTCGACCAGTCTTGCCAGATTGACCTTGCCAAGGCTGTTGCCGCTCAAAAGGCTTTGGCCAGCAAGTTAAGGAAATATGGTGATTCGTGTTCCCTGCAATCAGTGATCTATGACCTTAGAACTGAAACCACAGATGACGGCGCCGAAGCTCAAGGACCCTGCACTGTCGCCGGGATTAAGGCATCAATCGACCGGGTGGTCGCAATATTCAAGGGCGAAGTAGTCACTTCCAGCGGTCCCGTCAGTGGTGGTCGTGTTGAAACCAGTCAAGTCATTGATCGAGGCGCTGACATAGTCAACGTTCCGACGGATGAGACAGCATTTTTCGTCATTCACAGCAACCCAAGTGGTGCGACCGTCTCTATTAAT
>Ga0123335_1007403_pt1 | contig 12276 bp, 14 predicted proteins | sample BiotimSIPDNA_2_FD_89707 | JGI IMG/M metagenome (GOLD analysis project Ga0123335, IMG submission 89707) | Anaerobic biogas reactor microbial communites from Washington, USA - Biogas_R2 time_0 SIP DNA | ecosystem: Engineered > Bioreactor > Anaerobic > Unclassified | place: Washington, USA... | reverse complement strand
ATATGTGCGCGCACAGGGACTCCCCGACTCGCTCCGCGTGGCGGAGCTCGCTGGATTAGGCGGCTGTTTAAATAGTGTACAGCCGCCGTCAGAACATAGGCTTCTTGTCACACCGGGCACTACAGCAAAAACCCCGACATTGTCGGGGTTTTTGCTGTGCGCGCACAGGGACTCGAACCCCGAACCGCTAAGGTATAAGCTTAGTGCTCTAACCAATTGAGCTATGCGCGCTCGCTTTTCTAACGCTTAACCTGACGAACCACTTCATTTAATCAGTTGAGATCACCCAGTTAATTGTCTGAGCCAGATTATACGGCAAATAACCAGTGAAGAAAGACCAAGGTAATTAAGAGGCCACTGATTAAAACGGCCGCACCTGCAATAATTAGCGGACTTTGCCACCAGATATACTTATTCGGCTGATTATCCATTACCACGGCTTCACTCGTCTCACCCGTCTGCTCTGACCCTAGATCCTGAACAGTTTTTCCATCAGCTAAATAAGGCTCGAGTTCTGGATCTATTCTGCCTGACTGCTCACTGGCATACTGTCGTAAATCCTGAGGCTGCTGAGACAAAACCAAGGCTGTACCCAAGCCAGCAACCAATACCAAAACCGCGGCCAAGCTCCCTAGCATCCGGTAAGAAAGTTTGGGCAAGGAACTCTGCCGGCTAGATTCACCGCCAGGCTGTTGCATGTTATCGCTGACAACTGGTCCAGTACCTAAATAATGTCGGGATATCTGAGGAATTGAACTCGCATTTATATCTACATTTAAAGGAGATGGTGACGCGGTCGGCATTTCTTCTTCATGCACGCCAATTTCTTTCATGCCAGAAGAAGTTTTAGGTATAACTGACTCGCCGCCAGTGCTTTCAATTTTTTCATCCAATGTTTCTTCTTCAATCTGCTTCAGCAGATCATCAAGAGAAAGGTTGTCCATATTTCTTCTCCGCTCTCGCCGGTTTTATTACCCACCAGGCAATTCCAAGTCCACTGAAAAATAAAGCGCCCGCACCCATTAACCAGAACGGCCCACTTGAAGCACTAACTGGTTGAGCCGCTTTGGTCGCCGGATAGCTGATTAAAGATGGTGATGGTTTAGGTGTGATAACCGTCACAGGTGTGGGAACTGGTGTAGGAGTTGGTGTAGGAGTGGGACTAGGTGTCAAAGTTGGGGTCGGTGATGGTTCAGCTAACTCTCCAGAAGGTGTTGAGACAAAGGATGGATAGGTGCTGTCAGCCTGAACCAAAAAAGTTCGCGTTTCTACTTGCTGTACCCCATTTTCATCGGTGTAGCGAATGGTAACCGAGTGCGAACCAGGCTCTAAATCATCTGGAGGTGACCATGACCAGTTCCCCTGTGCATCCGTTTCAACCACATCATAATAGGTGTTTTCGGAGTTAACTTCGATCTGTAAAACACTACTGGGTGGCGCTTTACCGGAAATTTCTGGCTGGGTGGCCGAGACAATTTCATCCTCTTTGGCCGGGTAAATAATCGTAATCTCGCTTTGCGGCAAGGTGCCAAAGCGGTCGGTCTCAGACAATAAATCATCCAGAACATTACCCTCAGGCGCATCTGTTTCATCCGTCAAAGTATCGTCAACAATTTCATCATCAAATTCATTCTGAGTAAGATCGTCTTCTTCAATAAAATCATCCGAGGCCAACAATTGGCTGACGTCCTGACCAAACTGCAGTTCGCCAAGCAGATTAAGCTGACGATATTTAATCGATGCATCCAAGGATTCGCCATCAACTCCAATCACTTGGATTTTGAGATCTGTATTGGAATCTATTGAAAAAATTGCCGAGGCATCCTGAGTTCGCATCTGCGACAAAGCAATATTCCAACTGCCATCTTGCTTAGCGTAAGCCGATAACGGCGAAGCGCCAGGTGAGGTAATGTAAATCAATGAACCATTGGCCGGGCTAGCCGCTGGTGTCCGGATTTTTCCCTGCGCTGAATCAGCCTCTGAAGGCTCCAACCCTGGCCGAGAGGTTCGGACTGTAAATGGTGATTTATTATTATCAAAATAATTGCGGTTACTGGTACCAATCCGGAAATAGTACATTGTTGATGGCTTTAAATTAGTAACCGTAATGTGGTGCGTTCGGTACAAGCTACTCTCGCCACTTAACTGATCGCGGTCATCCAAGATTTTTTGCTCTAGATTTTTAGCAGACTCGCCATATTCCAATAAGCCCATCGTTGGTGCTCTAGTAGTAAATGAAACAGAAAAGCTGGTATCAGTAATGTTGGTGATACGAACTTGCTCGGGAGTTTTATCCGCATCTGCTCTTGGCAAAAAGCCGCCAGTGCCTTCTCCAACCAGCAAAACACCTGCCACTACACCAATAATTAGAACTCCCAAACCCAAGATGGTGGGAATTCTTGTTTTCATTAACGCATCTAAGCGTAGCCAAATCAGGGCAGAACGCATATTACTATCGTACTAGACTTTCCTTTACCTTCGCAATGTCATTATTATTTAAGACTTGTTTTGAGTTGCTCCAGAACACTTTTAGCCTGGATAATTGTTTTTATTGATTAGCTGAGTTGTCTTCAATTGTTTCAGTGGTGTCCGTAGTGGTGGTGTCAGGAGTATCGGCAGAAGCATCAGTTGAGCTATTTTCGGCAGAATTTTGAGGCGTGGTTTCGGCCGTTTCCGAAGTTTCCGTAGTTGCGCCATTGACAGATTCTGTACCGGCTTGGCCGACCGACTCATTCAAAGCTTGATTTACAGCTGATTCAGCTGACAAATTATTCTCAGGTGGTAGCTCAGCTTGCTGGAGTTGATCAAGTGTAATCACTGACTCAGAATCTTTATCCAATATCCTGATTGGCAGACGCTGAATTTCCTGTCTCAGCTCATCCTCAGATAAATAAGTATAGGAACTTATTTTGTCGAATACTTCATACTTAAAAGTTGGACTGAGCGGCTTGGCCAGCTCGGTTAACTCAGGATCAATTTTTGAGGTTTTCTGACTCTTAAAAAGTTCAGCTAAAATGCCAACCACAATCACCACCAGGGCTAAAACCAAAGCTAAAAAGACAAATCGGTGTTTGCGCAGTTGATTGTAAGTTAAAGCCTTATTTTTCATAAACTAGCCTCGGCTGGGTTGGCGGCAGTTGATCGGGCCGCTTTTCCGGTATTTTCGGTTTCGGCCGAACCTTCCTGCTGAACATATAACCTCAATCTGATAGTGGCAGACATTGGTAATATTTCCTCAGAATTACTCTGACTTAACTGTAAAGTTTCAATCGACATTAATGGTTGATGCCGCTCAATCTGCTGGAGATACTGCAGAATTCCTTCATAGTCACCCATGACCTGAAATGTTGTGTCGTATGGCACTAAAGTTAGGTTAGCCAAACTTACTGGCTCATCATTTTCCACTAAATTAACGGCTAAGGACGGCGCCGACACGCCTGTAACCAAAACTGATTCTTGCCTGGACAGATACTCCAGATAAAGCAAAATTTCTTCTAACGACGGATTCTGGAAAAATGACAGCTGAAGATTGTCTACCTGATCCTCAAAAGCCGTCCACTCAGTCTGGGCAGTTGCTAAAGCGGCCACTTTTTGCTGAAGTGCCACATTCAATTCCTCTTTTTCTTCAATTTCCTTGAGGAGATCCGACATTGTAATTAAGGTCGGACGCAGGGCAAACAAGGCAAAAACCGACACAATAACTATCGACATTACCAGCTCGATTGAAACTCTAAGAATTGGTTTCTCGTAAAACTCTTCCAGACTTTTCTGGACATTCTGTGAGCTGACAAAATCCTTGTTAATTTTCATACATTTTAGTTTTTTACTCTGTGACCTTGAATTCCTGAAGTGCTTTGGTGTAAATGAAGCGAATTGAAAAACTCATTTCTTGATCTTGAGAATTACCCATTTCAATCTGACTGACTGAAATACGCTGAAATTCCGGCGTAGCTTTTAAATTTTCAACTAACTGAGTAATTTTTTTTAGTGAACCGGCATTCCCCTGAAGAGTAATAGAACCATTCCCCATCTGGAATGTATTGAAGGTCACACCAGGTGGCGTAATGGTGCCAAATATTTCAAACACCTCCAGCTTGCCCTGCTGATCCAAAACCCGATCAACATTTTCAACCTGTCGCTGAGCTAACCGAAATTCCTCTTCAAAAGTGCCATATGATTCAACCACCGCTTTTTTCTGCATTACCTGATTATTTAAATCTGTCAGCTGACGATCCAAATAAAAACGCGAGAAAAAGCTGGCGATCACCACAAGTTCGGTAAAGATAATTAAATGACGGCCGGTGCTGACCAGCCAGCGCATAGTCCGGCCAGCTAGTGAATCAAAAAACGGGTCATCAGGATACAGATTCACCTTAGGAATCTTAACTTTCCGCTCATGAGCCGATATAAAGGGCAGGCGCATACATTTAGTATAGCGACTTTTGCCATGTTTTTTGTAAAGAGTTTTAGATTTATATTTATTGAGGTTTTACATTTATATTAATTTTGGGGATTTGCAGATTATTCTAGGGGAATTTGTGTTATTTCAGCCCAAATTTTCCCTCTGGCACGTATAATAACCATTATGAAGACCTTACTGGTCAATCGGCAGGCTCGATTTGAGTATGAAGCCCTCGAAACCTTCACCGCAGGAATTGTATTGGAAGGTGGCGAGGTTAAAATGTTGCGGCAAAAAAAAGGCAGTTTAGCGGGTAGTCATATCCGAATTATTAATAATGAATTAGTGCTGTTAAATGCCCAAATTCCTCCTTATCCCTATGCCCGCAACGAAGACTACGACCCTATCCGGACGCGCAAACTCTTGATGTCCAAACGGGAAATCTTACGCCTGCAGGAAGCCCAACAATCTAAAGGCAAAGCTATTATTCCTTTGGAAATTGGCTTGCAGGGAAAATTTATCAAAGTAAAACTTGCTGTTGCCCGAGGAAAATCTCAGCAGGACCGGCGTGAAGAAATCCGCCGCCGCGACCTTGACCGCCAAACGGCCAGAGACATTAAAAATTTTTCTTGAGGAAGGATCATCCTTGCCACTTCTCTAGCCTGGAAGGATCATCCTAGGATGATCCTTCTCGAGGAAAATAAAGGCAAGGATGATCCTTCAATTTTCACCTCCACCACCCTTAAAACGTCAAAACTCCCCTTCATGAGGGGAGTTTCAACCTAAATTCTTTAATAATTATCTAATCTTGCGCAGAACTGGCATGCCAGTGCGCTCGGTTTCGACAATCTCGTATCCTTCTGGGAGTTCGAAAACTGCCTCATCACGGATATCGCGGGCAAAGAAGAAAATCGGTCGGGTAATACCGTTCTTTAAAGTGACCATCTTCTTGTGCAGGTAATAGGTTTGTCCTTTTTTGTTGACGTACTTTACTGGCTCATTTGCCATAGCCGCCCTTTCTTTCTTCTTTTCTCCTATGTCAGGATTGTTTCTACATTACTTGAGGAACTCCTCGAGTGCAAGGGGTAGTTTGGTCTTAATTTGGGTATCCTTATGGTGTTTGTGCTGAAGAGATAATATATTCTATTTGATCTATAGGCATTAATTCACCATTTAAAAAGAGCGAAGGTGTGAAGCTCAATTGGAGCAATTCAGCCCTTCTGAGGTCCTCTTCTACTAAATTTTGATACTCATTTGACTCTAATAATTGAACCCAATCGACTTCATTAAGCCCCAAATCTTCACTTCGCAATTGAAAATAGGCGATTGTTTCTTCTTCATTTAACTCGCTCAACTCCGCCTGATGGGCATACATAAAGTCATGCATCTCCCAAAATTTTCCATTGGCGGCTGAAATCTCAGAAATTTCCGCTAACAGATATGCCGTCGGATGAATCTGAATTAAAGGGAAATGACGGTAAACCAATCTGACTTTGTCAGGATACTGGGTTGCCAAACCCTTAAGAACACCACTCGCTCCCTGGCAGGCCGGACATTGGAAGTCAGAAAACTCAACAATGGTAAATTCTGCGTCCTCGCCCGCTCCTAGGGTATGAGGAGAGTCGGTTAATAATTCTTCAGGGTTAACCGTTTTGGTCACGCCGGTGAATGGGTCAGCCACTGGCTGTAACCAATTTTGGGCTACCCAGCTGAAACCAAACACAAATAATAAAGTTAGCGCCAGAGTGGCAATTAGTAACTTGGCATTTTGCATATTTTCTCCTGCTATTTACTTATTTAATTTAGTTTTTTGTTTTTGGTTTTTTTTGATTTAGCTGAGACCATCGCCTCCTAAAACCTTTTTAATTTGGCTTATCTTATTTAGGCCAAACTCGCTCTCCCGTTTCCACATTTTCAATAATAATGGCCGAAACTGGACAGCTTTGAGCGGCCAGCAGTTTAACATCATCTAATTCGGCCTGGGAAATTACGGTTGAAGTATTTTGATCGTCTAATTTGAATACTTTAGGCGAAATTGCCTGACAAGTTCCGGCGCCGATACATTTTGAGCGATCAACCTTAACCAGATATTTGCCTGGCATTTGACCGCGAACAGTTTGGATTGTGCCGTCTAATTCACTTGGTGATTCAGCTTGACTATTTGCCGAGTTAGTTTCATCCGGTTGAGGCATAGGCTTTCTATTCTAGCAAAGAGACTTTTTGGGAAAGCCCTCTTGGGAAGGCTTGCCCTGGAAGGATCATCCTTGCCCCTCGTCTTATCTGGAAGGATCATCCTAGGATGATCCTTCTTGAGGAAAATAAAGGCAAGGATGATCCTTTTTGGCTATTTAAAAAAAGGACTCGTTGTGAATGTGTTCGGGCGGTACACCTCGCTCAGTCAAAAGATGTCGAACATCCTGAATCATGGCGTTACTACCGCACAGGTAAAAACCTCGTTCAGAAAAATCTTCTTGAATCGACAGGGCGTCAGTGACGTAACCCTTGTGAAGTTGCCAGTTTTCACTCGGGCGTGACAAAACCGGTTCAAAATTAAAATTCTGGTGCTCGCTGGCTAAAATGCCAAAATCATCATACCAAAATTGGTCAGTTTCATAGCGCATGCCCCACAAAAGCTTCATCGGTCGATCATCATTTTTAGTAATTAATAAATCTTCCAGCATGCCCTTAAACGGAGCAATGCCAGAGCCGGTAGCAATAAAAATTAGTTCCTTTTCTGCCTGACCCAAAGAAGTATTGCGCTCGGGAACGGTAAAACTGCCTAAGGGGCCAGTCATTTTCACTTCATCACCTGACTGAAGTTCAGATAAATAGCGCGTCCCAGGGCCCTGAGGCGACAAATCTACTAGCATTTCCACCGCATGATTAAGGCTGGGCGGCGAGGCAATTGAATAAGATCGCTGATGGCCGGTGGCTGGTATCTGGACCAACATATATTGACCAGCTTTAAAGTTCACCAGATTTGGTTCAATTAATTCAAAATGAAATAGGGTAAAACGCTGATTAAGCTCAGTTTTCCAGGCTAATTGCGCTCGAAACGGTTGAAATCTGACTCCTGACATGAACGTATTGTAGCAATAGATATAAGAGTTAAGCTCTCAGCTCACCAAATATTTCCCTCAGATTATTACTAATTTGAAATAATTTGAAATAAGTTGAAATAATTAGAAATTAATTGAACCTGTTAGTCATAACCCTATAAATATCCTGGCTAAAACTAAAAAAGTACCGACACTCGATGGTATACTCACTGTTATGCCTGGAGATAATACAACAGACCAAACTTCGGTTACTTCCGCTGGCGTTTCTCGCCAAGAAAGATCCCGTGAAGAGCGCAAGCGCAAAATTGCTGAGCTCGAGGCTAAAGGCATTGAAACATATCAGCCAATCGCCAATCCGACTCATACTGCTGAGGAAGCTTTGTCAGCTGACGGCCAAGCGGTGGTCGTAGCTGGTCGGATTATGGCCTGGCGTGGACACGGCAAAATTCAATTTGCAGATTTACATGATCAGACCGGCAAAATTCAGCTGGCTTTTAAAGCCGATGATCTTCCGGCCGACCAATTTGAGCTTTTGTCACTGGTCGACACTGGCGATTTCCTGGAGGCTGGCGGCGTAACCTTTACCACGCGCGCTGGTGAACGCACCGTCCAGGTCAGCCAATTTACGATTCTAAGCAAGGCGGTCACGCCGCCACCGGCTAAGCACCAGGCCTTCAAGGACAAAGAAGAACGTCTGCGTAAACGCTACTTAGATTTAATGCTAAATCCAGAGGTGAAAAATACCTTGGACAAACGCTGGGCGATTACTCAGGCGGTTCGGGAATTTTTGTGGAGTCAAAACTACCAAGAGGTGGAAACGCCGGTTTTGCAAAATCTCTACGGTGGCACCAACGCCAAGCCTTTTACCACTCATCTTAATGCCCTAGATATTGACATGTATTTGCGCGTGGCGCCGGAGCTTTACCTTAAACGCCTAATTGTTGGTGGATATGAACGGATTTTTGAGGTCGCCCGCAATTTCCGCAACGAAGGTATGGATCAATCGCACTCACCGGAATTCACGATGGTGGAATTTTACGAAGCTTACGCCGACTACAACCGGATTATGGAGCGCACCGAAGCGATGCTTAAATATGTCGCTGAGAAAGTTAACGGCACTTTAGAAGTACAAGTTGACGACAAACAAATTGACCTGAGTGGTCAGTGGCTTCGCTTAACTATGGCCGAGGCCATCAAAGAACATCTTGATCTAGATTGGAATACCATTACTGATGAAGAAATCCAACAAGTTCTAGACCAGCACCACTTTAAAGTGCCAGGTATTTTCAGTCGCAACAAAGCTTTATATGCCATTTTTGATCATCTGGTAACTGGCCAGCTGATTCAGCCCACTTGGATTGTGGATTACCCGCGTGAAGTCAGTCCGCTGGCGCGTCAGCACCGGTCTCAGCCGGATTTGGTTGAGCGATTTGAAGGCTATATTGGCGGCAAAGAAATTTTTGATGGCTGGTCCGAGATCGTCAGTGCCCAAGAACAAACCCGTCGTTTTGAGAATGAACAGCGCAATATGCAAGCGGGCGATGATGAAGCTCAACCTCTGGATGAAGAATTCCTGGAAGCATTAAGCTACGGCTGTCCGCCACTTGGCGGTATCGGCTTTGGTATTGACCGCTTGGTGATGTTCCTGACTAACAATTGGAGCATTCGCGAAGTCATTGCCTTCCCTCTGATGCGACCAAGAGATTAGGTTAGGATTTTTTACTCATGTGAGGCAATTGTAAGCCTCACTTATAAACACTCTACCTCAAGGAAGCCTCACCCGGGTGAGGCTTCCTTGAGGTGTACCTTGTGTAAGTGAGGCTTACAATTGCCAACGCCAAAAAATAGCTGATTGAATTTATTTATTTTCAGACGATACCTGCAGTTGATACCTGCTGACGATACATGCCATAGGCTAGTTGAATTAAATGCTGAAACGACTCCTGACGCGTAACTGCCCCGCCGGTGACCGTACCGATCATGCCCTCTTGGTGCTTAAGGTTGCTTTTGCCGGTTAATTGATCCATGACCACGCCCATTTCTTCGCCATCTAAAATCGGCTGAGCAATTTGATCCGGCAATTTAAAGCAGGCGCCGTTGACCTCAACAATTTTTCCCTGCTGATCCTGAACACTCACCCAACCGGTGGCATATAAACCATCCTCACGCCGGTCAACGCCGCCCTCTAGTCCAACAGCAATATCCGGCTGAAGATCTGAATTTAGAACTTGGCGGGCGCGGCCCGCCGCGCCCGCCCGCGTCTCCTCATCACTTAAAGGCTGTGCGCCAACACCGCTCTCAACTTCCATCGCTTGGAACTTAACAGGACCATAAATTCCCAAACGTTCATGAACCAAATCCACCGCCTCTTCGACAGCGGCAACTTTAACCGGGTTAGTACTTCCAATGCCAATTATCATGATGAGCTTCTACCTTTATCTGTCGCCTCAATTTTTTGAATTGCGTGGACAAACAAATAAGCACATTTCATCCGGGAATGTGAAATCTGTTCTAAACCTAACTTGGCAACAATTTCATCAATCGGCATTTCCTTAACGGCTTTTAGCGGCTGACCAACTGCCCATTCGGATACCACACTCGCCGCCGCCATACTAATGGCGCAACCTTCACCTTGCCAAGCAACATCAGTAATAATGCCCTGATCGTCAAGCTTTACATCCACTTTAATTCCATCGCCACAGCTTAAATTAGTCATTTCAGACGATACTTTTTCGCCATCAAGGTGACCAAAATTACGCGGATTTTTGTAATGATCTAAAATAAAATCTTGATATAAATCGTCCATATTTGCCTTTTTTGTCTCCAAGGTCTAGTTTTTTACCTGACGGCCAAACACTCGCTTAACATCCTTTAAGGCTGATATTAAGGTGTCAACTTCTGACTTAGTGTTATAAACGCCAAAACTCGCCCTGGTGGTAGCCAGCCAGCCCTGACTGACGTGAAGCGGCATAGTGCAATGCTGGCCAGATCGTACCGCTACGCCATGCCTATCCAAAATCTGGGCAACATCATGAGCATGTACTTGCTGATATAAAAATGAAATCGCGCCAATGCGCTGTTGCTTGCCAGCTTCGTCACGCATATTTTGGGGACCAACAATGGTAATTTCCGGCAATTTCTTTAGCTGATCCAAGGCATACTGAGTCAACTCTTCCTCATGAGCTAGAATTGCTGGCCAACCAATTTCCTTCAAAAAATCACAGGCGGCGGCTAAGCCGTACAGGCTAGCTACATCTGGCGTACCGGCCGTAAATCGATCCTGCACGTCTTCGGCGTAAGTTGTTTCTTCCGGTAAAACTGTACTTATCATGCCGCCGCCATACAAAACCGGCTCAAATTCAGCTAACCGTTTACTTTTAACCAGCAAGCCGCCAATGCCCATTGGGCCATACATCTTGTGACCACTAAAAGAAACAGCGTCAACATCCCAAGTTTTAAAGTTAATCGGCTGATGTGCCGCGCTTTGCGCGGCGTCCACACTTAGCAAAACCTGATCACGGATTTTAAGATCCTTCAACATCTGACTCACCGCTGAGATATCCATCAGTGAACCCAAAGTATTTGATGCCTGTTGGATTGAAATAACCCTTAACTGATTTTTATGTTCCTTTAACAATGCAAAAATGGCCGGTAGATCTAATAAACCTTCGCTGGCTATCGGCAAAGTCATAAATTTAGCCTGCTGACGGTCGGCCAGTTTCTGCCATGGCACAAAATTGCTGTGGTGTTCGCTTAAACCAACCAAGATTACTTCTCCTGGTTTAACCTGCGATTCTCCCCAACCGCGCGCTAACAAATTCAAGGCTTCAGTGGTGTTGCGCGTAACAATCAGCTCTTCTGGATGCGCCCTAAAAAAACTTGCCACCGTTTGGCGCGATTTTTCCCAAATATCTGTACTTTCTTCTGCCAGCTGATGAACTCCGCGGTGAATATTGGCGTTGTACTTGGTGTAATACTCAGTAATCGCCTCAAGTACGGAGTTAGGTTTTTGAGTTGTAGCGGAATTATCAAAATAAACTAGCGGCTTGCCATGAATTTGCTTATCTAAAATCGGAAATTGCCGGCGGATATCTGAAAATGAAAGTGTTGGCGAATCTGACATGTGACCCATTATAAGGTAAAACTTTCCTGAAGGATCATCCTTGCCCCTCCGCTTGCCTGGAAGGATCATCCTAGGATGATCCTTCTTGAGGAAAATAAGGGCAAGGATGATCCTTCCATCCCACTGCTGATGCTACAATTGCGAAAGATTATGCGGATCGCCATGTACACCGATAGTTTTTACCCCAGCATCAACGGGGTTAGCACGGCCATTGTCAATCTGGCAATTACGCTGGCAAACGCTGGACATGACATTTTTATTCAGGCACCGCGGTTCCCAAAAGAACTTGATTTGAGCTTTTTACCACCCAACATTGAAGTTCATTTTGTAAAATCCATACCAATAAAAGTCTATCCAGATAACCGGATTGGGTCTGGCCTTCCGCTTTCCTTGCAGGCTATCAGGCGCTTCAAGCCAGATATCATCCATATCCATACGCCGGCAAGCATTGGAATTGAAGGCACCTTGATTGCCAAAGCATTAAGGATTCCAGCTGTAAACACGTTCCATACCTATTTTATGAGTGAAGATATTATTAGGATTGTTGGTATTAATAATCAGCAGTTGTTGAAACTAATTCAGAGAGGCGGCTGGCGCTTCAATGCCTCATTTTGCAACCGTTTTGATGGCTTAATCACGCCAACCAACTCAGTCGCTGAAGATTTAAAAAAACATGGTGTTAACAAACCAATTTT
>Ga0123335_1007402_pt1 | contig 12278 bp, 10 predicted proteins | sample BiotimSIPDNA_2_FD_89707 | JGI IMG/M metagenome (GOLD analysis project Ga0123335, IMG submission 89707) | Anaerobic biogas reactor microbial communites from Washington, USA - Biogas_R2 time_0 SIP DNA | ecosystem: Engineered > Bioreactor > Anaerobic > Unclassified | place: Washington, USA... | reverse complement strand
ACGTCCTTCAAAACTAAAGGGGCGAGTTACAACTCCGACTGTAAGGGCCCCAACTTCTCTCGAAATTCGGGCTATTACTGGTGCTCCCCCAGTTCCGGTACCACCTCCCATGCCAGCGGTAACAAAGACCATATCCGCACCCTGTAACGCCCTTTTAATCTCATCGGCAGTTTCTTCAGCAGCTTTTTTCCCGATATCTGGGTCTGCGCCTGCTCCCAGTCCTTTAGTAAGTTTTTCCCCTACCTGTATCTTCTTTTCCGCCTTAGATAGGTATAAAGACTGTGAATCAGTGTTAACTGCTATGAATTCTACCCCTTTTAATCCGGCTTCTATCATCCGATTAATTGCATTGTTACCTCCGCCGCCTACACCAATTACTCTGATATTAGCAAATTGCTGCGTTTCCACATCGAAATCCAAGGGCATCCCAAAACCTCCTTTAACTTAGCTGAATAAATCTCTCAACCAGTAATTCATTTTATTAAATATACCGGTAAACCCCTTCTCCTCATAAATGACTGTTTTTGTATTTTGGGCCGCATAAATAACCCCTCCAAGAACAGCAGCATTTTGCGGCCGATTGAACTCTGTTGGCATACCCCGCAAATTTTCGGGTAACCCCATGCGTACAGAAGTATTCAGGTGTTGTTCCATAACATTTATTAATCCCGGTAACTCAACCCCACCACCAGTAAGGACAATTCCCCCTGGGATAGACTCCACAGATATGTAGCGATTAATTTCCGCAAAAACCATGGCAATTATTTCAACAACCCGTGCATTTATTATATCTGCTATCACCTGCTGGGACACCCTTTTTATTTCTTTTCCCTGAACATTTTTAATAGCCACCATGTTATCCTGGTTATCCTGAGGGAGCAGTTCGGGATTAGCAATACCATACTGCTGTTTTATTCTATCAGCTTCTTCTATGGAAGTTTTTAAAACAATAGCCAGATCGCGGGTTATATATTCATCGCCAACTGGTAGAACCGATGAATGTAGCATAGTTCCACCTTCAAATAGTGTTACCTCGGTTATTCCAGCACCAAAATCAATAAGTACTACTCCCATCTCTTTTTCTGCCGGTAGAAGAACCGATTCAGCAACCAACAAAGGATTATAGATAAGATAATCCAGCTGCAGGTTAATTCGGGTGGTACTTCGTTGCATATTCTGAATGGCAGCATTGGCTGCAGTTATAATAGAAACTTCGCTTTCTAACCTGCTTCCTACCATTCCTACCGGGTCTTTTACCCCATCATAACCGTCAACTATGTATTGTCTCTCAATCATCTGCAATATGGTTTTATCAGGAGGCAAGGATACGTTACAGGCTGCTTGCAAAACCCTTTCTTTATCTTCGCGGCTTATCTCATAACTTGGATTTCCCACAGATACTACCGCATGATTGTTAATTGTGTTAATGCTTACACCGGAAAAACCGACCAGTGCATTATATATCTGTACTCCGGTTAACACTTCCAATTCATTAAGGCAGTGGTTTATAGCCTTTGCCGTTCCTTCTATGTCAACTATATTACCTTTTTTCAGACCGAAGGAGGCTACCTGGCTAATACCCAGTACATTAATATCCCTCCCTGGAGTAATTTCCGCCAGAGCTGCTTTTATGCTACTGGTACCGATATCCAGACTTGCCACTATGTTTCTTTTGATAATACTAACGCACCCCTTATTAATCTCCTACATAAAAATACCACATCGTTAGTATTATTCCTTTAAATCAAGGGCAAAATTGTTTAGTATTTTTTCACTAGATATCGACGTATTATCGCTAAATTTTGGAAAATACGGACTCCAAAAACGATTACCGCAGCGAGATATAATTCTACTCCCAGCTTGTCCCCAATATAAGCTAGCCCAGCTGCTAAAAGAGCATTTACTATGAAACCACTGACAAAAATGGTAGTATCAAATCCATCTTCCATATATCCGCGAATTCCACCAAAAACGGAGTCCAGAGCAGCTAAAATAGCTATCGACAAGTACTTGGCGTAAATGAAAGGTAATAAAACCGGCATCTGAAAGCCTATGGCCAAACCTATTAGTAAACAAAATGTTATTAGTAACCACATAGACTACTCCGCCTTTTCACCTTTTTCTGCCGGTATACTATATTCAAATCTTATCGGTCCTTTATATGCCGGTATTTGTACCTTTTCTGCTTTTTGCAGGCTAATCTGATAACCCCATTGTTTCATAATGCTTAACCAACCGCCGTTGATATTCATTCCACTTTCCAACATTTCCGGGTTACCAGTAGCCTTTATGACAAACGGAGGTCCTACCCTTCGGGTGTTAATCAATATTAGGGTAGAGGCGCACCTAATTTCCGACATAGCCGTTATTCTTTGATCATTAATGGAAATAGCTTCTGCTCCAGAAGCTTTAAGGTCATTAACCAGGGTAAATAAGTCGCTATCGTGTACAATAGAATCATTAGGATCTTGGCCTGCCTCCGTTTTTCGAGGAATATCATTAACAGTAAGGATAATGCCAGGACCTTCCACTGCAGTTGTCCCGGCTGCCATTCTGGTTTTTTGTAACTCATCCTCTAAATCAGCCATAGCCTCATCGTTTTTCCTAACATTGCTTAACTTTCCCCGTAAAGATACCACTTCTTCGGCCAGAGCATCCCGTTCCTGGGTTACCGAGTTTAGTTGCTGTGCTACATCCTCAACTCGGGCAGGTAATTGGGCCGCATTATTGCTGGCCGTAGTTTTAAACTGAACCGCCAGCATTATTCCTAATACTAAACTAACTATGGCTATGGATATTTTGGCGCTTTTACTCTGCATTAAATCACCTTCTACATATACAATAAACATTATCAATTGTGTACTGGCTTAACCTGTCTTACGCCTATCACTCAATACAACTTGCACTTCAGGTTATTTAGAAAACAGACACGGATAACTAACACTTAAGTATTGGCTAAATACCATTAACCTGAGTAAAGATTGGACTAAGTACCGGATTCCATCCTGGTTTTTACTACCGGTTGTCCCTTAAACCTCAGGTCTACATAATCTAGATTATCATTTCCTTTAGACTGCATATCATCCTCAACCTTAAGCATCTGTTTAAAAAACGTAATCTTTTCCTCTAAACGCTCATTATTGCCCCACCTGAATTCGGTACCCTGACAGGTATAGAGTAAGACTTCTCCGCTTTTATTCTGGTAATGAAATTGAGAAATTTCTTTACGCTCATTTGTACTCAGTTTAGTCCATATCTGCATAGCCAGCTTAACCCCAGCTTCATCCACAGCCTGTCCCAGATTTATATGGTCCGGCATTTTATCCATGGTTATTATCGGATAATTAACCAGAGAAAAACTGCCAAGCTTATCTATACATATACCTTCATTATCCACACAAAGTAGGGCACCCTGATAAGGAATGAGTGCCCATATTTTTCTTTCTTTAACCTGAATTTCCACCTGTCTGGGCAGATGCCTCACAACCATACTGCTCTTAATAAGGGGATGAATAGAGATAGCCTGGCTGCAAAGTCTTTCATTAATGGTAAAAATGTTCATTCCTGGAGAAAGCCCTGATATCTTAATTATTTCGCTTTCGGATATATTGTTAGAACCACTTACATAAATTTTATCAATAGCAAAGAAAGAACTATGTAGAAAAAGATAGGCACAAATCAGAATGAGTAAAATAAATGCGAAGATAAAAAATATTTTATGAAATTTGCCCTGGCTCATAATACTCTCCTAAAACAAGGACTGTGATGATTATAGCAGAATTCTACATTAAAATCATTATTAAAAATTATTATAAGTCTGCATACAAAAGCTTAGGGACTGGAGGTTCTAGGCCTTCAGTCCTTTTTTATCTCTGCCCCTAACCCCTGTAGCTTAGTATCAAAATTTTCGTATCCCCGATAAATATGTTTTACCTGAGTTATGGTAGTTTCACCTTCGGATGATAATCCGGCCAGTACCAGAGCAGCACCGGCGCGCAAATCAGTTGCCTCTACCAAAGTACCTTCTAATTGTTTTTTCCCTTTAATTATGGCCACTCGGCCTTCAGTTTTTATGTCGGCACTCATACGCCTGAGTTCCTGCACATGCATAAAGCGATTTTCGAAAATAGTCTCTACTACTATACTGGTCCCCGTTATGGTCGATAAAAGCGCCATCATTTGAGGCTGCATATCAGTAGGGAATCCTGGATAAGGCATGGTTTTTAAATCAGTTGGTCTCATATTATTAGTCCCTATAACACGAATGCCAGAATTCCAGGGACTAATTTCTGCTCCAACCTCGCGCAGTTTTGCTATCAGTGGCTGTACGTGTTCAACAACCATATTCTCAATATGAACATCCCCCCGGGTAATGGCTGCAGCCACCATATAGGTGCCAGCTTCGATGCGATCAGGTATAACCTTATGTTCGACCCCACCCAGACTACTTACACCCTCAATTCTTATTGTATCCAGGCCCGCACCCCTTACCCTGGCCCCCATGCGATTAAGAAAGTTTTGTAAATCCACTATCTCCGGTTCCCGAGCAGAATTCCTGATAATGGTAGTACCTGGAGCCATAGTTGCTGCCATCATGATATTTTCAGTTGCACCTACACTGGGAAAGTCCAGTAGAATTTCCTTACCGTTTACGGCTACACCCTTTCCCTCCATAAAACCATATTCATCTTTAATTTCATAGCCCAGGTTTAAAAACCCTTTGATATGAAGATCCATTGGCCTGCTACCTATAGCGCAGCCTCCGGGATGGGCAACTCTTGCCTGGTTAAATCTTGCCAGCAGGGCTCCCATTACTAGATTAGATGCCCTCATTTTGCGGGAAATGTGTTCAGGAACTTCCACTGAATCTATTGTACGGCTATCTATTATAAGTATATCTTTATCTCTTTTTACTTTAGCACCCAGTATCCTTAGCACTTCTGACATAACATTTATATCTTCCAAGTCAGGTACTCCAGATAGGATTACCTCCTCTGTAGATAATAGACTAGCTGCCATGATAGGAAGAGTAGCGTTTTTGGATCCACTTATCTCTACCTGCCCTTTAAGAGGTTTCTTTCCTCTTACTACCAAGGTCTCCAAGTAAACACCTCCGCCAGGTTTAAGCTTGTAGTTCATTTTTATTTAGTTTTTCAAGTATAGATATACCCAGTTTCCATATGTCACCCGCACCCATAGTAATTAGGAGATCATTATCTCTTAAAGAATTAAGGATAAACTCCTCTATCATAGGAAAAGAAGACAAATATTCTGCATTACACCCCGCATTTATTGCCGCTTCATAAACCATCTGACCACTAACCTCGGGTATAGGTTTTTCCCCTGCCGAGTATATATCGGTAATTATCACCTTATCCACCCCGGTAAAAGCTGCCCCTAATTGTGTACCCAGCATTTTAGTACGGGAATAACGGTGGGGCTGAAAAATAGTAATAATTCTGCCTTCGGGATGATAATTACGTGCTGCCTCCAGGCAAGCCTTAATTTCAGTAGGGTGATGAGCATAATCATCAACAATATTAATATTCCTCAACTGCCCTATATGTTCAAATCGACGCTTAGGTCCCTTAAAATTACTTAAAACCATGGCCGCGGTATCGAAGTCGAGACCAATTTCATGGACCGTAGCCATAGTTGCCAGAGCGTTAAAAGAGTTATGTTTTCCAGGTACCGATAGAATTACCTCACCTAAACAAACACCTTTATGATAAACGGAAAACTTTGAGCCTTTTCCTGCAACCTGCCAATCCTGCATATAATAATCACAGTCAGCTTTTTCACCATAAGTTATAACTTTACTTTGGGTATGTGCTTTAATTTCTGCCACTGATGTATCACCGTTATAAAGCAAGGCAAAACCATCGGGCTTTACTTCGTCAATAAATAGTTTAAAAGCTTTTCGTATATTCTCCAGGGATTTGTAATAATCTAAATGGTCATCTTCTATGTTGGTAACAACAGCTATATAAGGAGTAAGATCCAAAAAGGAGGCATCACTTTCATCAGCTTCGATTATGGAGAATTCTCCCTGACCCAGTTTCGCTCCCAGACCATTGCCCTGCATCTCTCCGCCTAATATGAAAGTAGGGTCCAGGCCATAGTTTTCTAAGACAGTATATAGCATTGAGGTGGTTGTGGTTTTTCCGTGTGCACCTGCAACGGCAATAGCTTTGCCGTCATTTACGATATTGGCCAGCATTTGCCCCCGCTTAAGAACAGGAATATTTTTTTCCCGAGCCCATTTTATTTCGATATTATCCTGGGGAATAGCTGAGGAAATGACTAGCAAATCAACTCCTTCCTTAAGGTTAGAGGAAGAATGACCCTGGTATACTTCGATCCCTATTTCCTGGAGCTTCCTGGTTATGCTATTACTCTGTAAATCAGAACCGCTAACCCGGTGTCCCTGTTCTACCAATACTTTAGCTATGTTGCTCATACCGGCACCAGCAATTCCCACCATGTGAATCCATTGCTTTGATTTGGTAGTCATCTCCTCATCTCCTTCAAAAAATTTGTTTAAACTACACTGTATAGTATGCACAATTAACAAAAGTGGTTACATAACTATGACTTGTCCAGTAACAGGGCCATTTATCTTCGGGTTTCAAGGGTAAATTACTTCTTTGTTTGCGGTAGAATAATGTCAATAATATCTTTTAACGCATTAGGACGGGCTTGTTGCTTCATATTGTTGCTCATTTGTTTAAGCCTTTGCGGGTCAAACATTAATTCACTTAGCCTCTGATAAAGAGTATCCCCATCAAGAAACTCGTCAATAACCATAGTTGCCGCCTTTTTTTGCAATAGAGCCCGGGCATTCATTTCCTGATGATTCTCAGCAGCGTAGGGATAGGGTATAAGTATTGCCGGTAACCCCATAACTGCCAGTTCAGATAAAGTGCTGGCTCCTGCCCGGCAAACGGCCAAATCTGATACTACCAGAGCCTCATTCATGTTGTTCATATAAGGGGATATGATTAGATTACACTTCATTTTATGCAAGTTGACCTTATCAGCTAAACTATCCTTTATCTCCTCGTAGCCATTTTCACCGGTTAGCCAAATAATTTGTATATCTTCATTTTGCAACCGGGGCATGGCATCAACCATGGCTTGATTTATACTCATAGCTCCTCGGCTTCCGCCAAAAACCAGCAAGGTAAATTTATCCTCTTTAAGACCTAGTTTTTTCCTTGCCTCTCCTGCATCAACATTAAGGATGTCTTGTCTAACCGGCAACCCGGTGAGCTTAATTACTTTAGCGCTAAGATGTTTTTGAGCTTCAGGAAAAGTAAGCATAACACAATCAACCCTCCGGGCCAGGTTGCGATTAGCCAGACCGGGGAGGGCATTTTGTTCATGTATATAAGTTTTACAATCTAAAAATGTTGCGGCCAGGACTACGGGGAATGATACATACCCACCAGTACCTATAACTATATCTGGCCTATAATTTCGAACTACTTCCCAGCCCTGAAAAAAGCTCCGGGGCATTCTGGTAAGGGACCTGGTAGCCTTGATTAGCGAAGAACGATTTATGCCGGTGATATCAATAGTTTTAAAATCAAATCCAGCTTGAGGTACAATTTTGCTTTCCATACCTTCCCTGGTACCCACATAAAGTATTTGCACCTGGGGTAACCGATCTTTTATTTCCTGGGCAATAGCAATCGCCGGATAAATATGCCCTCCAGTTCCCCCACCGCTAATAATAATTTTCATCGCAATTTTCCCTTTCACATATATCATGGGGACGGTTCTTTTGATATATTTTACTTAACGTACTAAATTGAACTATACCTGGATATATTCAACAGTAAACCAACTCCGGCTAAAGTAAATAATAGGGATGAACCACCATAGCTAATGAAGGGCAGGGTTATTCCAGTGACCGGTAGTGCCCCACATACTACCCCTATATTAACAAACGCCTGGAATACAATCATTATGGTTATTCCGGCTGCCAGCAGGCTGCCAAAGGTATCAGGAGCATTCATAGCAATCTTAAAACCACGCCAGATAAAAAGAAGAAAAAGGGTAAGAACTAGAAGAGCTCCCATAAAACCCAATTCTTCTCCTAAAATTGCAAAAATAAAATCCGTATGCTGTTCCGGCAGATAGAAAAATTTTTGTCTGCTTCTCCCCAACCCCAGACCAAATAGTCCACCTGAACCAAGGGCATATAATGATTGAATAGTTTGATAACCTTGATCAGTGGGGTACTTCCAGGGATTTAAAAAAGCAATAAAGCGCTCTGCCCGGTAAGGTGCAACAATTATAGCCAGAGCAACGGCACCTGCTCCGGTCGCACCTAGCAGGCCCAGGTGCAGCCACCGGGCCCCGGCTACCAGAAGCATACAGAAAATGCTACCGGCAATAACAAAGGATGTTCCCAGGTCAGGCTGCGCCAGAACCAGTGCACATATAACAGCCATAATTAATAGATATGGCAATACACCATTCTTAAAGGATTTTATTTTATTTATATTTATTTCCATAGTTTTAGCCAGAAACATTACCGTCGCTAATTTAACCAGTTCCGAGGGAGTAAAACTAAGCCCGCCCAACCCCAATGAGCGAGTAGACCCTTTAGCTTCTACCCCCAGTGGAGTCAGAACCAAAAGCAAACATACTATAGCAATAATCATTAAAGGAAAGGCAAACTCTTTTAAACGTAAGTAATTAATTCGCATTATTACTATCATTACCAGCAAACCTATTGAGGCCCAAATAAGCTGGCGCTGAAAAAAGTAATACGGGCTTTGATTTTCCACACTGGCAGTTACGGCACTGGAGCTAAAAACCATAATGAGACCAATACCTATTAGAGCTAGTGTAGTTATAAAGAGCACAAAATCCGGCGGTCCCTTTTTAAGCCTCAATCACTTACCCTCCTTGCCCTGACTCCATAGCCTGAACCAAATGACAAAACAAATCTCCCCGCTGTTCATAATTCTTAAACATATCCCAGCTGGCACAGGCAGGAGATAATAACACCACATCACCGGGTGCTGCCATCTCCCTGGCCGCAGCTACGGCTGTGTTAAAATCGTTTACCTCATATATATTCTGAAAACCAGCCTCCATGACTGCCTTCTTTATCTCTTCCCGGGCCTCTCCCAGTATAACCAATCCCTTGACTTTTTCCTTAATTAAACCGGCAAATTCCTCAAAACTGGAACCTTTACTGCGTCCTCCGGCTATCAATACAATAGGCTCGTTAAAAGATTCCAGAGCTTTAATAGCTGATTCCGGATTAGTGGCTTTGGAATCGTTTACGTATAGAACGCCATTTACTACCGCAACTTCCTCAATACGATGGCGGACTCCGATAAAGGTTCTCAAAGTTTCCTGGATGGATTCTACTTTGGCACCGGCAATAGCTGCTACCGCTACTGCACAGAGAATATTTTCCAGGTTATGCTGCCCCCGCAAGAAGACTTCCTCTACCGGGCATATTGGCATTACCTTATCATCCAAAACAAAATATATCAGACCATCTTTAATAAATGCCCCTTCGGGCAAAACCCGCTTACTGGAAAAGTAGATAACCCGAGCCGGGCACTCTTGGGCCATTTCCCTAATATGCAGGTCTTCATAATTTAATACGGCATAATCATTACTGCTCTGGCAGGCAAATATCCTGGATTTGGCCTTAATATAGCCCTCCATACTTTTGTGCCGATCCAGGTGGTCGGGGGTTATGTTTAATAAAGCGCTTATACGGGGCTGAAAATGGCGGGTAGTTTCCAATTGAAAGCTGGAGGCTTCTACTACAATTACTCCTGTAGTCATACTGTCCACCAGATTGGTAAGAGGAACTCCTATATTACCTCCAGCTAATGCTCTACGGCCATCAGCAGCTAGGATCGCCTGTAATAAGGAGACCGTAGTAGTCTTGCCGTTAGTACCGCTTATGGCATACAAGTCTACGGTATCCGGTTTAAGTAAATAAGCCAGTTCCAGCTCACTTATTACCGGTACCCCGGTATTACGGGCCTGAATAAAAGGGGTTATATCCAGGGGTATGCCCGGACTGGCTACCAGGAGATCAAATCTATCCTTACTAACCTGGGGATAACTGCCAGTATAGGCTTCTACTCCAAGTGTTTCTAATTCTAATAAAATCTCCCCTAACTCATCATTAGTCTTTCGGTCACAGGCAAACAGAACAGCCTCCCTTCTAGCCAGAGATTTAGCTGCGGCTATTCCGCTCCGGGCTATCCCAACTACCAGAATTCTCTTGCCCTTAAATTCCAATGTAACTACACTTCCTATCTAATTCCAATACCTTTAAATCCTAGCAGTCCAGCTATAACAAAAAGAAGGGAAATCACAGAAAAAACTTTAACAATTTTGGTTTCTGGCCAGCCTTTTAATTCAAAATGATGGTGCAGCGGTGCCATGAGAAAAACTCGCTTACCGATAGTCTGAAATGATACTACTTGAAAGATTACGCTTAGAGCCTCAATTACATATACCCCACCAATAATAAGTAACGTAATTTCCGAACGGCTTATAGCCGCTACTGCCGCCACTGCTCCTCCCAAAGCCATAGAACCAGTATCTCCCATAAACACTCGAGCAGGGTAATGGTTAAAAATTAAAAAACCTATGCAGGCCCCGGCCAGAGCACCACAAAACACGGTAAGTTGGTAGTGTGAAGTCATAAGGCAGACTATGGCATAAGCCAGGGCAACAAAGAAAGTAACCCCCGAAGCCAATCCATCTAATCCATCAGTCAGGTTTACAGCATTGGAGGCAGATATTAGTACCAATATAAGAAACGGAATATACATATACCTCAAATCAATGACTGTTCCACTAAACGGGATAATAATTTCTGTACCTCGATGAAAATAATAAATTAACAGTAATCCAAATAAAAGACCAATTAATAGCTGCAGCAATAGCTTTTCCCGAGCCCTTAAACCAAGCGAGCGCTTAAGCACCACTTTAATATAATCATCAAAGAATCCAATAGCTCCATAAGCAATCATTACAAATACCGCGCTAAGCGATTCAGTATTGCTACCCGCCATTATAAATGTTGCCACCATTACTGCGGTAATAATAATTATGCCACCCATAGTAGGTGTCCCTGCTTTTTTAAAGTGCCGCTCAGGCCCTTCTTCTCTTATATTCTGCCCCACTTTTAACCGTTGCAAAAACGGTATCATTAAAGGTCCCATAAGAACAGAAACTACTATGGCTATTACGGCAGCAATTAATGGATTTATTACATATCCCTGCAATCAGAAACCTCCCTACTCTTCAATGGCTTTACGTAAATATCCCTTAGCAAATAGCTCATCAACCAGGGTTTCTAGTTGCATCCCCCGGGAAGCTTTAAATAGCAGGGTCCACTGGTTGTCAACCTGGGTATACAAGTATTCCAGAGCCTCTGCTTTGGTTAGAAAATGGTGCACCTGATCCGATTTCATCCCCGCTTCCAAGGCCCCCCGGGCAATGTTTTGAGCCAGTTTGCCCACCGCTATCAGCAAATCTACCCCTGCGGTATAAGCAATTTGTCCCACCCTCAGATGAGATTCGATTTCCAGGCTACCCAGTTCGAACATATCCCCCAAAACCGCCAGGTATTTACCAGGAGTGGTAAGTTCGTTACCAATTTCCAAGGCTGCAGCCATTGAAACCGGGTTAGCATTATAAGTATCATTAATAACTGCTCCGCCGCTATCCAGGTTAATGATATTTAAGCGATTACCGCTGGGTGTATAATCCAACAAACTACTTTTTATTAATTCCATATCTATACCCAATAGGTGAACCAAAGATGCAGCAGCTACTATATTAAGGGCTAGTCTTTGGGCTGGCAGGGGAAAGAATAAGGTCTCTTGTTGATCTTGCCAGCGCATTTTTATTTCCATCCCAGTATTTCTTACTGTGCAGTTTGCTACTTGAAAATCACAATCAGCAGTATAGCCAAAGGTATATTTTCGGCAAGGATACTCACGTGCGGTTTCTATTAATAGTTTATAATCTCCATTAATCAAGGCAAAACCATCTTCCGGGATTTGTGATAATACTTCACATTTAGCCCGGGCAATATTCTCCAGGCTACCCAAAGTCTCAAGGTGTACCGGCTCAACATTGCTTATTAAAGCAAATCGAGGCCGGGCAATAGCTGCCAGACGGTCAATTTCACCTAATGCCCCCATACCCATCTCGACTACCGCTGCCTGGTAACTTTCATCCAGTTGTAACAGGGTTAGAGGTAGACCAATATCATTATT
>Ga0123335_1007399_pt1 | contig 12283 bp, 10 predicted proteins | sample BiotimSIPDNA_2_FD_89707 | JGI IMG/M metagenome (GOLD analysis project Ga0123335, IMG submission 89707) | Anaerobic biogas reactor microbial communites from Washington, USA - Biogas_R2 time_0 SIP DNA | ecosystem: Engineered > Bioreactor > Anaerobic > Unclassified | place: Washington, USA... | reverse complement strand
GTGCCAATGTTTAGGATAAAATCATGATTTCTGGATGATAATGACCCTTTAACTACGAAACGAACGCCAAATCTCAGTGAAAAAAGAGGCTGTAGCAAGTTTTGTGTTTTGCTACAGCCCCCTGCGTTGGCTGGGATGCAGCGCTATGTTCCCGCTTCTAAAATTCGGCGCTTCCGGTCGTTCTGGGGAAGGGCAATACATCCCGAATATTCTGCATGCCGGTGAGGTACATGACAAGGCGCTCAAATCCCAGGCCAAAGCCGGCATGGGGAGTGCCGCCATAACGGCGGCTGTCCAGGTACCAGTCGTACCCGGCAGGATCCATGCCCAACTCTTCCATACGATGCGCAAGCATGTCCAGCCGCTCCTCCCGCTGGCTACCGCCGATCAACTCACCGATGCCGGGCACCAGCAGGTCAGTGGCTGCCACAGTCTTGCCGTCGTCATTGAGGCGCATATAAAAAGCTTTGATGTCCTTGGGGTAGTTGTACACAAACACGGGGCGGCCAAAATGTTTCTCGGTCAGGTAGCGCTCATGCTCGGTCTGAAGATCCACGCCCCATTTCACCGGATACTCAAAAGGCTGGCCGCTGGCTTCCAGGATCCTGATGGCGTCCGTATAGGTACAACGGGCAAAACCGCTGCTGACAATGCCTTGCAGGCGGTTAATCAGGCCCTTGTCCACAAAGCTGTCCAGGAAACCCATTTCCTCGGGAGCCTGCTCCAGAATCCTCTGGATCACGTCCTTAAGCATATCCTCGGCCAATTGCATGTCGTCAAACAGGTCCGCAAAGGCGATCTCCGGCTCCAGCATCCAGAACTCGGCGGCATGGCGGGGGGTGTTGCTCTTTTCTGCCCGGAAGGTGGGACCAAAGGTATAGACGTTACGGAAAGCCATGCAGTAGCTCTCCACGTTCAACTGACCGCTGACGGTAAGGTTGGCGTGTTTGCCAAAAAAGTCCTCCCCGTAATCCACCGTGCCCTCCTGCGTACGGGGCGGGTTCTCCATGTCCAGGGTGGTTACCTGAAACATCTCCCCCGCGCCTTCAGCATCGCTGGCGGTGATGATGGGGGTATGGACGTAGACAAAGCCCCGGCGGGCAAAGAAGGCGTGCAAAATCTGCGCAGCCAGGGAGCGAATGCGAAAGACCGCATAGAAGGTATTGGTTCGCGGCCGCAAATGGGCGATGGTCCGCAAAAACTCAAAGGAGTGGCGCTTTTTTTGCAGGGGATAGTCTGCTTCACAGTCTCCCACCAACTCGACCCGGTCCGCCTTCAGTTCAAAGGGCTGCTTCATCCCCGGAGTCAGTACCAGCTCTCCGGTAACGCGGACGGCGCTTCCCTGGCTGATTTTCAGCGCTTTTGCGAAGTCCTCCGTCCTTTTGTCCTCCAGGACGATTTGCAGGTTTCTGAAATAGGTTCCGTCGTTTAGCTCCATAAACCCAAAGGCCTTGCTGTCCCTCACGGTGCGCACCCAACCGGACACGCTCATCTGGGGTATGCCCTGGGTCATCTCTGTCTCAAAGAGCGTTTTGATGGTCTGATCCTTCATACCTTCGCCTCCTCCATGCTCTGCTTGCCCAACATCGCGGCCCCAATCATCCCCGCTTGCGCCCCCAGCTTAGCGATTTCCACCCGGGAGTAGGGCAAGGTTTTAAACAACAAATAACGGGGAATGCGCGCCCGGATAGCGTCCAGCAGAAAGCTCCCCGCCTTGCTGATTCCGCCTCCCAGCACGATCATCTCCGGATCCAGAAAAGCGATGATGATGTACACCGCCTTGCACATGTAGTCCACATAGCGGTGAAAAATCTTCATGGCAACATCGTCGCCTTCCTTGGCTGCATCAAAGACCATCTTTGCATTGAGCTTCTCCGGATCGCCTCCGCACAACTCGTGGATCATGCTTTCGGGATGAAGCTGCATAGCCTGCCTGCCCATACGGATCACAGCCGTCGCGCTACAATACCTCTCCAGGCAGCCATGGTTCCCGCAGGAGCAGGGCTCTCCGCCAATGTCCATGGGAATATGCCCCAGTTCACCGCCCACACTATGAAATCCGTCCCAGGGCTTTCCGTCAATCACGATGCCGCTGCCAACCCCGGTTCCCAGGGTCATGAATACGCTGCTGTGGCATCCCGCGCTGACGCAGCACAGGCTCTCCGCAAAGCCCGCCAGGGTGGCGTCGTTGCCGATATAAACTGGCTTGTTCAAGTATTTTTGCAGCTCATCCCTGAGCGGCACGTTGCTCCAGCCCATATTGGTGCAGAAGATCACCTTCCCATTGCGGTTGTCCGCCGCCCCGGGAATGCCTACGCCGATAGAGCCTACGTCCCGCTCCTGATAGCCGCTTTCCCGCAGTACCGCAAGCATGCACTGCCCCATATCCCGGATGATCTCCGGATAAGGCCTGCCCACCAGGGTGGGCACCTCGCCCTGGTTTAGGATAGCTCCCGTTTCATCGGTGATCCCAACCTTGATACCCGTGCCCCCCACATCGATGCCTACGTATACCATGGCTTTGTCCCCCACGTCTTATGTGTTGCCCTTGCTTTGTGCGATCATTTCATTCAGACGACGGTCCAACTCGTGGGCCGCGCTGTAACCCAAGCGCTTGAGGCCCAAGTTGCGCGCCGCCACCTCAATGATAATGGCCAGATTGCGTCCCGGACGTACGGGCATGATCTGGTAGGGCACCTCCACCTCCAGGATCGTCACGGTTTCCTCCGTAAGCCCAAGCCGGTCATACTCCTTGTTGGAATCCCACTTCTCCATATGGATTACCATATCGATGGATTTGCTGATGATGACGGAGCCTACCCCGTACATGGCCCGGATGTCAATGATGCCGATCCCTCGGATCTCCATGAAATGGCGCACCATCTCCGGGGCCTCGCCAATCAGCCGGTCATCGGCCACCCGGCAGATGTCCACCACATCGTCCGCCACCAACTGGTGCCCCCGCTTGACCAGCTCCAAGGCCGCCTCACTTTTGCCCACGCCGCTTTCCCCGGTAAGCAGCACCCCCACACCATATACATCCACCAGCACCCCGTGCTGGGTGATGCGGGGGGCAAGGCAGCGGTTTAGGTACGTGATAGCCTGGGAGGAAAACTTGGTGGTTTTCAGCTTGCTTTGAAACACGGGGATATCCTGAGCCCTGGCCTGGGCCAGCAGTTCCCGGGGCGGGTTCATCTCCCAGCTGACGATGACGCAGGGTGGATGGTAGCTCATGAATCGCTCCAGCACACTGTCCCGGGCACAGGCGTCCAGGGACTCCAGATACGTCATCTCCATCTTTCCGATGACCTGCGGCCGTTCAAAAGCAAAATACTCGTAAAATCCGCAGAACTGCATTCCCGGACGATTCAGATCCGCTGTGTGAATGTCCATCTCCTGCCTGGTGGTCGGGCTTAACACCTTCAGCTCCAGCTTGCTGACGAAATCCTCATAGCGAATGAACATGCTTCCTCCTTAGGCCAGCGGGCATAAAACCCGTTCCTTCACAAAACGCGCCATGCCGTCCACACTGTTGGGTCCGCAAACAAAGCGGGCTGCCTGCTTGACCTCCTCCCGGCCATTGCCCATGGCCACGCTGTAGGGGGTAAAGCTGAACATACTCAGATCGTTGAGGCTGTCACCAAAGACCATGGTCCTTTCCGGCAAAATCCCCACCCGCTCTGCCAGCCGTATGAGCGCTTCCCCCTTGGTACCGCCCAGAGGGGTGGCCTCGCAATAGTTGGGCTTGCTGATGGAAAACACCAGACGCTCTCCAAAGCGCTCTCTGGAAATCCGGTATAGCCGGGCGATTTTTTCCGGCTCGGCGATTGCCAGGAGCTTGGGAGTATCAAAGGTAAGGAATGTAGTCAAATCCCCCACCTGTACCCCTTCAAGGCCCGAGGATCTCGTATATTCCCGGCTGGAGATGCTCTCCCTGCTGTAATAAACGGCATTGCCCCGGTAAGCCTGGACATAAATGCCCTCCCCTTCCCAAAAGGCGCAGACCTCCCGGGCCAGGGGTGCCGGCATAAACAGCTCCTCCATGACGGTGTGATCCGCGTTGACCAGTTGCGCGCCGTTGCAGGCGATATAGGGCAGTCCGGTATTCAGCTGCCGCATGAAGGGCTCCATGCTGGCCTGCGCCCGGCCGCTGTTGGGGATCACCCGAATCCCCCGCCGGGCGCATTCCCGCATGACCTCCAGGGAAAAATCGCTGATCGTCCCTTCCTGGGTGAACAGGGTATCGTCCATATCCGTTACAATGGTATCAATGATCACGAAGGTTCTCCTTTGTGGGTTCGCTTTTGTTCAAAAAAGTTCCTCAATAGTTCCCGGGCTTCATCCTCCAACAGGCCACCCACACAGGGCAACCGGTGGAAAAAGGCCGGGTCCTGGGTGAGGGCGTATATGCTTTCGGCGCAGCCCTGGCGCTCATCCCTGGCGGCGAAATAGCATCGGCCCAGGGAGGACATCACCATGGCTCCGGCGCACATGGGGCATGGCTCGAGCGTTACATACAGGATGCAGTCGGATAGTCTGCGCCTTCCAAGGGCTTTGGCCGCATCCCGGAGGGCCAGGATTTCCGCATGAGCCGTGGGGTCCTGGTCCGCTTCCCTGCGGTTGCAAGCCATGGCGATGACCTTCCCCTGATGAATCACCACAGCGCCCACGGGGATATCTCCGTGCAGGCCGGCCTGACGGGCCAGATCCAGCGCCATGCGCATGCAGGCTTCATGGTCCAGGGGCTCAGCCATATCAGGCTCCCGCCGCGTCGGCGGCTACCACATCCAGCCGATGCTCGGCCTCCGCCCGGCGGTTGACTTCCTCGGGCTCCAGGAAGGTTGGCAGCACGGAATGCAGGCAGGCCCGCATGTCCCCGCCCTCGTCTAGGCAGGCCTGCAGGGTGGCCAGCATGGCTTCCATACTCTCTCTGTTTACGACCTCCGGCTTGGCGATGAAGATCTTCTCTCTCTGCGTGCCCATGATGCCCTCGTCGTCCGTGAGCAATTCCTCATAGAGTTTTTCTCCCGGACGCAAGCCCGTATAGACAATGTCGATCTTCTGCCCGCTTTGGGAGGCATACAGCTGTATCATCCGCTCTGCCAAATCGCGGATCTTCACCGGTTGACCCATGTCCAGTACGAAGATCTCGCCACCCTTGGCAATGGAAGCGGCCTGAAGCACCAGCGCAGCAGCTTCGGGAATCGTCATGAAATAGCGGATGATTTCCGGATGGGTTAACGTGATGGGACCGCCGGCACGAATCTGCCGCTCAAAGAGCGGTACCACGCTGCCATGGGAGCCCAGCACATTCCCAAAGCGTACGGCGGTAAATTCTGTCTTGTTCTCCTGGTTCAGGGCTTCGATGACCATCTCTGCCAGGCGCTTGGTGGCTCCCATGATATTGGTGGGATTTACCGCCTTGTCCGTGGAGATCAGCACAAAACGGCTTACCCCATGCTCCATGGCGGTTTTGGCGGTCAAATAGGTGCCAAAAACGTTGTTCTTCACAGCCTGGCTCGGGCAGTCCTCCATCAGAGGTACGTGCTTGTGGGCAGCGGCATGGAGCACGATTTCCGGTGAAAACTCCGAAAAGACTTCGTTAAGCCGCTCCGGGTCCCGGACGGAACCAACCCGCAGGAAGAGCTTGTCCCGCAAATTCTTCTGGTATTGCTCCTGAAGTTGGAAGAACAGATCGTACATGTAGTTTTCGCTGATGTCAAAGAGCACGATCTGCTTGGGCTCAAAGGCCAAAATCTGGCCGCACAACTCGCCGCCGATGGAACCGCCGCCGCCGGTAATCAGCACGGTCTTGTCCCGGAACACCGCTGCCACCTGCACCATATCCATCTGTTTCTCGGGGCGTCCGAGCAGATCTCCAATGTTAATGTCCCGCAGGGCAGCCGACGCGCTTGCGCCACCTCCGCTGACCTCCTGCAGGGAGGAGACCCTGCGCACCCGGCAACCTGTGGCCAGGCACTTCTCCACCAAGGGCCGCATCTCGCCGTTGGGGGTGGCAATGGCGATAATGATTTCATCGATCTGATAATCTGAGGCCAGACGGAGGATGTTCCCCGTGCCGCTGACGACGGGTACCCCCTTGAGCTTGGACCCGGCGCGATTGGGATCATCATCCACCACCACGATGGGAGTGGCGTCTCCATAGCGGCCGCTTTGCATCTCCCGAACCACATTGGCCCCTGCCCAGCCCGCGCCGATAATCATGACCCTGCGGCTTGGAGCCTTTCCCTGCCCGCGCTGGCCCTTGCCGCTGGTGAGGATGACCCGATAAGCCAGCCTGGAGCCCCCGATAATGATGGTGAGCAGAATCCAAAAGAGCAAATACACCGTGCGATGAAGCAGATGATAGTTTTCCGGCCGGGTGATGGAGTGCATCACAAGGGAATAGCCGTAGGTTCCCAATGCGCCAACCAGCGTGGAGACGGCAATTTGCACCACGGCATCGGCCGAGGCATACTGCCACATGTTTTTATACAGGCCAAATCCCCAGAAGGAGAGAAGGCACAAAAGCGTCATCACGGGGATGATGTTTACATACCGCTGGAAGAACACCTGAGGGATGGAAACATCAAAGCGAAGCTGCTGTGCCAAAATCATCGCCAAATTCACCAGCGCGGCGTCCACAAGCAGCCACACTGCCGTGCGCAGGGTTTGATTCATCTTGGGTTTCCAGGATGTCATAGGGCAGTCCCCCTATCTGATGTGTAACGCATACGAAATAATTATAGCACAGTTCATCCCTTGTGGAAACAGCCAGATTGCACCGCTTTCGCCTCCAGGAAACGATCGATATGGCGGCAGGCTTGCTCCAGGGGGTCAGCCGTCATATCCAGCCAGTGCATTTCCTTGTCCCGGCGAAACCAGGTCATCTGCCGCTTGGCGAACTGACGGATGGCGATAAACAGCAACCGCTCCATCTCCTCCCGGCTTTGGATCTCACCGGTGAGAAATTGTGTAAGAAAGCGATACTCCAACCCCAGCTTCAGCAGGAACTCCCGGCTCACGCCTCTGTCCAGCAGACCCTGAACCTCGTCAAGCATCCCTTCATCCAACCGTCTTTTCAAGCGCTCTGCAATCCGCTGCTCCAGTTCCCGTCTATCCCAGGTCACGCCCAGCCGCAGGGAGTCATACCGGGGTGCCTTCCCCTGAGGATGAAAATCCGCATCATGAATGCGCTCCAAAAGGCGCATCACCCGGTTGCGGTTGTGGCGATCCACTTCCGCCTCCGGCAGCCTTTCCATCAGCAGCGCATACAGGGCCTCCGTGGAAAGCTGCTCCAACTCCCGCCGGTATGCCATGTCCGGCATGCTGCCGCAAAGTTCATAGCCCTCCACAACGGAAGCGATGTACAGTCCTGTACCGCCCACAAGGAATGGCAGCCTACCCCGGGAGAGGATCCCATCAATGGCCTTATAAGCCAGGCGCTGAAAGTCCGCCATGGAAAAAAAGGCCCCTGGCGGGCAAACATCCAGCAGATGGTGGGGTACCCCTTGCATCTCCTCCCAGGTGATCTTGCCGCTTCCCAGGTTCAAACCCTGAAACACCTGCCTGGAGTCGGCGGAGATAATTTCCCCATGATAGCGTTTTGCCAATTCCACCCCCAAGCCGCTTTTGCCGGAGGCATTGGTGCCGGCCACCACAATGATTTTGGGCAACGTCTCCATGGGGTTCACGCTCCTTTAGTTTGAGGGGACACAGGGGCTATTCCCCGCCTCCCCTTTCCTCCTCATAGGCACGGCGTACGGCCTTGCACAGCTGATCTGCGCAGGAGGTAGGCCTGGGCCCACAATGGATACCGCTCAGCCTCTCTTCCAACTCCTCCAGGGTCATGCCCTCCACCAGCTTGCCCAAAGCCTGGAGATTACCGGAGCAGCCATCCACAAAGGTGACATTGTAGATCTTATTCTCCTTCAGATCAAAGCTGATATTGCTGGAGCAGGTGCCCTTGGTCCTGTAGTGATGTCTCATGCGGTATGCCTCCAACATGCGTCATGAAAGGTTCTTTATGAATTATAGGCGATTTTGTTAAACCGTCAAGTGACAAAGACCCCATCCGCGAATTCTCGCTTCGCCCGCGGAAGGGGGCTGAAAACCGGATTGACGAGTTACAGGGGAAGATATTACACCATCTCCTTGCACCGGGATATCCCCTGTGGTACAATCAATGGTAGCGTTGTCCAACAGCGATTCATGGAAATCCATGGGAGAGGGGCCTAGATGTGGTTCGTTGCCGCTCCAATCAAATAAAAGTACTTTGTCTCCTGAGTTTAACCGCCTTGCTGGGCTTATCTCCTCGGGCGCATGCTTCGCAGGTTGTTCCCCTGGAGGAGGTGGGCCTCCGGTATTATCCCGCCCAAGGGGAAGTATGCGTCACCCGGGATGACGTCCCGCCCGAAGCCCTTGCCCTGCTGGGTGCCGATGAGGCCGCCATCCGCGCCGCCATGGAGCATGACCAGCTTTATTGCATCATCCTCACCCGCCAGGGAACTCAGGTGTCATTGCGCATATTCGATGCGCCTGGCGATGCTTTCTACGCGAATGATTCCCATGGTCAGCAAAGTAGCCTGCCCGGATTTACTTTTTTTCGATCAACGCCTGACCATATGGAAAAAAACCCCCTCCTTACCACCCTGTCCCTCTGTACCCAGTATCTGGGCAAGGGATACGCCCTTCAAACCGATGTGTTTGGCCGTGCCCCTACTTCCGCAGATGAGGATATCCTGGTCTCCGTTGCCAAGCGACTTCTTCAGCTGGGTGCCGCAAAAGGTCCTCCCCAGGAACTTGTTCAGGAGAATACACTGGCCCTGCCAAAGACAGCTCCACTGACGGATCAAATGGCCCCGGTGGCCTATCAAACCGATGGTCCTCCCTTGGAACTCTCCCCCATCCCAGCGGTGCTGGGCACTACCCTCCATGAGGTTTCCGGCATCACCGCCCCCAGGGCATCTTTGAAATATACCCTCAACGGTCGCACTTCCTCCCGTTTTCAAGCAGATGAAAACGGCAGGTTCACCTTCACCATGAAAACCCTTGACCCGGATATGCCAAACGAACTTACGGTCATTGCTTCCCAGGATGGAGGGGTTTCTACCGCCAGCTGCTCCCTAGTTATCGACTGGCAGCTCTCCCCCCTTGTGCTGTCCCGGACCACCGGGACCGTAACAGCGGACCACGTCATCCTGGAGGGGGTCACCCTGCCCGGCTCCAAGGTACAACTTATCCGCCGCAACGGCAATGATTTGATTCCTGTCGATCAGGACGGGCGCTTCCACTACAGACTGGCGCTGAGTAAACTGGGCGAAAACAACTTCACTCTGCGCTGCCTCTCTCCCGGTTATCACAGGATCGATATGCCCCTTAGCTTCTTTCGTACGATAGGCGACTCCCTTGAGCTTTATACCCTGAGTGACCGCATCAAGAGCGTAACCTTTGCCCAGTTGATGAAGAAGCCTTCCGCATATCAGGGCCGTACTGTCCGTTACCGGGGAACAGTGGCGGCCTTGGCCAACCTGGAAGGCCAACCTCTGTTTTTACTCACGATGGACGAAGGAGAAACCATCGCCTGCCTCTGTCCGGACTTGCTGGACATTCATCTGGGTCAGGAGGCAGACCTGCTGGGAGTCCTGACCGGTAAGATGCAATCCGTTGAAAGTCCATGGCTCTCCGGAGAATTCCCTTCCCTGACCTTGACCTCCCTGATCCCGTAAGACCACGACCACAAAGGATGGTGCCGCCATGCGAAAGCTCCTCTTTGCCGTATTGGTTTTGTGCCTGGTACTCCTGTGCTCCGGAGCCTATGCGCAAACCCATTTGTTTGACGCGCTGTATGCTACAGTGGAGATACCGGACAGTTACATCGTGCTCACCGGCAGCAACCTGCAGGGGAATGCGGATTGGCTGGAATCCCGCGGGCTTTCCGTTGAGGACGTGTCCAACGATTTCATCAAACGAGGGGTTCTTGTGCAATGCTGGACGCCGGCTTATGATGCCTGCATGGAACTCACCGCCCTGCAGTCGGAGCAATCCCAAAACGTCTTTGACATCAACCAGCAGGAGGATACCATCCGGGCAAGCTACCGCCTGGCCCATTTCCCCAAAAATGAATATCTTGACCTGGGGTATGACTTTTCCAGCTCCAATTGGAAGAACACTGGAGAAGGCCGCTTCCTCATTCTTCGATACATAAAGCGGGAAGGCGGAGAGATCCTGCACCGAGGCCTGATGCGCCGCACCATCCGCAACGGGTATGAGATTACCTTTGACATGCAGGTATATGGCCGCGCCATCACCAACAAAGACAATTCGGCACTGAACAAAATTTGGAACAGCTTCCACTTTGCGGAGGTACTGCCCCTTCCCCCTGCCGCCAGCGCCAAGATCAACATCACTCAAGAGCCTCCCGAAGAGACCAACCGTTCCGAATTCGTCATCGAGGGTACTGCCGCCAAGGACGTGAAACTGACCGCTGTGATCATGGGCCTCAGTTCCCCTACCCCCACTTTGGTGGAAGCGGAGGTGGGCTCCTCCGGAAAATTTAAACTCCCCGTCAAGCTGCCCAAAGAAGGGGTCTTTATGATCACCATTACAGCGGAGTACATGGGCGAGGACGTGAAGGAACTTGCCTTCCCCGTGACCTATCAGCACACGCTGCTCACTGTCAATCTCACCACACCTTTGCCTGAGGTAGTGACCGGCCCCGAACTGACCTTGCTGGGAACCTCCGAACCGGGGGCCTCCATCCAGGTGTTTGTCAATAATGAGCCTGTGATGAACAAAAGGGTGACGACAGCGGGAAAATTCAAGATCGATCTGGATACATCCACCGAGGGAACCTATGACCTGGTATTGGTCTTTTCCAAGTCCGGGCTGGCGGACCGGCGCATCGTTCACAGCTTTACCCGGAAATGGTCCCAGGAGGATATTATCAAGAACTTGAAAAGCCAGGCCATCAAGCCAGGGTATAAAACACTGATTAAAAAGATCGAAGGTTACGAAGGCCGGATCATGGGTTATAAATGTTATCTCATGAATGTCACCAAGGCCGGTGATGAATATATTGCCCAGATGGCCCTCACTCGGCAGGGCTCGGAGTACAGAAGCGTGATTCTGGTGACTTGCAACGAGGAACCCTCCATAGCGGTAGGTACTCAGGTATGGATGTACGGCACCTGCGTTGGCATGTCCCTGCCCAGCGAGGAAGACGAAAGCAATGCCAGTTACCCCTGTTTTGAGCTGATCATGTTTGCGTCTGTGGAATAAGAGAACTTTCCGCATTTCACAACCGTTTCACAGCCTTCTGTCGCCTTTGTCGGCATGCATGCAAAACCAAGCCTTTGCGCACACTACCCGCACACAATAGCGGAGGTTTGCGCAATGCAATGGATCGTCTCGGTTTTTGGCCTCGCAATCCTGTTCCTGCTGGCAAAGGGTGTGCGCAAGCAGCCCATCGTCTCCTATCGGGATGTTTTGCTGGAGGATGATCTCATTGCACACATCAGCGCCTTGGCCACCCGTGGTACCCAGCGGGGTCAAGGCCGTATTCACATTCCTGCCCGGATGCAGCAGACCCTGCTTCGCTCTGTCAGCGTCCTGAACCGCTATCCCCAGGAGGAGCTGTTGCCCGCTGCCGGCTGGCTTAGCGACAATGGCCGCTTTCTGCAGGAGATGACGGCCTCCTTGGAAATTGAGCTCAAAGGTTCGCCCTTGCTTCCCAGGGATAGCGGAGGAGAGGTCCGAATCTTCCGTTTTGCCAAGGAATTGATCGGCCACAGCAACGCGGATCTGCAGGTGGAAACCCTACAAAAAGCCGTGTCCGCCTGGCAGCAGCGGGAACCCATGACTGTTGATGAGATCAACTGTCTTCCCTTGGCCCTGAAGGCCGCCCTGCTAAGCGTTCTGCACGAGATGATCCTGCTGTGCACTCAACAGCAACAGGAATGGGGAGCGGCAGAGCTTTTCACCAAGGAACTGCAGCAGAAGCATGAGGCTGCCGCCATGCGCCGCTTTGAGTCCTGCAAGCACAGCACCACCTTTTTGGAGCGGCTCCTATCCCTTCTGCGCACCAGTGAGGAACCCATAGCCGTGGCTTGGCTGGACAAGCACATCGCCTCTTTGAACCACCAGACTGAGCAAGTCGCGCAACTGGAGCATGACCGGCAAACGGAGAACAGACTGTGGGTGGGCAATGCCATCACATCGCTGAGGGTCGTTGCCAACCTGCCTTGGCACAAGCTTTGCGAAAACATGAGCCTGGTTCATGACG
>Ga0123335_1007397_pt1 | contig 12290 bp, 6 predicted proteins | sample BiotimSIPDNA_2_FD_89707 | JGI IMG/M metagenome (GOLD analysis project Ga0123335, IMG submission 89707) | Anaerobic biogas reactor microbial communites from Washington, USA - Biogas_R2 time_0 SIP DNA | ecosystem: Engineered > Bioreactor > Anaerobic > Unclassified | place: Washington, USA... | reverse complement strand
GGTTTGCAGTGCGGGTGGAAGGTGCCACGAAGATTGCTTCGCGTCAGCTTGTAGCTGTTGCACGTGCTTTGGAAGATCGGTTGAACGCTGTGTCTTCCGAAGGTGAGGGAACGGATCAGTGGGTCAATGATCCAAGAACCGAGGATTGGGTTTTTGTGTTCACGGAGACGCAAAAAGGATATTTTCCGTCTCTGCGGCTTGATCGACGTCTTTGGGATCGCCGTTTCGAATACCGTGGAAAGCTAGTTCCCGCTGCATCAAAGCCCACTGTGGCCGCCTTTCTAGCAGAGTGGGCGGGCCGGCTGCCGGACGGCGCCCGCATCCTGGATCCATTTTGTGGTTCCGGTATGGAGTTGATTGAGTGTGGAATACGCTTTCCCACTGCTCGCTTGTTTGGTGGGGATACATCCGGAGAGGCTTTGGATGCTGCCAAGCAGAATGTGATCGCAGCGGGAGTGGTTGTTCAGGATTTTCGTGAGTGCGACGTGAGTGAATGGACGTCCGGTGGGTTTGATCTTGTGGTGACCAATCCGCCGTTCGGAAAACGTGCCCGGGTGGACGATGTCGTGCGTTTACTGGAAACGTTTCTAAAGACGACTGCTGCCAGGTTGGTACCCGGTGGACAGGTGGTCTGGATCTGTCCTCAACCAAAACGATGCACGCGGTTCGCGGCTGGATTGGGCCTAATGCTCGAGAGGAAGTCTCGTTTGGATATCGGAGGCTTTGAAGTGGAAGCTCAGGTATTGCGGAAGAGTTAAATTTAGTGTTAACTGAACCGTTGCTATTGCCTTGAGGTTATCATACAGCTTTGGCTGTTGGGCTGGATAGCTGCTTTCTTTGGTATGTTGTGGCTTGTGACAACAAAACGGATAGTAAGTGAGATTCTAGTCGAGCTTCATTCGGCGTCCGTCGAGTTGCCTCAAAAAGATGTGCTTGGCATTTGACTTTTTATGGCCAGGTCTTTTTCCCGCACATCAACGATCACAGATAAGAAGATGAGAATGGAGATATGAGAAACGAGAGGGTGAGATACGGCCCTTGTTTGCTGACGTAACGCTTATGGTTTAGGTTTATGCTCTCCTCAGTGAATCGACGATGGGTCGGTTGGCGGCGTGTGAGGCTGGAATGAGGCCGCCAATGAATCCCATGATGACGGCGAAGCCCAAGGCGCTTAGGATCATCGTGGAGTTGAGTTTCAAGGAGAATCCCACATGTGAGAACGTATCCCAGTTCATGGTGGAGGCTTGGACGCCGTTCAGCGGAAGGACCAAGAGACAGCCAAGAAGTCCGCCGATGAGTGAGATAAATACCGATTCCATGACAAAAGACAGGATCAGATTGTGGCGCTTGAAACCGATTGCCCGAAGGGTCCCAATCTCCCGGTTGCGTGCGGAGATGAGCGATGCCATCGTATTGAGTGAAGCGAACACCGCCCCGAATCCCATGACAAATACGATCAGGAAGCCGAGAGTGGTGATCAGTCGGGAGATCAATTCTGATTTCTGGCTATAGTATTCGACTTCGCTTTGGGCGGACACTGTCAATCGGGGATCCGACCGGAGCTGAGCATTGAAGGCTTCGAAGTCGACTCCCGGATTCAGTTTCAGCGTTACGGATTGGAAGATGTTTGGCGGGCGGTTGAAGGTTTCGTTCGTGAGGATGGCGTCACTCCACAGCTCGGAGTCCAATGAACTGCCTCCCGCATCGAACACACCGACCACCGTCCATACACGTCCTCCGATGGCCAGCTCGGACCCTACTTCGGTTCCATTGTAGAGTTTGTGGGCACTGGATCCTACGATTACTTCCGCTTTCCCAGGCTCGATAAACCTGCCTTCAATCATGCGGACTTGGGGACGGACTTCGAGTGTAAGTCCGGATATTCCCCTCATTTGAACGTTTGCCTCGGTTCCGGTGCTTCGCATGATGAGAGGGACGATCACGACGACATCGCCGCTGTAGATGGGTTTCCCGTCGTCATTCCGGGCAACATCCGGATGGTCCTGGACGATTCTGAGCTCGTCGAGCATGAAGATGCTTTCCATCTCCGATCCACTTCCTGCCCGCCGGATCATGACATTGTCGGGAGAGCCGGAGCTCACCATCACGCTTTGAAACCCGTTGGCCATGGCCAACATGGCCAGGAACACGGCGACGACTCCGGCGATACCGAGCACCGCCACAATCGTGGAGGTGAACCTGGCCCGGATGCTGCGTAGATTGTAAGAAATTGGAATTTTGCTGGCAAACATGCTTATACCCTCCTCAATGCGTCCACTATTCGAAGCTTCATGGCCGATACCGCCGGCACCACTCCCGCGAAAAACCCGGTGATCAGGGTCAACCCGATTCCCGTAAGGATGTTTCCCGCCGACAAGGCGAACAGGCCGCCCATCATTCCTGTCGGATCCCCGTTGGATACAAAAAGCCAAGCCAAGCCAAGTCCAACAGCTCCCCCGATGAAGGCGTAGAAAAAGGATTCTCCCAATACCAGACCGAGAACAAGGCCATCGCCATATCCGAGTGTTTTGAGAGTGGCCCACTCGGAGGTGCGTTCCCTCACCGACATGGCCATTGTGCTGCCGGTGACCAACAGCAGGGTAAAGATCACCACGCCGCCAACCGAGATCAGGATCAGGTTGATGTTGCCCATTTGTTTGGCAAATCCGATCATCCAGATTTTTTCAGGTTCCGTTTTTGTTTCGGCTGGAGAATTGGAAAACTCCCCATCAATCCGGGATATCAGGCTGTTGACGTAATCCGTATGGTTTGCTTTGACAGCATACCAACCCACCTGACCCTTCATAAAGGGGATGCTTTCAGCAAGATACTCGTAGCGGATCCACATCTGGTTGAGGTCAACGTTTTTTTTGTTCCCTTCGAAGATGCCGCTGATGTTGAACTCCCATGCTCCTGGAAAGATGGTTCCTTCGATCGGGATCCGATCGCCGACTTTCCAGCCGAATTTGTCGGCAAGCGCCTTTCCAACCATGCAGCCCTGGCGGTCCATTGCGAATGTCGACCACTGATCCTTGTCGATCGCGTATTCGGGATAGGTCTCTGCCCAGCCTGCAGTTTCAATTGCAAATTGGGAGAAGAAGTTCTTCCGGTCCTTATATACACCGGCAAACCAGACCGACGGGATGACGTATTCAACTCCCTCCATCGCCTCGATCTTGGCTTTGTATGAGTAGGGGAGGAAAACCAACAAGGAGGTTTTGTTGCGGACGATCAGCCGGTTATCCTCGACCGCATTGATGCCTTCATAAAACCCGTTGTGGATTGCGACCAGAATCCCGAAGAGAAAAAGGGCGACCCCGAATGAGCCGATGGTGAGGAAAAAGCGCATCTTCTTGCGCAGGATATTGGCGTAAATGAGACGCAGGTATTTCATGGCGAATCCTTTCAGATTGGATTGTCAGGCTTCTGGTGGGGATACCGCTTCTATCAAAACCCCTTTTTCAAGGTGCAGCACGGAGTCGGCGCATTTTGCCGCGACCGGGTCGTGGGTGACCATGAGCACGGTTTTGTTCTGTTCATTGGAGAGACGTTGGATCAGCCCCATGATCTCGTTGGCACTTTCCCGATCGAGATCTCCGGTGGGTTCGTCGCAAAGGAGGATGGATGGGTCGTTTACCAGTGCCCGCGCGATGGCCACCCTTTGTTCCTGACCGCCTGAAAGCTGCCGTGGGTAGTGCTTCATGCGGTCCGCGAGGCCGACGAGCTCAAGAGCGGTTTCGACGTGTTTGCGGCGCTGAGCCTTGCTCAGGCGTGTAAGCAGGAGCGGCATCTCGACATTTTCGAAGGCATTCAGGACCGGGATCAGGTTGAACATCTGGAATACGAAGCCCACATGCCTCGATCTCCAGTGTGTGAGTTGCGAGGAGGAAAGGTTATCAATGCGTTGGCCATCGATGACGATGGTTCCCGAGTTTGGGACATCAATGCCCCCGATGAGGTTGAGCAGTGTGGTTTTCCCCGATCCGCTTGGACCCATGAACGCGAGAAACTCACCGGGTTCGATATCGAGATTGAGCCCACGCAGCACATCAATGGACTCGCTTCCGCGTTTGTAGATTTTGTGCAGCTCACGCACCGAAATGTGGGAGTTGCTGGTCTCAGAGGAATTCAGGCTTACCATGGGATACGGGTGTTGAATGATGAGTTGAGAACGAAATCGGAAGAGATCAGAACTTGATGTCAGTGGATGCTCACCGGATGGCCCGGATGATCTGGTCCGGTTTGAGTGGCTGGGAGGCATCCGCGACGACCCAATCCCCGGCATTCAGTCCCTCCAGAATCTCCACACTTCGTTGGAATGATCGGCCAAGTTTGACGCTCCGTTGCTCGAGCGTGCTGTCCCGTCGACAAAGCCACACATGGGGCTGATCGGTTGCCCGGGAGATTGCCTTGCTATCGACGATCAGACTTGGGGGAGACTGCGTTTCGCTGTCCGCCGGGGCAGTTTGGGCGGAATCTCCGAGAAAATTCACTTTCACTCCCATATCCGGAAGGATGCGGGGATCGAGTGCGTCAAATGCGATACGGACCTTGACGGTTGCTTTCTGGCGGTCGGCGGCGGGAATTACCGTGCGAACGGTTGCCGGGATGTGCCAATCGGGATAGGCGTCGAGCACCGCCAGGACTTTTTGCCCGATCGAGACCCGGGCAATGAACGACTCGTTGACGTCGACTTCTACCTCAAGTGAAGCCATGTCAACGATGGTCGATATTCCGGTTCGGGTGTATCCTCCACCGGCAGAAACGGGTGAGATCATTTCGCCAACCTGTGCATCCTTCGAAATCGCAATTCCCGGAAATGGAGCACGGATGGTATAATTATCCAGATGGCGGAGTGCCACGGCATGGGCGGATTCGGCGAGAGTAAGCTGACTTTGAGCGATGCCCAGTTGAGCCTGGAGGCTTTCCATCCGCGTTTTGGCCTGATCCCTCTCTTCCTCGCTGATAGCTGCGTTTTCGAACAGAGTGGCCATGCGCTTGTAGGTGCGTTCGGCATCCTCAACTCGGATCGTCAGTTCCGGGATAGATGCGCGGGCGACTTCGATCTGAACGCGTGCATTTTCGGCCTGGGCCCGCGCCTCGGAATCATCCAGTCTCGCGAGAACCTGGCCTTCGACTACTTCCATGCCTTCCTCCACGAAAAGCTCAACGACCTGTCCGGTTATCTTGGACGATACGGTCGCCTGCCTTCTGGCTTCCACGTATCCGCTGGCCGACAGTACGGCAGTGTCCCTGCTCGCAGCTTCTGTCTTGCGCACTTGCACGAGCGCCACCTCCATCACGCGATCCCGTTTTGTCAACCAAAGCAAACCACCAGCTGACACCAATATCAGTAGGACGACGATTATGATCCAGCGAGATGCATGACCACCTCCGGCGTCCCGGAGTAACGGGTCAATCTTGAGTGAATTGAGGTCGGCTTGTCTTTGTGTATGCTGAGTCATGCGTGCACCACAGTCGATGTTTCACCATGGATGCGAAACGATTGGAGGAAGTTTGTTCGTCGGGCAGAAAACGTCATTGGAGTGTGTTGGATGATTGATCGCTCTGGCAAGCATCGAATATCGCGTTTTTTTTATTCATGCTTCCATCGAACGGCTGCATCGGCGTTTTGTAAAGGGCTGCGGGATTATCCGAAAAGCCAAGGGATGGAAGGCAAGCCGCAGTGGGATAAATGTTTCGGGACGGGATAGGACGCAAGGTGCAAGCAGGCGATGGGCGCAAAAAAAACCGCTCCGAAGATGGATGCGGTTCCCTGTTTCTCAATAATGGTGGGCGGTGGGGGACTCGAACCCTCGACCTACTGGGTGTAAACCAGTTGCTCTAACCAACTGAGCTAACCGCCCTCGGATCCATGCCGATGTTTCAATGCGTATGGAAAGTGCCAAAAAAGCCTCAATCGCATGTTCGATGCAAGCACAAAAGGAGCAAATTGCTCAGCGATGTCATCTTACCGATTGATTTGTTATTTTTGTGGCGTTGTGTGGGAAGCACTCTAGAATGAAACCCGCAGCGAAGTGTATACGAAGCGACCGGATTCGTTGACGACGTTGAAGTTTGAGAAGGGGTTGCGAGTGTTCACATTGCGACTGGTGTAAAGTTGGTTTCCGAGGTTATCGATACCCACTGCCCAGAGTACGTTGCGAGTAAGGTTGCAGGCTGCCACCAGATTGAAAATGGTGTAGCCTTCAAGGGGTAATTCATGGATGGCTTGATCGACTTTCAGTTGGGAGTCCGCAACCCGCATTTCCGCCCGCCCAAACCAGCGTGCCCCTTTTAAGATAACGGCGAGGTTGCCTTCTATTGGCGGTAGTTCCGACAAGTCCGCATCTCCGGAGGAACCATCCATCCGGTATTTGCTGCCGTGAAGGAAGGCAAGCGATCCCTGCAGCTTGAGCGCGTCCGACAGACTTAGACTTGCGGCCATGTCGATACCGTAGAGTCGGGCGTCGATATTCGAGAAACTGTGAATCGTTCCGAGGGGGGATGCCTCAAACGACCCTGGATCAAGGGTCTCAAGGTAGATCAGGTCGTTGATGAATGAGTAGAACCCCCTAAGGTCAACTTGGACAACACTCAAGCGGGATGAGTAGCCAACATCCAGGGAGGTGTTTTTGACAGACCTCAGATCCGGGTTGCCGACCCATGCAAGCACATTTCCGGGGGCCTGGGGTTGTTCATATTGAAGGTAGAGTTCATGCGGATCGGGCAGTCTCACCGAGTGGCCGATCTCAACGAATACGTGGGTGACATCTGTGAGGAGGTATTTTAGACTTACGCGGCTGCTCAATCCGTTCTCCCGGATCATGAGCGGGGTTGACGGCCTGTAGTTTCGAAGAAGAGCCAAGCTGTCCTTCGGTTCAGTCTCGAACTGGTCAAAACGGACAGCTCCGGAGAATTCGAAGTTTCCGAAGAATTTGTCGCCCTCTATATACGTGCTGAGGTTGGTTTGGTCGATGAGGGGAATCAATCGGGCACTGACGTTCATTGTCTCAGAAAGCATATCCCAGTACTGCCAGTTCCACCTCAGTCCGAACCCCATTTGTGAGTCCGGAAGCTCTTTTTCCGCCCTGAAATCCAATCCAATGGACTCGCTCTTGGACATTGCGCGGGTGGAGTATTGATCCAGCGTGGCTTCCGGTATGCTCCTGAACTTGCTCACACGCCAGCGGTCATTTAGCTCCTGATCAGCAATACTTGCAAAGATGCGAACTGACAGGTTTTCGAGGCTGGCGGATGGCTTGAACACATGATAGGTAGTCGAGAAGGAGTTCGCCCTGTCGTATTCTGCGTCCATCCGGAGTTCGGGAAAAAGGACATCCTGCGACTCGGTGTAGCGGGTCTGAAAGCTTAGCCAATGGTCGGGCGTGATCACGATCCGGCCATCTGTGGCAACTTCACTGATCCGGTAGGTGCTCTGGTCCCGTGCCTCGGGTATGTAGGCAAACTTGGGTGTGTCGTTGTCGAGTGATTTGGATAACCTTATGCCATTGCCGTCGCGGTAGTCTCCAAGTTCGCGGTAGGATGCTTCCCAGTCGATGGTGGTGGTCTCGCTGGCCGTGGTTGCATGGAAATAGGCCCGATGCGAGCCAAAGTCGCCGAAAGAGCCTTCTGCCCGCATCGAATTTCGCTCCAAGGGCAGGTCGATGCGGTAGTATCCCAGAAGATCAGGGGAGTCCAGGCTTTCACCGGGCTCGTCTAACGTGAATGAGAAATCGCGTCCCTGAGAGTAGGACAACGGGCCCCCGAAGGGCACCAGTCGGGGTGCGAAATTCGCCGAGGTGCGTCGGGCGTCACCCAGTCCCAGATCAACCCGGGCCTGAAATCCGCTTACCCCGACATCAGGTGATGAAGTGTCTCCGCTCCAGAAACGGGCTTCAGGAATGAGGTTGCGAAGCTCACCGAGGGAGAGTTCTCCTGAATTGGAGCCGCGTTGCCACTGGATTGATCCCGAATCGTTCCAATACGGGGAATCCGGAGACTGGGCATTGGATTGGAGAACGCCACCCATCATCAACACCACAGCCAGCAGGCCCCCGCCTCCAACGGAACCCGTTTCACGTGATCGACTGCAAAGACCTCCCATAATCCCGTCTGGATTCTTACCTATTCGAGAAGCAAGGTAAAGGTGAAAAGGGAGTGGATAATCGCAGTGAGTTATTATACTTGGTCGCGCGATCGTGGAGCACATGAGGGTTTACCATAAAGGGACAGTTGGGGGGGGGGGTATGCATGGAATTTGGACGACAATTCAGGCTGGACACCCTATGGGGATTCATTCCTAATAGGATTTCCTGTCTTTTGTTAGGGTGTATGTCGAAACCGGATACCGATGAACACGCGGAGCCATTGTGTACGGATGCTATCTTGCATGAAAGGGTCCCGATAGATTCCCATATCCCATCGCACTGTCGATGGATTATGCGATCAAGCTTGGCGGCAGTTGCTTGTGCAGCGGCTTGGGTTGTATGGGGGACGGTGTCGGGTCTGTTATCGATTCATACTCTGTTGCCCCTTTATGATTCATGGTCGGTTGTGGCAGATTTGCGCAACTTTGAGTGGAGTTTTGGGAAAGGGCTGCGTTACCTGCTCGATGAATACAATGAACACCGGATCGTTTTGACCCGCTTGGTGATGATGATCGACTTTACCGTTCTGGGGGGGCGAAAAGTGCTGCCGGTTCTGCTGATTCACTTTCTCAATCTGTGTTCGTTCGCGATGGTGGCGTGGTTGATCCGAGTGCGGAAGGGAAGCGTAATTCCGGAGATCACGAGGGTGTTGTGGGCGGGTTTGCCCTTTCTCTGCGTGATGCAGGTCAAGAACTTCGACAGCGTTTTTCAAATACAGTTTTTTTGGGTTTCGGTTTTCAGCATGGCTGCGATAATGGCTACTTCCGTCTGGATGTGCGAGCGGTCCTCGGGTGAAGCGTCGGGTCGCTGGCTGGTTTTTGGCTTGGGATCGGCTGTTTTAGGGAGTTTCAGTATGGCGAACGGTTTGGTCATCTGGCCGGTTCTGATAGTCTGGCTGCTCATCCGCAAGGCCGGTGTCCGATGGGTTTCGCTGGTAGCCGGATGTGCGGTAGTGTGTTTTGTGATGTATTTCAATGAGTTCGGATCGTTGGGTGAGCAGCACGCTATCACGTTGTCACTTGACCTGATTCCGAAGGGTTTCGCCTACATGTCATATTTTGTGGCAAATATGCTCTGCGATAAGGACAGTGCTTGTGTCTGGTTTGAGTTGGTTGGTGCCGCAGGTTGGTTGATGGCTCTTTGGCTCGCTGCATCGGGTTTGGTGGCGCAGAAAAGAACAGCGGCGCAAGAAGCGGTGCCTTGGATCGTTATGTTCCTTATAGGAACGGTCGGAATGGCGTTTCTCGGCCGGCTGCACGATGGAGATGTTTTCCAATGCATCAACGGAAGGTATACAACGGTGAGTGCGTGGTTTTGGGCGGTGGTCACCGGGTGCTGGATGGCGCCATGGAACAAGGTGTTTGCCACGTGGCACGGTTGGGTCGGTCGGACGATGCGCTTCGGCCCTCCCTTTTTGGTGTTGATTTTGTTGCTAATGCGGCAGTCGGATCTAATCCGTGAGTTGCGGGAGATGGGCGAATTGCGGAGGCGGTCCGACCTGGTCATGTTGTCAGGGACAGCAGACCGCAATTGGTTGGATGCGATCTCGGCGGGTCTTCGGTGGCGCGATGTTGGGTTGTTGAGGGACTTAGGATTATCCTATTATGGGACGGATGCTTATCTGGCCCTTGGATCGCGGGTGGAATTGTTGGATTATCCCGAAACCCTCGAGTGCCCGGTGATTCCGGGGCGTATTGTTGTTCTGCCTTTCAAGGATGAGAGCTGGTTCGGGATACGGGTGGAGGGCCGTGGAAGCGGGATTGTTTCCGGCCGTTTATATCCAGTTGTGAATGATGCCGGTGTGTTGGCTGGATATCTGGCTAGCCGATCAAGACCATTGCCCGAAAGTGAAACGGAACTTGTTGATGTCGATGCCGCATTCCAAGGGGGTCTCGGGTATGTGGTGCACCGAAAAAGGCTCTGGGTGATACGGGAGCATGATCGTGTCCCCTTCGACTTTGGTTCATCCGAGATCGCAATGGATGGATGGATTCTTGGTATGATGGCGCCAGGCCGTTTCCGGCCGTGGACGGACTATCGAATTGAAACGGGGTGGGGCGAAGGATGTGACCCAGCCTCCGGCGCACGCGGATTTGGGGGAAAGGTATGGAGTAGTTGGCCCAGTAAATCGTCAGGAAAAGGCCTATTGGAAAGTGGTGTTTCGGTTCATCTGGAGTTCCAATCTGATGACACTTTCGCTGGGTATGTGGGAATTCCCTTTTACATTAAGGGTTCTTCCAAAGGAATGAGCGTGACAGTCGAAAGCACAGAAGATGCCGGACGGTTCTCGATTGTTCTTTCAGGGCTTGGACCTGATCGATGGCATTTTCTGGTGGTGAACTATCCCTCCATGCCTTTGCGTTTAAAGGTGGACGTTGAAGACCACTCCGTGGACTCTGATCGTTGGATTGCGGTCCACGAACCCATGATTTTGCCTTTTGAATGCGTAAGGTGACCCGGCTTTTCCTCCATGGCTCCCGATTTCGAAATCCAATCCTTCAATACGTTATGGTGTAAGATGGGCCTGATGTATTCCTGACGTTCCCAAGGGTTCCTCTATGACGATCTCGATAATCTGGGGCCGGAATAGTCATGAGATGGATTCGGGGGTTGAATGGCGATCCATGGCTCGCTTCCGTGCACCTTGTGCAGGTTTTTACATATTCCGGTCGGGTGTTGCCGTTTGACACGTATTGGAGTGCTCCGCACTGTTCCCAGCTCAATACTGCCGGAATGAGTGAATCGTGTTGGTGTTCACCACTCCGGAATGATCTATGAGCGTATACACTCTTACGAAGTCCGGATGGTTTTCATTGTTGGTAGCTTCATTACTGACATTCGGGACGGGAGGTTTAACGTTATATGGGGCTAACAGTGCCCCTCAGTTGCAGAACATCGGCAACCGGAGGGTTGAGCCAGAAAAACAGATTTCTTTTCAGGTTTCTGCGTCGGATGCGGATGGAAACACCCTGACCTATGGAGTGGGAACGCCACCGGGGGGCTCTTTTCATGTCAGTCCAACCGGGTCTGACACAAACCCTGGGACGAGAGACCAGCCTTTCCGGACGCTTGAGCGGGCAAAAGCTGCAGTAAGGGCTCAGAAGGCGGAAGGATTGCCGTCCGGAGGTCTCACCGTGTGGATTCACGGGGGGATTCATGAGCGGAGTGCGCCATTGTTGCTTGAGGCGGCGGACTCGGGTCTTTCCGCAGAGCAGCCGATCCGGTGGAGCGGATTCTCTGGATCAGAGGCGAGAATTTCAGGGGGTAAGGTAATCCCGGCGTCCCAGTTCGCGCTGGTGACGAGCGCCTCGCCGGTATGGAACCGCTTGGACGCCTCCGCCAAAGGGCAGGTTCGGCAAATCGACCTCAAACCGATCCTCGGAATTACCGCCGCCTCGACGCAGGCCCAAAAGGACAAGGCCTATGGCGTGCTTCGGAGGCGCGGGTTTGGACGCTATCAGGAGGAGCACATGCCTGCGATGGAGTTGTTTATCAACGGGCATCCGATGCGCCTCGGCCGTTGGCCCGACCACGATGCCCATGTTCCGAGCCAGTCCATCACCGCAAACAGCATCACCATCTATGGTGCCGGAAGTCCAAATGTGGGAGGGACCTACATCCTCACCAATTCTTCCGTACCGGATCAAGTGACTTTCACCCGACAGGGTTTGGTGGATGGCAAGCAATACTATCTATGGGGTGGTCGATGGACAGACGCCGCTAGCGGAGACTTCGGTTGGAATTTCATTCTTTCCACGACCGCCGGGGATACCGCTGACGGAAATCCGCGCTGGCAGAGTTACGGTGAGGTCGAGCCACGTTTTTTTTATCCGCGTGAAAATGAAGGAGCCGCGGGTTGGTTTTCATCGAGGGATCCCAGTCAGCCGCAGCACGGATTTGTGCACACCTTCGAAGGCACCGGACGTGCACCGTTCAAGTATGCCGGGGATCGTCCCTCTCGCTGGACATCGGCCCCTGACGCCTGGGTTGATGGTTTTTGGAGTTCCGAGTGGGCGGAATCCCATTACCCGATCGTCTCCATCAACCCATCGACGAAGGAGATCACGCTACCTAAAGAGTGGAATTCGAACTACGGCCAGAATGTGTTCCCGGAAATCAAATCCCACCATCCCTGGTATG
>Ga0123335_1007392_pt1 | contig 12294 bp, 7 predicted proteins | sample BiotimSIPDNA_2_FD_89707 | JGI IMG/M metagenome (GOLD analysis project Ga0123335, IMG submission 89707) | Anaerobic biogas reactor microbial communites from Washington, USA - Biogas_R2 time_0 SIP DNA | ecosystem: Engineered > Bioreactor > Anaerobic > Unclassified | place: Washington, USA... | reverse complement strand
TGCTGGGTAGTGGTTTGGAGGAAGAGAATAACCGATTTCTCTCGGATATCAAACGTTTTATGGACGGAGAGGTTTTTTGGAAGTATGCCGGCAGGTATTTTGGCTACACCCGCGAAGAACATTCCCTGCCCAAACTGGCGGCCCATATCTTAATTAATAGCCTGCGGCGAACCCTTGATGATAAACACCTCCAACCCTTGCAAGAATATCTGGCTGACCCGGGCAAGGGAAACTGCATTTACTTTGTTGACCACTGGATGAATAACCAGACCGATAACGACAGGTATGAAGAGCTGTCTGCCGCTGTAGACAGAACCATGGGTATTGCCGGGCGGATAGAGGATATCCCGGTGGAAGAACTGGGCGAATGCGATGGTTTTGAGTGCTTCGACCAGAGAGTTCTTGGTTACATTCAGGAATCTATCGGTAATCAGGTAGAAAACTATGATTTCTGCCTTAACCTTATTAAAACCCGGCGTACCAAACACTGGTACCAGAAATACGAAAACATTTATGAAGCCCTATACCACCTGTTAAAAATCCTGGATTTAAAGAAAACCTTAGTGCCCATTCCCACGGCAGGCGTAAAGGAGTTATGGGATGGCTATGCCCAAAATTATTTTCTAGTAGATTATCATTACCGTAATTTTTACTGGCATTATGACCGTAACCCGGTGGAATTCTTAAAGGCCTTGCGGGCATTGGTGGAAAATATTTATAGCAACTGGTTTTTGCAGGAACTGGGCACGGCCTGGTCGCAGGCTCTGGAAAGCAATCCCTCGGGCTGGCAGTTGGAAGGGGTTACTCGGCAGCAGAATTTTTATAAGCGGGAAATAGAACCCATGATTAATGGAGGTGAACGTTGTTTTGTTATCATTTCCGATGCCCTGCGCTATGAAGTGGCCGTGGATATTGCCATTCGTCTCAACCAGGAAACGGTAGCTACTGTAAACCTGGATACTCTGCTGGGGGTTTTACCTTCAACCACACCTTACGGAATGGCAGCTCTCCTGCCCCACCAGGAACTGAGCCTGAACCAGAATCAACAGGTACTGGTGGATAGCAAGAAAACCGATAGCCTGCAGGAACGGGAACAGGTTTTGCAGCATTGGGTATCAGATGCCGTGGCCACGCATTACCAGACGCTTATCGATATGAACAAAGAAGCCCGGCGGGAATTGGTAAAAGGAAAAAAGCTGATATATATATATCATGATAGTATCGATGCCACTGGACATGCGGCAGCAACCGAAGTCAAGGTGTTTGATGCGGTGGGGCAGAGCCTGGAGGAAATCTACCGTTTAATCCGTCTGATTCGGGACGATTTGGGTGGGGTGAATATTTTTGTTACCGCCGATCATGGCTTTTTGTACCGGCGTGATCCTCTGCCGGAAAGCGATAAAATGAAAAAGGAAATGGTAGCGGCATTTGCAGAAAAAAGGCGCTACCTGCTTAGTTATAAGGAAGTGCAAAGCGATGCCTTAATGCAGTTTAAACCTGATTATATTAGCTGTGAGCAAGGCGATTTATGGGTTTACGTGCCCCGTGCGGCTATTCGCTTTAAGGTACAGGGACCGGGAGCCAACTTCGTCCATGGCGGCGCCGCCCTGCAGGAAGTAATGGTTCCTTTAATCAAATATAAGGCTTTGCGGGGTTCTAACCGCCGGAAGAAGGAAGAAAATAAGGTTAAACTTAAGCTGGTAAACGAATCTCGCAAGATAAGCAATACCCTGTTTAGCCTGGAATTCTTCCAGACCGAAAAAGTAGATAAAGAACACCTGCCCCGGACGGTTGAAGTTTATATGGAAGATGAGAACGGCAAGATAATATCCAACCGGGAACCGCTTATTGCTGACAAGCGCTCCGACAAACCGGCCGAACGCAGCCATAAAGTAAGATTAACCTTAAAAACCGGTCCCTATGACAAACAAAAGGATTATTTCCTGATAGTCAGAGATGTGGATACGGAATTACTTGAAGAGAAAATTCCTTTCAAAATCAACATAGCATTTAGCTCCGATTTTGATTTGTAAGAGCAGGGGCAGGGAAAGCACCCTCACTCCTTAATATTGGGGTTAAGTATATTATGACTTTTGGCAGTGGCATTATATTTATTGAAAAAATTTCAGTGTTATTCATAATTTATCAGTGTATTCAGTGTCTATTTTTCTGAAGCGAGGCGAAGATAATGGAAACGACCTATTTAGATGCCAAACTTAACCAGTATTTTGCCGGCCGGGTAGTTCGCAAAGACCTGACCGGGATGATTAAACAGGGAGCAAATGTTCCTACTTACGTTTTGGAATATCTCCTGGGGATGTACTGTGCCACCGATGACGAAGCAGCCATTAAGGATGGGGTGGAGCGGGTTAAAAAAATCCTGGCGGATAACTTCGTCCGTCCTGATGAAGCAGAAAAGGTAAAATCACGTATTAAAGAACTGGGGCAGTATACGGTAATTGATAAATTAACCGTAAAACTCAACGAAAAACGTGACATTTATGAAGCTGAGTTTTCCAACCTGGGTATTAAAGGGGTAGCGGTCAGCTCCGAGTATGTGAAAAAGTACGAGAAGCTACTGGCTGGTGGCATTTGGGCGATTCTTAAAATGGAGTATTTCTATGATGAGGAAAACCGGCATAATAACCCCTTTAGCATTGTAAGCTTGAAACCCATTCAGATGCCCAACATGGATTTAAAAGAGGTCCTTGATGGACGCAAGCATTTTACCAAAGATGAATGGATGGATGTGTTGATTCGTTCCACCGGCCTGGAGCCAACTCAGTTAGAAGCGGTGGTAAAGTGGCATTTGCTGCTGCGGTTAGTGCCGCTGGTGGAGAACAATTACAACCTGTGTGAACTGGGGCCACGGGGAACCGGTAAATCCCATGTTTATAAGGAGATTTCCCCCAACTCCATACTGGTTTCCGGGGGACAGACTACGGTTGCTAATCTATTTTATAATATGTCCACCCGTTCGATTGGATTAGTGGGGCTGTGGGATTGTATAGCCTTTGACGAAGTGGCCGGGATTCATTTCAAGGATAAAGACGGCATCCAGATTATGAAGGATTACATGGCTTCGGCCTCTTTTGCCCGCGGCAAAGAAGAGAAAAATGCCAATGCCTCCATGGTCTTCGTGGGCAACATCAACGAGAGCCTGGATTTCTTACTAAAAACCTCGCACCTGTTTGCACCCTTCCCGGAAGGAATGGCCAATGACAGCGCTTTTTTTGATCGTATGCACTACTATCTGCCCGGTTGGGAGATTCCTAAAATGCGTCCCGAGCTGATTACTCATAGTTACGGATTTATTGTGGATTATCTGGCTGAATATCTGCGGGAAATGAGAAAGCAAAGCTTTGCGGATGCTATTGAACGCTATTTTAAGCTGGGAAATAACCTTAACCAGCGTGATGTTATCGCCGTTCGTAAAACCGTATCGGGAATGATGAAACTACTTTATCCCCATGGTGAATATAACCGCGAGGATGTGTCCGAAGTCCTGGAATATGCTCTGGTGGGCCGCCGCCGGGTAAAAGAACAGCTCAAGAAAATCGGGGGCATGGAATTCTATGATGTGCATTTCTCCTATATTGACCGGGAAACCTTGGAGGAGAAGTTCGTTTCCGTCCCCGAACAGGGAGGGGGAAAACTTATTCCTGAAGGGCTGGGCAAACCTGGTCATGTTTATCTGGTAGGCAAGGGCGACTCCGGGATGATCGGGGTCTTTAAACTGGAGAATCAGGCCGTATCCGGAACCGGTAAATTTGAACGAACCGGCCTGGGCTCCCGTAAAGAGGTAAAAGAAAGCATCGACACCGCTTTTCGCTATTTTACGGCCAATTGTAAAAATGTCAGCAGCGGTATAACCACCAAAAACAAAGATTACCTTATGCATGCTACCGACCTGCAGGGTATTGGCATGAGTGCAGAATTAGCCCTGGCCGAGTTTATCGGCCTTTGCTCTTCTGCCCTGGAAAGACCGGTACAGGAAAGCCTGGTGGTATTAGGTAATATAACCGTTTCCGGCACCATTGAAAAAATCTCCGACTTCGCCAATGTGCTGCAGGTTTGTGTAGATGCTGGTGCCAAACGGGTGCTTATCCCAGCCCTATCAGTAGTTGATCTGCAAACCGTCCCCCCGGAACTGCTGATTAAAGTGCAACCAATATTCTATTCCGACCCGATTGATGCGGTGTTTAAGGCGTTAGGGGCGGTGTAGGGAACAGTGAGAGAAAAGAGATAATATACGAAGCCTATGCCCCCTCCACATGGCATTAATATGTTGTCCCAAAAAAATGGAGTAATAGCGGAGCCTTTACGGCTCCGCTTGTTTGCGTATATAAGCAGGGGAAGTTAAATAGAAATACCGAATTTTAAAAGGAATATTGGTAGTAGATGTCAAATTACTATGAAAAATACAGCTAGTTTAAGTTATTTAAGTCTGTACTGACAGTAATGTGTTGGGTCACTGTTTAGAAAACGAAGTACATAGGTATTTAGATTAAAATGTAAAGCGAGCAACGATATGAATGAAAAAGAAATTGTTGAAGAGATTATCCGAATACTAAGTGATACGGAAAAAAACAAGCGCTACTTTGCTAGCGATATTGCGTGGTTTAATGACCGGCTAGCATTTTGGCGGCAAAACTATATACGTATTGGTTTAGTTGGGGTAACGAGCTGCGGCAAATCAACCTTATTGAATGCCATAATGGGGGATATTATACTACCGTATGGTATTCGTCCTACCTCGGGTATAATAGTAACCTGTTCGAAGGCGTCTTCACGCCAAGCAACTGTTTTTTATAATAATAACCGCATTCAAAAGATTTCAGATAATAATCTTCCGCAAAAAATTACACAATTGGCCGATGAAAAATATAACCCTGGAAACAAAAAAGATGTTAAATACATAGATGTTCGCGCACCGGGTTTCCTTTTTCAAGAAGATGTTCAGATAGTAGATAGCCCAGGATTAGATGCAGTAGACATGGAACACCATGAAAAGTTAACGATGGAAGTCCTACTCCCAACCGTAGATATTTGCCTGTATCTATGTACATTGAAGGCCAATGCAGATGTAATAACGGGTGATGTCATTGCAGCAATAAAAAGGAACAACAAACCGTTGGTGGTAGTACAGAATATGTTGGATTCGGTTGAACCTAAGGTAGGGAAGAACGGAGTTATAGAGAAAACTAAGGAACAGGTGGCAGAGGAACATAAACAGCGGGTTAAGCGAATTATTGCATCCGTGGATAAAAATCTAGTTAAGTCAACCCCGGTAATACAAATTTCAGCCAAACAGGGGATAAATAGCAGAATAAATGGTGATAACTCCACTTATATCGATTCCCGAATTGCAATACTCGTTGAAACTATTAACCGCACCATAGACTGTCTTAGCCCCTCTATAAGGATAAACAGATTAAAGCAAATAGCAGTACACCTTGATACAATTATTGATTACGAAAAAAACCAACTGGAGGCCGAACGGTTTAATCTGGAGAGGGAACAACAGCAGAGTAAGCTATCGCTATTGTACGAAAAAAGAACGAAATTGAATGATGCACTTATAATGACTAATAACGAAATTGTTGGTGAGTTGGACAAATTAGGCAATACATTTAATCAAACTGCTAAGGAAATAAGTCAATTATGGTCTAATGAAATAGATGGTGCTAATCAAATTCTCATAAAACTACATGAAAGAGTACGAAAATGCGAAGATTCGTTAATTAAACAGGTTGATAAATTTAATACTCAAATGAAAGAACTCATCCTAGAATTCAACCTGAATCCGCGTGATTATTTTAGCGGTGATCTGCCCAGCAGGCAAACACCGGGGGCTACTTTTAACATAGCGAAAAAGACCGAAACACGTACGCTTAGACAAGAGAAAAAAGGGATAGTGAACAAGGTCAAAAGATTTATTGGTTCGGTATTCGATAATGATGATTGGGGTTGGGATGAATACACCGAGGAGTACCTGGTTATTGATGCTGAAGCAACCCAAAACCGCTTAACAGAATTTTACAACACTATGAATAGGAAAACTACCTACTACTTGGATAATTGGAAAAACACTGTATCTCGTATTCAGACCGTCCTTGATTTAGAATTGCAACGTAGGCAAGATGAAGAAAATATCAAAAACAATACAATAATCGAAATTCAACAACGTCAAGATAACCTTGAGCAATTAAATAAAATAAGAGAAAAAATTAAAGACCAATTTATTCCTATGGAACAACTTGACCAGCCAGAAGAGAAGAACGTTTATGAACCTCCATCAATAATGAGAAAACGTACACAAGTGGAAATATCAGAACAAGTATTTAATTTGTACCTCATAAGTCAGGTAGTATTAAGAAGGCAGTTTAGGGAAATATTTTCCGCCTGTCAGCAAAGCAACTATAGAAAGGCCGGTCCTAAACTAACTCATTCCCTGGTTTGGGGTTGGGATAGCTACTCTTTAACAAGCTTTATCTATCGCTTTACTGGTTATGATTTGAATTCTGCACAATTGCAGGAACTCTACTCCCAGGGTATCACCTCTTATAATATAGGAAAGCATCGATATATTATAGTTGATGAAAAACAAGGTGCTTCGGCCATGATGAGTAAGCTAAAGAAAATGATTTCTAACCATTATAATTGCTATCTACTCGTGGACGTAATGCAGTATGGGTCAATGATGAAACAGCTACAAAAAAGCCGGATAGTTGAGATTCCAGCTTTCGAAAGATGCATTAAAAACTGGGTAAGCCAATCGTTTACGGAGTATAAAGTAGCCGATAATATCGAGGAATGGGTCAAGTGCATTTTTGATTTAAGATCTTATTTAGATAAACATCCTAAGGGGCATATGCTGGTTAATGATTCTAATCCAATTTATTCACTAATTATGTTTGAGTTATCTAGCAAAAAACATATTAACTATGCTGTAGAAACAGAGTATATTAGGCTACTAACTGAACGGATGCGATACTTAGTATCGCCAAGCGATTTGCAATACTGTTCGAGTATTATGCAGGGATTTTCATCTCTAAATACTGGATAAAAGGTAAATATGAGTTCTTTTTGCAATACAGGTGCTAATAAGTAATAGTGTTGAAAGGATGAGTGGGATTTTGAATAAGCACAAATCAGTTATAGTTGAAGTTGACGAAGTAACCCGTGGCATTATGGAAGCTTTGGAAACCCAAATGGTTTCAGGAGTAAACACAGTGATTTATCAAGGCACCGAAACGGTTTCAGATGAAATAAAAACAGTTAAGAAGCAGATGGCTATGGGTGTTAAGGAAGTTACAGGCAAAATAATATCTCTTGAAAAAGTAGCGGAGCAAAATTTATTGCAGATACAGAATACAAATGAGCTTATAGAAAACATCAACGAAGAAACCAATAAAACCATTGAACAGCTTGGTACTCAATTAAAAGAAGAAATAGGCAATGCTACATCTATTATGAAAACAGAACTGGAAAACATATATGACAAATATGAAAAAATGACTGACCAAAGTAAAAAAAGAATGGATGAGCTACTGAATGGCATTACATCAATGCTTGATAAGCAGTCGCAGTTAATAACTACTTTACAGGCAAATCAGGAAGCAATATTGGCCATAAATAAGCAACTGCCAGAATTAAGTGATCGAATTAGAACCCTGGAAAAGGAAATCACGTGGCTTGGGTTACCGTTTTATAAAAAAATAGGACGTACTAGAAAGGAGTTGAAAATGCAGTGACTTACAACCTCGAACAATTAAAAGAACTCTGTATTAACTCATCTTTTTTACACCTGGCTGATATGTACATACCGTACCTGTCCGAAAAAGGGCAGATACCTTTTGCTGATCTACTTGCTCAGAGAGTAGAGAATATGGATAGTATGGAATTACTGGTTCCAGTATTAGGTATACAAGGAACCGGCAAGAGCAGCTTGCTCAATGCTCTTTTAATGGATGACATTGTTTTACCTGTTGACGCAGATGAAACAACCTGTATACCGGTGGAAATCAGGTTTGGTCTTAATGACGGTGAAATAATAATCTTTTTTAAAGATCAGACCGTCCCACTTCAAACTTATGACTATAAGATACTTGATGAGTACGTAAACAATGCTAATAATCCAGGCAATGAAAAACAAGTGTCTCATGTTGTTATATATAAGAATAATCAACTACTTGCTGGGGGGGTGGTTCTGGTTGATTTGCCGGGGGTGGGAAGCATGACCCCCCGGAATGTTGAAACAACAATGAGTTACATAGAAAGACTAACCGCAGCCATTTTTTTACTGCGAACTAACCCGCCTATAACTCGCCATGAAAAAATATTCCTAACCATGGCATGGCCAAAATTGACTCGAGCCTGGTTCATACAAAATCAGTGGAATGATGAAAGTGAATTAGAAGTTAATGAAGGAAAAGAACATAATCTATATGTACTTCGACAAATTGCGGATCAATATAATACTAGCAAAGATATCGAAGTGATGATTGTAAATGTTTTCAAAGCTCTTGGTGATCGCTTATCTGGTAATAATGAAGATTGTTCCGAATCTGGTATTGAACGGGTTAGGGAGGTTCTTGACTCATTAAGCCGGGGATGGAAGGAATTGCTCGAACAGGAATTGGACAACTTTTTAAGGCAATGTATAGATAGTATTAAATTAAAAATTTCGGAACTATTAAAACAAGCGCAGCTAAGTAACGAAGAATTGCGAAGCGAGATTAAAATATCTGAACAAATACTTGCCGCCGAAATTGAGGACAATCGACAACTTATTGACGGTATTGAAGAAAAGGTATCTTACTATAGGATGGAGCTGCTTAATTTTGCTAATCAGATCAGCAAAAAACAGGAACAGTATTTACGAGCGGAGATGCGTAGAATTGTTGGTGGTGGCTTAACCGATGGTTATTTGTTAAATAGTGTTTTTATAGAACAGCAGGATATTGCGTTTGAATCAGCTATACTTGAATTAACTGAATTAACCTTTTCCATACAAAGCGATTTACAAAATGAACTGGAGGAATTACGTATTCCTGATATGAGTGGGCAATATGTGTCTGCCCGAGAATTTTTCAAAAAGGAAAGCATCAAATTGGAAAAGTTTCTTCCCCCTGCTGCTTCAATCGGGGGTGGAATTGCCGGGATATGGGCTGGGGCGAAAACACTGGGTGCTGTTGGGACATTTATTGGAGGACCGGTCGGTACAGTAATTGGTAGCATAGCGGGTGTAGCAGTTGCAATAGGGATTGGGGCGTTAGGGAATTGGTTAGGAACTACGGCAAAGAAGGGTATTACTGCAATTAAAGAAGACCTAACTATGGCTGATATCGAGCCATTAATCTATTCATTTAAAAAAGATTTAGAAGATCATATTGAGACTACAACCAATCAGGTTATGGATGAAGTTGAAAAGGAACTAGTGAAGTTTAAAGAGTTTGAAAAACTGCAATTGGATAGAAAAAAACAAGAAAACAGAGAACATATACAAAAATGCAAAGCCGATTTCCAATCATACATAAATGATTTGAAGTACGATTTGGAGACCATCAACAGCATCGAAGAGGGGATAACTAATGAATAAAGAGCAGTTACAAAGAAATATGGCGACTATATTGTCCCTTATACAGGTAATGGGTTTAGAAAAACATATTGCTCTTTATCGATTTTTACAGGAAAGAATAAATTATCCGGAAAGCTTTGTGGTTATGCTTGGAGAAACCGGAAGCGGTAAATCAACATTAATTAACGGTTTGTTGGGTCAGGCTATTCTTCCGACTAGCGCCTCTCCGACCACTGGGACCGTAGTAGAGGTAATGGATTCTTGGAAACAATTCCAGTCACCGTTTTATGCCGTAAATCGGGATGCCACCCTGGAGATTATTGATAATGAAACCTTCGCCTATCTAGCTCAATTTCCGGATGAAGAACTTCAACGATTGCGACTACTTGTCGAGAAATTTCCCCATAATCTCCAATACCTGAGACTTTTTGATACCCCTGGCTATGGTTCCATAAATGAAAAACATGACGAGATTCTAAAAGATTTTTTACCAAACAGTGATATTGTTATATATGTTGTAATGTATAGAGTAGGTTTTCAAGAGGATGACCACTTCTTTATGCAGTATATCGGAGAGCTTGTAGACGAGTTTACTACGGTGTTACTGGTAATAAACCGCGTACCCGATAAAATATCGAGCTTTGATAAGAGGATAATGGAAATTAAGAAGTATGCTGAAGATTGCCTGCACCGTGAACTCCCAACCTTTCTGGTGCCTACTGAAGCGCAAAATGAAGTACGATTACCAGCGGCTAACGAGCTTTGGGAACTGGTTAGTGCATTATTACAATCTCCGGATAGAGAACAATTGTTGTTAAATGCTATGGCTCATTATCAAATTGACTTATTAAGTGATTATGCCTTATATCTGGATAGCAAGATTTTACAGGCCACAGCATCGCAGGAAGAGCAACGGGTCCTGTCTGAAGAAATCCAGCCGTTCCTTTCTCAAGAGGATAAAATTAAGGATTATATTGAGAAGAGTTTTTCTCAAATATCCGAAATCCTGGCTAGGATGATGAATAATGCCAGTAACTCCGTAAAACAAAAATGTCAGGCCGATATTTATAGTATGGGCAAATGGACCGAGAAAGATCAATGCTTAAGTTATGTTCAGAACCATTCGATGCAATTTGTTGCCAGGCAGGAGGCTAAGCAAATATCTGATTATCTGGAAGATGAATTAAACAGAATTGATGAGGAAGTATACTCTATGTTAAATACAGCGGTAATGGATTTTGAACGAAGGGTTGCCCTGCGAACAAACATTTACCATCCTCTAGTATTGAAAATGAGCAAATATGCAATGACCAGGGCGACAACACAGGGGCTTACTAATTATTTTGCGCGTTTTGGCGGTGCTGGCGGTGCTGGTGCTGGTGTTGCTAATGCTGCCAAAAAAGGTTTGAAAAACCTGGGTAAACTATTTGGTAAAACCTTTTCTCGTGATACCCACAATGCACTGGCTCAATTTTTGAAGAAAATAGGCGCAACATCTGCTAAGAGTCTGGCAGTTGCTGCTGTAGTTATTGTGGAAGCCGCCTTCTATTTATATGACTCGCTAACCTGGCAGAAAGACTTGGCTAAAAAGGTTGACGAGGCTGTGGATATATGGGAAAGGAATTCTTTAGGAACACTGCTGCAGGATATGAAAGAATTAAAAGAGCATAATTTAGAAAAGTTGAGCGAGTATTTTAACGATTATCGGGATGCTTTTAAACCCGAAGATACAATTGATAATAGTTTCGATATTGAAGAAGCAAAGAGTATCCTCAACAAAGCAAATAATTTGATAAATACCATAGATCAACAATTGGAGGGATTATAGAATATGGGTAAAGAAAGAGAAATGCTACCGCTAGTTGTATCCAGAAGAAACCCGGATACAAAACAGGAATATTACCCCGTTGAAAGCAGAGATGGCAATAATCAAGGTTCATTAAAAAACACAGTAATAGAAAATGCTCCAGCTTTAATTGACCTGGCATCAGATAATCTGCCAAGAATAATTAGTTTAGCATCAGATATTGTAGAGATCTTTAGCATAGAAGTAAAGACCGAATCAACCTTAGCAATCATGAGGGAAAATCGCGAACTGTTGCAAGCGGAAGCCGAGGCCTTTATAAAAAAAGAATGGGCGCGAAGAGAAACACAAAAAGGATTACATCAGGATATTAGCAATATTTTACGTGACCTGACATCGGCGTTGGAACATGGAGGCCATAGCGATGAAGTTAAGAAGGAACTTATTCGAACTTTTGACAATACGATTGAACGTCTTGTTTCATCTTCAAATCGGCTTAAAGGAGAATAAACAAGAAGATGATTGATATGATTGCTGAAATAGTCCGGTTAATAAAGGACAAACAGTATTTGGAAGCCCAGAAAAGGATTGATGCGGCGCACGAACAGTTCTGTTGCAAAGAAGTTCAGGGCAGGCGTGACAAGTTAGATGCGCTGAACAAATCACTTGTCCAGATAAATACAACAATTTGCAAAATTGAACAACAGTATAACGTAATTAAAGAATTATCAACCGATGCAGTTATGGGGAGTTTAGACAGGTATTTATCTAGCCTTAAAAGAGAACGTAATAAACTTTTAGTAATAAAAAAAACCTCCAAAATCTAAAGAATTTCTATTAACCATCCTACCCCCATCTTTTCCTCCCACAGATCGAAACCAGCAGGGGAAGACTATCATAGACGGAT
>Ga0123335_1007390_pt1 | contig 12296 bp, 7 predicted proteins | sample BiotimSIPDNA_2_FD_89707 | JGI IMG/M metagenome (GOLD analysis project Ga0123335, IMG submission 89707) | Anaerobic biogas reactor microbial communites from Washington, USA - Biogas_R2 time_0 SIP DNA | ecosystem: Engineered > Bioreactor > Anaerobic > Unclassified | place: Washington, USA... | reverse complement strand
GCCGACTGCGTGAGATAGAAATCGCCGCCCGTTCCTCTGGGAATCGTACGCAGACGACTGAGCTCCTGGTCATATGCAGTCTTGAGCTCGTCCCGGCTCAGCCCGCCGATGTCGTAGATGCGGCGAAGCATCACCAGGGTGCTCACCTTGAAGACCCGCACGAGACGATCTAGCTCCGAACGGAGCTCGGCATCCGGGCGATAGCACTCGCGGAGGGCGGCCAAGGGTACCAGTAGCTCGGCCGCGACCCTGTTGCACCAGGCCTCGATGGCTTGAGGTGGCGCAGAGAGTGGGCCGGCGTCGGAGAGAGCGGACTCGCCCAGCCACACATGGGCCAGCTCGTGGGCAAGCGTGAACATCTGCGCGGCTTTGGTATCCGCACCGTTGACGAACACCAGCGGAGCAAGATCATCCGCCAGCGCGAAGCCCCGGAACTCCTCCGGGTCGAGCTTGCGGTGGGTGTTGTTGCCGACGATGCCGCTGACCATCACGAGCACCCCAAGCGAATCCGCCTGCTCGATGAAGGAGCGCAAAGCGTCGGTCCACGTAGGTGCGCGTCGACGTTCGTCGAGATCGAAGTCCAAGACCCGGCGCAGGTCGGCGGCCGCCGTCTCAGCGTCGGTTTTCACGCTCACCGAGCCGACGAAGCTGAGCGGCGCCTCGCGTGTCGTACGTGCATAGTCGCGATACCATTCTTGACGCTGCTGACACAGGTAGAGGGTGTCAAGAAGGTCGGGGCTGGGCTGCTCGATACGACCGCCACCCATTGTGCGCAGGTCGGGGATCGGGATTCGCTCCATAGGTGGCTCGGCCAAGAACAAGTAGCCGACCGGGGCGTGGGTAGCCTTGGCAAAGCCCTCGATCTGCTTCAGCGTGGGGCGCCTCTCCCCCTGGTACCAGGAGGGAAGCTGAGGAATGCGCCCGGCGAGACCGTCCAGGTCGTAGCCGGCGCGCTCCCACGCCCAGCGAAGCATGTCAGGCCTTATGTCGACACGGACTTCGGGCATCGCGTTCTCTCTCTATTTGCGCGCACTTCACGAGTATGCAGACAGCTGCCTCACGGGCAATCATACCCATCAGCGCTGAACGCTACCGGGAGCTACTGCCACTCAGAAGGTCCGGAAACGCCGCCGCGATGACAATCGTCGCCACGGCAGCCAAAGCCACGACCACGAGTGCGGACGCCCACAGGCGGTGTGATGGCACTCGTACATACCAGTGAACGAACTCACAGTTGCCGATAGCCTTGGCACGTCTACTCGGCTCGCTGTGTGCAAACACACTGGAATCCGCACGGCAGCCACTTGTTGGGTCTTGACCAATTCCCAACCGCAGCTCTCGTTCGATGCGCTCGAGTGTAAGCGAGTCGGTAAGCTCGTTTGCCCTGTGTTTGGCGAAGGTCTGCAACGCTACCAGAGCCACGACGAGCGCCAGCACTGCAGCGATAATCCGCGCCACACGCGTTGAATCCGCCTGGAGAGCCAAGGTGAACAAGAACGCCTCGCCGGCGAAGACTACTGCCGGCGTCTGCCACATGAGCGTGTCGTGCGCGGTTCTCCGCGTCGCAACCACTCCGTGAATATGCTTCAGGTCGCTGGAATTGGCGGTCCCGGCTTGGCTCTCCAGGTTGTCAGGGTCGGGTTGGAGGGTTCCAGCTTCGTTGGGCTCTTCGGCCATCTCTACATCCTCCCACGGTGCATGCTTGGGTTTCGATGGGCTGCGGAAGCAGTTGATTCCCCGAGACTGCGCAACCGGCGTCGTTGCTCTCGCTCTCTCATCTCCCGTCCGGTCATCGGGATACTGTTTCGTCCCTGCCCCTGCTCATCATGTCTCTTCACCCCCCGTGAGGATTGTCCTCCGGTTACAGTAACTCCCTGAACTCCAGGTGCCCCTTCGCCATCAGGCGATTCACCAAAGCAACGCAGGCGCGCCGCGTCTCCGTATCCTCCAACTCCATGGCCTTCTCGAGAACCTTCCGGGCCTCGTCCTTCCACCCAATGATGCGCCAGCCCTCGCGGTCACTCTGAACGAGCTTGTTCAGGGCTCGGACGCTCCGGAGTGGCTCACGGTCCACGGTTTCTGCCAGGCGCTCGGCAACCAGGTGCGCCCCATTCAACAGACTCGTCTTCTGGAGCACCAGGTCGAGCTGGTCAAATGCCCAGTCATCGTCGAATTGTCCCGACGCGAACCACCACGTGAATGCCGAAAGCTCGTTACCCTCGTCGTCCTGGTCCGGCCGGCCCGTGCGGGATACTACAAACGCCCAGAAGAGCTTCAGCCGTTTGATGGCCGGTGGAATGCCCGGGTCGACAGCAGCTGGGGGCCACTCCCGGAGGCTTCGCCCGACGTGGCCCAGGACATGCCGTCTGAGATTCACATCCGCTTTGGTCCAGTACTGCTCCAGCAGAGGCTCGACTGGCTCAAGGGCGATCATTCCTCGCCAGGCGTAGGTAACCAGGTGTTCGCCCAGATGTTCGGAAGGTCTGTCCCCGAACATGAGGGGCTTCTCGTCTGGACCCAGCAGCTTCACGGCGTGTTCGTAAACAGGCCTGAGAACGGGGAGTACATCGTCATAGGGTCTGGTGTGCATCACATACCCAATCCAGGCAGCAGTCCACCAGAGCGCATGCTGCGAGTCACGTGGGAAGATCTCGTCCACGTGTAAGACGGCCCAGTCGTGTCCCAGTAGACGAATCCACGGGAACCACTGACCATAGACCGAGCGGACGCCAAGCGAAGGATCCTGAATGACGTCGAGATGGCGATTGAGAACAGGCCATATCTCCTGCACCGTCACTCCATCCGGCTCGGGCTCACCCTCTTGGTCGCGAGTCCCCGGCGCGTGCCTCATCACCCAGAGTCCATACCGAACGACGGCGTGCATCGCGCGGCCGCGGACCGTGTTGATGGACATGGTCACGGCGTCAAAGCCACCCTCGCCATAGCGGCTCTCGTCTTCGGGGGTGGGATCGGGGTCGTCGACCAGCGACTCCAGGATCGTCCAGACGGTCTTGCGGAAGGAGATCGGAATCTCCGATACTCCCGACCCCAGTCCTGCTTCGATCACGGCCACTATAGTCTTGTGAGTCGAGCCCCAATCCGAGTCCCTATCATCCACAGGACCGGATTGGTCGGGGGTCGGCCAAGGTGAGTGGACCACCTGCGTGGCGAGATCGAGTGCCGGCCCCCATTCGAAGGACTTCTTGGTTTCCATGGCCTGTCGGAGCCCTTCTAGGAAGCCACGCACATACGTGGCCTCGATTCCGGTGAGTGAGTCAAGAACGGGGACATATCGGGCCGGGTCATCCGCCACCGCTGCAGTCACCAATCTGCCCAGCCCCTCGGGAGTCGGTGAATCCCACTCCTGTGGAGGAACCCAGTCTCGGAGGTGTGCAACGAGTTCGACGGGCTCCATAGCCCGGATGTCCTCCAGTGTGAGAGGACTCGTCGGACTAACCCATGTTCCGTGGTAGACCGGAAAGTCGGGGTGTTCTGGAAGGCGCAGTCTCGCCACCAGTGCGTCGAAGCGCTGCTTCCACTCCTCGGGCAGGGATTCGGATATGGGCATCAGTTTCTTGATCCGCCAGAAGTCGCAGTAGTCTGAGACCTGATCGTCGCTCGGGGGACTCCCCTCCCGTTCCTTGAACCAGGCGGCGTAGTCATCCTTGTCCGGGCCGTCATCGATCCAACCATGAATCACGGCCTGATCGCCGGGTGTCAGCAGCCCGAAGCAGTCGTGCAGTAGGTGGTAGTACTCATGCAGAACGCAGGAATCATCAAAGAACGCCCGGTCGAGGAGGTGCGCTCGGACGAGATCAGGCGCGTCCTGAGAGCGAACTCGCAGCAGATGAATGGCAATCCGTCGAAACACATGACGCGACCTGGACTCAAGCGCGGCCACTAACCCGGGCACGGACTCGGGCCGTCTCGATGCAGCCACGAGAGCCACATCCCTAGCGGCCTTCACCAGCAAGCCGGGTAGGTTGTCACGATCGCGATTCTGATCGTGATCCTCGATGGCGGGCCGCCAGAAATGCGACAGATCGACGCCACCATGATCGTCCCCAGACCCTCCTCGTGCACGCTCGCCGGCCGTGATCGCTTCCTCAAGCAGGCCGGACACAAGCTCCAGTGCCACCCGCGGGGCGGCTTCGGCTAGTGACGGCAGAGCTAGCTCAAGGCTCTTCTCATACTCCCACGAACTGACATGAAGAGGTGCCACATCCGACCCGGGGACATTGGCATCGGCAGAGACCGCAAAGAGAGTTGCGGCAAGGTCGAGAGCCTCACTCTCCGCCCCGCCAGCGGCCAGATGCCGAACCAGTTTCGCGTATTCGAGCCCAGATAACGGTCGATACGGGCCTGCCATCCACTGAACTGCCTTTGAGACCAGTGCCTTGCTTAGGACCGGCGCCAGGTTCAGAGCCACCCGGAGTAGGCCGTGATGCACCCGGACGTTGATTGTCTCCGGGATTGAGAGAACGGCAGTTAGAACATCCTGATGGCTTTCCGGATAACTGGCGGCCATTCTCTCCAGGTACTCGACAATGGGCCATCCTGGATGACGAAGCCCGGTCCCGTCGTCCACCACCTCCGGATCGGGTGGATGGCCGAGCATTCCTCCGTCCACCAAGGGAGCAATCCATGCTGGGCTATCCAGTCTCGAGAAGAAGTACTCGTGCGCCGTGTAATTGCCGGGCACGCGACTTTTCAGGGTGTCAATATCGGGCCTGCTGCTTGCCAGAAGGTCGTCGAGCATGCTGAAGACAGCAACGTAGTTCTCTTCGAACTTCTTCAGAACAACATCGAAAACCGACTGCACTCTCTCCCACCATTCCGCAAACTCAGCATCGGCCTTTCGGAAATCGAGATTGTCCCTATGAGCTTCCCGATTGAGCGCCGTTGCCGAACTCTGCCCGGCCAGATCAAGCCATGCTACTGCCGCAGGGTCATCTTCGGGGATACCCAGTGCCGCCATGACTGATCGAATCCCGCGGGCGTGATTGTCCTTCGAGTTCTTGTCCTGCTGTGCCGGGGCCTCGGCATTGGGGGCGGCGGCGAACGGCTGGAGAACGGCCCTAAGAGCGCTCTCAATCTCTCGAAGCAAGTGGCCGACGAGATGTCTCTTCGACGTAAGATCGCAGTCACGACTCATCAGTCGGCAGGAGTCTCTGAAGAAAGCCGCCGGACCGGGCCCAACGAGTTGAAGCCTCTGCCCTATCCGTTTCTGCCGCGAATCTGTGAACTGGACGGCACAGAGCTTCGTGCTCTGGTCGGGACCGCTCTGTCGGCCGTTGGGCTCAGCAGTCACCTAGTCCCCCCCCAAGCTTCCGTGAATTCGTCACTCCCTGACCCGCAATCTGGTCGCGGAAGGCTGAACCTGCGCGCTTGCACATTTCCGACGCACCCAGGCAGTCCTTCTACGGCTGGGGTCCCGCAACCAGCTTTCCCCCCTGCCAAAGACGAAAGATAGTCTTGCCCGCAACAGCTTGACTCGCCCGATTGAAGGCCACTTTGGTCGTCAAACCCTCAACCATCTCTTGAGCGAGGTACGTCTGACAGAACTGCGACGCAATCGCTCCGTGCACACTGTGAAATGGAGCAATCACTGAGTGAAAAGCGGGGTACTGACACAAAGGCGAAGATAGGGCCTGATATCCTGACCTACAGCATAGGGAGATGAGCAGCTTTGGCGACGCAGCGCCAACCTCGGCACCATCGAGAGCGGCTGCTATGGCTCCTGCGACAGTCCAACCATCGACAGCGAAGTGTACGGCGCTGCCATTGCCGTGTCCGACGAGCAGTACATGACTGCTAACCAGAGCCTTCTCCCGCCACGCCATTGTCAGCTCTGCGAGAGACCTGATCTCGCGCAGCCAGACGAAGTCATCAGTCATCAGCAACCGGCAGAACTGAAGCAAGGATTTCGCGAGAGGATCGAGCAAGACGTAGTCTGAATCGTAGTCTCCAATCCGAATGATCAGAATCCCAATTAGTTCGTGCGCCCTGGATGACGCAATCCAGTCCGATGTCCTCTCGCCCGGGATGTCCACCCTGACCGAGCGTCGAACTGTCTCCGAGACTGTCGTACGGTACATTGCGCCCGGTGACTCCACGTTGTCCGGAAGACAGGCAGCCGGAACAAACACGTGGTCACCCGCTCGAAACTTGCTCATCGGCTAGCCCCCTCGCACAGGGCCGAGGTTGGCGTGGCGGTCTCCGGGCTTCAATCCGTCAAACCTCTTCCCATATCGCTGCAATGTACGCCAGCTCCGCATGGAGCGCGGCGGTCAAACGCGGTATTGGCACTGTGGGAGCCAGGAGCTTTGCCCTTCGAACATCCAACACGGCCATAGTCTCGTCCCCGGTGAAGCTCCCGCGAAGAGCCTCCTCCATCATATGAGTGACGACATCAACGCGTGTCTTTGAGAGGGGGTCCGCCTTGAAGTAGAGTTTGATCACATAGGGCGTGCCATTGACAAACAGGCCTAGCTCGGGATTGACGACTACGTCGACCCCGTGGGCAGCAAAGCTGCCGACAGCGGGGTCAAACCACTCGAGCACTTTGTTGCCCCACCATTTGCGGTAGCCCTCGGCAACTGCGGGGTAGTTGCTGAGCTTCTTTGGGTCGGTAATAGAGGCTAGGACAGACGTGATAGCGAACTTCGGCAGTCCACTCTTGTGATTATCGACAATGAACTCCCGAAGCGGCTTGTAGAAGTCCACGGCGGGCGCATACTCCGGGCGATTCTTAATCTGGGCGACCTTGTTGGCTTTCGGCGTTCCGCTCTTGGAAACAACATCCACGAAGTCAGTCAGGCTGATCCTGGGCATCCGCTTCCACCTCCAAATGAGCAACTAATCTACACAGTCTAGTCTCGCGGTGTGTGCTTGCATCCTGAGGTAGTGCTCCACCACCGTCAGTAGCGTCCGATACTCCCCCCACCTGGCCTCGTCCTTTCGCCTGACGATGAGGAATGTCTCCATGATGTACTCCACGTCATCCCGCTCGATCCCGTACAGATGGAAGAACGCCCCGTCCAACTCGCAACGCAGCTCGAATCGCCGCCCCTCGTCCCAGCCGAACGGCGGGCCGTCGTAGCCACAATCACGGGCAAACGGCTGCATCTCCCATGACGTGTAAACCAACTCTATGACGCGGGGCAGCATCCATTCGGCGATGGTCTCGCTCGGGGACCAGGGGGCGGGCTCAACGTAGGTTGAAGGCGCGAGCAGGGGAAGCTGATTGAGATAGCCAAAGGTTAGGTGGGTGCCGCCCATCTTCTGTCTCGCCGCGTAGTCATGCGCCAACGAGTTCAGGTTCGCCATCAAACAGCAACTCTCACGCGGTGCCGCCCCCTCGACAAGCATGAGGGGCAAGGTATGTCCCACCCCCACCCGCGGCACGACGCTCGCGATCACCGTCCGCTCGTCGGTGCTTCGACAGATGTCCCGCCACCCAAGCAGCCACCGCCGATCCCAACGTCCCTTGAGCCGCGCATCCGCCTCCGCCTGGGCCACCCAATACCGGGGAAGCGCAATCGCGAAGGGGTCGCCCTTCTCGCCAATGGTCATATCGCGAGTATCGAGGCCGTCGTAGGTAGCCCAGCGGTGGTCGAGATGGTGGATCATCTTCGCCTCATACAACGGCAGATACCGCTCACCGCTCTTGGCCGCCTCCGGGTCATCCGCTGCGTCGCTCACCGCCTCCGAGCCCGCGACTCCGTCAGCGGCCTCGCGCTGCCCTGTCGCCGCGTCGGCCTCACCAGCCTCCCGCACAAAGCCGTTCCCCTCCAGGCGCCACCCGTCGCGCTCCAGCTCCTCGCGGGTGCGGAACAGATTCGAATCGCTGGTCATGTTGAACAGCCCCTGGCGGAACGAGATGCCCCACGGGTTCTCCTCCGGCGGACCTTCCCTGATGAGCACGGGCACCCGCCGGTACACGGCCTTGGTTATCTCGGCATCGCGTCGGGTGCGGAACACCGGGCAGGTGAGCGTGTTGGGGTTGAGGAGGGCGAGATCCGCCGCCGACAAGGTGAAGCGCCGCTCCGGGTCGCGCAGATCCTCGACCTGGTGGGCGAAGAAGGCGAACTCCGCCTCCCCCTGCTCGGCCATCCGACGCCCGACGCCGGCCAGTGTCAGCAGGCAGAACTTCATGCGGCTGTCGACCGCGGGGAACAGCTTCTCCCGGTTCTCGAAGTCGTAAAGGCTGACCAGCGACTTCGACTCCATGAGGTCCTGGAAGAAGAACTTGGTGGTGTCGTCGGTGGCCACTCCAGAGGGGACGATGGTACCCACCCGCCCGGAGGAAGCAATGAGCATGCGCTTGGTCTCGGCGAAGATGGCGTACGTGTTGATCCGCCCACGCCCGCACAGCGGGTAGCGCCCCGATCCCGCAATCAGGTGGCTCACGCCATCATGCTGGCGCTTGGTCTCCAAGAAGGCGCCGTAGAGAGCCGGGTCTTCCTGTGCCAGCGCGTCGATCATCCGCTTCCGGGCCGCCCCTGTTTGCGCCTCCACGATATCCGGCCGCCGGGTGGCAAAGAACTCCTTCTCCTTGAGCTCCGTGTGCTCCCACGGCGGGTTTCCTAGCACTACGTCGAAGCCGCCATCCCATTCCGCCTGCGGATTCTCAGAGGCGGCCCCAGGATTCGGCAGCTGGAACACGTCCGGAAACGCCAGGTGCCAGTGGAAGAAGCGGTACTGCCCGGCCAACCGGGTGATCTCCGCCCGCACCCCCGCGGGCGCCACGCCCGGGCCGCGACTCAGTCGCATGAAGAGGTCATGGGTGACGGGAGGCGGCGCATCCTTGTGCTTCTTCCACACGAAGGCGGCGCACCAGGCATCGGCCGCCAGACGGGCGTGGGCCAGCTCCGGAGACTCGGTCAGCAGCTCATACCAGGCTTCCTTCTCGTGCAACGCGGCAACGGAGTCGTCGGGCGCTTGGGCCAGCTCCAGCGCCGCGTCGGCCAGAGTGCGAAAGGTCACCGCGGGGGTGTCGCCCAGGAGGAGCGTCGTCTGTCCCGTGCGTTCCTGTTTGTTGCGCTTGCGAAGGGCCGAGACGTACGTCTTGTCGTCCCCCTCGATGGGCTGGAACGCCTCATCCGGGATGCCGTCCGCCAGCAGGGCCGGCGTGGCTCCCAGCAGGCTGTTGCCGCAGAGGATGCGGTGCTCCAAGAAGGAGAGCGGCTTGCCCGGCTCCAGGGCCTCCATCCACAGGCTCACCTTGCAGAGCTCCACTGCCATGGGGTTGACGTCAACCCCGTAGAGACAGTGGCCGATAACGGCTCGGAGCGCCTCCCGCTGGGCCTCGGGGGACGGCTCCTCGTCTCCCGTGCGGAGCGCGGCCAGCCGCTTGGCAATGCGGTGGGCGGCTGCCACCAGGAAGTGCCCGCTCCCGCAGGCCGGGTCGCAGACCTTGAGGTCGAGGAGTGCCTGCTCAGGGTCGGGTTTGCGTAGCGCCTCAGCGATCACCGGGTCGAGGACGGAATCGAGCAGGCACTGGATGAGGCTGGTGGGCGTGTAGTAGCTGCCGGTGCTCTTGCGCTCGCTGCCGCCTCCGCTCACGAGCGCGAAGGTACGGGCGGGCACGTTGACCTCGGGATGGAGCTCCAGCAGCGCCTCGTAGACGCTCCCCAGCTCCTCGCTCCCCAGATTGCGATAATCGACGGCGCGGCGGATGTTCTTGTCGAGCGTGAACGCCAGCCCGCGGACGGCGACGAGCAGGTCCCGGTTGGCGATGTCGAGCGAGCCCAGCCCGGCCGGTCCCTCCTCGGTGAAGAGAAAGCTCCCCAGAGCCGGCAGACCCAGTTCCGGGCACCCGGCGTCTTCGCCCAGCTTGCGCATGACCAGGCGCAGACCCTGATAGAGGTCGGAGTGCCGTCCCCCGCGCCGGCGCTCGGCCAAGCGACGGATCCGGGCGGTGGAGTAGAAGCGGGTGTAGAGGTCCCTGGCCCCGGCCGGTGCCGCTGGATCGAAGAGCAGCCCCCGATCCTCGGCCACGAAAAGGAAGAGCAGGCGATAGACCAGGCGGAGCAGGTCGCGGTAGTAGTCGTGGGCGGAGAGCTCCCCGTCTTGGAGCTTGCGGCGCAGCTCGGCGTTATCGGAATGAGCGAGGAAGCCGGCCCCCAGGGCGCTGATGGCCTCCTCCACGCCCTTGCGCAGTTGATCGAGGGCCCGGGTGCCCTGAGCTTCCGCCGCCCGGCTCCAGCGCTCCAGCCAGCAGTCCTCGGGACGCTCCCCTTCCACCCGCGACTGATGGCACAAGAGGTAGAGGAGCCCGAAGTCGGCGTAGGCCTCGCCGTTCATCATGGCCTCGAGATCGAACTCCACGTAGGCCTGGCGGGTGAGGCTGCGGTTGTCACGCAGGATGCGCAGCCGCAGACCGTTGGAGACGAACCCCCAGAGGTGCTCGTCAGATCGATTGAGAAACTCCTGCAGCAGCGAATGCGGGCTTGCTTGGGCGGCCCCGGCCACACGGGCAGCACGGGTGTCGAGGTCGACGTTCAGGCCCACAAGGTGGATGGGAACGTTGCCCCAGGCATGGGAGATGGCGTAGGAACGCCCGTCTATGTCGCGTGCCTTGGTGGTAGGAAGACGCCCATAGCCCAGCTCCTGGAAGAGCGGCAGCAGCCAGCGCTCGCGGGTGGGGCTGGTGCCGGGGTCGAGGGGGGCGTTGGCGCCGCGGGCGCCTGCGGCCGCGGCCGCACTTTCGGCGCCTTCGCCACACGCCTCGGGGCGGAGCGCGCCGGTCTCTTTGCGGAAGGCTGCCCAGGCGCCCTGGAGACGATTCCAGGCCCGGTTGGTGGCCTCGTTCAGCCGCTCGCCGGAGAGATGGTAGTCGTCAGGGGTGAGCCCGCCGAGGTCTTTGTCGCCCGCCACGATGCGGGCAAGGAGATCGCGGGGCAGCACGGCACCTTCGGTGCGGACCGTCGTGAAGCCGTCGTGGTGGCGGGCGCGCATGTCAAGCGCCTCCGTGCGAGTCGCCAGCCGGGCCCGACGGCCTCTCGAGGTGGTCTTCCCCGAGGCGGTCTAGCCGTCTGCCTTGACGACTCCAATCCGACGCTGCCAGTGAGCCGGGTCGCGCCGTACGTGCATACATGCGATCACACGCGCGGCCGAGCCATCGATCAGGAAGTAGAGCGCGAGCGGGAAGCGCCGGAGTAGAACTCGGCGGACGTCGCCCCGTACTCTGGGGAACGCCTCGGGCGTCCGTCGGATGCCGTCGATGCCGACCTCCACCGACCTTAAAAACTCGCTGCCCAAACCCGATGCACGACTCTCGTACCAGAGTGCCGCCTCGACGATGTCCGCCTCGGCCGCAGGCTGAACGAGAACGCGAATCGTCAATCTCGCCGCCGCAGACAATCGTAGAGCCGGTCGCGGACGACCTCCCACGACTCACCGGAGTCTGGGCAACGTCGCAACTCCTCCAGCCGTGCATCAAGCTCAGCCGCTTGGGCGGGTGTGAGTGCAATCTCCGGACTGTCCGGCTCAACGCTATCCCACAGATCCTCGGCCAGTTGGATGCGTTCTGCCACAGTGAGGTCTTCGAGATCGATAAGTGCGCGTTTCGCTCCCACCCAACCTCCATTCCTTCCCAGGGATGCGTCTGACCTGAGTATACCGCGGCATTTCGCAGCGCGAGTCCCCGGCCCATGTCAGGCGCCCCCGCCCGGCAGATAGACATAGACTCCGAGCACGTCCACCGGCAGTTCGGGCTCCACCGTGGCCGCCGCGCCCGCGCTTCGCGTCACCGCGCGCCGCACGCGGTCGTGCGACTCGGCCAGGCTCAGGGCCCGCTCCTGCGCCACATCCTCCAAGTGCGGCAGCACCTTATCGAACTCCAAGAGAATTCGCTCCAGTGCATCCCGTTGCTGGTCGGGAGCGACGGAGGCGGTCGGTGTCACCGCGAGCAGAGCCTCGACCTCGTCGTCAGCGAGCCAGTCGGCCATGCTCGGCGCTCCCCGGAAGGCGACCAGCTGGGATTCCTCTGCCAGCAGGGCGCCGGTGCGCCCCACCGAGTCCGTGATGTGGAAGCGCAGTCGCAGGAGCAGGAGCGTGGTCCGCTTCTCCACCGCGTTCGTGCGGATCACTCCCAACCGCTTGGCGGGCGCTTCCTCCAGACCGTCGAGGGCTACGTCGGTGGTGTGCGTGGCCAGACCTTCGACATAGGGATGGGTCCGCGAGAGGTAGACCTCTCCCTCAGCCACCGGAAGCTCGAAACGGCCCCGGAATACGGAGACATCGAAGAGACCCATCGCGTCGCGCAGCGCCTGGGGAGCCTCGGCCAGCTC
>Ga0123335_1007389_pt1 | contig 12296 bp, 10 predicted proteins | sample BiotimSIPDNA_2_FD_89707 | JGI IMG/M metagenome (GOLD analysis project Ga0123335, IMG submission 89707) | Anaerobic biogas reactor microbial communites from Washington, USA - Biogas_R2 time_0 SIP DNA | ecosystem: Engineered > Bioreactor > Anaerobic > Unclassified | place: Washington, USA... | reverse complement strand
GCCTATTTTCATTATCTTTCATTCGAGACTCCTTTTGTTTTGTTTTTATTTTTTTTGCAATCATAAATTACTAAAACTTTGGGAGTCTCTTTTTAAAATTTCAACTAAGTATTAATATATGCCATTACAAGTATTTTCATTATTTTATATTCTCAATAAATATTGAATAGTTTTTGTATTATTAAACTAATATAATAATAAATTGCGGTAAATATGAAAATAGGAATTACATGTTACCCCACTTACGGCGGAAGCGGAGTTGTGGCTACGGAACTGGGAAAAGCTCTTGCATCTAAAGGTCATCAGATACATTTTATCAGCTATGCGCTTCCTCATCGGCTTAATCATTTTATCGAAAATATATTTTTCCACGAAGTCGAAATGAGCAATTATCCCTTGTTCGAGCATAATCTATACACCCTTGCTTTAACAAGTAAAATGCTTGAAGTAATTGAATTTGAGAACCTCGATCTCGTTCATGTTCATTATGCAATTCCTCATGCCACAAGTGCATATTTAGCGCGGCAAATTTTACGCAAAAGCAAATCGGATATCAAAGTAATTACAACCCTTCATGGAACCGACATAACCCTTGTGGGGCTTGAACCTTCTTTTCTTCCGCTTGTAAAATTCAGCATCGAAGAAAGTGACGGAGTTACCGCAGTCTCACGTTTTTTGAAAGAAAAAACTTTAATAAATTATCATATTGAAAAAGAGATAGACGTAATTTATAACTTTATTGATACAGAAATTTATAAAAGGGTTTCCAATGAAAATTTCAAAAAAATGGTAGCTCCGGAAAATGAAAAGATTTTAATGCATACATCCAATTTTCGTCCAGTAAAAAGAGTTTCGGATACAATAAAAATTCTTGAGCGTGTAAAAAAAGAAATACCGGCAAAATTGGTTTTAATAGGCGACGGTCCTGACCGTTCGGAATGTGAAAGACTTGTCCGCGAATTAAATTTGCAGAAAGATGTGTTTTTCTTGGGAAAACAAGATGCTCTTGCCGAGTTGCTAAGCGCAGCCGATATTTTCCTTATGCCTTCTCAATCCGAAAGTTTCGGTCTTTCGGCGCTTGAAGCTATGTCCTGCGGAGTACCTGTTGTTAGTTCCAGTGTTGGTGGTCTGCCTGAACTTGTTGTTCATAACGAAACAGGCTTTATTGCAGAATTCGGAGATATCGACCGCATGTCTAAATACGTTGTAAGTTTGCTTAATAACGAAAAAAAGTATCAAACATTTTCGCAAAACTGCCGAAATACTGCGGTTAATGTTTTCAACAAGGATATTATTGTTCCGCAATACGAACAATATTACGACAAAATTCTAGGTTCTTAAAAACCCATTTTTTACTGTTTTACAGGCTGTCTTCCTATGCTGTAATATGTAAAACCCAGTTCTTTCATTTTTTTCGGATCGTAAATATTTCTCCCGTCAAATATAACTTTGTTTTTAAGATTAGAAGAAATAACATTAAAATCCGGGTTACGGAATTCATTCCATTCTGTTAATACCAAAAGCGCTTCAATATTTTCGAGAACAGAATACTCTTCGTTCATATATTCAATTTTATCACCAAGATAAAATTTTGCGTTTTCCATTCCAGCTGGATCATATGCTTTTATTTTAGCGCCTAATTGTAACAATTCATTAATTATTACAATCGAAGGAGCATCCCTCATATCATCAGTATTAGGTTTGAATGCCAATCCCCAGATACCAAAAGTTTTGCCTTTTATATCACCGTTAAAGTGTTCAGTAATTTTTTGAACAAGTATTAATTTTTGATCTTTGTTAATGTGGTCAACAAGTGTTAAAAGCCGCATTTCCGAACCTTTTTCGGAAGAAGTTTTTATCAAGGCATTAACATCTTTTGGAAAACAAGAACCGCCATATCCTATTCCCGCAAAAAGAAATCTTTTTCCTATACGGGAATCTGTTCCCATTCCCTTGCGGATTAAATCTACATTTGCTCCTACTTTTTCGCAGAAATTTGCCAGTTCATTCATGTATGTAATTCTCATAGCAAGATAAGAATTTGCAGCATATTTGGTAACTTCGCTGCTTTGCGGATCCATTTCAATAATCGGATTTCCCTGACGCACAAATGGTTCGTAAAGCGTTCTCATTATTTTGAAAGCCTTTTCGGATTTCGCTCCAATTACAATACGGTCGGGTTTCATAAAATCTTCCACTGCATAACCTTCTCTAAGAAATTCGGGATTGGATACAACTTCGAAATTTTTGATTTTATATTTTTCGAGTATTGCTGTTACAGACTGTGATGTTCCAACAGGTACAGTGCTTTTGTTTACAAATATTCTGAATTTTTCATCTTCATTTTCCGAAAAAATTTTTCCTATATCCTCGGCAATCCCGAATACATACTTTAAATCAGCCGAACCGTCCTCGCCTTGAGGAGTTGGAAGGCAAAGAAATATTATTTCCGATTTCATAATAGCATATTTTAAATCGTCGGTAAATTCAAGACGTTTCTTAGCTATATTCCGATAAAAAAGCATATCCAACCCGGGTTCATAAATCGGAATTTCTGCATCCTTTAATTTTTTCAATTTTACCGGATTATTATCTACGCAAATTACACTGTTTCCCATTTCCGAAAAACAAGTACCTGAAACTAATCCTACATAACCAGTACCAACAACTGCAAGATTCATCTAGCCTCCTGATTTATCATTCAAAATCTTTATCGATGTCTTTAAATCTTCTGCCCATCAAATCTTTTTCAGAAATTACGGGATTTTCAATACCCCAATTAATTTTTAGATCGGGATCGTTGTAAATTATACATCTCTCATCTTTTTTGGAGTAAAAAGATGTACATTTATACATAAATATAGCCTCATCCGAAAGAACAGCAAAACCGTGAGCAAACCCCGGAGGTATCCAAAATTGTTTTCTATTTTCGGAGGACAGCACAACAGCTTGATATTTTCCGAATGTAGGAGACGAGAACCTTATATCCACTGCAACATCAAGCACTTCGCCAAAAATTACCTGACAAAGCTTTCCTTGCGCACTTTCACCTACTTGATAGTGCAGACCCCGTAAAGTATTTTTACAGGATTTCGAAATATTATCCTGAAAAAAACTTACGCCTGGAATAATGTTTTCGTATTTTTGTGTGTTATAAGATTCAAAAAAAAAGCCGCGCGCATCCGAAAAAACATCCGGCTCAATTAATATAAGTCCTTCTATTTCAAATTTTTCTGCAATCATATTTTCAGTATTTTGGGTTTTGATGCCATTTCCAGGCAGTTGAAATTATTTGTTCAAGATTGAATTCAGGCTTCCAGCCAAGAATTTTTTGCGCGTAGGAATTATCGGCTACTAAAATTGCCGGATCCCCTTCGCGTCTTGGTGCTACCGAGTATTTGATTTTCCTGCCGGTTACTTTTTCGGAAATCCTTATTATTTCTTTAACAGAATATCCGCTGCCAGTTCCTAAATTGATTATTTCCGATTTTTTCCCTGAATTAAGATAATTCAATGCCAGCAGATGTGCTTTTGCCAAATCGGTAACATGAATATAATCGCGTATGCAAGTGCCGTCTGCCGTTTTGTAATCATCGCCGAAAATATAAATCTGATCACGTTTGCCCAGCGCTGTTTGAAGCACAAGCGGAATTAAATGCGGTTCCGGCTGGTGACTTTCGCCAATTTCGCCGCTTATGTGAGCGCCCGCAGCATTAAAGTAACGCAAAGCAACATAATTAATTCCTGCCGATTTTTCAAAATCCTGTAATACATTTTCAATAATATGCTTTGTCTTGGCATAAGGATTTAACGGTTTAATGCTTTCTTTTTCAGTTATCGGTACAGTTTCGGGATTACCGTATAGCGAACATGTTGATGAAAATATGAATTTTTTAATTCCGGCATCTGCCGCAGCTTTAATCAGGTTAATACTGCCGATTACATTATTTTCGTAGTATAGTCCCGGATCTTCAACAGATTCCCCTACATATGCAAAAGCAGCAAAATGGACAACGGCATCAAATTTTTCTTTACAAAATAGTGGAAATATTCCATTATTATTGTTAATGTTCATTTCTATAAAATTAACTTTTCGAGGAAGTGATTCTTTATGACCTCTGATAAGGTTATCAATTACAAAAATGTCATCATTGTTCTTTACTAATTCACGTATAAAATGAGAACCGATATAACCTGCACCACCTGTAACAGCAACTTTCAATTTTTTCTCTTTTTTAGGAACAAATTTAATTAAAAAAAATTACATTTTTTTAAAAACTTAACGATAATCACATTGCTAATTATAAATATTGCTTAAAATTGTAATTATTATTATTTTTACTAATAAATTATTTAAAGGATCAAATGGAAACAACTAACGTAGAAAAAATGGCAACTGAACTTGCCAATGTAATTTGCGAACTTTCGCATACTTGCATCGAAAAGCAGAATGAATTTGCTGCTCTTTATAATCTGACTCCCGCTGAATACAAAACATTAAAATTGTTCGGCGACAAAACAACTCTTTCGGTTAAGGAAATCTGTTCTACTCTTGAATTAACTCCTGGAAGAATAACACACATTGTAACTGCTCTTGAAGCAAAAAAATATGTTACAAGAAAGATTGATCAGACCGATAAAAGAAATGTTATTGTTCATTTAACAAATACTTGCATTCCCATTATGAGAGCTCTTTCAGCAAGTTTCACAAAAGTCAGTGAAAATTTATTGTCTAATGCTTCGGCTAAAAACAAAGAAGCTATAATTAACTCAGCTGAGGAAATTCTAAAAGCAATTAAAGCTTGGTCACACGAAGTTAAAAAATAATTTTATTTTTTAATTTGCTAAAGCGGTTTTTTTGCTGAAGATTTTTACAAAAGTTTTGTTTTTAGGATTTTTTCGTTTTAGTTAGAAATATTAATTAAAGTGACAGATATAATTCTGTCACTTTTTTTATTACCTCCACAATATCCCATAAAAAAAATCATTTTTTTTCAAATTTAAATGTAATTTTACATTGCTTTTTGTTTTTGGAACAGAACAAAATTACAGGTTTATAATCCTGTTACAAAACATTAATACTTTGGGGAATACAAATGAAAAATATTCTTATTTTTTTGATTTTATTGTCATCTATCAATCTTTTCGAAATTTATCCGCAAAACAATAAAGAAAAAGAAGCTTGGGAAAAATTGTGTAACAATAATTTTACCGAATCGCATAATCTTTTTCTTTCTGTAATAGAATCAGATAAAAATAATCTGCGCGCAAACCTCGGTTTATATTATCTTAACAGATATAAAGGGAATATGCCCGATGCATGGAATTATTTTAAAAATATAATCGATTCTGAAACATCTTTTCAGCCTTATCTCTATTCGTCGCTTCTGGTTTTTAACAGTGAAATATCTGCTTCAGGAAAAGATGGAGAAATACCTGCCGTTTTAAAGAAAGCTATTGATTATCCCGACCATTTAAAAATTCTGCCTGCAATGATAAAAGAAAGATTTATTGAATTTTATTCGGAAAGAGGAAATAACGAACTTTCACAAAAATATAACAGCGAAATTAATGCAATTCTAAACTGGCAGATAATCGGTCCGTTCGATAACATTTCGGCATCGGGATTTGATAAAATATTTCCTCCCGAAACCGAATTTAATGAAAATGTTGAATATACCGGCAAAAACGGTGTTCCTGCAAAATGGTTCCCGATAAATAAGGTTCGCCCCGACGGATGGATTGATTTCAACAGATATTTTGCATTTAATGAAGCCGTCTTTTACGGAAACACATTTATTTATTCTCCGCAAAATCAGAAGGTGTTGGTAAGAGCCGGTACTTCGGGCTCGCTTAAAATATTTTTAAATGACTTTATGATTTACGATTATTTCGATGAGAACAATAACGATCTTGATACATACATAATTGAAACTGAACTTAATAAAGGTTGGAACCGACTTTTAATAAAATGCGGTTTTTCGGAAATTAGCAATTGTAATTTTCTAATAAGACTTTCGGATACTGAAGGGAATGATTTAACAGGTATTGAATATTCAGCAGAAAATCAAAAATATACAAAAGCTGCAAATTTATATAGTCAATTCATACCTAACTTTGCCGAAGAATATTTTTTAAATAATATAAAAAATCAGTCTTCCGAAGTAGAAAATTATCTTCTTTTAGCAGACTCTTATTTACGAAACGATAAAGCAATAGAAGCTGAACTGATATTAAAAGAAGGAATGAAGCAATATCCCAATTCGGCTTTGTTTTTAACAATTCTTTTGGAAGCTTATCTTCGCGGTGAAAAGTATGACGAAGCTTCATCTGTCCGCGAAAAACTTTATCTGCTGGATAATGAAAATTCATTGCTGATAGCAGCTAAAATTGGAGAAAATTTAAGAAATCAGGATTATACTGCCGCTGAAGAATTATTAAATAAACTGACGGTGATTTCGCCTGAATCGCAGCTTTATTATACAACTGCAATTTCTTTGCATGCAAAAAAAGGAAATATTGAAAAGCTTATTGCACTTTCTAAAGAAGCTTTTGAAAAATATCCTTTAGTATGGGAATTTGCAAATATCGAGATGACAATTCATTTAGCTCTAAAAAACGATCTGGAAGGAGCATTAAATATTGTTGATAAATATATTCAGAATATCAATAGCAAAACTGCACTTTATAATAAAGGAGCAATTTTACAAAAACTTGGCAGAATTAAAGAATGGGAAAAAACATATCTCGAAATTCTTGAAATAGATCCTGCTGCTGTAGGTTATTTGCACGAAATGGCAAAAACCTTTTACGCAAGACAGGATTACGATAAAGCTGAAAAATATATCCGCGAAGCTTTGGATATATGCCCTAACAGCACATATTACTGGGCTCAGCTTGCAGAAATTCAGCGGGTTACAGAAAATAAAAACGAGGCTGAAAATTCATATAAAAAATCTTTAAAATATAATCATTCCAATTTTGATTCGCGCGATAAACTTCGCGAACTTCAGGGAAAACCTCAGGTATACAGCTATTTTAAAAAGTTTAATGTCGATTCGCTCGTTAAAAACTCCCCTACTTCAACAGACCGTCCCGATGACCAGCTGATGATAATTCTTGATAAATTAGACAGAGTTGTATACGAAGAAGGCGCTTCGGAATATTCGAGGGAGATGTTGATTCGCACTTTTAACACAGACGGAATTAATACATTTAAAGAATTCTATATTCCTTATAACCCCTATTCCGAGGGCTTAATTGTAGAAAAAGCTGTTGTAATTAAAAAAGATGGAACTCAGGTTCAAGCCGATAGCGATGACAACCATATTATTTTCAAATCTTTAGAAAGCAACGATTTCATTTATTTAAAATGGAAAGTGAAAAATTTCTATAACGGAAAACTTTCTGACCAGTTTTGGGATGAATTTTATTTCAATTACTACTATCCGGTAAAATATATAAGCTATTCGCTGCTTATTCCCGAAAATAAAAAATTTAATTATTCCGCACAAAATATGAGTAAAGACCCGGTTTCTGTTACAAAAACAGCAGACGGGAAATTATACGAGTGGACAATTAAAGAACAGCCCGGCTTAAAATACGAATATAATATGCCAAGTATTACGGAAGTTGGGAAAGCGCTTTTTATTTCAAGTTTGGATAATTGGAATTATCTTGTTGACTGGTATAAGGATATAACCTACACTAAAGTACGACCAAGTTACGAAATTAAAGAAACCGTTAAAGAAATTACTGCAAATATTCCTGAAAACAATATTGATGAGAAAATTAAAAAGATATACGAATATATCACCGAAAATATTCAATACAGCAGTGTTTCTTTCCGGCAATCCGCTTTTACTCCGCAATCCGCCAGAGATGTTTTGGTAACAAAAATCGGGGATTGTAAAGATCTTGCAACTTTATGTATTGCAATGTTAAGTGAAATCGGGGTTTCGGCTGACTATGTACTGGTGAACACAAAAGATCAGGGACTTAATAAAAACATTCTTCCGTCTATAGCATTCAATCATGCAATTGTATCTGTTAATTCCAATAAAGGACCTATTTATCTGGACCTTACTGCTCAGAATTATCCTTTTGCAGCTTTACCCGAACCTGACCGCGGAGCATTCTCGCTTATTATTAAAAATGGGAATGCCAATTCAATCTACCTGGATTCCGAAAATATTATTCAAAGCGAAATAATAAGAGATACCAAATGTCAGCTTACCAGCGATAACAAGATTAATCTATTTTCTAACAATACAAGAAAAGGGGCTGCAGTAGGCAATTTCAAAGCGAATTTCCGATATCTGGGAAGTTCCGAAAAGCATAAAACAATGTCCGAATCGCTTGCGCAGGAATATCCAAATATGGTTCTGAATAAATTTGAAACCGGAAATATTGACAGCAGCTTGGATATTATCAATTATACATTAGATATGACTATTCCCGATTACTTAACTGAAGCAGGCGATTTTAAAATGCTGAAAATTCCTTGGTCCGATAAACTGTTACCGCTTAAAGCTCTTTCTTACGAAAACAGAACTTACCCTTTTCTATACTGGCCTTCTGCCGACAAAATGAGTGAGACTTTCGAAATTGAAATTCCACAGGAATATATTCCTGTAAACGAAAAAGGGACCGGCAGTTTCTCGTATAACGGAGGCAGTTACAATATCAAGTATGAATTTAAGAACAATAAAATTGTTGCAGAAAGAAATATAGTTTTCCGCAACCGCGAAATTGACGTAAAAGATTATCAGGATTTTAAGAGTTTCTACAATAATGTTTTAAAATCCGACGAACAGGTAATTTTGTTAAAGAAAAAGTAAGCTGACCCCGTTTTGGGAAATTACATTTTTACAGATCACACAGCTGATATTGCAGTCGAAATAAAAGCAGAATCTTGCGAGGGACTTTTTATTTCGGCTGCTTTTGCTATAAGAGAATGCGTTTTTCAGAAATACAAAGGCAATAATAAATCGGAATATAAGATTTCATTACCAGCCGATTCTTTAGAAGATTTACTTATCAATTTTCTAAATGAATTGAATTACTTTTTCCTCACAAAAAAGTTCATCTTTAATTCTGTCAAATCGCTATCGATATCATCTGCCAACAATATACTTAAGCTTGATGTCATTCTTTTGGGTGAGCAATTTTCTTCCGGAAAACATAAATTTGTTAATGAAATTAAAGCTGTAACTTATCATAATGCAGTTATTGAGAAAAAAAATAATTTGTATTCTGTAAAGCTGGTCATTGACATATGATATTCAATGGAATAGAAATAAACAAAATAACCGATTACCTTTGGGAAATTCCCAAAAGCGGAAAAATGACTGTGCCCGGAAGAATCTATACATCCGAAAAAATGCTTGAAAAATGCATAGGCAAAGACGAATCGTTAAAGCAGGTAATAAATGTAGCGCAATTTCCTGGAATTCAGAAATACAGTCTCGCTATGCCCGACATTCATTGGGGTTACGGATTTCCTATTGGCGGAGTTGCCGCAACAGATTTTGAAACCGGCGTTATATCTCCCGGCGGAGTGGGTTACGATATAAACTGCGGAGTGCGGCTTGCAAAAACAGACCTTTGTTTTGATCAGATAAAAAATAAAATTCCTGATATTATAACCGGATTGTTTCAATCAATACCTACAGGCGTTGGCGCAAGCGGCGCAATAAGCAAGATTTCCGGAAAAGAAGTGATGCAAATTCTTGTTAAAGGTTCGGAATGGGCTGCCGAAAGAGAAATGGCCACCGAAAATGATATTGAGTTTACCGAAGAAAAAGGATGCCTTAAAAACGCCGATCCTTCATTTGTATCTGCCAGAGCAATTGAACGAGGTATGGATCAGGCCGGGACGCTTGGTTCGGGAAATCATTTTCTGGAAATTGATATTGTGGATGAGATATTTGACGAAAGGGCGGCAAATGTTATGGGTCTGTTTAAAAATCAAATTGTGTTGCTTATTCACACAGGTTCCAGAGGATTGGGTTATCAGATTTGCGATGATTATCTGAGAAAATTTTTAAATGCGGGCAATAAATACGGAATCAATATTCCCGATAAACAGCTTATATGCGTTCCGGTTAACTCCGGCGAAGGAGAAGCATATTTTAGTGCAATGAATTGCGCTGCCAATTTTGCCTGGAACAACCGCCAGATTATTATGAATCTTGCAAATAAAAGTCTGGAGAAAACGCTTAGAATAAAAGAAAAAGATTTGGGTTTCGGATTGATTTACGATGTATGCCACAACATAGCAAAAATTGAAGAACACAATATTGACGGGAAAATTAAAAAAGTCTGCGTTCACAGAAAAGGAGCTACAAGAGCTTTCGCACCCGGTTCGGCAAATATTCCTCTTAAGTACAAGGAAATCGGACAGCCTGTATTAATCCCCGGTGATATGGGGCGTTATTCTTTTATTGCCGTAGGAACGGCAAAAGCAATGGACGAAACTTTCGGAAGTTCCTGCCACGGCGCAGGCAGACTTCAAAGCAGGCATCAGGCTTTGCTTACGGGTAAAGGACGCGATTTGATTGGAGACCTTAAAAAGAAAGGGATTGAAATACAAACCAAAGGTCTTAAAACAATAGCCGAAGAAATGCCTTTTGCATACAAGGATGTTTCGGATGTTGTTGATACAATGCACAATGCTGGAATAAGCAAAAAAGTTTCCCGGATTCGCCCTCTTGGAGTTATTAAAGGATAAGTATTTTTAATTATTCTTTTCAGTCATTTTAGATTTTATATTTTCAATAATTCATTTAAATTTGATGGCTATTTGTAAAATTATATAACGAGTTGAATTTTATGGAAGAATTATTTTACGAAATATTTGATGAAATGCCGCGGCTTGGTCCCGGAACGGATGCCGCAATAACAAAAGCTTTAACTAAAATTAAGTTACCTGACTTTGCCGAAGTTTTAGATATAGGCTGCGGAACAGGTGCGCAGACTTTAGCTTTGGCAAAAATAATAAAAGGCAGAATTATAGCAACGGATAATTACCAGAAGTTCTTAAACGAAATTGAAGAAAAGGTTAAAGCCAAACAACTTTCCGCAAAAGTTGAGACAAAAAATATTGATATGAACAATCTGGATTTCCCGAAAAATTCTTTCGATCTTGTTTGGTCGGAAGGAGCTATTTATATAATAGGGTTTGCTGCCGGACTCGAAAAAGCAAAGCAATTTTTAAAACCCGGCGGATATGTTGTTTTCAGCGATATGAATTTTCTGCGGGATGATTCGCCCGAAGAAGTGATTGAATTCTTTAAAAACGAATGCCCGCAAATGCTAAATGTTCCGGATAACCTGGAATTGATTAAAAACTGCGGATATGAGTTGATTGATTATTTCCCGCTAGAATACGAAGGAATGTGGGATAATTATTATGAGCCTTTGGAAAAGCGGATCACGAAATTCAGAAATATTCATAAAGGCAATAAAAAAGCTGAAGAAATAATTGAAAGTCTTCAATACGAAATTGATTTATTTAAGAAATATCCGGAATACTACGGTTACTATTTTTATATAATGAGACAAAAATGAGATTATTATTTAGGACTATTTATGACTTTTAACTTCATTTCGGCACAAGAAAATGAGCAGATTGCGGAAAAGATTATTGCAATGGAAAAAGCCGCGCTTGAAAGATGGACACACGGCGACCCATCCGGTTATGTTGAAATTTATTCAAAGGATATAGTTTATTTCGATCCTTCTCTTGAAAAACGAATAGACGGGTTAGAAATATTGAGTGAATACTATGAACAGGCACGCGGTAAAGTATATGCCGAAAGATTTGAGCTTGTAAATCCAGTTGTTCAAACCGACGGGAAAATGGCTGTACTGACTTTCAACTATCAATCATTTAACAGCGAAATAATTAGAAAATGGAACTGCACGGAAGTTTACCGCCTTGAAGATGACGGGAACTGGAAAATCTGCCAGTCCCATTGGTCGTTAACCCAGCCGTTTAAAAGTGAATGACAAAATTTTAAGAACGATAGCAACAAATCTTTCAACAAAATATGCGCTTGTTTTTGTGTTAATTGTTGTGCATATTTAATGTGAATTTTATGGAGATAATATGCCTGCTATTAAAGGACATAATAAAAAAGAAAGATTAAGCTTTTTTGTAAATGCCGAATTATCAAATAAAGTAAATTCCATTTCGAAACAGATTAAGCAACCTGTAAGTGAAATAGCCAGAAAAGCTATCCAAAATTATATTGAGTTGATTGAGAAAGAAAAAATTGAAAAAGAGCTTGAGG
>Ga0123335_1007385_pt1 | contig 12298 bp, 16 predicted proteins | sample BiotimSIPDNA_2_FD_89707 | JGI IMG/M metagenome (GOLD analysis project Ga0123335, IMG submission 89707) | Anaerobic biogas reactor microbial communites from Washington, USA - Biogas_R2 time_0 SIP DNA | ecosystem: Engineered > Bioreactor > Anaerobic > Unclassified | place: Washington, USA... | reverse complement strand
GGCCTTTTGCCAATATAGCTCATGGAGCCAACAGCTTGATTGCAACCAGGATGGGGCACAAATTAGCCGATTATATGATAACTGAAGCAGGTTTCGGAGCTGATTTGGGCGCGGAGAAATTTTTTGACATAGTCTGCCGTTATAGTGGCTTCAAACCGGATGCCTCGGTTCTGGTAGCGACTATTAGAGCTCTAAAACACCATGGCGGGGTACCCAAAGAAAATTTATCGAAACCCAATATGGAGGCATTGAACTCTGGTTTGGCCAATTTGGAGAAACAGTTGGAGAACCTTACGAAGTTCGGGTTACCAGTGGTAGTGGCCTTAAATGAATTCCCCGGTGATACGCAGGCCGAGATTGATATGGTGAAAAACAGGTGTATGGAATTAGGGGCGGATATAGCCCTGTCACGGGTGTGGGCTGAAGGCGGAGCCGGCGGCGTCGAACTGGCCGAAAAGGTCGTTAAGGCATGTAATAAGGGCAACGAATTCCGCTATTTGTATCAGCTTGAAGAGCCGATCAAACAAAAAATAGAAAAAGTATGTGTTGAGATTTACGGGGCAGATGGCGTAGACTACAGCTCCGAGGCTATCAGGAATATCGAGAAATATGAGAAGATGGGCTATGGTGAATTACCTGTATGTATTGCTAAAACTCAGAATTCTCTCTCGGATGATCCGTTGAAACGGGGAAGACCAAGAGATTACCGGGTAAGTATTCGAGAAGTCAGATTATCAGCTGGAGCAGGATTCCTGGTGCCACTGGCGGGGAATATTATGACGATGCCGGGATTGGGTCGTCACCCGGCCGCAGAGAGTATCGATATCCTGCCGGATGGGCAGATTATAGGATTGTTCTAAAGAAGAAAAAACAAAAATGGGTTCTCCTTGTATGCTAGCAGGGAGAACCTTTTTTGATGTGCAAAAATAGCTTAAATTAGACGAGTTTTGGATAGCGATTTGTTCCGCTTTTTTTGTCTAAAAGCAAAAATATTTTTATAAAAGAAGGACTTTTTTATAGTAGAGTAGAATTTTTTAATCTACATGTCGAAATATCTTTACCCATGAGTCAGAAAATGTATGGCTTTATGGGCGAATCTGTGTCAATAATGACCTGGGAAAATGGGAGGGAGGACGCTTTTGGTATCCAAAAAAAGTTTATTGGTTTTATTGCTAAGTTGTGTAATGGTAATGTTTTTAGCCCCTATTGTTTTAGGAGCCGGTACATATTATACGGTAAAGAGTGGGGACAGCCTCTGGAGTATAGCTCGAAAGAATAATACTACAGTGGATAAGCTGGTTAGCCTTAATCATCTGAAATCTAATCTGTTGCAACCAGGTATGAAACTGCTGGTAAATGGCCAGACCAGTATCGCGCCTTCACGGGCGGCAACACCCAATGTTATTCCTCAGCCCGTCGTTTCTAGATCCGGTTCGAGTATTAGCGGACAAGATATCATAGGGTTTGGAGCTAAGTTTTTAGGGACACCGTATCGTTACGGCGGCTCTGGTCCCGGCGGATTCGATTGCTCGGGTTTTGTGAGTTATTGCTACAAACAATATGGGTATCAATTGCCCCGTACAGCAGCAGGTATGGCCGGGGTGGGTACCGTAGTAAGCAAGGAAGAGCTTGTATGCGGCGATCTGGTATTGTTCCAGGGTACCGCAGGTTCTTACGGTATAACGCATGTAGGGATATATGTGGGTTCCGGACAATTCATTCATGCCAGTTCCAGTAGTGGAAAAGGAGTATGCTATTCATCCATATATGATTCTTATTATTCAGCTCATTATTACGGCGCAAGGCGTATTATAGATACTCCAATCGTTGCGGCACCGGCACCATCTGAAGAAAACAATGCTAAAGATGGAGCTAACGTCTCTCTAGCACAATAACAAAATTATAGTGTATAAAAAACTACAATGGGTAGGTCCTCTGACATGTCCATTGTTTTTTTTTGACGTATTAAATGTTTGTTCTTGCATTAAAAAGTTAACTGCGTATCAATGCGAAAAGCTCGGCCCTGGTTTCGCTTCGTGTCTCAAAGAGGCCCCTAACTGCAGAAGTAACTGTCATTGCCCCGGGTTTTCTTATCCCGCGCATAGTCATGCACATGTGTTCAGCTTCAATGACGACAGCTACACCGAAGGGCTTAAGGGTATCATTGATACAGTCCGCTATCTGTGAAGTAAGTCGTTCTTGAAGTTGCGGACGGTGAGCATATGTTTCAGCGACCCTGGCTAATTTACTAATGCCAACAACCTTGCCCCCGCGGGGTATATAAGCAACGTGAGCCTTTCCGTAAAAGGGCAGCAGGTGGTGTTCACAAAGAGAATAAATAGGGATGTCCTTGACTAATACCAATTCGTCATGGAATTCAGTAAAGGAGACCTGTAAAAAATCATGTGGGTCAATGTCCAGCCCGGAAAAAACCTCCTCATATAGATCAGCGACTCGACGGGGCGTATCCTGAAGACCCTCACGGGAAGGGTCCTCACCGATTGCTTCAATTATCATGAGAACAGCGTTTTGTATTTTGTTACGGTCGATTGTCTTTTTTTCCATTGCTAGAAGCCTCCAAATGTATACTTGTTTGTAACTAAAGTAATCATAACAGAAAACTACCAAGCAGACTAATGATACAAGGAATTATGGTGATTAGCGTAGAATGGTCATCAATAAGGCTAATTCAATAGGGTCTATGACCATAGTTCGCCCTTTTGTTTTATGCAAAATTAGTTTCATCCTGGAAGAGGGGTTTTATTTGAGATTGGCTAGATATCTGGCTATGACTGGAGCAGCATCCCGCAGGCATGCTGAAGAATTGATAGTTCAGGGAAGGGTCAAGGTAAATGGGGAAGTCATTGTTAAACCTGCCTTCGACATCGATCCCGAACAAGATCTAGTATGTTTGGATGGTAGGATGCCAGCTATTGAAGACAAGATTACGCTATTACTGTATAAACCAACGGGCTATATAAGCAGTGTTTGGGACCCCCAGGGCAGACCAACGGTAATGGAACTGGTAAAAGAAATAAAACAACGAATTTATCCGGTGGGAAGATTGGATTTTGATACAGAAGGTCTGCTTTTAATGACTAATGATGGTGATTTCGCCAATCTCATGATACATCCCCGCTATGAGATGCCTAAAATATATGAAGCAAAGGTTAAGGGACTAGTTAAAAGTGAAGAAGTCAGCAAGTTAAAAAAGGGCGTGGTGCTTGATGATGGTATAACTGCACCCGCTGAAGTCAAAATATTACAACAGAACAGCCGGGATACTTTGATGCAAATAGAAATTCATGAAGGGCGAAAACGGCAGGTTCGCAGGATGTGCGATGCTATTGGGCACCCGGTAATATATTTGAAAAGGGTAGCCTTTTCCGGATTGGATCTGGAAGGACTACAGCCAGGCGAATACAGGTATTTAAAAGATGAAGAAGTGAAGAAGTTATTAGAGATGGCTAAGGCAAACAAGGCATAGTAAAGTATTATTATTACTTAGTCAGCCGTATAACGAAGGTGATATCGATGGATCATACCCTTATGCCTTTTCACGGTCTAGGAAAACTGGAAATGCTGCATAAACGTCTGAGTAGTCTCAATTGTCATGCCCAAAATTACGGTATGGCCTTGTTTGCTGCCGATCATGCAATAAGTCTGCACCAATTAAGCAATTACGAACCCTTGTCAACGAATAAGCTAGTAGAACAACATTTATCAGGTGAGGCACCAACCACTCGAATCCTCAGCCGTTTAGGGAAAAGAGAATACATACTAGATGTAGGTTTAGCAAGGCCAATATCTGTTGATATTAAGGATGAAATGGAGAAAGTAGAATTTGCAGGTAAATATGAAGGGTTTTCCTCAAAGGCTGCCGAATTGATATCTTACGGGGTCAACAGTCACAGCCGTGATTTTATAGCGGGTGATGCTTTGACCTATGATGAGGTAGGACTGGCTATCACTGCAGGTCAGGACTATTGGTATATTTTAAGCGATAAAAACTTTGATATAATTGGAATTGGAGAGTTAGGCATTGGAAACACCTTGTGTTCAGCAGCTATAGCGGTTGCTGCTACTGGAGCTGAACCCAGCGTACTGGTGGGCAGGGGATCATCGGGCATCGACGTGATTGCACGAAAAATCGATATTATAAAACAAGCATTGAACAACCGGGCTCCAAAACACGATAATATAATTGACCTGCTGGCACGATTCGGAGGTTTGGAAATTGCTGCTATGGTCGGATTCATTGCTAATGCGGCTGAAAACAGGGTTCCTATAATGCTGGACGGTTATGTTACTGCGGTAGCAGGGTATCTGGCGGCTAGGTTAGACAAGAGGGTAACGGAGATCCTGATTGCACCCAGTCTGTCGGATCAAATCGGACATGCTATGATTTTGGAACAATTGAGACTGGGCCCATTGTTTGATTTAGACATAAACTATGGTGAGGGATTAGCAGCTACCTTTGGCCTTTTTCTAGCTGAATGTACAGAAATATTTTATAATTAGATAATACCTTAACCATAATTTACGATATTTCTACGTAGTGGATCGGGGGAAAATCTTTTGAGTATATTGCGATTAAGGGTTCGCTTCGATTTTATTAACAGTGTAAGATCCAAGAGAACCTTATTTGGCGGGAAAAGTCCCGAACAGGCCGCTGAAGAAACCAGACAGCATAAAGTGTCATTGATGCGAAATGTCCCTATCCAAGGAATAGCTATCGAAGATATCGATATGAGCCAAGAGATATACTCGGTGTATGATGAAATAAACGGAAGGGAAATGTCCTATGCACCAGTTATCGTTACTTTTAATGCTGATTCAATGGAACATGCCGTCAAATTCGCTGCCAGGGAAGAACTCAGAGTTGTCCAAGTGTTAGATCCTGAGGAGCTAACACTATCCTCGCTGGAAATAGAGCGACTGATGGTTACTATTAGCGGAGAGATGCTTGATTATAAGCGCTTTCTGGAACGCAAGGTCAATAACTGGAGATAACTAGGTAGGGGGATTTGTATGGCCCGGTTAAGTCTGGAATCAATTGTTGAAGCAGTGAATGATCTGCCTGCTTTCCCGACGGTAGTTACGCGGGTTATTCAGCTTACTGATGATCCCGATTCCACGGCTCAAGATATCAATAACGTCCTGAACCAGGACCAGGCTATTACCGCGCGAGTTCTGCGCCTTGCCAACTCTGCTTTTTACGGCTATACACGACGTATTAATACTGTTACTGACGCAGTGGTTTTCATGGGTTTTAAAACCATTCGCAGTATAGTTATTGCAGCTTCAGTCAGCGACATCCTAAATAAAGAGATGGCAGGATATGCGCTTGAGCATGGCGAGCTTTGGAGACATTCTCAATGTTGTGCGATGGCAGCACGACTGATTGCCCGTAAAGCAAAATTCCCCGCTCTTGACCTGGCCTATACTGCTGGACTTCTACATGATATTGGGAAGGTCATACTAAACAATACTATGAAGGAATCATATATAGATGTAGTCGAACGAGCCACTCAAGGAGAAATACCCTTTAATGAGGTTGAAACTGAAATACTTGGTTTTACTCACGCAGATGTGGGATCCCAGGTAGCTGCCAAATGGAACCTGACTGACCAGATGGTTGAAGCCATTGCCTTCCATCATGATCCCGACAAAGCTACTATTAATCCCAAGTTGACTGCTATTATACATTTGGCCGATGCTATTTGTGTTGCCATGGGAATTGGCATTGGTGTGGATGGTATGCTGTATCCTATGTCCGCTAACGCTATGGAGTTGCTGGGAATGGACGAGAATACCATAGAAAGTGTTATCAACGACCTTTCCGATTTGCTGGTTGACCAGACCACCATTTAATAAGACTATGGAACAAACCGCTTAATTAATTCTTTTTGCATACTGCTTAATGAACCTATCATTTTCCAACCACTTTACCCCCTCAAAAATCTCGAAAAATCAAATATTTTGGTTGATTTTCAATGCTAGCTGTTATAAAGTACTGAATAAGATTATTTTATAAGGGGCTTGAGCCTTGGGGAAATTGATCATATTTGCCGGGGGATTGGGCAGTGGCAAGACTGAGATAGCTCTCAATTTTGCACGTGCGGAAGCCAGAGCAGGGGAGAAAAGCGTTCTGGCCGACGTTGATCTGATCAACCCTTTTTTTTCTTCACGATTGGCGATAGAGGATCTGGAAAAGGAAGGGGTCAAACTCTTGGCACCAAGACGGGATTTAGCTTTTGGCGACGTCCCGCAATTACCGCCGCAGATTATTAGCAGTATCCGCCAGGATAACAGTCTATTTATTGATCTAGGCGGTGATGAGTCCGGAGTTTTAGTAATGGGGTACCTGCGCTCTTATATACTGGACAGGCCCTACGAATTTATGCTGGTGGTTAATCCATACCGGCCTTTTGCCGGGAGTTTGGATGACTTGATCGCACTGAAAGAAATGCTGGAGCAATCCAGTAGAGTTTCATTTACAGGCATAATCAGCAATCCAAATCTGGTTGAAGAAACTACACCTGAAACAGTCAGGGAAGGCCATGGCAAAGTTCTAGAATGGGCTCAGATAATGGGGCTCACTGTACGTTATCTTACCGTGGAAGAAAAACTATTTAACGAACTTCAACCGGAGTATAGTGACATTATCTATAAATTGTCACTTCATTTCAGACCTGATTGGCTAGGTATCTCATAAGGAGGAATAGGTTAATGGCCAAAGGCACGGTACATTTTGTGGAAGACCGCTGCAAGGCATGTGGGCTGTGCATTGAGTTTTGCCCGCGGGATGTTTTGGAATTCGACAATGAAAGTATCAATATTCTGGGTTATCACCCGGTAGTCCTGACAAAACCAGAGAGTTGTACGGGCTGCGCTATATGCGGGTTGATGTGCCCGGATCTGGTTATTACAGTGGAGAAGGAGTGAGGGCATGGACCGGGTTTTAATGAAAGGTAATGAAGCATTGGCGGAGGGCGCAATATTGGCCGGATGCCGTGGTTTTTTCGGATATCCTATCACGCCTTCCAGTGAGATTGCTGAGTACATGGCAAGGAAAATGCCAACCATCGGCGGAGTATTTGTTCAGGCCGAAAGTGAACTAGCAGCAATTAATATGGTATATGGCGGTTCATCTGCTGGTTTTCGGGTTATGACTGCTTCATCGGGTCCCGGCATCAGCTTGAAACAGGAGGGTATTTCTTTTCTTTCCGAAGGAGAACTTCCCTGTGTGGTAGTGAATGTATCAAGAGGCGGCCCGGGTTTGGGCGGGATCCAGCCTTCCCAGGCCGACTATTTCCAGGCTACTCGCGGCGGCGGACATGGTGATTATCATACAATAGTTGTGGCTCCTTCCGGTGTACAAGAGATGATGGATCTGACCATGCAGGCATTCTACTGGGCAGACTACCATCGAATACCGGTCATGATCATGTTAGAAGGGACTCTGGGCAATTTGATGGAGCCCATTACTGTCCGGGAACCAGTTACCGAATTTGTTGATAAACCATGGGCAACCAACGGCTGTAAAGACCGGGCTCCCAACGTTATGAACACACTCCATTTGGACAGTGACTTTTTGGAAAAGAGAAACCATCATCTTCAGGCAAAGTATGAAAAGATTCAACAAGAATGTAAACGTGCTGAGACTTTTATGATCGAAGATGCAGACATAGTTATAGTTGCGTTTGGCTTGATGGGACGTATAGCTAAGAAGTCGGTTTCGGAAGCCCGTAAGCAAGGAGTCAAAGCAGGACTAATCCGTCCCATAACCTTGTGGCCATTCCCGGACGATGTTATCAAGTCAGCAGCGCAGACAGCTAAACGTTTTTTATCTGTTGAAATAAATATGGGACAGATGATCGAGGACATAAAGCTCGCCATTGAAGGTCGGGTTCCAGTTGAATTCTACGGCCGTATCGGCATCAGCCCCAACCCCGAGGAGATAAGCCGGCAGATTATAAATATTGCTGCCAGGGAGGGATGGATATGAAAACCGTATTTCAAAAGCCCAAGAGCTTGCAGGATAATAAATTCCATTATTGCCCTGGCTGCACTCATGGTATTATACACCGCTTGATCGCTGAATGCCTGGATGAGATGGATATTCGGGAAAAAACCATCGGCATCTGCCCGGTGGGATGCTCCGTTTTAGCTTATGATTATTTCAATTTTGATACCCTGGAGGCAGCCCATGGAAGGGCTCCCGCTATAGGAACCGCTATTAAAAGGTTATTGCCTGATCGTTTTGTATTTACTTATCAGGGAGATGGAGACCTGGCATCCATCGGCATGGGAGAAATTGTTCACGCTTCCCTGCGCGGCGAGAAGATTACCACCTTCTTTATCAATAATACCCTCTACGGTATGACTGGAGGACAGATGGCGCCCACTACCTTATTGGGGCAGGTTGCCACCACATGTCCCTATGGCCGCAAGGCAGAATGGGAAGGATATCCCGCGCATATGGCTGAACTCCTGGCTGGCAATGAAGGTGCGGCATATATCTGCCGTACTGCAGTAAACAGCCCGGCAAATGTGATGAAGACTAAAAAGGCTATAAAAAAGGCCCTGGAGGTTCAACAGCGGGGTTTGGGATTCAGTATGGTGGAGATCTTGTCTACTTGTCCGACCAACTGGGGATTAAATCCGGTGGAGGCTATGAAATGGATGGAAGACAAGATGTTCCCGACTTATCCGCTGGGAGAATTCAAGTGCGTTGAATAGTGCCTTAGAAAGTGTTGGGGAGGAAAAAGACAAATGGCAGTCGAGCAACAGATTTTATTTGCGGGCTTTGGCGGTCAGGGAGTTCTGGCAATGGGCCAGTTCCTGGCTTATGCGGCAATGGGTATAGGTAAAGAAGTAACCTGGGTACCGTCCTACGGTGCAGAGATGCGGGGAGGAACCGCTAATTGTCAAGTAACTATATCAGATGAAGAAATTAGTTCACCACTGACAGAAAATCCTGGTTCTATTGTGGTCATGAACCGACCTTCGCTGGATAAATTTGAGAATAAGGTAAAATCCAACGGGACTATTGTAATTAATTCCTCACTGGTGGATCGGGTGCCGGAGCGGGAGGATGTGACTGTTTATCAGATACCGGCCAATTCTATTGCAGAAGCCATGGGTAATGTACGGGGTGCCAATATGATAATGCTGGGCGCTTACCTGCATATGACCGGTCCGGTAAAGGTCGAAGAAGCCCTGGAGCACTTTGATGCCATATTTAAAGGGAAAAAGCCGGCAGTTATTGAAAGAAATCGTCAGGCTTTTATGACGGGGGTAGAATGGGCCAGGAATAATCAATAGTTTATTAATATAAATATTAGCAAGAAGGGGAGCGATGCTCCCTTCTTTAGTTTAATCCCTATCGAAGGCAAGGATATTCTATGCATAGCGGGCATATCATAATAGAAACCATGCCCGGAGGATGATTGCTTGAAAGACCTCTTTTACCGTTTTGAGAGATATCTTATACGTTTTATATTAATCACATTGGTTTCCGTCATAGTGATTCAAGGACTTATGACCCGTGATTCATTTCGCCTATATCTTAGCTGGTCAGAACGAATGGAAGGACAGGGAATATACTATCCGGTCAGCCGGGAAAACGTTAGTGAAAAGTTGCCTGGAAAGATACAATCACCACAGGCTAGTCTGGTTATATCGATAGAGTCATTTTCATCACTACCTATGGCCGATCTACTGGTTAATGGACGCAGATGTAAAACATTTGAAAACAAAGACGTGAAGATAACGGTCAAAGCGGGTGACAGACTGGAGATAGACTCAACCAGGTATTCATTTCCCGTAAAGTATCGTATAAAGGCCGTTTCCCAAAATGTTGGCTTTCCCGAGGTTAATTCCAGCTACACCGCGAATCAGGGCATAGTAATGATTGGCAATGTTATAGTAAAATAAGAAGCAGTATGGAGTAAGGTGGGATAAGCATGGTGATAGGCAGCAAAATGGTGGCCACAGCTGCAATTAGAATGGCCCTTTCCGAAACGCGGGATGAAGAAGCGCACCTTAAGAAGGACATGCTGGAACACTTGGGCATCAAAGCGGTAGCTGTCGATTATGGCGGTGAGTTTATTAGTTCAGTTGGGAAGATTGTGGAAAGGTCAGTTGTTGCAGCTAAGAGGGAAGGAGTAATAAAGGATACCCATGCGGATGAAGGGGCTATTGCCGGCGCAGCACGGGAGGCAATAACCCAGATCATGCCAAAAGCCCTGGGACTCAATGTCGGAGGAAAGATCGGCATCGCCCGTCATCATGACCATGTTAGTGTCGCTATTTTCATGGGAATTGGACTGTTACATTTGGATGAAGTTGCTATAGGGCTGGGACATCGGGCAGTTTCTTAGAAAACCACAAAAGTAGGATGGTAGGTGAAGATAATTGTTGGTTAGAGGAATCAGGGGAGCAACGACAATTAAAACAGATACGGTTGAGGAAGTGCTTCAGGCAACCCGGGAGTTGTTAGAACAGATCTGCAATGATAATGATCTGAAAACTGAGGATATAGCCAGTGCATTGTTTACGGTGACAGCTGATATCAGATCAGCATTTCCGGCTGCAGCAGCTCGTTCGATGGGGTGGGACAAAGTACCCCTGCTCTGCTTCCAGGAGATAGAGGTCCATAATGCCCTTCCACGATGCATTAGAGTGTTGGTGCATGTGAATACCGAAAAGAGCCAGGAAGAAATCAGACATGTCTACATGAAAGATGCGCAAAGCTTAAGAACAGACCTGCAGAGGTAATTGGTGGGGTCAAACCCCCTCCGGGTAAAACTTATCAGCTTTTCGCAATTTATAACAATGTGATCATTTGCGGTAACTAAACTGAATCATTCCCCCATAACCTTGATAATCACCCGTTTCTTTCGACGCCCGTCAAATTCAGCATAAAATATTTCCTGCCAGGGACCCAGATCCAATTTGCCGTTGGTAACCGGTACGATAATCTGATGATGGACCAAAATGCTTTTAAGGTGGGCATCCCCATTGTCTTCACCGGTACGATGATGGTGATAATCAGGGCCAAAAGGGGCCAGTTTTTCTAACATTTCATCAATGTCTCTGGTAATACCGTGTTCGTTATCATTTACATAGATGCCGGCACTAATGTGCATGGCACTTACCAGAATCATACCCTCGGTTATTCCGCTCTTATTACAGGCTTCTTGTACCTGATCGGTGATCCTGATGTACTCCTTTCGTTTTTCAGTGTTGAACCAGAGATATTCGGTATAAAACTTCATTAGCCTGTCCCCCTCACTTAATATAATTCCGGACGCCGTTGCTTCAACAAAGGCATCTGGGTACGGATCTGTCTTATTAAATCAAAACTGACATCAGCTAAAATGATCTCCTGGCAGATTCCGGCCTCTGCTAATATCTTGCCCCAGGGGTCAACTATCATGGAATGTCCCCAGGCCTGATAATTAGAGTCTGGGTTACGGGCTGGAGAGGCTGCAATAACATAACACTGGTTATCGACAGCACGCGTTCGCATAAGGATCTCCCAGTGAGCCGGGCCGGTAGTGGTATTGAAAGCTGCCGGAACCACCAGCATTTGTGCACCTTCCAAGACATAGCGTCGGGCTAGTTCGGGAAACCGTATGTCAAAACAGATCATTACCCCAATGGGAAGTGGTGTGCTATTAAACACACTCACGCTGTTGCCAGGTGATAGGGTATCAGATTCGTGAAAAGTAATACCATTCTCAATTTCTACATCAAAAAGGTGTATTTTTCGGTGCCGCCCTAACAGGTCACCTGTCGGACCGTAAATGAAGCTGCTGTTATACAGACGCCCATCTTCTTTTTCAATGATAGAACCTCCAATGAGATATATCTTGTGTAACGCTGCTGACCGTGCAAGAAATTCTGTAGTGATTCCGGGAAAACTCTCAGCATAATCGGGAAATAGCGCGGATTGATAGGGGGCATTGAACACTTCGGGCAGTACTACCATTTGGGCGCCTAGACCGCTAGATTCTTTGATCATATCCTCAGCAACAGATAGATTCTTGTTTTTATCATCACCAATTTTCATCTGGCATACAGCCAGCTTTATACCATTCATGCTTCACCTCCATATCAGCAATGATATATTCAGCAGACTATTATCTGTCTAAAGGGAATGCTATACTATTAAGATGAATGATATCAATTATCAATGCAATTATATTTTGCTGTATTTTATTAAAATCTATCACAGTTGTTATACAGGAGGTAGGCCATGAGGCCTTTTAAGCTGGTATCCAGGGAT
>Ga0123335_1007384_pt1 | contig 12298 bp, 10 predicted proteins | sample BiotimSIPDNA_2_FD_89707 | JGI IMG/M metagenome (GOLD analysis project Ga0123335, IMG submission 89707) | Anaerobic biogas reactor microbial communites from Washington, USA - Biogas_R2 time_0 SIP DNA | ecosystem: Engineered > Bioreactor > Anaerobic > Unclassified | place: Washington, USA... | reverse complement strand
GAGTCCGTGCTATGGTCTCCACAGAGAGCCTGAGCCATATCTATGGCGCAACCATTGGCGAAATCGGTTCATCGTTCGTCTATGTTAAATCGGAAGACGCCGAAAAAGCCAAAAATCTATTGAGCCAGATGGTTGCCGGTGAGTTCTCCAATGAGAAATTAGCCGAGTGTCCTGCTGGTTGCGAGATCATCGGGCCACAGAGCAAGTCCATCGACGATCCCGAGCTCGATCAGCGCAGACGCGTCTTGATAATCTGCACAGGCAATTCTGCTTGCAGCCAGATGGCCGAAGCTGCCATCAATAATGACCTCTGGGATAAGTGGGTCGCTTTCAGCGCCGGCACAGAGCCCGCCGGCTATATTCACCCAATGGCCTTTCAAGCCCTTGAGGAACAGGGCATTTTTCATCAGGGGTATTCCAAACCAGTTGAACAATTCAAAGATGATAAATTTGATCTTGTCATCACGGTTTGTGATCAGGCCGCAAAAGCATGCCCCGCCTGGCTTAGCGAGTCCCCGGCAATTCATGTTGGTTTTGCTGATCCGGCGCTGGTTGAAGGCGACGAGACGAAGCGGCTACACGCATTCACAGAAACGCTTTCCTTAATTCGCTCAACTCTCATTCCAATGCTGGATCAGCGGTAACTTCTTTTTTTAGGTAATTGTTGCGGACAGATTCTCCGCAACGTACTGATTCTCCTCAAGACACCATGCCGTCTCCCAGATTTGACAAGACCGAATCTGCCGATTATAAGTAACTCATGATTCGCTCAATAAATAGAAAGCTCTTTCTAATTAGCCTTATTTTATTGTTCCTGTTGTCTGCTTGTGACTTAAAAACACCTTCCCCCCAGATAACAGAGCCAACACCAACCAGCTTTCCTCAACTTTTACCTACCTCAACCCTGGCGCCTGTCGAGGTAACTCCTCCGCTTGAAGAAAGACTTCCTGACGCCGATTTGGCGCTTTCCTTCGGTGATTTTCAGCAAGCGCTCACGCTTTATCGTCAAAATCGCAACAACCCGAACCCAACATTGGCGTCAGCTGCCTTATTCGGCGAAGCGCTGACTCTCTACAAGCTCAATCGCCCAGATGAGGCAAAACCGTTGTTTCAGGAGTGTCGCGACGCCTATCCTCAAACCCCAGCCGGCAAACGCGCTCCCTTCTGGCTAGGCGTAATCGCAGAGGCATCACCGGCTGAGATCGCTCAAGCCATCGCCAATTACCAGATGTACCTGAACAACATGCCGGAAACTCTGGATAGTTTCGTGTATGAGCGCATTGGCGGTTTATATGCCACCATTGATCAGCCTCAACTCAGTTTGGATGCATATCGGAATGCTTTTGTACATGCCAGTAGCGATGATCAGATCCGCCTGGCTGTCAAATTAGGCGCGGCGTATGCTGGCAACAATCAAACAGACAAGGCGCTTGAAATCTACCAGGAGGCTTACGCCAAATCGACCAACGATTACACCAGGGCAAGTCTTGGTCTGGCAATCGGTAACCTCGAAATTTCAAACGGGAATCGCGAAAAAGGGTTTGAATACTTTCAGGATGTAGTTAACAATTATCCAAAGACCTATGACGCCTATTCAGCGTTGGTCGTGCTGGTAGACGCTGAACAGGAAGTTGATGAACTCCAGCGCGGCTTGATAAATTATTACATCGGACAACCCAAATTAGCGATCGAGGCGTTCGATCGTTATCTCGCGGGTGAAGCTCTCAAAGGGGATGAAGCGCTCTATTACAAAGCGCTTGCAGTACGCGCCGAAGGGCTGGCTAAAGTCGGCTTCGATTCGGCGGAACGCGCAGCATGGAACCTGCAGGGAGGCAGCCCAGAAGACAAGCAGGCCATTGACATCTGGACTCAGATGCTCAAGGATTATCCAACGACCTCATTCAGGGTCGATACCATCGAAGACATCGTATACACTCAATTTGCTTATATGGGCGCTCCTCAGGCTGCGATTGATACCAGTCTGGTTTATGTGGCACAGACTCCTGAAGCCGATTACGCTGCCCGCATCTTATGGGCAACCGGACGATATCAAGAACAAATTGAGCAATTTGAAGAGGCAGCCGAAACCTGGTCATCAATTGGAGTACGTTTTCCTGCCTCGGCTGAGGCTTTTAATGGCCTCTTTTTCGGCGGTATGATGCATTATCGCACCGGAAACCTGACAAAGGCAGCTGAGGCATTAAACAGAGCGATTCTCCTTACTGAGCAGCCTCTCGAATTGGCAGGCGCTTATCTTTGGTTGGGAAAAGTGGCCGCGAAGAATGGCGATCAGGTGTCAGCCAGCCAGAATTGGGAAGCTGCCATTTCGGCGGATCCGAGTGGTTATTATGGGCTGCGTGCTCGTGAGCTGATCGAATATCGCGAACCGTTCGCGCTTTTTAATCCCCCACGATTCGATGTCGACCTCACTCGTGAACGTCAGAATGCCGCCGACTGGATGAGAACGGCGTTTGTCATGCCCGCCAATCTCAATCTTGACTATGCGCAGGCTTTGTTTGAACAGCCTCGCTTCAAAGCGGCTGTTGAATTAACCCGATTGGGCCTTTTTGATGAGGCATCAGCTCAATTTGACCTGATCCGCGCTGAGAATGACTCAGATGCCGCCAATCAATTCAGGTTGATCAAGGTATTTCTGGAAAATGGTTTTTATAAGAGCGCCATTCTGGCCTCAAAATCAATCACAAAACTCGCTGGATTTGGAGACTACCCATTCTCGGCCATCTTGCCGCCGTATTTTGCTTATGTGACTTATGGCGCCTATTATCAACCGTGGGTGAGCGCAATTGCCGATAAATACGACTTGCCAGAGCTGGTGCTCTACAGCCTAATCCATCAGGAAAGTCACTTTGATGGCATTGCCCATTCCTCCGCGGGCGCGGGCGGATTGATGCAAGTCATGCCCGATACAGCCGCCCAAATCGCGGCTGAAACCGGTTTTCCGACGAATTTTACCCGAGCTGATCTTTACAATGGCTACATCAATCTTGAACTCGGCGCGAATTATCTCGCTCGTCAGCTGGTTTTCTTCAACAACGATATCTATCTCGCCCTCGCCGCTTATAACGCTGGGCCTGGCAGCGTGATCGAATGGCAAAAACACTCCAATGGTGACCCTGATCAGTTTCTCGGCGTAGTCCGCTATCAGGAAACACGTTCTTACATTCGCAGGCTGACAGAAAACTACGACCGCTACGTCAAAATCTACGCTCAATAGTGAAACTGCCCATTAAACGATCGAGGCCGCTTGTATAAAGCGGCCTCGATTTCTCATAGCAATAATCAACGATTCTTCAGCACGGCATGAGCTGCTGCCAAACGTGCTTGAGGCACACGGAAAGGTGAACACGAGACATAATTTTGGCCGATCAGGTGACAGAATTCGATTGTCACCGGGTCACCGCCCACCTCACCGCAGATACCCACTTCGAGATTCGGGCGAACTTTGCGGCCATCATGCACAGCTTTCATCATCAGGCGACCAACCCCTTCGCGGTCCAAAGTCTGGAATGGATTCTTGGGCAGAATGCCCTTCTGGATGTAATCCACCAGGAAGGAGCGCTCCGCGTCGTCACGGCTGTAGCCGAAGGTCATCTGGGTCAGGTCATTCGTCCCAAACGAGAAGAATTCGGCATATTCAGCGATCTCTCCGGCGGTTACGCAAGCGCGCGGAATCTCGATCATGGTGCCGAATTTGTAAGAAACCTCGACACCCTTATCCGCCATCACCTGCTTGGCGATCTCAACCAAAGTCGGCTGGACCTCTTTCAGCTCATTGACATGGCCGGTCAGCGGGATCATAACTTCAGGATGTGGATCCAAACCATTCAATTTGGCATTGCAGGCCGCAGTAAAGATGGCTTTCACCTGCATCTTCATGATGTCAGGATAGACGATGCCGAGGCGGATGCCGCGCAGACCCATCATCGGGTTGCTCTCATGCAGGCTTTCAACGATGTGCAGCAATTCTTCCTTCTCTGCCAAACCTTCGGTCTGACCCAGGGCTTTCATACGGGTGGTTTCGATCAGCAAATCCTCCATCGACGGCAGGAACTCATGCAGAGGCGGGTCAATCAGGCGAATGATAACCGGCAGGCCGGACATCGCTTCGAATAACCCATAGAAGTCACCTTCCTGCAGAGGCAGCAATACATCCAAAGCGCCAAAGTAAGCCTGGGCTTTCGGGTCCGCGGCGATCTCAGCGTGGTCGGCATCAATTTCAGCCCGGAGCTTTGCCTTGTCCTCATCACTCAAAGAGCGGCCTTCCAGGCGACCGCTGGCGAATGCTTTCTCAAGCTCGACCACGTTGTTGAGTTTCTTCTGGGTGTATTCAGAATTCATGATCATCTTCTGCACGTGCGGCAGGCGGGAAGTCTCAAAGAACATGTGCTCGGTTCGGCAAAGGCCAATACCCTTGGCGCCATAGGAACGGGCGCGTTCAGCATCGCGCGGGTAGTCGGCATTAGCCCAGACCATCAGGCGGGACGTCTCGTCAGCCCAGTTCAGGAGCTCCATTAGTTCGGCCTGTTCGGTCACGTCCACGGCGCTTAAAGCAAGCTGCCCAACATAAACCTCACCGGTTGTGCCGTCCAGTGAAACCCATTCACCTTCCTTAACGGTCACACCATCGCTGGTCATTTCGCGCTTGATCATGTCAATCGAAATCTCTGAGGCGCCCACGATGCAGGGAACACCAAACTGGCGCGCTACCACAGCGGCATGAGACGTTGCTCCACCTTCACTGGTCAGAATACCTTTCGCGGAGAGCATGCCATGCACGTCATCCGGTTTGGTAAATGGACGCACCATGATCACGTCCTGACCATGTTCTTTGTGCATGCGCTCAGCTGTATCAGCGTCAAAATAAACCTGACCAACCGCAGCGCCAGGAGAGGCATTCACGCCCTTAGCAAATGCGCGGTCAGCCTTTTGAGCGGCTTCCTTTTCAGCGGCAGAGAATTGAGGGTGCAACATCTGGTCAACCTGCTCAGGCGTCACACGCAACAGCGCTTCTTCTTTGCTGATGCGGCCTTCATGGACCATATCGGTCGCGATCTTAATGCTCGCCTTGGCAGAGCGCTTGCCGGTGCGGGTTTGCAGCATCCACAGCTTGCCGCGCTCAATCGTGAACTCAACATCCTGCATGTCATGGAAGTGATCTTCGAGTTTCTGGCTGACTGCCAGGAATTCGTTATAAGCATCAGGAATCTCATTCGCCAAGCCCTCAATCTTCGAGGTGTTGCGGATGCCAGCCACCACATCTTCGCCCTGGGCGTTGATCAGGTAATCGCCGAACATCTTGTCTTCACCGGTTTGCGGATCACGCGTGAAAGCCACACCGGTACCCGAGTCATCACCCATATTGCCGAACACCATCGTACAGATATTGACCGCGGTGCCGAGATCATCGGGAATGTTCTCGCGGCGGCGATAGTCAATGGCGCGTTTGCCACTCCAGGAGTCAAAGACCGCCTTAGTCGCGTATTCAACCTGTTCGAGAGGGTTCTGGGGGAAGTCAAAACCTTTATGCTCACGCACAACCTTTTTGAAGCTGTCAATCAACACTTCAATGTCATCTGCGTTCAGTTCAGTATCGAGCTTATAGCCTTTTTCAGCTTTATAAGCATCCCAGGGTTCGTCAAAAGCTTCGTCATCGATGCCCAAAACCACGCTGCCAAACATTTGGATCAGGCGGCGGTAAGAGTCGTAGACGAAACGGCGATTGCCAGTCAGTTCGATCATACCTCTGGCGGTTTCATCATTCAGACCGATGTTGAGCACGGTATCCATCATGCCGGGCATCGAGAACTTGGCGCCAGAACGGCATGAAACCAGCAATGGGTTGGCAGGATCGCCAAATTTTTTGCCAGTAGCGGCTTCGAGCGCCCGAATGGCTTCCAAAGTTTGATCCCACATGCCTTCAGGGAACTCTCGAGAAGCCTGATAGGCGTTGCAGGCTTCGGTTGTGATTGTAAAGAATGGCGGAACAGGAACGCCAATTCGTGTCATTTCTGCCAGGTTGGCGCCTTTACCGCCCAACAAACCCCTCACACCATCCCAACTCCCGGCATACTTCTCCGCCTGTTCAACTTCATTGAACAGGTATACCCATTTCTTGTCTGTCATAAATTCCTCCAGAATTTTTTATATCGCTGTTCGCGTTATTAACAATATAATTCCAGCCTTGTATTCTACCATACCGCACCGCGCCCCATCTTATTGTCAAAGGTATTTTAATGCAATCAAAGGTAGATTTCAGTGCTGTTCTTTTGTTAAATAAAACATGAACAATGGGTGCTCTTCAAAAGCTAATTTGGGTTGGTTTTCCCATTCCTTGCAGGAATACAAATGGTGGTTGCTGAACCGAATGACCAAAAAACTTCTGTCGCTTTAATTAACGACCGAAGCAGTTTTATTCAAATCACTCAGACAGGTTGGGTAAAGTGACTGCATACCTCATCCGGTTCCCAATTTCACAGAGCGCAACCCAACACATTCTGGGCAACGCGAATTTAGTGAACACGCCCAAACACCCTCTTCAGTCTCGCTTCGCTTGCCAGCTTCAGCCTAAAGCACAGTGCGTGAGTTACTGCAAAATGACTCCCGAAATCAAAACCTCTGATTAAACTGAAGGCTTGATTGGATAAACCCCAGGAAACTTCAGCTAAAGTCGCTCATTTGATGCGATAATCCAGAGATCAATTTTGGCTTTTGTCAACATTCGAATGAGGTCAGGCTGCAGCGTCGATAATACAAACCTGATTCACCATTTATCTGAGTAGCGCTCCCGAAATATTTTGTTGGCATCATATTGCGTACGCGCCGGCTTTTCTTCCGCGCCATAGCCAACAAAAACCAGCGCCAAAGGAATCACCGAACCCGGCAACTCCAAATGCTGAGAGACTGACTTTATCATCCCTTTGATGGGGTAAAGCCCACACCAAAGCGAACCAAGGCCAAACGCCGTCGCGGCAAGCAGCAAATTCTCAGTCGCGGCGCTGCAGTCCTGCACCCAAAAGCGTTCCATCAACGGGCGCTTAAACACGCCCAAATTTCCGCACACAACAATGGCGCAAGGCGCATTAATGTTGCTGAAAGGCGATATCTTGCGGAGTTTCTCAAGTTGATCAGCGTCCCTGACAACCACAAACTCCCAGGGCTTTAAATTCATCGCGGTCGGAGCCGCCATCGCTGCTTTGAGCAGCTGCTCAATTTGTTGATCACTCACAGGGCGATCAGCGTATTTGCGAACGCTCCGGCGGTTGTAGAAAAGATCCAACTTTTCATCCATTATTATCCTCACAATCCCGCCGACCACCAGTCGGCGCCACCACTGTTTCGTTTGAATTTAGTTTCTAAACGCCTTTGCAGGCCAGCTTCATTCTGATTGGACTTACCCAAAAACAAGCAGGACATCGGCAGATATCCATCTGGAATACTAACAGCTACACGCAAGCTATTGGCAATATCGCGGTTGGGATAAATATTGCGATAGAAAACGCCGAGCCCCTTTGCCTCCGCTTCAGTCAACAATCCTCTGCGCGCCAGAGTTTCAACCTGCCAATCGACAGGCCTTTCTTTCCCCTGAGGGGTGAAATGGCTTCTGACGCACACCAATATTATCGCCGGCGCTGGCTTGAGGGTGCCCAATAACAATTCGCTGACAACTTCGACTTCTGCCGCGTCACGAAACTGGATGAGGTTCAAGACATCTTTATCAGCCAGATCGAGCGCTTCCAATCCATCAACGATGAGCGCGTTGATGGTCTCTGGTGTCACCGGTTCATCATCAAAGATGCATAAAGTTTGATATTCATCGTCTGGAAAGTAAACATCCATCTTTTACTCCAATGTCATCAATAACGCGCCGAGCGTCAGCGAAGCTTCAAACATGGGCATGTGTCCCACACCAGGCAGCCTCACCAGCTTCACAGCTGGAACGGCTCTTTCGATCTCAACATCTATTCCAACTGGCGCGATCTGATCATCTTTGCCAAAAATTGCCATCATTGGAAAGGGCAGAGAAGCGATCAGTCCAAGGTTATTCTCGCGGTTGGCAATTGCTTTCAAAATATTACTCAGTCCCTCCGGCTCGGTTTTTAGCAGGATCTTCCTGACACGCGCCTGCGTTGACAAGTGGCGGGTTAATTTGACAGCCATCGCGTCAGCGAAAGGTTCAATGCCCTCTTGAAGAATCTTCCCAGCCTCCTCGATGCGAGCCGCACGTTTATCAGCCGAGTCGGCGCGGGCGTTGCTGGTAATCAGCGCGATGCTGCTCACCCGATTAACGTGGTTTTTCGCAAAAGCCAGCGCGATATACCCGCCCATGGAGTGTCCGCCTATAGCCGTTTTTTCGATCTTAAGGTGATCCAACAATCTCACCAGGTCGTCAGCGATTTGAACCAAACTGCCGTTCGCTTTGCCCAAAGTTGATTTACCCTGCCCTCGGATATCCGGAAGGATAAAGAGGCGTTCGTCCCGAAACAGCCTGGCAACCGGCTTCCAAATCGATCGGTTGAGCGCCAGGCCATGCAATAACATCAATGGTCGCCCGCTGCCAACGACCTCATAATCCACACTTGCCCCGTCAGGCATGTTCAATTTCAACTTTCTTTCCTCCTCTGCGCCGTGTATTCTCTGGCGAAACTCAATACATCTTCATGCGTGACCAACAGTCCTGATGCCTGTTCCTCGCGAATGACTGCCATCAATTCTCCAAGGAATTTTCCGGGTTTCAGGTCGAGCTCTTTCTGTAACTCATACCCATCAACCAGTTTTGGAGGTTCAATGACCCGTTCTCTTTCCTCGAACCATGCTTTAATCATCCTCGAAGCCGCCGCCACCTCAACCTGCCAACTCACTTCAGCCGCTTTCTCACCCCTCGAAGCCAAAAAGTCAACCAGGCTTAACAAAGCCAGATCCACTCCCGCTGGGCCAAGATCCTCAAAATAGCGGTAAATCTCCCGATCTGATATTCGCATTACGTTTTGAGCAAGTGTATGCAAACGCGTCCGAAAACACGCCAATTTGTTCAGATAGTCAATTTCGGCGGTGCTTAAAGCTAACTGAAAGCCAGACACAATCACACCCGCCTTTGACCTCTGATGCGGATTGAACTCATCATTCTGTTTTTGCGTGACCTCATGCGAGGCGAGAACCTGATGCAAACCGCCAAGGTAGAGCAGACAAACACGCGAGCGGTCAGGCTGAAACCGCTCCTCCAACAGAAGTTTGATCCCTTCTCTCCATGGCGAGAGCTGCTCAACTGCCCTCAACAAGTGGTGACTTTTAATCTGGTCAGCCGCCCCTCCCACAACCCAACTCAGCAGCGTCTCCAAATACTCCACCGCCATCAGCGCGTGCTGCCAGAGCTCACCTGCGGTTGCCTGGCTTTGTTGATTGTTTCTCAGCTGTTTTATAGCCGGAAAGACAGGCTCCAACAGACCAAGCGCCTCTAATTGCCGCAGTGAATCACGAACATCCGCGAACTCCAGCAATTTGAAAACTTCGTCGCGAACGCGTTCTCTCGCCACCCTGTCAAGGCCAGCCAAATTTCGCGTGATCAGCTCGCGTGTTTGAGGTGAAATCTTGAAGCCATAGGCTTTGCTCAGCCTCACCGCCCGCAACGATCTGAGAGGATCACATTCAATCGCTGTCTCGTCAGCTACACGCAGCTCACCGTCCTCAAGGCTGCCTGCGCCATTCAAAGGGTCGATCAGATGACCCAATTCATCGATCCCAACCGCCATCGCGTTTACCGTGAAATCCCTGTGCTTCAGATCTTCACTCAGGCTTCCGCCAGTCATCAGCACAAAGTCAATCAAAAGAGATTGGCCTTCACCCGCCTTCAAAATGACTCTTGCCGATTGCCTCTCATCGTCCAAGGTGAAAACGCCGCCCTTCAAGGCCCGCGCGGCGCAGCGCGCTAACCTGCCTGAGTCTGAGGATGTGACAAAATCAAGGTCTTTCAGCGAGCGCCCCAACAGCGCGTCTCTCACTGCTCCACCCACCAGAAAAACTTTCTGCCCGGGTCTGCGGCAGGCACGCACTTGCTCTATAATCGCAAGCGTGCGCTCGTCAAAGTGAGGGATCGTATTTTTCAATATCCACCGTGCCAATAAACGGCAGGTTGCGATAAAAGTCGTCCATATCCAAACCATAACCGAATACGAAATGGTTCTCAATCTTAAACCCTGTGTATCGAATAGGCACCTCTACCTCCCGACGCTCATGTTTATCCAGCAGGGTACATACAAACAAGTCCTTCGGGTTGCGTGTTTCCAATAGTTCAATCACCGACGCCAATGTGTTGCCGCTGTCGATGATATCCTCAACAATCAGCACATGCTTGCCGGCAATGGTCGTGTTCAGGTCAAGTGTAATGCGCACTTCTCCGGTTGACTGACGCGCGCCTGCCCCATAGGAGGAGACCGCCATAAACTCTGTCGCCAACGGAACTTTGATATGTTTGATCAGGTCAACCATAAACATCACTCCGCCACGCAGAATGCAGATAATCAATAATTCTTTGCCAGCGTAGTCGTTGTTTATCTGCTCGCCGAGTTCCGCGATACGTCTCTGAAGCTGGTCTTCCGGGATTAATACTTCTTTGATGAAATCTTGCCAGGGTTGCATATCACCTCCTCAATCCCGCGGCACGTCATGACAGCGGCGGCAGCGCGCCTCATACATCTCAGCCGCCCCTACAATCACGATCGGATCATCATAATGAGCGGGTTTTCCATTGACCAGGCGCTGCGTGCGCGTCGCCGGCTCACCGCAGACTATGCAAATCGCCTGCAGTTTGTCAACCTTGTCGGCTTTGGCCACCATCACCGGCATGCACCCAAAAGGTTCACCCCTGAAATCGGTATCGAGGCCGGTTACGATCACGCGCACTCCCCGATCCGCCAGTTTCTGGGCAACATCAACCACCCCGTCATCAAAAAACTGCGCTTCATCAATCCCAACCACGGTCACATCAGGTTCAAGTTTAGCCAAAATGTCAGCCGATGAATCCACCGGAATCGCTTCGAAATCAGCGCCGGAATGAGAGGTAACCCTGGCAAAGGTATAGCGGTCATCAATAACCGGCTTAAACACCTGCACTTTTTGCCTGGCGATAGTCGCCCGCCGCAATCGCCTGATCAACTCCTCTGTTTTTCCGCAGAACATCGAACCTGCGATCACTTCAACTAAACCAAATTGTTGCGTCATAAGACCTCCAGATAACAAAACAGGCAGGAAACCTGCCTGTTAAGTGTACTAAAAAATTAGCCAAAATGCGGCTTAGATCTCAATTTCCGCGGCAGCGGCAGGGATCTCATAGCCCATCTGGCGCAGTTGCTTTTTCAAGTCGATCAGAGACTTACGGCCGAAACCTTCTACATCCAGCAGAGCCTTCTCGCCGCCTTCAAGTTTCGCCAACACATCACCAACCGTGACAATTTCAGCTTTCTTCAGGGCTTCAATCGCTTTGGCGGTCAGCTTAAACTCGCTGATTGGGCGATTAGGCGAAGTTTTGGATTCCAGAGCGGCTTTCTGCTCTGAGACGTAGTCCTGGCGAACCTGCAGACGTTTATAGAAGCGATCAACCTGGCCTTCACGGTCAAGAATACGCTGCTGCTGACCCGTGTAAAACGGGTGGCAATTCGAACAAACCTCAGTGCGGATTTCAGGGATCGTTGAACCAGTCGTCCAGGTCGCGCCGCACGAAGCGCAAGTAACCTTCGCCTCAGGATAATATTTGGGTTGAATCTTAGTCTTCATTTACTTAACCTCTCACGCTGGTAGCATCCTGTGTTTCAAAAACGTGGACTTTCTTGCGACCACCAGGCATGGTCTCATACTTGACAAAACCTTCAATAGTAGCAAAGAGAGTGTAATCACGCCCCATGCCAACATTCCAACCGGGATGAACCTTGGTACCATGCTGGCGAACAAGGATGTTGCCACTGATTACGTGCTCTCCACCGAATTTTTTGACGCCGAGGCGCTGTGAGCGACTGTCTCGGCCATTGCGGGATGACCCGCCACCTTTTTTGTGGGCCATTTTACTTCTCCGTTACAACTGATTCCACCAGCAGCCTGGTGTATTTTTGGCGATGACCGGCACGACGGCGATACTGGCTCTTGGGTTTGTACTTGAAAACAAGCACCTTCTTGCCTTTGATCTGATCCGCTACCTGTGCCTTGATGGACGCGCCTTTAATATAAGGGGTCCCAACTTGCACGTGGTCGCCATCGACAAGCAGCAATACCTTGTCGAGGACAACCTCTT
>Ga0123335_1007382_pt1 | contig 12298 bp, 8 predicted proteins | sample BiotimSIPDNA_2_FD_89707 | JGI IMG/M metagenome (GOLD analysis project Ga0123335, IMG submission 89707) | Anaerobic biogas reactor microbial communites from Washington, USA - Biogas_R2 time_0 SIP DNA | ecosystem: Engineered > Bioreactor > Anaerobic > Unclassified | place: Washington, USA... | reverse complement strand
TCACGTGGGCGTCGCCGTTGGCGGCCTTGACGACCTGGTAGGGAACCAGGTCGATCTCATGGGCCACCTCGTCGTACTTGCGCCCCATGAAGCGCTTGATCGAGTAGATCGTGTTCTTGGGGTTGGTGACCGCCTGGCGCTTCGCCGCCTGGCCGACGAGACGCTCGCCGGTCTTGGTGAAGGCCACGATCGACGGCGTGGTGCGCGCACCCTCGGCGTTCGGAACCACCACCGGCTGACCGCCTTCCATGACGGACATGCACGAGTTGGTCGTTCCCAGATCGATTCCCAGTACCTTCGACATAAAAACTCCTGACTGATCCCCGCTTGACGGCGGATCCTGCCTGCCGGTTCCTCTTGAGCCCTCGCGGCATGCACATGGCCGCGATGGACTGCAATACGCACCTATTAAGCAATGTGCATGCCAGCACACCCTACGGCCTGGGGCACGCCTTATCTAAACCATTGTCAAACAGTATTCTAAATCAATTTTCTGGCTCCGCGTTCCGGCTGTGGAAACCTTTGGGCGTGAGCCATAATGTTCCGTTTGGCTCCCATCGCCGACAATAGTGGGTCATTATGACTCTCCCGGGCGGGGCCGTGTGCCGGTGCCGTGAGGTTGGGTAACCGCGAATGAACGCAAATGGACGCCAATGAAGGGTATTATTTCGGGGTCGGTATCGGTATCGGGGTCGATTCAAGTCATCCGATACTCTTCCAGTCGATCATTCTTAACATCTTGGAGGGTCGGGCTCCGTCCCGACCGTATCCAGCCGATTTTTGCACATCTTCTCGCTCTCTGGAGTGAGGAATAGCGCATGGAATGTTGGCGAAATGGCTGATCGGTCGGCAAAAGGGTGATAGACGGGGCTAAAGCCTCTGAATGGCTTCCGCCTGAAGGCGGGACTCCGACGCGAGGGTTCATTGACACGGATCCTCCCGTCGGAGTACCGGCTTTAGGGAGTGTTGATTTATGGGCCCCTCTCCATTCTTTTTTAAATCTGGAAAGCGGGAAATCAGGAAATTGTTGAGGAAAACGCGAGTCTTCCTGCTTTCCTGATTCAAAAAGATCGGGAAATCAGCAAAAAAGGCGGGAAGGGCACGATTTGCTCATGTTGCTCAGGAATTCCTTGCCTGCGCGCGGCGCTCGAATTCGGCGGCGAAGTCGCGGTACGCCTGCGCCCCTTTGGAGCTCGGATCGTAGTCGGTGATCGGCTTGCCGAAGCTCGGTGCCTCGCTGAGGCGGATGTTGCGGGGGATGATGGTCTCGTAGACCAGGGCGCCGAAGTGGTTGCGCACCTCGGCGAGCACGTCCTGCGAGAGGCGCGTGCGGCCGTCGTACATCGTCATCAGGATGCCCTCGATGGCCAGTTCCGGATTGACCCCGTTCTCGCGCAGGCGGCGCACGAGGTCGGTGATCACACTTAGGCCCTCCATCGCGAAGTACTCCGACTGCATGGTGACGACGATCCCGTCGGCCGCCGCGAGCGAGGCGGTCATCAGGATGCCCAGCGAGGGCGGGCAGTCCATGAGGATGAAGTCGAACACGCGGGCGTCCAGCACGCGGTGCAGCGCCTTCCGGACGCTGCGGAGATGGTCGTCCTGGCGCGCGATCTCGATCTCCGCGCCCGCCAAATCCACCTCGGAGGGGATGATGTTGAGGTTCTCGTAGGGCGTCGGCTGGATGATGTCCGCGACATCGGAGGCGCCCGTCAACACGGGATAGAGGCTGCAGCCGCGTTTCGGCCGCAGGCCGAGCGCGCCGGTGGCGTTCGCCTGCGGGTCGAGGTCGATGACCAGCACCGTGCGCCCGCGCTCGGCCAGGGCCGCCGCCAGGTTGACGACCGTCGTGGTCTTGCCGACGCCGCCCTTCTGGTTGGCGATGGCGATGACGCGCGTGTGGGCCGGTGCGGAGGCGGGCTGGGTGCTCATGCGGCGGGCTTCCTTCCCTAGGATTTGTCGGCGCGGCCGAGGAACTCGCCCGTGCGGGTGTCGACGCGGACGGATTCGCCCTCCGTCACGTACTCGGGCACATGGACGACCAGGCCGGTGTCGGTGCGCGCGGTCTTGGTGCGCGCCGTGGCGGTCTGGCCCTTGAGCGTGGGTTCGCACGAGGCGATCTTCAGCACCACGGCGGCCGGCAGATCGATGGCCACCGGACGGCCATTGACCACAAGGGCCTTGATGCCCTCGAGCTCCTCGGTCAGGTAGCCGGTCTGTTCGTCCAGTTCCTCGGCGGTCAGCGAGAACTGCGAATAGTCCTCCGCGTCCATGAAGGTGTAGGTGTCGTCGTGTTCCTTGTAGAGGAACTGGACCGCGCGGCGGTCGAAGTCGAGGTCGCCGAACTTGTCGTCCCCCTTGCAGGTCTGGTCCAGCTTGGCCTTGGTCAGGAGGTTCCGGAAGCGGAACTTGAAGAGGGTCGCGGCGCCGCGCGCGCTCGGGGTGGTGACGCGCAGGGACTCGACGACATGCGGCGCGCCGTCGATGCTGACGATGCTGTTGCGGGAGAGTTCGCAGGCTTTGGGCATAGGCTGAACCGGTTTCCGGGGGTGGCGTGGATCATCCAACTGGTAGGCCAGGCGGGAGTTGAACCCGCGACCCCAAGATTAGGAATCTTGTGCTCTGTCCAACTGAGCTACTGGCCTGGAAATGGTTTTTGATGGCTAATCAGTGGCGCAATCATACGCCAGCGGGGACACACGTTTCAAGTCGAAACCCACCACAACAGACGGCGCAAGCGCCAGACCTTCAAGACGTCGGAAGAGGCCGAGGCGTGCGCGAAGCAGCTGGCCACCGAACTCAAGGAGGAGGGCGCGGCGGCTCTGGCCATCACCGGCCCCGCCCGGTTGGACGCGCTGCGGTTGCTCAAGACCTTCCCCACTCGGCGGGAACAGGATGACGCGCTGCAAGCCGCCGCCATGCTCGCCAAGAGTGGCGCCGGCTTTGCCCTGGACAAGCCGCTGCCGTTACCGCTGGCCGAGGCCGCCCGCTTCTGGCTGATCCATCACCCCGGCGCCGGGGCCATGCCGACCATCGAGGAAGCGCTGGCGGCCTACCTGGAGCACAAGCAGACACGGCGCGAAGGCACCAAGGGCGAGATCCGGCACAAGATCGGACGGTTTGCCAAGTCGTTTCCAAACACGCTTGTTTCGGAAATCACGTCCGACATGCTCGATGGCTGGCTGACCGACAATCTGACCCCGCCGAACCGCAAGCGGTATCTCAACGTGTATCGAACCTTCTGGAAGTTCCTCGGAGAGAAATTCAAGCTGGAGACCGACCCCGCCGCGCGGATCATGCTGCCGGCACTGGAAGGCGACCAGTCGGAGGTGACGGCCTACACCGTCGAGGAGGCGCGCCGCATCCTACACGCGGCATCCGCGGCGCCGCTGGCGTCGAAGCTCGTCCCCGTGATTGCCCTGGGCATGTTCGCCGGGTTGCGCCCCACCGAGGTTCAGGGACTGGACTGGGCCGACGTGTCGGTTGCATCCACCCGCAAATTCTACTTCGACGAATACGGCCGCTGCTCGGAAACCATCCCGTTGAAATACTGGGGCTGGTTCATGCAGGCCCCGCTGCTCTTTGATTCCACCGGGGGCGTTTTCTTCGATACAAAGACCAACGAGGGCACCAAGCTCACCCAGCTCGGCAGCGAGGGCCGCAGCACCTCCACCACCATCACCGCCTTCCCGAATGTCCGCAGGGATTACGAGCGGACCTTCCAGGACTATCTGTTTTACCGGACGATCGCCGATCTCCGCAGAAGCTGGCGCATCGTGTTGCCCAGCCTCGAACAGTGCGGCCTGCTCGTCATCGAATACCTCGACCTCGACGAGGTCGCCGCTGCCGATGCCGCCTGGGCCGATGTCCCGCTGGTCTCGTCCCTTTCCGCCACCGACCGGCGCGACTTCCTCGCCACGATCCTCGATCTCTTCCGGCTGGAGTTCGCGCTGCATAGCGAAAACTTCCTGACCCCCTCGCGCCTGAAGGAACAGGAGAAGCATTTCCGGGAGAAACTCAAAGCCCCCTGGACGCTCGATGCCAAGGAGGAACTGCGCGAGCCCTACGTCATCCGCCTCGATCGGCTCCACCGTTCCGCCAAACGGTTCTCGAAAAGCATGGGTCCCGCGAGCTCACTTGGCAAATACATCAAGCATTTCGCCAACCAGAGGAGATTCAGCCCCGATCTCCTGCGAGGCCAGAACTACATCGACTTCATTTTACGGTTGATGAGCAAGCTCGAGGCTGCGGACTACCTTTTCAAGCAGACGGCCCGCAGCCGGGCGAACGTCGAAGTCCCGGTTTACCGCCTGCGTATCGAAAAGATCGTCTGGCGTCTCGGCAACGGCGAAACCGTCAAGTCGGACGTCATCAAGCGCCGCTCCTACAAGGAACTCGACCCCAAGCCGAACCTCTTTTTCCGGCGGGGAAGATGACAGAGTGCCAAGAGTATAAAGAGTGCCGAGATTTGCTGCGGTGATAGCGACCTTAGCTCTCTCCGTATTGCCTCTTTTCGCCTCGATACCCAACGTGTGCCGACAGACGTATGAACACTCCGCCGTCCGCCCCAGCGGCCGTCTTGCCAACGTCTCCGACTGGTTAGGCCACACCTGGACGTTCGCGTGGGATGGGGCCGGAAAGCCCACCGGCGGCACTGCTCCCGGCGGCATTCTCTCCACCAACCTCTACGACGCCGCCGGTCACCTCTCCTCCCGGTCGGTCGGTAGCCTTGCGGGCCGCGCGGTCACCCGCGACCTGGCCGGTCTCAAGACCCGCGAGGACATCACCGCCGGGCCGTATCCCGTGCCCTCGTTCGTCCGTTACGCCGAGAACACCTTCGACGCCGCCGACCGCCTGATCTCTGCCAGCGTCCGCTACGGCTCGCACACCAACGCCGCCGTCTCGGAGACCTACCAGTACGACGGCAACGGCGCCCTCACCAACCTAATCTCCGCTTCCAATTGCGTTTATGCCGAGCTCCGCATAAACGCAAGAACTGGCTCTTCATCGGAGACCGCGAAGCCGGCCGCCCCCACCGCCGAATAAGGCGGTTCCCGCTTCCCTGTCAACCTGCGGCTCGTGAGACGCTTACCCTGAACCGGCCCTTCAAAGATGTCACCACCTGGACTGAAATGGGGCTAGGGACAGGCAAGTTGGAGCCGAAGGAGTTCTTGCGGCGGCGGGCGGCGTTCAGACGGGCGTTCGAGGGAGCGGCGCTCCAGTCCCGGACCATCCTCAAGGTGGTGGGCATGACGAACGGTAAGCCGGGATCCTGCTTCGCTAACAGGCTACGCAGGGCAAGCCCTTTGCCCCTGCGGGGCTCAGGGCAAGCGGGAAACGGGGGGCGCGGCCAGGCGCCCCGCAAAGTCCACTTCCACCAATTCCGCTGCCACAACAATCAATTCACTGGCAACGTCAGAGCGCTTCATTGTCCTCGGACGGGGGGAGTGAACAGGGTGGTTGCCTCATGGCTGGGAACGCGTGTAGGGGCAGGCCAGAACACAGGCGTCGAAGTCGCACGGCCGCCGCTTCTCGATCACCGGGTGCTGGCGGAGGCCGTCGGCCAGCGCCTCCGCCGTGATGGTCGCCGGGGCTGGGACGTCGAGGTGCCATCCCGTGTAGGCGGTGCCTTCCGCGGCGATCAGCGAGAAGCGCTTGGCCCAGTCGCAGCGCGCGGGGTCGATCAGGCGGAAGGAGTCGGCGACACCCCCGGCTTCGATGCGCGCCTCGTCCCCGAAGGCGGCGGTCATGCAGCGTGCGACGCAGCGGTCGCAGGCGCCGCACTGCGTTGGCTGCCAGTCGGCGAGCGGCGCGTCGGCGGGCAGTTCGCGGTCGATGATCAGCGCGGCATAGCGCAGGTTGGTGCCGTAGACCGGATGGATCGGGAAGCCGCCCTTGCCGAGGCGCGCGAGGCCGGCCGCCCAGGCGGCGAAGCGGTTGCTGAAGGCATCCGGCTGCGGCCCGCGCGGACTGGCGACAACCGAGGCGCTGCCGGCGAGGTCGAACGACCACTCCGCGCGGACGCCGTAGCGTTCGCAGAGGGCGATCGCCCGGCGCAGCGTCGTGGCCAGCAGATTGACCGATTCATACTGGGCGAAGGCGAGGGGGCCGACGGCCTCCGCGTCGTGGCGCGCCGTGTGCTCGACGCTTGCCTGCGGCAGCGGCAGGGCGAAGACCACCACGCTGCGGGCGCCGGGCAGGTAGTCGCCGGGCGTCTTCAGGCGGCGCGTCCGCGAGGTCACCTCGGGCACCGTCGGCGAGAAGGCGCGGGCCGTGTCCTTGTAGTCGAAAATCGTCTGGCCGTCGAGGTGCGGGCGCATCTGCGCGACGATTTCATCCAGCCGCCCGGCCGGCGCAACGCCGACGGCGGCGGCACCCTGCTCCGCGAGCAGGTTGCGAAGGGCCGTCTCGAAGTCGAGCCCGGCGGGCGTCCGCCCCTCCGCCGGCAGCTGCACCCGCTTCGGCGACGGCACAAGCGCCGCCTCGGTCAGCAGGGTCTCGGTGACCAGCACGCGCCCCTCCGGCAGGCCGGCCAGGAGCTTCTGGATGGCCTCCTCCTGCACGCCGCTGTGGGAGACGGCGGTGTAGCCCGCGCGCTCCAGCTCGCGGACGGCGTCGTAGGCGGCCTGCTGCATGAGGTAGTGGCAGGCGCCCGCGAGCCGGTCTCTATACAGGGGCGCGGGCACGGTGAGGCCGAACGTGACGGCCGCCCGGGTGTCGGGCATGTGGGGATCGGTGTCGATGCCGGCCGCCGCCAGCTCCTCGCGCGACCAGACGACGGCGAAGTCGGCGCCTTGGCGCGCGGCCTGGCTGACCACGCGGTCCTGCAGCCCGCGGTGGACGGGGCCCTCGGGCGCGACGGCATCGCGCCGGCGGCGCGGGGCGTCGGTGTACTTGGCGTCGAAATAGCGGCGCGCCCTGGGCACGCAGTGGCGCAGGCAACTGCCCATCTCGCCGCCGCGCGTGCCGTGCGCCTTGACGGCGTCGAGGATGACCTGCTCGTTGACATGTTCCGGAATCGGCAGGTCGAGATCGATGTCGAAGTGCTCGCCCCAGGCGCAGCGCCAGAGGTTCTTGCGAACGTAGCGGTAGGTCTTGTCGCCGATATGGATCTCGTTGAAGCCGTCGAGTTCCTTGGCCAGGGCCCCGGAGAGGCAGTGCTTGCGGCAGAGCATGCAGTTGTCGCAGACGCTCCCCGGCTCCAGCAGCGGGGTCGGCGCGAGCGGGGCGTCGGTGACGATGCTGACGTAGCGCTGGCGGGCGCCGTACTCCGGTGTGATCGCCAGGCCGTTGTAGCCGAACTCGGCCAGGCCGGTCGCCACCGCGGCGTGCAGATGCGAGAGATCCGGGGCGAACTGCTCGGTCATCTCCTTGTAGCCCTTGTAGCGCCAGATGTTGGAGGAGACGATCGGCACGGCGCGCCAGCCGCGCGCCTGGAGGAAGAGGCCCATGCGGTAGGACATCTCGTCGAGCCGCGAGTTCATGAAGTACTGGATGCAATAGGGGCCGATGACCTGCGGGTGCTCGCGCCCGCCGAGCTCGATGGCGGCATCGGGGTGGTGGATCGCCATGACGATCACGCTGCGCGATTCCGGCATCAACCCCTGCGGACTCAAGCGGGCGGGGGCGTTCGCGTAGCGTGCGCGGTCCGCGAAGCCGACGAGGTCGGCATTCAGTTCGCGCAGGGCGAAGTCGCGGATTTCCTGCGTCAGGGCGGCATCGACGGTTGGCGTCACGGCCATGGAGAGACCTTTCAATGATTACGAATGTGATTCATACTAACATCCAAGCCCGTTGCCTCATAGGCCTTCTTCAGGCTGCAATATCTGGGACGGGGGGCATAGCGCGTAAATCGTTGCAGTGCAACTTCTGGATTCTTTGCGATTCAACAAAGTTGGATCGTACCAGGTCCTCACCCCCGGTCCTCATCTTCGACCGGTAGGTCGTCGAGCGTGGCCAGCACCTGTTCGGCGGGCGTCAGATGGCGCTTGGCGCGGTTGCAGGCGGTGCAGGCCGGCACGACGTTGCCCTTGACGCTGCGTCCCCCGCGCGCCACCGGGATGACGTGGTCCATCGTTAGTTCATCCGGGGCGAAACGCCCGCTGCAATAGTGGCAGCGGCCCGCGGCCAGTTGCCGCTGCCACCAGGGCGAGGCACGCAGTTCGCGGGCGCGCGCGCGCTCGCGGGCCACGTGCCGGGGATCCGGCGCGAGGTCAATCCAGTTGTCCGGCATGTCCGTTGATCCCGCCGCCTAGAAGCTGTAGACGAGCTCCCAACGGAGGAAATAGGCCGCGTTGTCGACGCGGTAGTAGTCGCCGGGATCGAGAACCTCGGCCAGCAGGTGGCCGTACATCTTGTCGCGCGCGGCGAGCAGGCCGCTGGCGATGGGGAAGTCGTAGCGCGCCGTGTAGAGCGCGCCGCGCCGGTCACCGCCGCCGGGGCCGTTCTCCTCGGGGGCGTACATCACGCCCGCCGAGAGGCTCAGCTTGTGGAGCTTGTCGAAGGCGATCGCCGCCGTCAGGCTGGGGTACAGCACGTTGCTCCAGTAGCCGGCCTTCTCGGCGTCGAAGGCGTAGATGTAGAGCTCGCTGAACTGCGGATAGCGCGACCAGAGCGGATTCCAGCCCTCGTCCTCGTCCGCCGTGTTCGGATCGTCGCCCGAGAGGTAGTAGAGGCCCGCGGTCAGCGACGGCCGCACCTTGGCGAGCTCCACCGGCAGCGTCCAGATGGCGCCGCCGTAGCCGAGGTAGCCGCTGACGTCCCGGTCGTCGTCGGTCTCGCCGAACTGGACCGCGCCCTCGAACTCGAAGCCGATCTGGTCGTTGAGCTTCGGCAGCAGCCGTGTGCCGAGGGTATGCGTCTGGCGGCCCGGGCGCTTCTCGGGTAGCGGGGGCGTGCCGGAATCGAAGCTGTCCCAGGCGCTCTCGTCCTTGAACAGGTAGTAGCACTCGGCCGGAAGATCCGGGATGTCCTTGAAGGTGGCGTAGAGGCCGCCGCCGCTCTCGGTCAGGTCGTTGCTGTACTTGTCAAAGCCCGTGTTGTCGCGGTCGAGCGGGCCGATGTCGAGCTGCGACTCGGCCTGGTTGTAGATGCCCAGGAGGTCGAGGGTCGACTTCTCGTTCAGGTGCCAGGTGATGCGCGCGGCATCGAAGTAGATCGTGCGCGAACCGTCCTTGGGCGTGCCCTCCAGCAGCACGCGTCCGGCGCCGAACATCATGTCCTGCCGCCCGACCCGCACATCCATCGCGCCGTCGGCCAACCCCTTAAGATTGAGGTACAACTGATCGACGACGATCTCGTCCGGCCAGTCCCAGGCCGACGGCGTGTCCGGTTCCAGATAGTGCCGGAACTCGCTGGTGAGTCGCCCATACACGCTGACCGGATCCCACGCGGCCGAGCCCCAGAGGCGCGAGCGGAAACGGAAATAGTTGTTCTCGCCGCCGCGGGTGATGCCGGGCGGGTCGGCCAGGAACGGGATCTCGTCGAAGGCCTCCTCGCGGATCCGGACATCGGCGCCCCCAGCGAAGGACGGCGTCTTCGGCGCCTCGGCCTGCTGCGCCAACGCCGCTCCCGAGACGAGACCGGCGGCCAGGATGCTCCAGTGCTTGTGCTTCATGCGTCTCCTTTATGTTGCCTGCCGATGGAAATAGTGGGTGCAGGTGGCGAAAGTGTGGCACAACCGTGCCTCCCTGTCCATCACAATGTTCTTTCAAGTAGAAACATCGGCGGGGTGGCTAGTGGCCGAGCGCGGCCGCCCCGCTCCAGCCGGGGTCGATCCAGGTGACGTGCCCGGCGCAGACGGTCAGCAGCACGCGTCCCGGAAGCGTCATGCCGGCGAAGGGGCAGTTGCGCGAGCGGCTGGCGAACTGCGCGGGATCAACCCGCCAGGCGGCGTGGAAATCGACAAGTGTGAAGTCCGCGGGCTGTCCGCCGGGCGCGAGGGTGGGGGACTCGATCCCGAGGAGCCGTGCCGGGCCGGTTGTCCAGCGCGCCACGAAATCGGGCAGCGCCATGCCCGCCTCGCGGCCCAGTGCCTGCCAGGAGGCGCCGAGGGCCGTCTCCAGCCCGATGACGCCGAACGGGGCGCGCGCGAAGCCCTTGTTCTTGGTCTCGGGCGCATGCGGGGCATGGTCGGTCGCCAGGATGCCGATCGTCCCGTCGAGCACCGCCTGGCGCAGGGCGGTGCGGTCCGCGCGGTTGCCCAGCGGGGGATTCATGCGCCAGTTGCCGTCATCCTCGATGATCGCCTCCGCAGTCAGCAGGAGGTGGTGGGGCGTGGCTTCGCCCGTCACGGGAAGGCCCGCGGCACGGGCGTCGCGCAGGGCCGCGACCGAATCCGCGCAGGAGAGGTGCTGCAGGTGCAGGGCGCAGCCGGTCTCGCGCGCCAGGCCGATGTCGCGCTGCACGGCGGCCACCTCGGTCTCCGGAATGATGATCGGCAGGGCGAGGCGCCGCGCCAGCGGCGAGTCGCGGATGATGCCGTCGCGCATGAGCACCGGATCCATGGCATGATCCATCACGGGCCGATTGAGCTGCCGGGCGAGCCGCATGGCCTCGCGCATGAGCGCATCGTCGGCCACCATGGAGCCGTCGTCGGTGAAGGCGACCGCCCCCGAGCCGGCGAGCGCGGCCATGTCGGCGAGCCGTCGCCCGCTCCGGCCGGCCGTGACGCAGGCGCTCGGCAGGATGCGGACGGCGGTCTCGCTTCCGCATTGCTGACGCACGGCATCGGGACAGTCGCACGGCGGCGAGGTGTTGGGCATGGTCACGACACGCGTGAACCCGCCGCGGGCGGCCGCCAGCGCGCCCGAGAAACGGTCCTCCGCCTGCGGGCTGCCGGGGTCGCGGAAGTGCACATGCACGTCGATCAGTCCGGGCATCGCCACGAGGCCCGTGCCGTCCAGCACGGCCATCAGGTGCTCGTCCGCAGCGACGAGCCGTCCCTCGCGGACGGTCAGGACACCCAGGGCGTCCTCGCCGGTGGCGGGGTCGATGCGCCGGACGTTCTTCATCCGGAAGCTGGGTCCGGCCGCGGGGGTAGTCATCTTCGCAGTCGCATCCATGGGGGTGCCCGGAACGATTCGCGCGCGGGCGGCGGGGGCGCCCCGGCCTCGCCGCCCTCCGGCGGGGCGAGCGGCAGGCGCTCGTCCTGCTGCCGTGCCGTCTCGATCTGCGCCATGAGGGTCTGGTGCGCCTCCTCGAGCTGGGCCTGCTCGATCGAACGCTGCTGGCGCTCCTGCGCCAGCTTCTGCTCGCGGTCCTGCAGCAGCTCGGTCAGACGCTGGTTGCGCTGGAAGAGCGGCTCGGCCTCGGCCACGCGCTCCTTCAGCCGTTCCTCCTCCAGTTCCAGCACCCGGATGCGGTTGACCAACTCGTGCTCGCGCGTTTCGGCCTGCCGCACATGGCGCGCATGCTCCTGCTGGAGCGCATCGAGCGTGTCCTGCGTGCGCGCCGAGTTGGCGCGGTCGGTCCGCAGCTTGGCCTCGCGCTCGAACACGTCGCCCGTCTCGCCGCCCTGCAGTTTCTGGAGCGCGGCCAGCCGCGCCTGCAGCAGCGTCTGCCGCGCCACGCTGCCGTCGCGGAGCGCCGTGAAGGCTTCGCGCTCGCTGGCCAGCAGCTGCCCGGTGATCTGCTGCCCCTCGGCCAGCACGCCGGCCACCAGCATCTCCTGGTCCCGCAGGCGGGCGGCGAGCTCGCGGACGCGCGCCGGCTCCTGCCGCGTGGCCGCCTCCAGTTGTTCCGTCAGCGAGCGTACGGAGGCCGCCGCCGCATCCAGCTGCGCCTGCAGGGCCTCGTGCTGCGCCCCGGCCGCCTGCTGGGCCTCCTGGTGCTCCTGGTCACGGCCGTTGGAAAAGGCCAGCAGCTCGGCATAGCTCTCCCGGGCCTGGTGCAGCGACTCCTCCAGGGTGGTGCAGCGCGTCTGCAGCATCCCCACCGACTCGGTGATCGCGGCGTGATCCGCAATCTGCCCGACGAGTTCGGCGATGCGGACCTTGAGCGTCTCCACATCCTTGCGCGTGGACTGCCCTTGCAACCGCTCGATGCGCAGGCGCTCGAGTTCCTCGTTCTGCCCGCCCAGGGCGTCGCGCAGGCGCGCGGCCTCGGCGGCCGTCTCGTTCAGTTCGTCCAGGCGGACGCGGAGCGCCGCGTGCGCGGCCTGCTCCGCCGCCAGGCCGGCGGCCAGCCGCTCCTTCTCGGCGCGCAGGGCCGCGGCCGCGTCGGCGGCGTCCGCCGCTGCGGCGAGCTGCTGCTCCAGTTCCGTGATGCGCGCCTGCTGGGTGTCGCTCTCGCGCTCGGC
>Ga0123335_1007380_pt1 | contig 12302 bp, 11 predicted proteins | sample BiotimSIPDNA_2_FD_89707 | JGI IMG/M metagenome (GOLD analysis project Ga0123335, IMG submission 89707) | Anaerobic biogas reactor microbial communites from Washington, USA - Biogas_R2 time_0 SIP DNA | ecosystem: Engineered > Bioreactor > Anaerobic > Unclassified | place: Washington, USA... | reverse complement strand
GCTTTAGCTCTTTCCGCCTTCGGCGCGGAGAATTCCCTTGTTTCTGGCCCTGTTGAAACCGTACGCGGCGGACACCAGTTCACGGAGGGGCCGCTCTATCTTCCGGGCGGTCCGTTGCTCTTCAGTGACATACCCGCTGACACCATTTTTCGGGCAAACGGCACCCTGTTCAGGATGCCCAGCGGCCAGTCCAACGGTTTGACCCTGGACCGCGAAGGCCGGTTGATCGCCTGCGAACACAAAAACCGCCGCGTCACCCGGACGGAGCAGGACGGGGCTGTCACCGTCCTCGCGGAGCGTTATCAAGGCAAACGCCTGAACAGTCCCAATGACGCGATCGTGCGCTCCGACGGCGTCCTGTATTTCACCGATCCACCCTACGGGCTATCCGGCGGCCTGAAAGACCCCGAAGCGGAATTGGGATTCTGCGGCGTATATAAGATTGACGTTGCAGGCAAACTCATCCTGTTGGTGGATGATTTTGTCACGCCCAACGGCCTGGCGCTCTCTCCGGACGAGAAGACTCTGTACATTGCGGATACACAAAACAAGCATGTGCGCGCCTTTGATGTTGTTCCGGACGGAACAGTATCAAACTCCCGTATTTTCTGTGAACTTCCCGGACCGGACGGCATGAAAATTGACCGGGACGGGCGTATCTGGTGCACTGCTTCCGACGGGGTCCGCGTCTATGATGCATCGGGAAAACTGCTCGAAACCGTCGCTTTCCCGGAAGTCCCTTCCAACTGCGCCTTTGGCGATGAAGACGGCCATACCCTGTATGTGACGGCAAGAAAAGGGGTGTACAAGGTGCGCACGGTTTCGGAAGGCATACGTCCCATGGGTAGTTCAAAATAGGGAAGAATTTGCGGGCATTTGCAAAAGGGAGCCCCCGCATCCTAAAATATGGCCGTATCTGCCCGCATGCTTCATGCGGCAACTCTTCCCCCAAATCACGAAGGAGAATAAAATGAAAATTGATTTTGGCGGTGTCATGGAAGATGTGGTGACACGCAAAGAATTCCCCATGGCCAAGGCAAAAAAGGTCCTCAAGAACGAAACCATCGCGGTCATCGGCTATGGCGTCCAGGGACCGGCACAGGGCCTGAACATGCGCGACAACGGCTTTAACGTGATTGTCGGCCAGGCCAAAGAATTCAAGAAGGACTGGGATCGCGCCGTCAAGGACGGCTGGAAGCCCGGCAAGACCCTCTTCAGTATCGAGGAAGCCTGTGAGCGGGGCACCATCATCCAACTGCTCGTCAGCGACGGCGCGCAGAAGAAGATCTGGCCCACCATCAAAAAGTATTTGAAGCCCGGCGACGCCCTTTACTTCTCCCACGGCTTCAGCATCACTTACAAGAATCTTACCAAGGTTATCCCGCCGGCCGATGTGGATGTGATCATGGTCGCCCCGAAAGGTTCTGGCACCTCCGTCCGCCGAAATTTCCTGAACGGCGCGGGCATCAACTCCAGCTATGCTGTGGGCCAAGACTATACGGGCCGCGCTGAAGAACGCGCGCTCGCCGTGGGTATTGGCATCGGTTCGGGGTATCTGTTCCCCACCACCTTCGAGCAAGAAGTATTCAGCGACCTCACAGGTGAACGAGGCGTACTGATGGGCGCACTGGCCGGCATCATGGAAGCGCAATACGACGTGTTGCGTGCCAACGGACACAGCCCGAGTGAAGCCTTCAACGAAACCGTTGAAGAACTGACGCAAAGCCTTATTCGCCTGGTAGATGAAAACGGCATGGACTGGATGTACATGAACTGCTCCGCCACGGCGCAACGGGGCGCCCTGGACTGGAAGCCCAAATTTAAAAAGGCCACCCTGCCGGTCTTCAAAGAACTCTACAAGCGCGTCAAGAACGGTGAAGAATGCAAGCGCGTTCTCAGTAGCACCGGCCAAAAGGGTTACCAGGAAAAATTGCAGGCCGAACTGGACATCATCCACAACTCTGAAATGTGGAAAGCCGGAGCGGCTTCCCGGGCACTGAGGCCGAATGTTGCCTCCAATAAGCGCATTGTTTCCACGGTCGGCACCAAAGGTCGTACCAGCAATTAAGTGCATTGGCCTTTCTGCCCCCGGGCATCGTACAAGCCCGGGGGCAGGATTTCTTGATGTGTTTTTTCATAGATGTTAACCCACCTTGCCTTGCGTGGTATAATAATCTAGACGGTACATTTCGCATATTCTGTATTTATTGTTAAACGCATACTTCGGGACATCTCAGCCGGCATTCCAATGCGGGCGAAGGCGCAATAAGGAGACTTTCTTGGAGCCGCAGATGGCAGAAGATTTGCACGGACCGCTTGACGGCCATAATTTCCAGGCGGCGTGGAAGGGGACGTACCTGGACTCCTTCATGATCTCGGACGTGGGCAGGAAACGTCATAACAACGAAGATTCCTGCACGATTTACGCCCCAGAGGATGAAGGCCTGCAACAATCCCGAGGCGTTTTTTTTGGTGTGGCCGACGGGATGGGCGGCGCCAGCGCCGGAGAATATGCCAGTTGCAAAGCCTTGGAATACGCCTGCAAAAGTTACTACGATAAAAACGTGCATGCCCTGGTCCCAGCCGCGCTTCGAAAGGCGGTAGAATCGGCGAACAACTTCATTTTCAGCGAGTCCGAAGCCAAACCTGAGTATTCGGGGATGGGAACAACCTTCAGCGCTTTGGCCATCGTGGGTAATTGGTGCTATATAGCCCAGGTGGGTGACAGCCGGATATACCTTTTGCGCAAGGACAAGGAATTACAGCAGATTACGAACGACCACTCGCTGGTTGCGGAACAGGTCAGAAACGGGCTGATCAATAAGGAAGACGCGCATAATCATTCGCTGAAAAACCTGATTACGCGCGCAGTCGGCATAAGAGAAGACATTGAAGTCGATTTGTTCGCGTTGAATTTGCAGATGGACGACAAGATTATCCTCTGTTCCGACGGTCTTTCCAACATGGTGAGCGATGATCTGCTCATGGAGTGCCTTCGTGGGGACAACCTCGAAGAAGCCGGGCACAAAATGGTTCAATGCGCGCTGGATGCAGGCGGTCCCGACAATATCACCCTGATTGCAATTCGTATAAGCGCCCCCCCTCCGTCCACAAATTACCAGCAGGGCGCCAAACTATGCAACTTAGGCAATCGAAGCCTATTTTCCCGCCTCTTCGGTTTTCTGCGTGGTTAATACCGCCCGTAAGTTCCCTAATTTCGCGGGGCGTCTCCAGCCGGTCTCCCTCCCACGCCTGTTTCAAGCCCAGTTTCAAGTTTGATTTCACCATGTTTTTCTGGTACCATTTGTCGCCTTTTGGGATTTTATTCATTGTATCCTGATGCCGGCGGATCGAAGGCCTTAAAATGGATACGCCTTGGTATAACAGGCGCGATTAAGTTGTTTTTTTCGTACATACGACTAATGTCAGGAGGAGCAGTATTTTTCATGGTATCCAAGGCTGATGTAAAACGTTTCCAAAAAATGTTGATAGAAGAGCGTGACCGTCTTATGACAAGCATACGCAATATTGAGGAAGCCTCGCGCACCGAATCCGGCCATGACAATGGCGCCGACCTGTCCAGTTTTGCGGAAACAGGCACCGACAATTTCAATCTTGAGACTGCATTGAATATCGCGAGCAGCGAATCGGAACGTCTGCGCGATGTTATGGACGCTCTGGTCCGTATTGACAAGGGTACCTATGGCGTATGTGAGGGCAGTGGCAAGTCGATACCCACCAAACGCCTGGAGGCGTTCCCCTCCGCCAGGTACTGCCTCGAATATCAGGAACTTATGGAAAAGGAATCTTCTCGAAACCAGTACTGAAGCGTGAGACAAGCCGGTAAGTATTACGCGCGCTTCGCTGCGCGCGTTTATTTTTTTTCTGGCCACAGACAATTATTGCATTCATCATCTAGCATCACCACCACATTTCGTGCTACTATGCGTTCCATCCCATGCTTCCATTAGAGGCGGCATCCTTTTCCAATCATCACGAACAAGACAGGCATCATGGGCAAGAAAAAGAACGTCATACAAGAACCCGCGCAGCTTGAAGAAAAAAGTGTGATCCCCCGCGCCGCGGCTTATCCGGGCGGCATGTTGCTGCTTATCGGGTTTGCCGCTTTTTATTTAAGCGGCCGTGCGAACCCCGGTGTTTTTACCTGGCACACTTACGGCGCCATCGCGCTGATGGTGCTGGGGGGGCTGCTCTGGTTTACCAGCGGCATGGACAAAGCGCACCTGCTGGAGTGGTTTCGCAGCGCGTTTATCGCCCTTTCCATCGCACTCGTCATCCGCTGGGCCGTTGTGGAGCCTTACCGAATTCCGTCCGGATCCATGGAACCGACCCTACATGGTGATCCAGGGTTTGGAAAAGGAGACCGGGTGTTTGTAAACAAATGGGTTTATGGATTGCGGTTTCCATTCATGAACAAGCGCCTATGGCAGGGAAGCATGCCGCAACGATGGGATCTGGTCGTTTTCAAGAGTGTCGAAGAGGATGCGGTACATAAGACGCTGGTCAAACGAATTGTCGGAATGCCCGGGGAACATTTCCAGATTAAAGAGGGTAATCTCCTTGTAGACGGCAATCCTCTGGAACTGCCTCAATCCATGCCCGAAGACATGTACTATACCTCGCCATTGAACGCCCCCTACGGGGTGCAGGAACCGGATTCCTTTTCCAGAATTCCGGAAGGTCATTATTTGGTCATGGGAGACAACAGCGCCCACAGCCGGGATGGCCGATATTTTGGCTGGCTACCGAATGAAAATATCGTGGGACGCGTTTCCTGCATATGGTGGCCCCCGCCGCGTTGGCGTGATTTCACCGGGTTCACCACTACAATCTGGTGGAAAGCGCTTGTCGTTTTCTCCCTGCTATGCGTTGTGCTCCGCCTTTTTTTCCTCCGTTTATGCGCCGTGCAACTGTCACCAGACAAAAAGGACGTTGAGCATCTTGTAGTTTCATTTATCCGATACGGCCTCCACGTGCCCTTGTTGCGCTCCTCGCTGATCCGCTGGCGCAAGCCCGCCCGTGGCGATTTAGTGCTTTATTCCACGCAGACAGCGGAAAAAAAGAACACCTTGCTTCTTGTCGGACGGATCGCCGGTCTTCCCGGCGAGCAGATTTCTTTTACCGATGGCGCGCTGACGATAAACAACATTCCCGCACCGTTGCCGCCACCCGCCCCGGATACTTATACCCCCGCCCCACCCAATGCCCCTTACGGGCGCAGTAAGACCAAGGACTACAGCGTGGTGCCGGAGGAGAGTTACTTTATCCTGAGCGATGCCGCGGGCGGTGTGGAACTTGCCCTTGACAGCCGCACGTGTGGCTGGGTGCCCGCCCCCAATATCCAGGGACGGGCCCTGCTATGCTGGTGGCCTTCACGTCGCTGTGGAAAACGATAAACAGCCCGGGGCATTTTCTTTCATGACGGAACCGCTTCTAGGCATTTATATCCACATACCCTTTTGCCGAAAGCTCTGCGCCTACTGTGATTTTGTGCGTTATCCCTTTGAGGAAGCGCTCTGCGAAGCATTCCTGAAAGCCCTCTGTGTCGAGATCGCGTCGTTTGAAGGGCCCACTCGCGCCAAAACGCTCTTCCTGGGCGGGGGAACCCCCTCCATACTCACCGAGCGTCAGCTGGAATCACTTTTTTCCTGCCTTTTCAAAATCTTTGAATTTTCCTCTCCCGAAATAAGCATGGAGGTCAATCCGGACGATGTCACTGCCGCCTCAGTGCAACACTGGGAACGGATCGGTGTCAACCGTGTAAGTATTGGCGTGCAAAGTTTTGATGACGCAACACTTTCCAAAATGGAGCGCCGTCATGATGCGAAGGGTGCTCTGCACGCGATAGACCTGGTGGCGGGACACTTCAATAACTGGGGAATCGACTTGATATACGGCGCTTCCACGAAACATGCCTGGCAGGAAACCTTAAACATTACGGACAGCCTGTCGCCTCCCCACGTTTCAAGCTACGCATTAAGCTATATTCCGGGCACTCCGATGTACAACGCCACACGCGCCAGGATGGAGGATGATACGGTTCTGCAACTCTATCAAGACGCGGAGTCGATGCTGGCCCGATATGAACACTATGAAATATCGAACTTCGCCCTGGCTGGGTTCCAGTGCCGACATAACCTGATCTACTGGAAAAATGAGTGCTATGCGGGATTCGGACCGGGCGCGTATTCTTTTGTTGATCGTATTAGAATGGCCAACCCGCCCGACTTGAAGGACTATGTGGAGTATCCGGGGCGCAAAGCGGAAGTTACGCAGATTGACCTGTTTGACGAGGAAGTTGAAACCCTGATACAACATTTCCGACTTCGCGAAGGCATTTCCCCGGGATACTATGAGAAGCGATTCTGTGAATCCATGGACAAGAACTTTGGCGCCCCGCTGCGTATCCTGATGGAACGGGGGCTGCTGGAATCACATGAGGGCCGGATCCGCCCTACGGCGCAAGGCTTTTATCTGAACGATGAAATTGGGTTACTGCTGGTAAAATAACGTTGTGATCATGGAACAAGACGCTTTGGCAAAGCGGAAAGTATACAATGCCTGTCTATAGAATTGGGTTGGAGAAACGATTTCCTCCTGTGCGTCATGCAGAAAACGGACTGCTTGCCTACGGCGGCGACTTGTCCGTCGAGCGCCTGCTCCTGGCATATCGACAGGGAATATTCCCGTGGTATTCCGAAGGTGATCCCATTTTGTGGTGGGCGCCGGAGGAACGCATGATCATCCTGCCCCCGGAAATCCATATCTCGCGCCGACTCGCGCGTATCCTCCGACAGAATCACTGGGAAGTCAAGGCGGATACCTGTTTCGATTGCGTCATCCAATGTTGCGCGTCGGCGCCCCGCAAAGATGAAGGTGGCACCTGGATACTGCCGGAAATGCAACAGGCATACGGCGAACTGCATCGGAAAGGCTATGCCCATTCCATTGAACTGTTTAATTGTGGCGCGCTTGTGGGCGGACTTTATGGTGTAAGTCTTGGCGGAGTCTTTTTCGGTGAATCCATGTTTTCCCGGGAAAGCAACGCTTCCAAAGTCTGTCTCGCGGTATTGGCACGACAATGTGAACGATGGAATATGGACATGATCGATTGTCAGCTGTGGACAGAGCACCTGGCAAGTATGGGGGCCCGGCTTGTGATGCGCGCCACTTTCATGGGCGCCTTGAGGATGGCGTTAAAACGGCCAACCCGCCGAGGCGCCTGGACCCTGGATGGCGATATCCTTGCCGCCTGCGCCACCCGCCGACAGACACGCCTCGGTGGAACCAAGTGAATCCGGTCAAAGCCCTGAATCGAGCGCTTCCGCCGCACGTAGGCGTTTCTCTTTTTCCGCTTCCGGCATGCCCGCGCACAGGCCCACTTCACTTTCCCGGATCACCGCTTTCTTTTCGGAAATGGTCAGCGGTATCTCCGCTTCCTGCTTAATCTCGATAATCAGGTCCGAAAAGTCATTAAACAGGTCCGATGCTTCCCAGCGTGCCTTGTCCAGGAACGCAATGGCTTCAAGATAGCGGCCTTCCTGCCGCATATCCAGCGCCTCCATGCGCATTTTCCGACCCTCCCCAAAGGGGTCGTTTATGCTTTCCCATACCGCCCTGGCTTGTTCCCAAAGAACATCCGCCTCGTTGTTAAGCCGTTCAGCCTCCGCACTGTCCGCGGTTTCCCGGGCCTTCTTGCGAAGTTCCGCAGCCCGGTTCTCCAGCAGGAAACCTTCGTTCCTGGCAATAAACCTGGGCGCCACTTCCTGTACAACCGGGTTGTCGAGAAAGCGCGCGGCGTAGTCTTTCCAACCGGCCAGGGCCTCCTCGTATTGCTCATTCAATTCCAGGCACAGGAACAATTGCCTTGGCACATACTGCTCATGGGGAAGGGCGACCGCCTCGGTCAGGTATTTTACGGCATTGGGATAGTCTTCAAGTTTTTGCTTGTACAGGGAAAATCCCAGGTCAAAATATAACTTGGAATTGCGGGTATTTTTACGTATGCCGTCCTTCAGGAAATCAACGGCCGTATAGTAGAAGCGTTCTTTTTCTCCAAGGCATTTCTCATACCTTGGGTGCCATTCCCGCTGCGGCCAGGGCGTGTCGGGCATGCGCGCTGTGGCGTTGTAGGCGAGGTGCCACGCCCCGATAAGATAGGCATCAATAAATTGCGGGTCGAGGGCGACGCAGGTGCGCATCAGCGTAATCATACGATATGTGTTGCCCTGGTGCCAGTATCGGTCAACCTCCAACCAGACAAAATTCGCCGCGACTTTGCGAAATCCGAAGAAAAGGTTGAATACGTTTACGCCACCCGCCTGGGCGTCGGCGTATTGGATGTCCTGCGCGAACCGCAACTTCCGCTCACGCGCCAAGGCCAAAAACTCCTGTCTGAGTTCTTCCATTTCGGCACTTCGAGCGAAGTTCCAGATAGTTTCGTCCTGCTCATAGTTGCCGGCAATGGTGCCGAGCGCGGTCAATTCGCCGGTGTTTGCATCGTCCGGTGCGGGAAGACCGGAAAAGCCGGGCATGGTTTCCATCACTGCGGCACAACGGTTATACAAATCCAGGTCCTGGTCTCTCGCGCTGTCTTCCTGAAACAGTCGCTCGTTCACAGCCGCGGCGAGTATCCACCGGTAAAACGCCTCTGATTCGCGCAGGTGGCGAAGCCGGGCGTTCATAAACGCTCCCGCGGCCAACGCCGCCACAATAAGCGCCATGACAAAAAGGCTGTGGAGATGTTTAAAGGTGGCCAACATCACACCTCCTTACGCCAGAAAACGAGGTAGGCGCAAGCAAAGCCCGCCAGGCAATATACCAAGCCGTAAAGGATCAGGTTCGGGATTAGCACGTCCGTCGGGGGATCGTTAGGCTGTCCGTTGATGATCTGCATTTTAATGCTGAAATTCTGCAAGTTTGGCAGAATCGCGTGAAGCGCGGACGCAATATCCCCGATAATTTTATCCAGCGCCTGTCCTGTCTGCCCCGCCCGGTGTTCCACGTCTTTGAGATACTCCGTAAGGTTGCCGGTGATATAGATGAAGAGGCCGCCAATAGTCGGCACCAGGGGAGATGTCGCGGCACAGGAAAACGCGAAGGTGAAAGCGGAAACGATCAAAAACTCAAAATAGGTCAACAACAGACTCCATAACAGCAAGGTGGGCATGACACCCTGACGCAGATAAAGCGCCATGAAGAATAAAACCCCCATTAACAGGAGGTTTACAATAATGATCATCTGCGCCCCAAGGAACTTTCCCAGCAGATACTGTATTCGCCTGACCGGTTTGGAAAGGATGGTATAAATAACCTTGCTTTCCACCTCCCCGGGCACGACAGAGGCGCTGATATAGATGGTGATCAGAACGCCGAATATGGAGATAGCGGTTACGCAAATGTCCTTGATGAGTTTCAAATCTATGTCCGTTTCCGAGGAGGGGTCCAAAAAGGAGGAAATGAAACTGGACCCGAAAATGACCAGAAGGCTCAGGACCAGAAAGCCGATAAGCACCTTTTTGCGTATGCCTTCCCGGTAGGTATAAAGCGCAATATAGGCCGGACCCGAAAAGAAAGAAACTATTCCGTTCATACTTGATTATCTCCGGGCTGCTTCAGCAGCGCCAATTACACGCACAAAAAGCTCTTCCAGACTCTCCCGTCGCGGCGTTACACTCAGGATTCGTAGGGATTTGGATTTGCATAGTTCAAACACATCATACATAGACGACGATGCTTCCATACGGAACTTTGAACGCGTTCCGATACGGTCCTCAAGTTTCACCCCGTAGGTTGCAACTTCACTGACAATGTTCTCCGTGACACCGTCCACTTCAATGAGCATATCGCGCTGTATCAACAATTCATCGATAGCGCCCACTGTCTGCATTACCCCGTCAAACAATATGCCGACACGGTCACAGATCATTTCCACTTCCAGCAGTTCATGGCTGGATATCAGCAATGTTTTTCCCTCGGTGCGCAACCGGAGCAAAATGTCGCGTATCTCCTTGCGCGCAATCGGGTCCAGTCCCGTTGTCGGCTCGTCCAGAATCAAGATGCTTGGATCGCTGATTAAGGCCTGGGCAAGTCCAATGCGCTGGCGCATCCCTTTGGAATACCCGCGCAATAGACGTTTGCGGGCGCGCTGCATGCCCACCATTTCGAGGGTTTCATCAATACGGCGCTTGAGATCTTTGCCCTTCAGTCCATAAAGCCGCCCATAGTAGGCCAATATTTCTTCACCCTGAAGGAAATCCGGATAATACGCGCCCTCGGGAAGATAACCGATATTACGCTTTATCGTGCTGGAGCTTATGGATTTGCTTCCCATAATTTCGATGCTGCCGGAAGTGGGAAAAATCAGTCCCAAAAGCATCTTTACCGTTGTCGTTTTTCCGGAACCATTCGGTCCAAGATATCCGAAAATTTGCCCCTCGGGAATCTCCAGATTCAAATCCTTTAAGGCATGAACATCCTGACCGCGAAGTGCCCCTTCATAGATCTTGTTTAAACGTTGTGTTTTAATAATGGCAGACATGCCTTTAAAACCTTTCTTGTAGATAGGGGGAGCAGGCGTTCAAAGATAAATACTATGGGAACATACTGTTTTCAAAACACACCATATGATAAGACACAGAGTACTTCTCTACAGGCAAAATAATGGAACCTGAACGCTTCCGCATACGACTGAATGATACCAGAAAATCAGGATTTTTTCAAAACCAGCGGCTAAAATAAGCATTTTTTAATAGGGAGCCACTAAGTAGTCCAAAATCAGTTCAACGTCAGGCACATAGCCGTCCCAAGAGGCCCGCGCTTTCCCGTCTTGCACCAAAACCAATCTGAATGATTCTTTTTCTATAAGTCGAAAATAAAGTACTGGTCTTGCCCCGATGGAATATAAAGGGAATACTGGGTTTACCTCACTTCTAAACTCATCCAACTCACCCGGGTTCTCTTCATAGCATAATGCGACCATGGGAGGCATTTCCGGGTTCATAAATAAGTCATTCAGATCGGGCACTTTTTCTTTGCATTCCGGACATGAACTGCTAAGAACAGGAACCAGATAGGTTCCATCGGCCAGATTAAAATAGCCTTCGTTCATGAAAAGTTCAAATTGTGCGAACAAGCCTTCTCCATCTGACTCCTCGTTTCCCAGTGCGGCAGTGTCGAAGGTACTCCAGGCATACCCTGCGCATGCCAGAGATACCACGATGGAAAACACAAAAGCTGCCAACAGGCGTACCGGGTTCCAAGGACGGCTGATTTTCTGGATAGGGTTACCCTCCGGATTCGCCTCCGCAGTTTTAAACTTCGATCCGGGGAAAAGCACAAGTTTCCATAAAATGTAAACACTACCGGCTAAAATCAATATATTTTTTACGATGGAAACGGGGGGCGACATTTTTATAACGGGAAAACAGCCGCAATCCTCCAATCCGTTCACCCGCCAGGCATAAGCGATCAATATTGTGAAAACGATCGTTAACACCTGCAATCCTATCGTGGTAAGCCCTTTAAGACGCACCCCGAAAAGAAAAAGCATTCCCAGAGAAACTTCAAGAAAAATAGTGAATAATACGGCCGCTTGCATCAATTCAGGCGAATCAATAACCTTGTAGGCGGCCATGAGAACGGCAAATTTGTCTACATCCATGAACTTTGGAATGGCGCCCACAATAAAATAAACGCCTATAGCGCATTCTACAAAACGCGCCGATAGAAAATATTGATACAGCCGTTTTTTCATATGTCTCTCGTCATTCTTTCTGTATGATAACGCGTCAAAGCCTTTTTTTAGCGACAGAAAGGGAAATATTGTCGATTTCATGCATGCCCCCTCCCTCTCCGTCTGCCGGCCTTCAGGCAAGCAAAAGTCTCTGTTGTTTATGGCACTTCAGCACCATTATAAAGTATTTTCATACCTGAAAGGCTATCATTTCTTATAAATCTTAAGGCAACACCTTCCGAAGTTTTTGCGTTCACTGTTAGCACGTTCCCATCTACGGACCATGCCACGCTGACCGGACCGACCTTTCCTGCAGAAGACCCTTTCGCCCAAGACAGTCCGCATAAATGCGGGCTTATATCGTATTGGAGGCCTCCTGAGGCTGTGGGGATGATACCAAGAACTATACGATTCAGGAAATAAAGCGGCGCTGAAGACCAGGCGTGTGTATGGCTTCGGGTCGGGAATTTACCGTTATAGTTTTCAGCTCCCGCAAACGTTTCCCAGACGGAAGTAGCTCCCAGAGCGAGCATGGGCTCATAGGCAT
>Ga0123335_1007379_pt1 | contig 12307 bp, 8 predicted proteins | sample BiotimSIPDNA_2_FD_89707 | JGI IMG/M metagenome (GOLD analysis project Ga0123335, IMG submission 89707) | Anaerobic biogas reactor microbial communites from Washington, USA - Biogas_R2 time_0 SIP DNA | ecosystem: Engineered > Bioreactor > Anaerobic > Unclassified | place: Washington, USA... | reverse complement strand
TGGTTCGCTGAATGGCTGCCGGGCGGAAGGACGCCTGATCGGAATTCCACTTAGCATCCAGACGCTGCTGGTGATGTATGACGGGGCTGCTTTTGCCGAGATAGGGCTGGAACATCCAGCCCCAGGCTGGCGATGGGAGGATTTTGCCGAGGCGGCACAGGCACTGACAAAACGTGAAGGCGGGAAGACAACTCGCTATGGTTTTGTGGATTATGGGCGCCCAACTGCGCTGCTGGCGCCTTTGATTGATGCGGTTTACCGGCAGTATGGCAATGAATTTGACCCTGACGTAATGGCAAGCACACTGAATTGGTATATCACCCTGGCTCAGGAGGGGGTCATCCCAACTAATTATGAAGACAAAGAAAGCGGTGAGCCGCGTGATTATATCAGCAATGGGCAGGCTGCCATGTGGGTGGATACTTTATCCTCATTGGAGCAGCGTCGGAAGGAGTTGGGCGATGCCATTGCAGTGGTACCCTTCCCGGAGAATAATATTGGAAACGGGCAGCAAACCACCCAGGCATGGGCGACTTGTGGTTATGTGAGTGCCGGTACAAGATACCCACAGGAAGCGGCTACCTGGCTGCAATTCCTGGCTGGTAAAATGTATCCGGGGTTGGAACCCTGGGCTGCACCAGCAACAAAAGCTGCCACTGAAGCAAGCGGATTCTGGAATAATCTGGATGGGACTACAGCCAATACGGCTCACTATGCGATGGAGCATGGCTGGTACGGTGCGGCTTCCAATCTGCCGTTTGGGCAAATTGGTGACGCACTCAATCATGCCAAATCCGGGTCAGTTCAGCTGGTAGATGTACTACGTTCTGTTCCGATCAGCCCGGATTTGGCACGAACCGTATCCCCGCAAATCACACCAATTGTTGTGGCTTCTCCCAAACAGACGCATGTCTCTCCAATCCCATCCGATAATGCAATTGTTTTAGATTACTATGTTGATACCAGCTATTATACAAATATGGAAACCGTGGAAGCTGTGGCACAGGCATTTATGCTTGAGAACCCAGAGATCGTCATTCAATTGGAGGATTATGAATCCTCCGACCTCCCTTATATTAATTTTGATTTACTGACGGAAAATTATGATTGTTTTATTTACCAATCAGGTTTAGGGAATTACTATAATTCAAAATTATTCAACTTAGAACCGCTGATCAATGCAGATGGTGATGGACAAGATTTGTTGAATGACCTTCCAAAATTCGACTTATTGCAAAATCAAGTGAATGGCGATTTATTTGGGCTGCCGATAACTGCCAGACCGACTATCCTGTACTTTAATAAAGAACTCTTTATTAAAGTAGGTGTAAAGAATCCCCCCATAAATTGGGGTTGGAATGATTTTTGGCAGACAGCAATAGCAATGACTTCTGATGAAACTTATGGATTTGTCCCCATTAATGGGCGTGAGTTTATCGATATTCTTTTGGGAACAGAAGGAATTGAACTATATAATTTCTTTACTGATACCCCTGTGATTAATTTTAATGATCCGAAAGTTCATGTTATTGTTTCCAATTTAGTAGAAATGGAGAATAATGGTGTTATTCCACCTATCGACGAGTATATTGATTGGAAAAAGGGTAATTCACAATTCCGCCTCATTACTGTGGAAAATGGTAAAGCAGCTATGTGGCTCAACATGGCTGGGTTGGAATATGGTGGATACTTTTATAACGGAGCACCAAATTTCGAAGTCGGTGTTGCTCCAGTGCCATCATACGGGTATCCGCGTATACCGGTGAATAACAGCACAGCATTTTACATTTCACGCCAAGCTATCCATCCCGTTGCATGTTGGCAATGGATAAAGTTTTTATCTGTGAAACCAGAAGCATTAGCAGGCATACCGATGCGTCAATCCGTCCTTTCTTCAAAACAATATGAACAAATTGTTGGTGAGAATCTGGCAGACGTTTATCGCGCTATGATGGAACATCCTCAGCAGGTATTAGTAGAGGATTATCAGGAAAAATATCCGAGTTACCCCCTCTATTTATGGTGGCCGAGCACACTTGCTTCGGTTTTCGAAGGGGTGCCAGTGTCTAGGGCATTGACGGAATTGCAGGGAAAATCTGAACAATATTTGAGTTGTATAAAGGCAAGTAGTAATCCTCATAATGAGGATGTTTGGAAGGGTTGTGCCATACAGGCTGATCCTGAGTTTGAATCATTGTTATATTCAGATTAATCTAAAAAACATGATTCATTAATTTAATTTTTCAAGCATCAATTCTTTAATTAATTCTGGTTTTAATTATTTGCAGCTACTAATTAGGGTTAAAAATGACATTGATAAGCACTGCCAAAGCATTTAAAAGAATGGTGATTCTTGCCTGGCGAGCTCATCCGTATTGTTTTCTCGGTTTAATCCTGATTGATATTCTACAAGGGTTCATTCCACTTGCTTTGGCATGGATTACGAAACTGCTGTTCGATCTGCTAGCCAAAGGGTTACAGGGGCAAGTGTTTTTTGGCAGGAAGCAGCTGTTTTATTACTTTTTCAAGCCGGGATGGCGATATTAACACAGTTACTTCATTTGGCATATTCCTTTTTTAACAGCGAACTCAACCGCAGGCTTTCACTAAAGGTGCAAATAACTATTTACCAAAAACTTATTTGCTTGGCTGGGCAGGCTCCTTTTGAAGATCCACGCATACGGGATACGCTTCAGATCGGCTCGCAGGGCGGGCAAATGGGACCTTCACAGGCATGATAGACACTGACAAATATTACACGTAGCGTAATAATATTAACAAGTTTTATAGGTGTATTGGTTTCATTCAATCCTATCTTAGCAGGGTTGGTAATTTTCGCTGTGATACCTCAAATATTCGTACAATTAAGGATAAGTCGCCAGCGCTTTGGAATTGCAAATTCAAATATTCCCAAGCAACGTTTAGCCAGTTATTACGGTAGTTTAATTACTTCCACTTACAGTATAAAGGAATTGCGACTTTTCAACTTGGGAAAGTTATTTCTGGATCGTTTTTGGAAATTAACTCAAGAGATTAACTCAGTTCTACAAATTCAGCAAAAAACCGAATTAAAGTGGCAGTTTCTTTTAAATACATTCTCTACTTTAGTGTCTAGTGCTGCTTTTGTGATAGTCATCGTCCGAGCTTTACAGAACCACTTAAGTCTTGGAGATGTCACCTTGTATACCGGGGCTGTAGGTAGTGTTCAAGGTGCTTTAGCTGGTATTATATTTGCGTTGTCAAATATTCATGAAAGTGCATTATTTTTCTCACGCTATAATGAATTATTATCGTTGTCGCAACCCATTTACATTTCTTCTGCTCCTCGTTCCTTAAACGCTCTGGAAAATTCTATTCAATTACAGAATATTTCATTTCGTTATAGCAAAGACCAACCATGGATTTTCCGTGATTTAAATCTTTTTATTCCTGCTGGGAAATGTGTTGCTTTGGTGGGATCAAATGGTGCAGGAAAAACAACGATTGTTAAGTTATTAACGCGAATGTATGACCCTTCTTAAGGTGAATTAATGTGGGATGGAAACAATATAAAAGAATTTGATATTAAGGATTTTCGCTGGCGTATCAGTGTAATTTTCCAGGATTTTGTTCGTTTTGATTTAACAGTTTTTGAAAATATCGCCTTAGGAAACATTTGGGCAATGAAAACAGAAAATAGTCAGGCGGGCATGGAACTTGTTCAAAAGGCAGCTAAAAAAGCAGGAATTCATGAAACTATTCAAGCTTTACCGAATGGCTACAACACTATACTAAGCCGTTGGCTGGTGGGTGATGGTGAGAAAGGAGTGGATCTTTCGGGGGGTGAATGGCAGAAAATCGCCCTGGCTCGGCTCTTCATGCGGGATGCCGACTTTCTGATTTTGGATGAACCCACAGCAGCTTTGGACTCCCAGGCGGAGTTTGAAGTTTATAATCAATTCAGAGAATTAATTCAGGGAAAGACCAGTTTGCTGATTTCCCACCGTTTCAGCACGGTAAGAATGGCGGATGTGATTGCCGTTCTGGATGAAGGCAGAATTGTGGAATATGGACCTCATGAAGAATTAATGAAAAATAACGGAAAATATGCTCGGCTTTATCAAATGCAGGCAGCAAGATATACTTAAAGGGCAGGTTTTCCTTAAGTCCCAATTTACAAAGGGCTGTTCCCATGCATTTTATTCCCAGTTCAAAAAAATCAACTCTGGTACTTTCCCTTAAACGACTGTGGGTGCAGCGCTGGCTTTCGCTCAGCCTGATGGCAGGGCTGCTGGCGGTGACGGCGCTAACCACTGCCATTCCGCGCTATGCCGACGCAATTCATTTCGACATTCTGGAGAGCACTCTATCCAGTTCCGCCGCGCAGGCGCGGCGCCAGCCGTTCGACTTCGTCTTCCGCTATATCGGTAGTTGGTATGGGGCAATCACCCCGCAGCAATACCAGCTGCTGGATCAGTACCTGAGTGAACGGGCTGCCGGCGAGATCGGGCTGCCATTGCAAGGGCTGACGCGCTATGCCGCCACTGCCAACCTGCAGCTTTACCCGGCAGATGCCAGCCTGGCACCCCAGTCACGACTGGATCTGGTGAAGGCTGCTTTTTTAAGCGATGTATTTGAGCATGTGCAGGTCATTGATGGGCAGCTGCCCCAGGCAGTCGCGGTGGGGCAGCCGCGCGAGGCGCTGGTTTCGCTCGATCTGGCAAACGAGCTCGGGCTGGCGGTGGGCGGTGTGTATACCCTCTTCATCCCAGCCAGCGGCAGTACTGCGGCTTTCCGGCAGGATGTGCGCATCAGCGGTTTGTGGGTGCCTTCAGATAAAGATGAAGCGATCTGGTCGCTCTACCCCGCCGATTCATTCCGCAAGAAGCTGCTCTTTCATGAGGAGGATTTCTGGGACGTGGCTGGCGCGCTGCCCGCCGGGGTGGATGAAGCCACCTGGCGGCTGAGCCTGGACGGCAGCCGCGTCACCAGCAGCCGGGTGGACAGCCTGCTGGCAGGCATTGACCGGGTGCAGAACCGGGTCGAGCGCCTCCTGCCCAAAACCAGCTTGGAGACCTCGCCGGCGGCGGCAATGCGCCAGTACCGCCAGGCGGTGCGCAGCCTGGCAGGTGCCCTGTTTGCCTTCAGCGTGCCGGTGCTGGGGCTGGTGCTGTTCTTTCTGGCGATGATTGCCGATATGTTTGTGCGCGGGCAGCGCGGTGAAATTGCTGTGCTGCGCAGCCGGGGTGCCGCGCGCGGCTGGGTGCTGGCGGTCTACGCCACCCAGTGGCTGATCTTAAGCCTGGCAAGCCTGCTGCCGGGGATTTTCCTGGGTGGCTGGCTGGCAAGGCTGATGAGCAAAACCGCTTCTTTTCTGGATTTTTCGCGCCCGGCGGCAAACGTGGCATGGTTCAGCGCGCGCGATATCAGTCTGGGCTTGCTGGCGATGGCAGTGGCAGCACTGTTTTGCCTGCTGCCGGTATGGCGCTACGGGCGTGATACGATCATTTCCTACAAGCAGGAACTCGCACGCGGCAGCGGCGCGCCGTTCTGGCAGCGCTATTACCTGGATCTTGCCTGCTTCCTGCCCGCCGCCTATGGCTGGTACACGCTGCAGGCGCGCGGCAGGCTTGCCATTCTGGGCAGGAATATTGGCAGCAGCGACCCGTACCAGAACCCGCTGCTGTTTCTGCTGCCAGCGCTGATGATCCTCGGGCTGAGCCTGCTGGTGCTGCGCGTGCTGCCATTCATCTTCAACCTTCTCGCTACCCTGGCGGAACGGCTGAGAGGCATAGCGCTGCTTTACGCGCTGCGCCATTTCGCACGTTCCAGGTCGGCATACAGCAGCGTACTGCTGCTGATTATGCTGACCTTCGGACTGGCAATGTTCAGCGCTTCAATGGCATCTTCGCTGGACCGCACACTGAGCGACAGCCTGCGCTACACCAACGGCGCCGACCTGAACCTGATCGAGGGTGGGGAGTTTATCCCAACCATTGAGGAGCGGGACAGCCAAGTTGGCACGGGTGGTCAGTCTGCCGCGGCAGGTTACTGGAATTTTTTGCCATTGAGTGATCACCTAACGCTGCCGGGCGTCAACGCGGCAGCACGGGTTGGCAGGTACAGCGCCGCTTTGCAGGCGGGCGGTCGCCAGGGCAGCGGGGAATTGATTGGCATTGATCGTGGTGACTTCGCCCGGGTGGCGTTCTGGCGTCAGGATTTTGCCAGCGAGCCGTTGAACGGGTTGTTGAACCGGCTCAGCGCTTCACCCGACGCGATCCTGGTGAACAGAGGTACCTGGGAGCGGTTTAACCTGGAGATTGGCAGCCGCCTGGAACTGCGGGTGACGATTAACCGGGTGGCATACCCGCTAACCTTCAGTGTAGCGGGCGTGTTTGAGCGCTTCCCGGGCTGGGATTCGCGCCAGCAGCCGGCGGCATTTGTCGCCAACCTGGATTATCTGTTTGAAACCTGGGGCATGCTGCAACCGTACGAGATCTGGCTGGATACCGAACCCGGCGGCAGCACGGAGGCGCTGGTGAGCGGCATCAACCGCATGGGCGTCAGTGTAGTGCGCGTGCGCGATACAGAAGCCGGGATCGCCAGCGCGCTGTACACACCGGCGCGCCAGGGGGTGCTGGGGATGTTATCGATTGGTTTTCTGGCGGCGCTGGCTTTGACAGTGCTGGGCTTTTTTCTTTTTTCCATATTTTCCTACCGGGAACGATTCATTCAACTGGGTGTGCTGCGCGCAATCGGGCTCAGTATCGGTCAGATGCGCGCCAGTCTGGGGCTGGAGCTGGTGCTGCTGGTGCTGATAGGCAGTACCGCCGGCATGGCTGCCGGTGTGGTGGCGGCGCGGCTGTTCATCCCACATCTGCCGGTGACAGGCGGTGCCGGGGTGGAGGTTCTGCCGCAGATCACACAGATTGCCTGGTCAAAGATGGGGCTGATCAGCCTTGTGTTCGGGCTGGCGCTGGCTGCGGGGCTGGCTGTGCTGGTTTCGTTCCTGCGGCGCATCAAGATCTTCCAGGCAATCAAGCTGGGGGATACCCTGTGATGGTGAAAGTGAGGCTGAGATGATGAATAAATTCTGGCGGATGGGGTTGATGGCAGTATTGCTGCTGGCAGCCGCTTGCGGCGGGCAGAACAGGCAGCCAACCCCAACTATGGTGCCGACACCGCTGGCAGTGGAAAAACCGGTTTACACGGTGGAACGCGGATTGGTGGAGGAGATTGTGCAGCTCAGCGGGCGGGTGGCGCCACGCCAGCAGCAAGATCTCTATTTCCGCGCGGACGGTTTTGTGAAAGAAGTGCTGGTGGAAAACGGCGCCTGGGTGAAAAAAGGCGACGTTCTGGCAAGGCTGGATGAACCGGAAAAATACCAGGCGGATGTGGCGGCGGCTGAGCTGGCAGCTGAACAGGCAAAAATAAAGCTGGAAGAGGCAAGGCTGAATGCGCCAGTTCTGGCTGCCCAGGCAAAGATTGACCTGCTGGAGGCGCAGATCGCGCTGCAAAAAGCAAAAAACGAACGCGCTGTGATGGGGCAGCCGCGGGTGACAGATCATTTGCGGCTGGAACAAATGCGTGGTGACCTGGCTGCGGCACAGAAAAGCCTGCAGGAGGCGCAATCGGCTTTTGACGCGGTTGCCGACCGGCCGGAAGGTGACGGAACACGCCAGGCGATGTTGCAAAACCTGGTCAGCGCACGGCAGGCTTATGATCGCGCGCTTGCCAATCTGAACTGGGCGGAAGGTAAAGGAACGGAGATGGATATCAGCCTGGCAGACGCGCAGGTGGCGCTGGCGCAGGCAAATTACGAAAAGGCGCAGGCGGAAGCGCAGCGCTGGGAAGCGGATGGCGGGGCAGCCTTAATCCATCTGGCGGAACTGGTGCTGAAGGATGCTGAAACCCGGCTGGCGCTGGCACAAAAAACAATGGAGAATATTGAACTGCTGGCGGCGTTTGACGGCCAGGTGCTTTCGTTGAGCATTGTCCCGGGCAGCCAGGTGCGGGCTTTTCAGGCGGTTGCAACCCTGGCAGACCCGGCGGAATTGCTGCTGATGGCAATCCCAACCACGGAGGATCTGCTGCGGCTGGCGATTGGTATGCCAGCAATGATACGATTGTCCTCGCGCCAGGGTGAGGAGTTCAACGGGGAGGTGATTCACGTTCCACTGGATCTTACCGTCACAAGCGGTCCGGGCGGGGGCAATCTGGCGGTGCTGGTTACGCTGAATGAAGGCAATCAGGATCTCAAATTGGGCGACGCGGCAACAATTCTGATCAAGACCGACGAACGGCGGGATGTGCTCTGGCTGCCGCCGGCGGCGATACGCAGCTTTCAGGGGCAGGATTTTGTCTTTGTGGAGAGCGGCGGCGTGCAGCGGCGGGTGAATGTGGTGCTGGGGTTGAAAACCAACCAGCAGGTGGAGATTGTCTCCGGGCTGGAGGAGGGACAGAAGGTGATCGGGCAATGAATGAGCCTTTGATCCAATGCGAGAACCTGGTTAAAATTTACAGCACCAGGCGCACAGGCATCCAGAAAGGGGTGGAAGTGGTGGCGCTGCAGGGACTGGATTTGAGTGTGGGACAGGGTGAGATGATTGGCATTGTTGGCGAATCGGGCTCGGGCAAATCAACACTGCTGAATATTCTGGGCGGTCTGGATAAGCCATCCGCTGGGAAGGCGCTGGTTGGCGAGGCGGATTTGTTGCTGATGAATGAGAAAGAGTTGAACGAATACCGTCTGAGCCGGGTGGGGTTTGTTTGGCAGCAGACCACCCGCAACCTGACGCCCTACCTGAGCGCGCTTGAGAATGTGATGCTGCCGATGCGATTGAAACATGGCAGCGAAGAGGAAAACCACCAGCGGGCAATGCAACTGCTTAAAATGTGTGGGATTGTCGAACGCGCCAGTCATATTCCGGCGCAGCTTTCGGGGGGTGAGCAGCAGCGGGTAGCCATCGCGGTGGCGCTGGCGAATCAGCCGGCATTGCTACTGGCAGATGAACCGACCGGCGAGCTGGACAGCGTCACGGCGGAAATGATTTACGGAGTGCTGGAAAAGGTTAACAGGCAACTGGGGACGACGATGATCATCGTCTCGCATGATGCCGGCATCAGCCGTCATGTGGGGCGGGTGGTGCTGATCCGGGACGGGAAAACCAGCACGGAAACGGTGCGCGTCGCGCCGGAAGCGGAAAACACGACGGAGATGAACAGTGCGGTCAGGAAAGAAAGGGCAGGGTTTGAGGAACTGCTGATGTTGGATAACGCCGGCAGGCTGCAGCTCCCTGCCGCGATGCTGGAGGAACTGAATATTGGCGGACGGGTGCGGGCTGAGAAAACCGCCGATGGCATCCTGCTGCGGGGCGTCAGCGGGCATGAACATAAGAAAGCCACGGTGGAAGATGAGGATGATGCGGTTTTTGTTTACCTGCAGGAGGACGCGCCTGAGGAGGAAAAAACAAATCTGCGGAATTGGCTGAAGGGCTTCTGGGCAGGGGGCAGGCGATGAAAGCGGGAGCTGGACACGCATTCTTAAGGGTTGTCAATGTGGTGCGCCACTTTAAAAGCCTGGGCGGCGTGGTGTCGGCTTTGAACGGGGTCAGTTTTGTGGTTGAAGCGGGCAGGATGGTGGCTCTGATAGGCAAGTCCGGCTCGGGTAAGACGACATTGCTGAACCTGATCGGCGGTCTGGATCGGGCGGATGAGGGACAGATCTTTCTTGAAGGGCGTGAGATAGGCGCCTGTTCCGAGGATGAGCTGGTGCTGCTGCGGCGGGAGAGGATCGGCTTTGTGTTCCAGTCGTTCGCGCTGCTGCCAACGTATTCGGCGCTGGAGAATGTGGAGCTGGTACTGAGGCTGGCGGGTGGTGAGCCGGGGTCAAACAGGCGCCGGGCAATGCAATGCCTGCGTGCGGTTGGGCTAGGGAGGCGCGCGGCTTCCAGACCGGATGAGCTTTCCGGCGGGCAGCAGCAGCGCGTGGCAATTGCGCGGGCGATTGCCGGCAGGCCGGGACTGATTTTGGCGGATGAGCCAACCGGAGAGCTGGACAGCGCCACGACGCGGCAGATTTTCCGTCTTTTTCGGCAGTTGGTGGATGTGGAGGGAATGACGGTGCTGCTGACCTCGCATAACCCGCTGGTTCGCGAATACGCCGACCGGGTGATCGCGCTGGAGGATGGGCGGGTAAAGGGGCAATAGAAGGGCGCAAGACAGGGAATTTTACGCTGCTTTTTTAGTTTATTGAATCCTGGGTGCTGTTAACAGAATGAGGAATTAATCTGTTTTTTTCCAGGGTGACCAGTTACAAATTTCGCTCGCATTTCCAGGGGAATATGGCAGCAAAACGAGGCGGCACAGGCTTATTCCGCCCCATTTTCAGCAAACTGGCGCAAAAATTGCAACAGTTAATGAAAACAGAAATCGTAAATGATTCATCATTGGAGGATGTCATGCAAATCTTTTTAGTTTTCGCCCTGGTTATCGCGCTCTTCGCGGTAGTTTTCACCATCCAGAATACCGCCATGGTCACGGTTACTTTTCTGCTCTGGAAGTTGAACCATTCGCTGGCTTTCATTTTCCTGTTAGCTATTTTAGCCGGGGTTTTGATCAGTATTTTTATTTCCCTGCCCAGCCGGGTGAAACATTCGGTTGAAAACACCAACCAAAAGAAGAAGATTAAGGAACTGGATATGGAGTTGATGAGCGCAAAGGTGCGCGTGGAGTCAATGGCGAAGGAGGTGGAAGTTTACCGCAGCAAACTGGCGCTTCCACCGCTGGAGGTGACCTCCGAACCTGTCAGCACACCAGCCGGGAAACGCTTTATCGATAACGTGAAGTCGATCATCAAGCCCTGATATCCTGCCAATTTAAAATCCTGACCCCTCAAGCCGTGATCATTGCGCAGCGGTTTGGGGGGTTAGCCGTTTCTATTTCAGTCTTTTTTTAATTCCATGATGTAAAAAACATAACCATACCATTGGTTATATTTTTTAAAAACGGTGGCTTCCTCTTTTTCCCGTTGCGCCAGATCTTCAAATTCGGGGTTACCGGCGTAGGTTCCCCGCAGGGTTTCCAGGCGCTGCTCGATGGGCTCGTAATACTCCTCCAGCCAGCTGGCGGGTGGCAGGGCAAAATAATCGATCACATAAAAACCACAATCGTAGATAGTGCTCAGATTTTCATCCAGCGTTTTCATAGGCGGGTATTCTTTTTCCCAGTAGGTTTTGATTTCCTTCGGCGGGTTGTCTTTGAGCCAGGTCAGCTCGGATATGACGATGGTGCCGCCCGGTTTGAGATATTTCTTAAGGCTTTTTAGCCCATTTTCAAATCCGAGGATGAAGATCGCCCCTTCCGACCAGATCAGATCAAAGCTGGCAGCGGGAAACGCCAGCGCGTGCATGGATTGGTTGGAGATGTGAATGCGATCAAGCAGCCCCAGATTTGCGGCTTTTCGGTATAGCTGCTTCAAATAAGGTTGGTGGTTATCGATCGGGAAGATTTTATTTCCGCTCAGCGCCGCCAGCTCGAGCGTCTGTGCGCCGGGACCACAGCCAAGATCGAGAATGGCGCTGTCTTCGGGCAGCCTGCTTAACTTGCGGAAGGCGCGGCGGGTGGACTGGTTGTCCCCCGGGCCTTCGCGCGGCAAATCCCTGTGAATTTCAAAGAACATGTTCAAGGCGGGCTCCACTGGCTATCTCTGATTGTAGTTTATCTTAATTGATTTTGAAAACAATCCAGTTTCTGGCACTGTTTAGAGAATCGTAATCCCCCAGCGAGCAGGGCGGATATTCCCTTTCATTCCCATAATCGACCAGGATATATTCAATCCCCTGCTGGCGCAGCCAGGTATCATCACAGATTTTTTCCGGCGGAAATACCGGCACGATGCGGCGGGTGAAGTTTTCGCCGAACAATCCATATTCGTAATAAACATCGGCACGGGTGGCAATCCCAAGCGTGCCATCCAGCGGGACATTCTGGTCGACAAGGTAAACCATATCCTTGGTGTCGTAGGATTGGGCTGTGAGCGAATCGAAGCGGTGATGGCGCCAAAAAGCCTTATAGCCCCAGAACGCCTTGGCTGGGTTGGCGATGATGTTCATTGCCAGGGTCAGAATGGAGACCAGAGTCAGCCCGTAAAGCAGGATCCAGCGCAGCCAGGCTTTGATAACTGAAAATAGCTGCGCAATGCTGAGGCAAAGGAAAGCGAAAAGGGTGATGAAATACCTGCCGTCGTAGGGCGTCCAGCCGGCGCGCAAAAAGGAAAACGCCAGCGGAGCGGTGATCAGAAACAGGGCGCTCAAAACCATCAGCGGAT